>Ga0207761_1000820_pt1 | contig 10658 bp, 14 predicted proteins | sample LuqExpMetageno34_FD_187792 | JGI IMG/M metagenome (GOLD analysis project Ga0207761, IMG submission 187792) | Tropical forest soil microbial communities from Luquillo Experimental Forest, Puerto Rico - Sample 34 (SPAdes) | ecosystem: Environmental > Terrestrial > Soil > Tropical forest ...
CAATTTCGCGCGCAGGAAACTGCTCGTCGTGTACCGGGTGATGCCCAAGTAGAAACGCTGAACGAGGTCGGCGACCATTGCGGAATATTCGTCGAGGACGTCGGGACTGATCGTGAAATGGTCATAATTGACAATGACGTAGACCTTACGATTAAGCGGGCTGAGAATGCGTTCGACCTCGGTGCGTAGACGCTCGATGTCGCGAGTTGTGCGGACGACGTGTCCTTCGAAATTGATAAAGAACAAGTTCTCCTGCGAATGATACGTGAAGCGCTGATCGAGCGGCATGCGGAGCATGTCCTCACGCAGCCCCATCAGCTTTTGTGAGAAGATGCGCTCGTCCATCAGCGCCGGGTCTCGACGGATCTTCGGCCGGAAATCCATCCGGGCCAGGATGTCACGTTCTATGTCGACGCCTGGTGCGGCTTCGGTCAGTTCGAGACCATCGGGCGTCAGTTCGAAAACGCACCGCTCAGTCACGAAGAGCACGGGCCGCCCGCGCTCCGCTGCGAGCCGTCCAGAAAAGGTTCGATGCTCGACTTCGGGGACGAACTTTTTCGTTTCGCCATCGCTTACGATGTGAAGCCGGCCATCGGCGATCCCGACGCGCAGGCGGCCCGCCGTGAATGTCCCGACGAAAACCACTTTCTTGGCATTCTGGCTGATATTGATGAAGCCGCCTGCTCCGGCAAGTCGCGGTCCGAATTTACTGACGTTCAAATTGCCTTCTCGATCTGCCTGCGCGAGGCCCAAAAACGCCGCGTCCAGCCCGCCGCCGTCATAGAAATCAAATTGATACGGCTGATCGATGACTGCTTGCGCGTTGTTGGCGGCGCCGAAGTTCAGGCCGCCAGCCGGCACGCCGCCAATGACACCCGGCTCCGCTGTCAGCGTCATAAGGTCGATGATTTTCTCCTCGTTCGCGACTTGCGCCACGCCCTCCGGCATTCCGATGCCGAGATTGACGACGCTGTTCACCTTGAGCTCAAGCGCGGCGCGGCGGGCGATGATTTTGCGCTCGCTCATCTCCATCGGGGGAAGCGCGCCGACGGGCACGCGGATTTCGCCGCTGAAGCCGGCGTCGTAGGCGGTCGAGAACGTCTGCCAGTGATGTTGCGGTTCGGCCAGAACGACGCAATCGACAAGGATTCCGGGGACCTTCACCTGCCGCGGGCTCATTGAGCCGCGATCGGCAATCCGCTCTACCTGCGCGATGACCAGGCCGCCGGAATTGCGAGCTGCCATGGCGATCGCAAGCGCTTCAAGCGTTAGGGCTTCCTTCTCCATTGTGATGTTGCCGTCGCCATCCGCCGTGGTCCCCCGGATGATGCCGACGTCGATAGGGAACGCCTGGTAGAAGAGGAGTTCCTGGCCGGCCACCTCGACCACACTGACAATGTCGTCCTTAGTGGAGACGTTGATCTTGCCTCCGCCGTGACGCGGATCGACAAAGGTGCCGAGCCCGACGCGGGTCAAATGTCCGGGCCGCCCGGCGGCGATGTCGCGGAAGAGATGCGAGATCACGCCTTGCGGCAGATTATAGGCTTCGATCTGGTTCGATATCGCCAGCCGTTGCAGCTTGGGCACGAGGCCCCAGTGTCCGCCGATTACGCGCTTGACCAAGCCTTCGTGGCCGAGGTGATTGAGGCCGCGTTCCTTGCCGTCACCCTGGCCACCCGCATACACGAGCGTGAGATCACGTGGATGTCCGGCAGATTGCACGTGCTCGCTCTCCCTCGCGAGGTACAGCTGCTCCAGTGCAATTGCAATTGCTTCGGGAAATCCAATTCCAACGAAGCCGCCTGTCGCGATTGTGTCTCCGTCGCGAATGAGACGGACGGCGGCTGCGGCGGTGACGATCTTGCCCGTATCCGGCTTTTGCAGCAGCGCGAGCATTGATCGAACCGAGGGGGCAGACATGCTTGTCTCCCTCAGTAGAGACTCTCAGGTAGTAAAGGCCGGTGCCAAAGTTCCCAGCATCTGCCGCAATGGTCGATACGCCAAGATCTCTTCCGGCCGGCGGAGAGGATTCTGCATGACGCGCCCGCGGAATAGAGAACGAGGTTATATTAAAAGACACAAAAGTTTCTGCCGTTGATCCAGGTCAACGTAACTTCATTTTTTGTCGATCGACGCGCTGAAATCGACGCTAAACCTTGGGATTTCGAGGCAGCGAGAAATTCGGCGAAACCACTTAAAATCGTGAGACAAAATTTGGTCAAAATCCCTTTCTGATCCGCAGCCAAGTGCGGTCTCGGGCCGGACTTGTATGGGGATGACGATAAAGTCCCTACTGATCAAAAACGAAAGTCCGGTCAGAGAAAGTTTGGGCCGGCATCGCTCCGTAATGCATCGTGAGCGGCTCCAGCGTTGTCGCGGCGGCATTCGTCTGCACAGGATGCCCAGAGAAGTACGCGGCTTTGGTGGCTGCACCGGTGAGCACAAGCGTAGCGCCCGCGAACACGATCAGATATTTCCGCATGGCATCCTCCTGTCTGATGTTCAGGAGAGTATTGCGCCAGCGGCATCACCCGCTGTGACGGGGATCACGATCGGTTCGATTCGCAAGAATGCTTTGGGCCTGCTCGGCTGGTGAAGGAAGCGGAAAGCGCTCTGATCGAAGACACGCATGGTTCGTATCCACACGGATAGCATCTGCTCGATCGAGTTCGGCGCCATTCCGACGGCGACCACCTCGACTGCGCGCATGGTTGTCGGCCAGACCGAGTATCACGGTGTCATGTCGAACACCGGCATGATGGTGGCAGCCATCACCAATAGCTAAGCCTCTATTTTGAGCGCCGTATCCCCCGTTCGGGGGACGCGGGGGCAATTCGACGCGCCTATCGTCTTCCATCACGAGTCGGCACTAGGTTTTCGCGTACTTGTTCCGGCAGTGGCCGGATGCGCTGGTTATCGGTGTTTCGCACACAGCGGAGTAGATCGGATGAAAACCAAATGCGCAGCATTGCTGGTCGGTATGCTTCTACTTGGCGCGACGAGGGCGGGAGCAACAATTTACGCCGTTCCGGTTTTCGATTTAGGCAGTCACGTTGCCGTCGGCGGTTCCATAACAACAGATGGAACCGTGGGCCTTCTCAACAGCGCCTCGCACATGGTCGATTGGAATTTGATAAGCACCCTTGGCGCACTCGGTCTGCTCGGCTGGCGCAGGAAACGGAAGGCACCTCTGATCTGGCTGGCATCTGATTAAATAAAGGCCCGGCAAGCTGATCCGCATATGCCGACGACTTCGGATTGCGGACCTTGATCCACGACTTGGACGGGCATGGACTTGTATGGCGAGGTCAGACGATGCCTTCCAGGCCCAGCTTGCAGGCAGCTTCGAAAGCCTCCTGGAAGTCCCCTTCAAAGTGACACATGTACTGAATCCCGCTGGCACTGGCCCCTTTTTGAAGCTATTGGTCCCTTTCTAAAAATGGTCCCTTTTCATTTTAGGGGGCAGGCTGCCCTTACAGCCCATCCGAGAGTGCGCCGGTCGGCTTGGATGAAAACCCCGCGGCTACGATGCCGAATCCGCCCGTCTTGCGGCATCGCGAGACCACCGGCCTTGGCGACAATTGCCATGTCGTCATCCGTCACACCCTGCGTCCTAATGGCGACCGGATCACCGTACGCCGTACAATCTGCGAATAAGCGCGCGAAGATCGAACCGCGGTCGGGTGTGAGATGGAGCAGGTGGCCCCAACCGTCGTCGCGGAAGGGTGTGGGCCGCTGACGGAAGGCCGCATGTTATGAGGCCGTGCGGCTTTTCTGTTGAGTCTTCCCGCGGGTCTCCCTTGATGCGCTCCTACTACACGCTGTCCGACTACCGGCACGATACGGTCGAGATAGTGCGGGCGCCACGGTCGGCTTCGGACCGCTCGCGTGCTCGCGGAGCATGGACCGGATATTAAGCTTCCAGACCTGTTACGGAAGATCGCGCAGTGCCCGAACTGGGGCAGCATGAACGATGGCTGTCGGGCTCAATATTCGCCCTCGGGTCGGCTGGACTAGAGCGGGGCTTCAAATCGACGCGCGCGTAATGTGCATCACATTACGCATTCCGCAAATTTGGTCAAAACAGTTTGTTTCATCTAGGCCATTCACCTAGGCGAAGCGTTTTCCCGGAACTGGCCCCGGCTTGCGCCGGGGCCTTTCTCGTTCGGCGGGCGAGTTTCCACGGCTGACCGGACGGGCGGCTGTTGTTGGCGCGGATTAGGAAAAGCTCTGCGTGGCCCATGTGCTGCTCGACGGCTGCTAGTTGGCGGCCGTTCGGCTGTCATGGTCATCGGGCGTCCCTTGGAAGTTGGTTGGCGATGTCTTCAAGGGCATTCGCCCATTCGTTTTGCCGCTCTATCTCGCTGTCGGTTTTCGGCAAGGTCTGTCCAAAACTTTCGATGGTCGTATCGTTTCTCAACTCCTGCGCCCGGTTGAGAAGCGTAGTGCGCACAAGTGCGGCCCACTTCGCTGGGATGTTTACCGATAGCGTTTTCATTGTTCCTTCCATTTTGAAATTGCGGCCTGCACCGCCTGCACACTCGGTTGATTTTAACCAACAGGAGTTCCCTAAAGGTCAATAGCGGACTCGTGTTGATTTGGCCTTCTTTGCCAATTGCCCGGTAAATATCTACGGTCCAGATGGTGTCACCTTAAGTGACCATCTGAAGTGGATTGGTCAAACTCCAACAGGGGTTTGGAGCGTTACAGCGTGTCCTGGTCCACCAGTGACTCCACGCGCCACCGAAATGATTTTTTACTCGCTCGACGATTTTGGCGACCAGACACCTACCTTCGGCAGTACGTCTCACACAAATGAAAGCGCTGACGCAGTTTCACATGGGGTCCTACCCTCTTTGGGTAACACTTTCGATGGAGCCTCAGAGTACCGGTCCCAGCCACTCTCCCTCTATTCGCCACCGGCCTCGGGGCTCTAGGGCTGCTCGGCTGACGCAGGAGGCGGAAGGCACAAGCGCTCTGATCTGGCTGGAATCTGGTCTTAAGAGCCTCGGCAATCGTCCCTTTTGTGATCGCGGTCACATCCGCAGTAATCGCTTTCGGTTGAGCAATGTGGTGGTGCCCCCCAACTTTCCTCTGATCGAGGTGGCACTGACGCAAGGCCGCGCGAGCCCGAGATATGGTATTTGTGAAAGATCCGGACTACCCACCGAATAACGGGGAGCGCGAATTCCCGTTACGCGTCTATAAGGGGTGGAAACTTTCAATCTTCAATAAGTGGGTGATCGCACAAGAGACGGTCACGATCCGGGATCGTGATCACTTTATTGAGTTATTCAGAAAGTGGACGGCGAAGTAGACAGAGGACGCCAAGTGCGGACGCCACGGGCGGCTGCGAACCTCTCGGTTGCTCACGGAACATGGACGAGACATCAAGCTGCCGGACCTCGTGCGGGTAATCGCTCAGTGCTCGAAGTGGGGCAGCATGGATGGTGGCAGCCGGGCTCAATATTCGTCGTCAAGCCAGATGGACGGATAGGACTGGCGTGATTAGTCCTTTACGCTGCGGCCCCTATCAGCTTTTGAAAACGGGTCAATTCACGGCCGCCGAGAACTTCTCGCGGTAGTAGTCCAGCACGAACAGCCGGATCGCTGAGGACAAGTTCGATGTTCCGCCACCGTTGTAGGTACCGTCGATCAAATGCACAAGCTCGGATAAAGTTGCGCGACGAGTGCGTGCAATCTCTTTGAGGGCGGACCAGAACGGCTCTTCCAGGCTGACACTCGTCTTGTGTCCAGTTATTACCATTGAGTGTTTTACAATTTTCGACAACTTAAATTCCTCGAGCGCGCCTGAAATTGGCGACGCCAAGTTCGTCTTTGCAGACCCCGCCAGCCTCGCCACGACAGGGGTTTCGCTTCGCGTTTATTCGTCTTCTTCAGCCTCCGCGCGGCACCGCTCCATCGCGTAGTTTATGATCACAGCCCGGTTGTTCCCAATGGCGACTTTGATAGTTTTCGCTTATGGCGCTCGGCCGATCCGGCCAAAGCCGAACTGGCTCAGTCACTGGCGATCGCGACGATTGTTTGCCGGCGGCCCAGCGCCACGCCGACGGCCAAGCGCCAGGCCTTCTGCTTCCATCATAAAGCTGTCGACCGCCCAGACATCGGCCGTCTCCGGCACCCAGGCGATCAGCACCGCGGCAAAGCCGCCGCGATAGCCGAAGTCTACGTGCAGCAGGGGAATTCGCTCTATCACTCGCAACGCATCTTTTCGATGTGTCGCGGGCTGCGCATCCCCATCGCGTGGCCGCACGATGGGTCAACGCATGACAGGGGCTCGGGCCTGCCGCTCGCCGGGCAGTACAAGGCGCATGGTCTCAATATGCTGCCGAGGCATGCGACAAACCACGGGACGACCAACTTCAACTGACAGAAGCTAAAGGCCCCCTACACACGCTTTCGAACCTGATCGCGAATCACGTATTGCTGGCAGTAGGAGGAGCGGAGGCGCCCGCGGTCCCTAGAGCCATGAGTCAATGGCCCGCTCCTCGACCCCCCATCCTTCATCGACTCCAAGGGCGTTGGCGAGCGCGTGTCTGGCGCCAGCGCACGATTCACGAGGGTGTGAATCAATCTTCCCGATTGCTTCCCATGGCCCATTCTTGGGAAGATTGACGAAGGAGAAAGCCCTCTAACTCGTTGATTTTGCTGGTGTCTGGTGAGGGGATTGAACCCCCGACCTTCGGTTTACAAATCCGATTACCGGTATCCCTCGCAGTGTCCACAGATCACTTTGTGTCCGGTTTTTCAGGCGAAACCACGCGGTGCCGTACCGGCCTGTCACCCCTAATCCCGGTCAGTTGGGTCCAAACTTGGGTCCAAGCTCACGCTGTCCGGCGGCGGCCACGCCAGCGCGTCATTTACAGGCCGCTGCCACCACCGCCGGCGCGGTGCCTCTGCCGGTGGCTTGCTGGTCCCCTTGCCCGGACTTGCGGTAGCTCTCGATCTGGTTCTTGGTCTCCTCGTTCCACTTCTCCATCCGCAGCTTCGACTCGTGGATGTCCTGATGCAATTTGTCGATCCACTTCGCCTTCGGCGGCGCGTCGATGGCGGTGTCTACGGGAGCGGGCGCGGCCGGAAGAGCGACCACGGCGCGCTTGGCCTTGATCGCGGGCTTGGCGTCGAGCGACGCCGGCCGCGCGGCCGGACGGGCAATGCCGAACCCGGCCACCTCGGCCTCGATGGTGCGGTCGATCCAGTCCTGATCGTAGGCGGTCTTGCCCTTCACCGCGTATTCGGCGCGCGGCAGCGACGGACCGGCCCCGCCGAATGTTGCAAATTGACTATTTGCCGCACACCCCCCGAACGCTATCCCAATTCCGGCCAGCAGTAATGCAAGCGTCAACCAGCGCGATAGCGTCTTTGGCGTGTCCATGATTCGGTTGCCTTTGCTGCGCGGCAGCGTGGCTCGCTATGGTTAACGAAACCTTTAATAGCGCTGTCCGACTACCCGCACGCGACAGTCGAAATCGAGTGCGCCAAGTGCGGCCGTCACGGTCGATTGCGAACCGCACGGCTGCTGGCTGAGCACGGGCCTGACATCAAGCTGCCGGACCTGTTGCGGGAGATCGCGCAGTGCCCGAAGTGGGGAAGCATGAATGACGCCTGTGAAGCCTGTTATTCGCCATCAAGCCAGATGGACCGATAGGCGTCCCGTCGCTGATCCTTATCGCTATGTCGGCTTCTTCCCGGTCCCATTGCAGGCGGGACATACCCGTGAAGGTGGAATCGGTTGGCCGAAGCGGATCGGCTTCAGCCGCACCTCCTGACCCAAGCCGTAGCACGCGGGACAATCGTCGGTCGGTTCATCCTTTCGCATGATAAACCCCTTTGCGAGGCCTCTTTCATTCGGCCAAAAAAGAGGCCGCGCTATTGAGGCGCGGCTGAAGACTGAGGAATTGCGATTGTATGCGGGCAAACCAGGCCGTCAAGTCAGATGGACCGATAGGACTGGCGTGATTAGTTCTCTAGGTGCCGTCACTGATCCGCATGTAAGCCAGGCTGTCCTTTCGTGGAAACCGATTACTCCGATTTGGCGTGAAGTCGCAAGAAGCAGGAGGAAGCAAGAACAAACAGACAAATTAAAACAAAGCGAGCTTCTTACACCACTACGCAACAAGAATTTGGCGGCGCAACAGAGGCTACAAATCGACGCGCGCGTGATGCGCATCACATCACGCAATCCGAGAATTTGGTCATATCAATTTGGTTGCATCGCTTTCGCCCTGCTGGCCGAGGGCATCGGCGTGGCGCTCGCGTTCGCGGTTTGGTGCCTTCTACTGGAGCTCAACTCCATGAGAATTCTCGCCGTAGCCGCTAACTCAATCCTCGTTCCGATTGTCGCCGTCGCGACGGCGACAATTGTTTGGAACATGACGGCCTTTACAAGATTTTTCGAACGGGTGGCCTAGCAAATCATCCGCATATACGCTGACGACTTCGGATTGCGCGTCTTAATCCACGAATGTTTCATTCCCGGCATGCTGGACATCCCTTGATCGCCACCTTGCGTCGCGCCAACGGCCTCTACCACGAACTCCACATTCACCTTTCCAGCATTCGCGAATTCTAGCGTGACAGGCGCATGTTCGCCCTGCTTCATTGGCTTGTTCAGACCAACGAACATGATGTGATAGCCGCCCGGCTTCAATGTCAGTGTCTGACCTAGATCGACCTGAAGACCATCGGATAACGAGCGCATCTTCATAACGCCATTCTCAGTCTTCAAATAACCGCCGCCGATTTTGGCTCCGCTTGGTGTCGCACGTGACCACGGATATCAATTTCTAGCGAGCCCACCTTGTATTCTGCGGCAGTGGCAAGACCGATACACAGTATTACGTTCACGGCACACAAAATGAGCCTTTTCATGCAAGCCTCCATCTGCGCGCGCCACTACCCGCCGAACAGGTCGATCGGGGCAAGAAATTGCTCTGCTATGTCTGCGAGCGACAAGCGGCGGGTAACTGCGCGACAGTGCGCACAGCCGGCAAAGTCACCAACCGACGTCTAGGACGTGCTGGCGTAGCGAGGCCGCACAGGTTCCAAACTATGCGGCCTCTCTATATTCAGCTCCCGTCAGAACATGTCGAAGTCCACATCCCGCGCAATCCTCGGGCCTGAACTGCTGCTGCCGCTGACGTTGAACAGTCCTATCCCCGGCGCGTAGCCATAGGCATCGCAGTCTGAAAGAAGCCGTCCGATTCGGCGATCCATGAAGGCGTATCGCACGGCGCTGATGAGGTCATCGTGGATCGACCCGATCTTGTAGTCCTCGTCGCGGTGGTAGTTCAGCAGTTCCTCGGATAGCTCCGTCATGTGGTTCGCGATCGTGAAGGACTCGCGCGCAATATACCCGCTCATGTCTGGAGGCGCGAAGGATGTGAACCAGTCGCCTCGTTGTTTGGCGCAATAGAGGCGCGCCTTCCCGCGACGCCTTGAGGGAGGAAATGTTACAGTATAACATGGCGTCCGCTCAACCCGGCCCCTCGCGCCTGTAAATGCGATGCAATCGAAATCTCTCGTTGCGAAACTGCTGGCCATCTTCAGCCTCGTGACCGCGGCTCCTTCGGCCTCGTCGCAAAGCTTTGCGGACGGCCAATCCGGCGACCCTCCGAACTGGCTGAAGGAGCACGTCGGAAAGGGCGACGGCCAAATCGCAGAAATCGTGCTGCAGAGGGCGCGCGCACTATACCTGCGAAAACTCAGAGAAGGCGTCGTCAAAAATCCTTGCTATTTCGCGATGGACGCGACCCGCCCGAACGATCTAGGCGATGGCAAGGTGGGGCGACGATTCTACGTTGTTTGCGAAGCCAAACGCGAGTTTCGCGCGGTTTCTGCGGGTCACGGCGGCGGTCGAGATTGGGAAGGAGTTGGGAATTTCTCGAACGGAAGGCGATGTGCGAAGAATTTCAGCAACGCGGTGGATTCAAAACTGACTGCTGGCGGAGCCTATGTGACGGCGGAGACGAAAACATCTTTCAAGGGGTATTACAGGGTCTCGGCCAAACAGGACGCTATCTTGAACCGCTCATTTGTCCAGTTTGACGGCGAGGGCGCGACCGCAAATGCAAGACAGCGCGAGATCGGCGGGCATCCGGCCATGTTGTTGAAGGAGGTATGTCTTCGAAAGGACCCGCATAGTCCTTACGCCAACAAGGACGGGTACGTTCCGTTCGGAAAACTGACAAACTACGACGGAGGACGCAGCAACGGTTGTACAACCTGGTCGCCTTCGGAAGCGCAACAAATAATTACGATGATGAAGGATGATCCGACGACCTTATATATCTATCCCGAGGCGGCCGATGTGAACGCCGTGGCGCAAGCGATTGCCGTCGGCCGATCTCTGTCATCCGCGGGCATGTATTGGAACGACTCCTGCCTAAAGGAAATAGGGACGCCAAAGTTCTGGAAAGCAAATGTCCTCGAACCGATTCTCCGGAAATATAGGAAGGCTCATCCGACGCCGCCGGACGGACCCATTCCCATTTGCAAGGGCAGTTGAAGAGCGCGCGCAAAATCAGCCTGGCCCGGCGCAGAACGTCTGGAAACGGTCCTTAGATGGGGTACTCGGCCGGCGTTGTTGTGGATACGCGCAGAAATTTGGGTGCTGCGCTTCAGGCTGATGGTGAAAC
>Ga0207761_1000821_pt1 | contig 10658 bp, 11 predicted proteins | sample LuqExpMetageno34_FD_187792 | JGI IMG/M metagenome (GOLD analysis project Ga0207761, IMG submission 187792) | Tropical forest soil microbial communities from Luquillo Experimental Forest, Puerto Rico - Sample 34 (SPAdes) | ecosystem: Environmental > Terrestrial > Soil > Tropical forest ...
AACTTTCCCACGGGCTCGATGTGGGCGGGAGCGTACCACAGCGCGGAGCCGGGCAAGTTCTGCATCGGCGGCCCGGGTTTTCCATCGATGAAGAGTTCGGGTTTCGCAGGTGCTTCCGTGGCGAAGAAAAAATCCGGCCCGCGGGCAATCCACGCCGTTCCGTCGGTCAGCGCCTTGGCCTCGAAAGTGGAGGTGATGGCTTCGCGCAGCTCGGGGCTGTTCGATTTGGCGAGTGCGATGAGTTGAGTCGCGTCCGACTTTTCTGTGGCCCATACAGGGGCAATCATCAACAGTATCAGAACGACCGTGAGTCCGACCAACTTGAGACACAACATTCGATGTCTCTTCATGTTCCACCCCAGGTTTCGATTACGGGATCTGCCAACGAGATCGCAATGATAACCCAAGCGAGGCCGGGTTGCCGGGTGCCGCACCTTTTGCTTGTAAGGGTGCGGATTTTCCTCCCCTCCTCGCCGGACAAATTTTGCTCTATCCCTCCTCGCTGTGCATGCATCTGATAGTGCGACTCGATCGAACGCAAAGGGCATGAGAAATATGGCCACGGTCACATTCAAGAAACAAATCGTCATCGTCTTGCTGATGCTTTCTGGGTTTTCCGTGTCATCGACCGCCCAGCAGAAAGCCCAGCCGCCGGAGGACCATCCCGTGCCGCACGCCACTTCCTACCGCACCATCCAAGTCGACGGCCTATCCATCTTCTACCGCGAGGCTGGTCCCAAAGATGCGCCCACACTTCTCCTTTTGCATGGCCTGCCCTCTTCCTCGCGTATGTTCGAGCCGCTCTTTGCGCGGCTTTCCGATCGCTATCACCTTGTCGCGCCGGACTATCCCGGCTTCGGCCACAGTGACTGGCCGGACCCGAAGAAATTCGCGTTCACCTTCGATCACATCGCCGAAGTCATGACTCACTTCACCGAGGTGCTGGGCCTTTCACATTACTCGCTGTACTTGCAGGATTACGGCGGGCCGGTCGGCTTTCGCATGATCCTGGCGCATCCGGAACGCGTCGAGTCGCTCATCGTGCAGGATGCCGTCGCGCACAACAACGGGCTCGGCGCCAACTGGAAGACCCGCCGCGCCTTCTGGGCGGACCGCGCCGCTAACGAAAGCGCCCTGCGCGTCAATCTCTTGTCGTTAGAGACTGCGCGCTCCCGCCATGTCGGCGACGACCCCAACGTCGAACGCCACGACCCCGATCTTTGGACCGACGAATTCTACTTTCTCAACCGCCCGGGCCAGGTGGAAATTCAAAGCGATCTCTTCTACGACTACCGCACCAACGTCGAGAACTATCCAAAATGGCAAGCGTGGATGCGGGAGAAGCAGCCACGCCTGTTGGTCATCTGGGGCAAGTACGAATCGTCTTTCGACCCGTCAGAACCGGAAGCCTACCGCCGCGACGTCCCGAGCGCGCAGGTCCACATCGTGGATGGCGGCCATTTCGCCTTGGACACCGCCGCGGATCACATCGCGTCGCTGGTCACCGCGTTCCTAGCAAGCGCGGGCTAGCTGAGTTTTCCCGAGAGGGTAACGAGCGAGTTGGCAGGTGCGAGATCCTACTCCGTGCTGGATTTGTGGAGTTTGCGGCGAAGGTCGGGCCAGAACTCCTTGGCTACGTTGCACAGGGCATTCAACGCGATGTTCGTGCCCCACACGCCAAGCGCGTTACCCAACGTGCGCTGGTCTTGCGGATGGTAGGTGGTGGAAATTCCTGCGGCAACCGCTGTGCCAACGACTTCAGAAGAATTGAATTGCATCGCGCCATTGTCGCCGCGAGTCACGACAATGCGACTCATCGCATACACCGTGCGGCGCCAGATGCCGCCATGGCCGAGTTGGAAGTAGCGCGGGTCTTGGTGCAACAGCGTGGGGAAGACGGACGCCGTCATCAACGTGCTGATTCCCGTGTCACCGTAAAGCGTGGCGTAGCGCTTTGCGTATCCACCAACGCCTTGTCCGTACGAAGGATCGCTGTTCTGCGCCTGGCCCATTAACGCCAATGCCCCAATGAAAGAAATGGTGACGGGATCGGACATCGTTTTCGCGGACAGATAGAACTTCATTTTTGCGCTGAGCGGCTCAAACTGCTGTTGGTCTTCCACGGTCAAGTAGTTCGGCATGACGAAAAACAAGCGATCGTTTTTCGGAGCAATCTTGGAAGGGCTGGCCGTTGCTCCCGGCTCGATTGCGGGGGACGATGCCGGGCTCGTCAGGGTTTCCAGGGGCGGTGCGCCGTCCATCACGAAAGAGCGAGCCGGCGGATCCTCCTGTGCAAGAACAGGGACCGCACAGAGCAGGACGACGGCGCAGCCCCAAAGCGCGCGGACCACTGCCCTCAACGAGAGATGGCTTTGCGGATTTTGCAAGACCTGCCGATGATCCCGCTATCTTCCGACCGCCGATACTGGTCCAGAGTTCAGCTCTAGGTCAGCTGTTTCCAGAACGCAACTGAAGGACGACCCACCGCGGCGCTTGCTTTGAGGCAAATAAAGTTGCTACAATTGTTATAACACACGCAAGGAGCGATCACCGTGCTCGAACTTAAAATCCGCAAAATCGGCAACTCCCTCGGCGTGGTTCTGCCTAAAGAGGTTGTCAACCGGCTCCGCGCGGACGAAGGCCACCGTCTTTTTCTGATCGAAGCGCCAAATGGTGGGTATGAGTTGACACCCTACGATCCGGCCTTCGAGAAGAAAATGAAGAAAGCCACGGAGATCATCCAGCGCTATCGCAACACGCTTCACGCGCTTTCCAAGTGAAAGAGCCTCTTTGGATCGATCAGCACGACGCGCTCGCGCTGCATGGCCGTCTGCTCGCCCTTGACGGTGGTTCTCCGGGCGTTCGAAGCGCTGCGCTTCTGGAATCCGCGCTCGCCCGCCCTCGGCAGGTGTTTGCTTACGCGGAACAGCCGGACATCATCGAATTGGCAGTGGCCTATACCGCCGGCATTATCGGTAACCATCCATTCGTCGATGGCAATAAGCGCAGCGGTTTCCTCGTCGGCGTGCTATTCCTTGAATTGAACGGCTGCCACTTCAAGGCCACGGAGGAAGGCGCAACGCAAGCTATCTTTGCGCTCGCTGCCGGCGAACTCGAGGAAGCGGCCTTTACGTCCTGGCTCCGCGCCAATACCACTCTGACTCGCCGTTGATTTGGGCATTAACTGGCCGCGGCCCCGCTTCGTGCCACGACGTTGATACTGGCGCCGTCCGGAATGAGCCGTTCGAGGTGGGCGGCGTCCAAAGGAACTGGTCGATTTGTGTCGGCGTCGGTCAGAGAGTATCCCGCATTCTGGAGCAGTCTCACAAAATCGGCGAAGCTATATCCCCGTTCCGAGTGAATGTACGGAGACATTTCCATGACCAGAATCGGACGAAAGCGGCGCAAGGTCTCAGTGGCTCCCTGCAAAACGGGGAGTTCGTGACCATCGACGTCAATTTTGATCAGATCGAGCCGAGGAAGGCCGGTCCGAGCAACAAACGCGTCCAGGGTATCGACCGCCGCATGAAGGGCGGAAACCAGTCGCCCGCGATGCTTCGGATGAACGGAATCGCTGCTTTCGAGCGGCCAACTAGCGTAGATCTCTCGTTCCGGCGGCTGCGATGCTGTGGCAGAGAGCAGAAACTGTTGGGGGAACGTGCGTTCCTGGAGGTCCGGATTCAGCGCGAGATTGCGACGCAGTTTTTCGATCGCAAAATCGGCGGCCTCGAAGGCATACACCCTGCCGGCCGCGCCAACGGACTGCGCCATGGTCAGCGTGTGCGCGCCAATATTGGCGCCGATGTCAAACACTAGGTCACCGGGCTGAATTAACTCCACAAGCGTTCGACGAGTACCCGGTTCGAACGCACCCAGCACGTAGATCGAGAAATCGATGCCTTCTCTGAGGTCCAGTTGATAGCGGATGCCGTACCGCTTGACGATGGCTGAGTCAGTCTTGCCGGCCAAGCGGCGGCCCGCGGAGATGAACTTATAGGCGGTGGCGGCCAGCGCAACTTTTGTCTTGGTGGTCAGCATGAAAAGACGAACGCGGAGCGCTCCTGGAAGTTAGCCTCCCAGGCGAAGCCAGGCGTGCCAGCAAATGCGCAGCATCCGCCACCCGTTTGCAAACACCCGGGTCATTTTCGTGACTCCGTGGATGCGTTCCTGATAGTGGACAGGGACTTCAACAATATCGAGATTCAGCTTGCTGGCGCCGAAAAGCAGTTCGTAGTCGCCCCACAAGTCCTGGATGCCCCAACTGCCCAGGTACGGTTCGAGCCGGAGCCAGTCCTTGCGCCAGATCACTTTCGTTCCGCACAAGGTGTCCTTGATCCGTTGATCGAGTAGGAACGAGAAGACGATGCTAAAGAACTTGTTACCCAGAATGTTGGCGAACTTCATGGCCAACTCCTGCATCGGGTAAACCAGGCGGCTGCCGTTGACAAAATCGCCATGTCCCGCCACCAGAGCACGAAAGAAAAAGGGAAGCTCTTCGGGCATTACCGTCAGGTCCGCATCCAGAATCATCAACACGTCGCCGCGGGCGGCACGGAAGCCGCTCCACACATTTTCAGCTTTGCAGATGCCGGGACCATCGACGAGACGAATGTCCTTTTCGGGATAGCTTTGCTGCAACTGGAGGACTTCGCTGCGGGTGCTGTCCGTCGACTTGTCATCGCAGAAGAGAATCTCGGTGTGGAGTCCCATGGCGGGAATGCGCTCAACCGCCGGACGGATATTTCCCGCTTCGTTGCGGCATGGAACAATTACGGAAACACTGACGTCCGATTCTTTGCGAGCTGTGGCCAGGGGCCGCGCCACCATGACTTGCATGAGGCAGAGCCGCCGCAATCCTGGCAGCCGCGCGACGAAGCGGTTGAAAAACTCGGAAAGCAAAGGGATGTATTTGGGGAACAGCAGCAGTCGATGCTTGCGCACCGGGCGGAACCCCGCGAGGCGCAGGAACCCACGAAGATCGTTTTCGCTCACCCAGTTGGGCTCGACAAACCGCGAGCGAAGCCGCAGTTTTGTGGCGAGCTCGAGGATAGGTTGCCAGAGATGGTTGTAGTTGATGATCACCACCCGCGCGTCTGGCTTGCAGTGGGCGCGGACTCGCTCGAACGCGCGCAGAATATCGACGGTGTCGAAAATGTGATCGAAAATGATGTAATCGAACTGCTCGCCAAGGTCGAGCTCCTCAGGCTCGCTCCTTACGAACTGCAACTCGGGATGTTCAGCTTGTGCGCAGCTCACCATCGCGTCGCTGATGTCCACTCCGACTCCGCAGGACGGCTTCGTACCGGCCAGGTAGTCTCCGGTGTCGCAACGGATTCCCAACACCCGCCTTCCGGGCTCGACGATGAATTGCAGAAGGCGTTGCAAGCTGCCATAGAAGTACCGGTTGGTGCGAATCCAACTGGAACGCTGCGCGGCGACGGATTCCTGATGGCGGCGCCGCGCCTCCCTCACCTCTTGCAACGCAGAGGGTCCCCAGTTCCTTTGCGGATCGGTGCTGGGAATCGCTTCCACGGTGGCGCTGCCTTTCATCTCTAGTTGCGCTCCCATACAGATGCTTGCCAGTCTCCGTAGGAACCGCTGTGCGGGGGCAAGAAGCCAAGGCGGTGATAGTGCTGCTTGAGATAATTTGCCAGGTTAACGTCGAAGTCTTTGCCAAAAACGGGCGCGTTGTATTCCGGAAAGATACGGTTCGACCAAAGCAGGTACTTGGGAGGATTCGCATCCAGTTGCGACAGTAACCGGTCGAGCATCGGCCCAGGAGCCACAATACCCGGAGTAAAAGCGAACACCCTGGTAGGAGCTTCCTCATCCGAGAAAAAGTACAAGCTGGTATCTTCGGGAACCGACATTACAGTTTCGCCCGCAGCCTTCTTGTCACGAATGAACTGTATGGCGGCGGCATAGTTTTCAGCCTGAGCTCTTTCCGGGCGCACCAGACCGTGTTGCGTTTGCAATGTGCCGCGATAAGCCTTAGGAACGCCAATTGGCCATGCATAGAACCCCACGGTAAGAACGCAGGCCGCACCAGCGATGCACTGCGCCCTAATATTTCGCGCGGGAGTTTTCGAGAGACGCTGTATCCCTAGAAACGCCATGACAAGCAGCGCCAGGACCGCTGGACCGTTGTAGTAGATGGGATACGACGATGGAATGGAATGGAGCAGGATGCGAAACGCGACGAGCGGCGCGAATAGTAACAGAAATGCCAGAGCCCGCTTAGCATCAGAGGCAGAGTCCCGCCACGCAAAATAGAGGGCGACAGGAAACGCCAGTGCCGCGTAAAGGACCATATCTTGCGGGAACCAGAATTGCCTCATGATCTGGTCGAAGGTCAGCCTGGCGTCCCCGGCGGTTAGCAGGGCCAGCGTTCCAATCATGCCGAGCCTCGCTGCCCAGCCGTGGATTCCTTTTCTGCGCCACCAAAAGAGAACGTACAAGCTCAGGAGCCAGCAGCCGAAGATGATGGCGCGCAGGAACGCGTCTCGAAGCGCATGTAATGTGATTTCCATCCCCGTGGATGCCAGCCAGAATTTCCCGTAAGTCCTCATGAAGTAAGAGGTTGGCCACGCAGCGAGGTTGTCGTCGAGAAGGAATTTCCATCCGCCGAGCGAAACCATCCAGGCCCCGACGAGAGCACAAACAGCCACGCCGGGAAGTACCGCGACGGCATCTTTAATCAACGTTTTCCAGGAACGCTGGCTGCCCGCTCGAAAAGACACAAGAGCCGCAAGCGCCGCATAGCAAGCTAATCCAAACTCCAGTTTCAAGAGCATGGCGACGGCGGCCGTGGCTCCCAGGCCGGCGATCCATATCCTGCGCGAAGAAAAGCAAGCACTCACAAGCAGCCACAAAAAGAGACAAGCCATCAAGCAGCCGTACACGGACGCGAAACTGTACGGCAGAGGAAAACTGAACAAGTGTCTCTCAAAAGCCTCCAACAGAAGGGCACATCCGGCCGTCCAACCGGCCACCGGCAATTGAAAACGCAATCCAGTCAGATAGAGAAAAACGGCTGAGCCAAACGCTGCGACAGTACCGGCAACATACATGACCTCGACGCGGGTGCCGAAGAGGCGAAACAGGAGGCTGTTGAAGTAGGGTGCTGCGGGGTGGTACAGGTACCACATATCACGATAAAGCGTCTTGCCCTGCGCCAGCATACCCGCCACATACAGTTCCCTGCCGGAATCCACACTCAAGCTGCCCCAACAGGCCCAATTTAGCCATAGACTCACGACCGTAATGGCTCCGAACGAAATCAACGCAAAGACAGTCCATAGGAGATTTCGTCTTCCGGTTGAAGCCGGTCGTGGAAGCCTCTTCTCGGTGGGAAGAGCGGCGGCGCCTCTCACTTCGCGGAGTTCTTCCGAAAAAGGTGCCGTGTCTGTGGGCCAAGAGGACATAGCTGAGAATTGCATGATAACAGGCGGGAGAAACTGGAGCCTTTGCCCCAGTCCGGCGGGTTGTCCTCAAAGTTAAGAAGACATTGGAACTACGGCGGTGCGATCGTCTTTCCGGAGCGCGATAAAGGCAAACATGGCCAGGTGGGTCATCGCTGGTTGCAACCCGCGCTCCAGGCTGGCCCATGCTCCGTGCGCAAAACCGGGCATCAGGCTCCGCAGGCCCACGCCACCTGAAACGAGATAGCGAAACGGCAGAAACGGTTGGACTTTCTCGATGGTAAATTGCGGAAACTGCTTCAGGAACTCAACGCGATCACGTTCGAAGAGAATCCAGGGAAGGGCACCGTTTGCGCCGGAAAGGGGCCCTGACGTGGAAAAGGACCAGCTGGTCGTTTCAGGCTCAAACGGTTCGTGATGAAGTCGCGTGTAGACGAAGCGCGACCAACGCGTGACCCAGGGCTCGATCATCAGGATTTTTCCGCCGGGCACCAGGCAGCACAGCGCTTCCGCAAAAAACTGCCTTACATTTGGCATGTGATGGAGCACGTTGGTCATGACGACGGCGCGCAGCGAATTCGCGGAGAATGGAAGTCGAGCTGCGTCGATGACCAGCCGCGCGCCTGGGCACACAAAGATGTCCGACGTAATCAGGCGGGGGATAAAATCCGAACAAAAGCCCGCACCGGAGCCCAACTCCAGAACCTGACCCTTTTCGGCCGGCAGGGAATCCGCCAGCATGGAATACCACTCCCTGTAGATGGCCTTGAGGAACGGCTTCGACCCAATAATGTGCCGGCGAAGTTCGGTCGTGGCGGGATCATCGAGGTCCAGGGAACCTGTCAAGGGATGGGCGAGCAAGCGATGAAGGAATGAAGCGGCCAAGAACGATGCGTCTCCCGGATCGAGCCCACGGTGCCTGTCACACTGAGCATGCGCCAGTTGGTGGACGGTCTCTTTGCTATTCTCGGCTCAGGCAACCGTGTCTATGTCGGATTCCCTGGCCACGCGCGTCCTATCTGTCAACGGCGGGCGATTCAATTCTTGCGATCCGGCTCTCGCTTTTCGGGGTTGTGCTGTAAGTAGCTGCAATTTCAATTATTTACAAAGCGTTCGATGAATCTAATGGGTGGCCCACCGTTGCTCTGTTACTTGGAGACGGAGGAGAATGTCGGCGCGCCGACATTTTCTAAAGCGTGACTCCCAAAATACGTCCCAATAAATTCATGTCGATTTGACGCAACTTCGGGCGACTATCTAGTGCGAGCACGCACAACCGGGAGGGAGTCATGCGCTTTCTATGCTTGGTGATGGTGGACGAGGAAAAACTGGCGACGCTGTCGAAGCAAGACGCGCAACATCTCGACGACATCAGTCTGGATCACGATGAAAAGCTCCGTCAGAGCGGGAAGTTCCTTGCAGCAGCCGCCTTGGAGCCGGTTCGTGCCAGCAAAACGGTGCGCGTAAAGGGCGGCAAAACGGTTGTCACGGATGGTCCGTTTGCCGAAACGAAGGAACAAGTCGGTGGATTCATCCTGATCGACGCCAAGGATCTCGACGAAGCGGTGCGACTCGCCTCGCAAGTCCCGGCCGCGCAACAACTGGGCTGCATCGTGGTTCGCCCCGTGAAAGAGTTGGCCCACAGCGGCCGCGCTGGGGCATGAACGGCACCGAAACCTAGGTCTGCGGAGTTGTGAATGTCGGCGCGCCGACATTCCGAAGGTACCCATGGCGCGGGTTCATTCCAAGACGTACACTAAACGAAGTAGTTAAAGTCGGGAAGGTGGCCACCACGCAGAAGGCCGTTCTCATTACCGGAGGCACCGACGGTTTCGGCAAAGCAGCCGCGCTTCTACTAGCCCGCAAGCACTACCTCGTCTACGCGGCCGGGCGGTCGGTCCACAAGCGAGAAGAACTGGAGCGCCAGGCGCACGAAGAGCGTCTAGCGATCCGTACGCTCGAAATGGACGTCTGCGACGACGCCTCCGTGCAGATTGCGGTGGAAGTTGTCCTGGAAAAGGCCGGCGGCATCGATGTGCTCATCAACAACGCCGGCGTCGGCTACATGGGTGTGGTCGAAGAGTTGCGGCTGTCCGACTTTCGACGCCAGTTCGAAACCAATTTCTTCGGTGTAATCCGCGTGACGAAAGCCGTTCTTCCGCAGATGCGTTCGCGTCAATCGGGTCGCATCCTGATGATCAGCAGTGCGGCGGCGTTCGTTTCACCTCCCACGTACGGGGCGTACAGCGCCAGCAAACATGCACTCGAAGGCTTGAGTAACGCTCTGCGGTTGGAGATGTACCGGTTCGGAGTGCAAGTGATCCTGATCGAGCCGGGTTACATCGCCACGAATTTTCAGGCCACGGCAAAAGAACTGGCGCAGCCTTATGCGGAGAAGGCGGCACAGAGTCCGTATGCGGAGATTTATGCTGGAACGTGGGCCGCGTCCAATGCCAGCCGTGCAAAATCGAAAGCCACACCGGAAGATTGCGCGCGGGTGATGCTCAAGGCTATCGAAGCGACGCATCCCAAAGCACGCTACACCGTCACCTCGCTCACCAGATGGCTGGCGCTCGGCAAACGTATTTTGCCGGACTCTGCACTTGATTCCATCATGCGCAAGCGCTTTGGTGTTGTACGCTAGAACTGACGAGCAGCAGGCGTTTAATTCGAGACTTGGAAGGACAGGCTGTTCTCGCGCAGTTGTTCCCACTTTTTGCGCCAGGCGTCGTGAATGGGGCTTTCCGCGTAGTCAGCGGCGGCTTCCGGGCTGACAAATTCGATAACGTAAACGCCGTCGAAGTCGCGGATCTGATTGCGCTCGGTTTTCAGCCAGATGTTTTTGATGCCTGGAATCTTTGCGGCCATATCTTTGATTCCCGCGATGGCCTGCTGCTGTTCGTTCAGGGAAGTGGTCGGCTTGAACTTGTAGGCGACGGTGTGCACAACGGTTTTGGGCTGCCCGAATTTATTCTGGGCGGCGGCGTTTCGCGTGGCCATCGAGCCGGCCATAGCGCCAGCGAAAAAGAGTCCAGCGCCGGCGAGCAACACCGGCACGCGGCGTTTGAGTGTCGACATGAATTCCCCCTTAAGAAAAGCCCCACCAGTCTAAGCAAGGGCTCGGTGCACGGCAACCAAGCGCAACTGATTTGACGCTCCGGCGTGGCACCTTTACCCTGAAGGACGCTGGAGAGCAAATGATACGAGCGATTCTGAGGTCCACGTTGGTGGCGGCTG
>Ga0207761_1000822_pt1 | contig 10656 bp, 10 predicted proteins | sample LuqExpMetageno34_FD_187792 | JGI IMG/M metagenome (GOLD analysis project Ga0207761, IMG submission 187792) | Tropical forest soil microbial communities from Luquillo Experimental Forest, Puerto Rico - Sample 34 (SPAdes) | ecosystem: Environmental > Terrestrial > Soil > Tropical forest ...
GCCACGCTGACGCTGCCGACAACGCCGTCCTGAACAAGTTTCTGTGGCAAGACCGCAGGGGCGACGCGCCGGTGCCCGCGCCTCAACACAACGTTTTTCCTGCTAATCGTCGGTCTGACTAACTGTCGTCATTCCGAACGGAGTCTGCGGCTCGAGGAATCTCTCAGCTTTTGTAGGGACGGCCTTCTGAGGCCGTCCGCTCCGTTCTCAACTACGCAATCCCCAACTCCGCATTCAAAAAGCCGACAAAATACTTCCACACCAGGTAGTACACGATCATCCCAATGGGCAGCGCGAATGGCGCCACATGAAACACCTCCGGTGGCACGTTGAAGCTCAACAGACGGGTCACGACGTATCCCCCAGGCGCCAACAACAGCGGCAGCACTCCGCCAAACAGTCCCAGCGACCAATGCCGTCGCTGTCCAAACGCCTGGTACAACAGGTTCCACAAGCCCCACGCATTCGGCACCGCCGCCATCGGAAACACGATCACTCGTTCAACGGGAACCGGCACGTTCACGACGTAGCGGATCACCGTATATCCCGTCATCACCACCAGCAGAAACATTGTTGGCAAAGCAATCCCCGCCAGGTACGCCCGCAAAAATGGATGCTTGTTCATAACTCCTCCTACAGGTGGTACAGCAGCGCTGGCACCATTCCGGGGAAGAACCACAGCGCCAGGCTGGCTCCCACCAGCAAAACCCAATCCCACCACGGCACTTTCATTTCCTGCTGCGACATCCTGGCCAGCATTCCGGGCCACAAATCGCGCCGCGGTTCCGTGTCGCCCACAGGCTTCACCGCCGATTTCAGCAGTCGCTTCATCTCGTCGACTTCTCGTTCACTCATGGACGTATTCCCGCTTTCTCCAGTTCTTTCCGCAAGGCGCGCACGCCTCGAAACACACGCACTTTCACCACATTCACGGAAATCGCCAATGCGTCCGCAATTTCGGCGTAGGGCTCTTCCTCAATCAGCGCCAGGAGAATCACGGCTCGCACTTTCGGCGTCAGTGTGTTCATCGCCGCCAGGATCTTCTGTTGCAGCTCCGCCTGTTCAGCGCGCCGTTGTGTCTTTCCTTCTTCAATCGCCTGATCCTCAAGTGGCACTTCGCGCTTCGCCGTCCGCAGATAGTCGAGCGCCGCATTCGTCGCGATCCGCCGCAGCCATCCCGCGCAGTGCCCCGTTTTCGGATCGAATCGCGCGTGCGCCCGGTATGCTCGCCAGAACGTCTCGATGGTCAGATCCTCTGCCGTGCCGCGATTCCGCACAATGCGCATCACCCAGCGGAAGACGTCCCCCTGGTACTGCCGGAACAACGATTCGAAGGCCTCCTGGTCCCCGGCCGCGAATCGCTCCAGAAGCTCCACTCTCCGCCTCCATCTACTCTTACTGCCCGTATACCCGCGAGGTTACATGATTTGGGGCGTCTCGGTTCGTTCTGCCCCCGGGGAATATCCGTACGGTCGTCACATCGCGAGTACATTTTCCGCAGTAGCATCGCGTCACTCGAACGAGGAGAGCTTCATGGATATACCGAACGCATTCATTGGCAGAAATGATCAGCCCACGGCGACAGAGGTTTCGTCCGCGCTTGGCAAGGGCGCAGCGCTCTGGACGGATTTGGTCGCGTGGTTCGCGGAGGAAGCGGGCGTCGCAGACGAAGAGTGGAAGTCCATCTCGCCCAAATACGGCTGGTCATTGCGCCTGAGCGTCAAGAAACGCAACATCGTTCATCTGTCACCATGTAAGGGCTGTTTTCGGGTCGCATTCATTCTTGGTGATCGCGCGGTGAAAGCCGCCTTGCAGGCCGACCTCCCAAAGCAAATCGCGGAAGAGTTGCGGTCCGCTCGTCGTTATGCGGAGGGCACCGGCATCCGCTTGCTCGTAAGGCGCTCGAGCGACCTTTCGCCGGTTCGCAAACTCGCACTGATCAAACTGGCGAATTGACCTGAACGGCCCTCCTCGCAACAAACAAAAACGCCCGAGCCGAAGCCCGGGCATTCTCGCAATCTTGCTTTTTGTGCTTACTTACCGGTGGCCGCCGTGAAAACCTCCACCGCCGTGAAACCCGCCATCATGGAATCCAGCTCCGCCATGGAAGCCGCCGACGGGGCCGTGATGGCCGCCGCCAACGTACCCATGAACCGGCGCACCGTAATGCCCGTATCCTGGCCTATAGCCCCATCCAGGTCGATAGCCCCATCCCCGGCGGTAGTAGCCCGGACCATACCAGTGCGAGTGATACCAGGGGCCCACGCCGATGAACACGCCATTCACGAAGTAGCTCGGTCCCCAATATCCGTAAGGTGCGCACCCGTACGGTGCATAAGGGTAGTAGCCATAAGCGCAAACCGGTTCCGGCCCAATTCCGACTCCCACGCCCACCCGTACCTGCGCCTGAGCAGTGCCAGCCGTCAAAAGCACGGCCAAGCTCAAAACACCAAACAAAGCCGCATATTTGAGATATCGCATATCCTGCCTCTTTCCTGACCTTCACGCTATAAAACCCGGCTCGGTCCAAAGAGTTGTTGCCCGCAAGTCTGTGGGTTGATTTGGGTTACGGGTGGCGGTCAAACGATCGTTTGGAACGCAAGTCGAAGTTCGAATTGTCGCGCCGCAATCTCGACATCCAGCTTGGTCTCGGTGGCTCTTGTTGACGCGCGCAGCACACGGAAATATGCTTGCAATCAATGAGGTCCACCGTGCTGAAACGCCTCTTCGTCTGGATTGCGGACTTTTTGAATAGAGATGTCAACGTGCGGTACACAAGCGTTCCCGTCTGGAAGCCCTGGCGGGATTTCTAGCTCAGAATTGCAGGCTGTCCTATTCCGAAACGAAGACGCCCAAGCCAAAGCCCGGGTGTCCTTCCTCTGAACCTGCCAACTAATAGAGCTCGTAGAAAGAGCCGCGCTGAAAAAACACGCAACTTGCGCAAAAGGAAAGCGCACAAAATCTAAAGTTGGAAAAACGGCCCTGCATCGGCCAGGGCAATGGCACCAATACAGAGCGTACAGTGGTTGATTATCTAATCGATCGGATGTTTACGAACGACCGTCAGCGACTAGGTCCTCAATGTCAAGGTCGGATTCAGAATAGAACGTGTTTCCGTTGCCCGCTTTTGGTGTGGCAGCCGTAAAGAAAACATTTGTGTTTTGGCTCCCACTTTTTGAAGAAGACAAAGGTGTGCTGCCCACTTTGTCTTTCCCATGTTCGGTCACGACACTCTGGAATGCCGTGTTTGAAACCGATCTCTTCTTTCGTCATGCGAAACGTCCACCTCTCCTGCTAGATATCGTACCGCTCCTAATGCTGCTTCGCGACCGACCCAAGTCACTCGTCAGGGATTTCCACTTCGATATAAGCACCTCGCTGTGCCGCGTTCACAGCGGCTACAACCCGGTCAACATGGCGCTTCAGCACTGGCCATTGTGCATCAGGACGACGATCGCGAGTGAGTATTGTCTCAAATCCTGCTGGTGCCGGATGTTTTTGTCGGGAGTTACGAACACCTCAAATCCAGTATTCTCAGCGGCATTTAATAGCTCGCCGTTCTTGAGCTTGTCCCAGCCACGCTGTGCGGCAGTCTCGACGGAATGTTCTTTGAGAAACAAGCGGAGAGGAACGGGTGTGCCTTGGTCAAAGAGAACAAGCATTAGCGGCTGACTGGCGATGCGGGCGTTTCATCTAGGCTTCGCGCCGCGAATTCAATTACTGCCTTGACATGTTCGCGATTCAGCCCTTCAAACCAGGCGATGATGTCATCGATATTGGCGCCCGCTTCGAGGTTTTCAAAAATGACAGACACCGGCATTCGCGTGCCACGCAGCACCCACGCACCACTGACTTTGCCGGGAATTCTCTCGACTGCCTGGCACTTCGACCAATCCAATTCTGCCATCTTTCGCCTCTCTGAGGTCCATAGTACATCGACTCCATAAGTGCGGGAAGCTCAACAAAAAAAACGCCCGAGCCGAAGCCCGGGCGTCTCTTGCTGTCAGCCGTAAACTGTCGGCTGTCGACTAGTAGATGTCGTACTGCTCCCAATGCAGCGTCGCGTCCGACTGAATGATGATGTGCTTGTGGGCGTTCTGCTCGAGTTCGTCGATCAGGATGGACTCGCGGGTCTTCAGCGCCTTAGCGATTTCCGGATGGACGCGGAGGGTCAGATTCGGCCCTTCGTGATCGGCGATCGCCATTTTCCGAGCTTCCGCCTGGATCTCGTAGCACAAAGTCGGAATGGACTTCACCATTCCGGACCCAGTGCAATACGGGCACGGCTGGCATAGCACGCGTTCCAGCGCCTGCTTGGTGCGCTTGCGCGTGATGCAAACCAGGCCGAATTCGTTGAACGACAACGCCTTTGACGGAGCCTTGTCCTGCTCGAGCGCCGACTGCAACGCGGCCAGCACTTTCTCGCGGTTTCGCCGCTCTTCCATGTCGATGAAGTCCACCACGATGATGCCGCCGAGATCGCGCAAGCGAATCTGCCGCACGATTTCCTTCACGGCTTCGAGGTTGGTCTTCACGATGGTGTCTTCCAGGCGCGTCGAGCCCTTGCCGACGAACTTGCCGGTATTCACGTCGATCGCTACGAGCGCTTCTGTGTGGTTAATGACGATGTATCCGCCGGACTTCAGCCACACCTTCGCGCGTAGCGCCTTGTCGAGTTCGTGCTGAATCCCGAACTCTTCGAAGATCGGCTGTTCTTTCGTATACAGCTTGACCTTGCTGACCAGCTTGGGCTGGAACCGGCTCACAAACTCCACAACCTTGCCGTATTCCTCTTCGCTGTCGATCCAGATGCCGGTGAAGTCATCGCTCACGTAATCGCGGAGGATGCGCTCCACCAGGTTCAAGTCGCGGTGTAGCAGAGCCGGCGCCTTGCGGTCGTCGTTTTTCTGCTTGATCTCATTCCAGGTCTTGCCAAGGAACTCGATGTCGGTCCGGATTTCGTCGTCGGTCGCGCCACCCGCCGCCGTCCGCACGATGAACCCGCCCGGATAGCTGCCACGGGCTTCGCCGACCAAACGGCGCAGCCGCGAACGGTTCTCCGCACTCGCGATCTTCCGCGAAACACCGATGTGATCGATTGTGGGCATGTACACCAGGAAACGCCCAGGCAACGCCACGTGGCTCGTGATACGAGCGCCCTTCTTGCCGAGCGGTTCCTTGGCGATCTGCACCACCACATCCTGACCCGGCTTCAACATTTCCGAGATCAGTTGCGGACGCCGCTGCGGTGCGTGCCCGCCGTGATGCCCGCGATGATGCCCGCCGCCATGGCCGTGGTGATGATGGCCGCCGCGATCTCCACCGCCTCTGCGATCGAATCGCCCGCGCCCGCCACGGTCTCCACCGCGACGATCATGGCGGCCCCGCCCGCGGTCTCCGCCCCGATGTGGTCGCTGAAACCGTGAACGAGGATCGCTGCCAATGCGCGCGGAATCCCGGCGCGGCGCAAACTCCTCGCGCGGTGCATTCGGATCGCGCTGGCTGCGCGTCTCTCCGGGCAACAAGCCCACTTCGTCATCCTGAATCGGCTGACCAGCGGTGTCGCCCCCCGCCGCCGCGCTCATGGCTGCTTCGGCTTCGACCGCTTCCAAGGCCTCCTCGTGCGCCAGGTCGGCCCGTTCCGCCTCGCTGAGTCCACGCGGCTCCTCTTCGTGTTCTTCCTCGTGGTGCTCGTGGATTTCTTCCGGAATCTCGGCATCATGGGCCGCAACGATTTCGGCTTCCGCTTCGTGAGCTTCTTCCTCTTCGTCGTGCTCCTCGTGCTCTTCTTCAGCCAGTTCCTCGGTTTCGTCCTCTTCTTCCGCTTCTTCTTCGAAATCCGCTCCGCCCACCAGTGTGTCGGCGTCGGCACGAGCCTGCGTCTCTTCGTGTTTCGCTTCAACCAGGCGAGAGGAGAGCGCAGTCAGCTCCTCGTCGCTCAGGCCCGCGGTGCCGTTGCGATGCACCTCGGCATGCGTTTCTTCTTCATGGTGTTCCACGGTTTCGGCCGCGTCTGCCTCGTGTTCTTCAATAGCGTCGCTCGCAGCCTCGGCTTCCGCCTCATTATCGGCCAGCAACCAATTCGGCAAGCTTCCCGTGAACCGCCGTGGTCCACCTGCCGGCGGCTGCATGCCAATCGCTGGTCGCGAAACCGGCTGCTCGAAGTTGGGCTGGCGCTCTTCCGGCTCCTGCTCCACCCGTGGCGGCGGAGCCTGTTGCGGACGGCCGCGATACTTTGCCAGCGACTCGCCCGGCAACACGATGTCGTCTTCACCAGAACTCGGTGGCGGCCCGCTCGGCCCGCGATCATGCGAACGCCGATCCTCGAAGCTTCCGCGTGAATCGCGCCCGCCTTGTGGCGACGCGTACTTCGACGGCGGCAAGTTCCTTCCGCCCTGTCCGTGACGGTGACGGTCTCCTCCGCGCCCGCGGCGTCCAAAACGGCCACGACGCCCGCCGCGGCCACGGTCTCCTCCGCGATCCCCGCGTTCTCCACGGTCCGCGCCGCGATCTCCGCGGTCACTCCCGTGGCGCGGCGGATAATTCCGGGTCGGGTTGTAGCTCGGCGCGAAGTTCTGCGGCGCGGAGTCGTTGGATTCCGGCTGCCGCTCATCGATTTCAGAAACTTCCTGTTCGCTGGAGCTCGGCTGCCCGCGCAACCCTTGCTCCTCGCTCTCACGGGCTGACTCTGCAAGGTGCTCTTCGCCAGCTAGTAGCTCACCCGGCAATTCGTGCCCGCTCGGAGCTTCGTCGTCGGCTCCGCCCTCCGCGTGGCTGCCGACTCCGCCGCGCGACTCGCCCGGCAACAGATCAATCGTGGTGGTGACCCGATTCACCGGCCCGCTTGCGGCAGGGATGTCGCCGTGCCCGTGTCCGTGGTCGTAGTCCTCGAGGTTTTCGAAGACGTCGCTCACGTATAAGAACGCGTCCCCGTCCAGGCCGATATCGACGAACGCCGATTGCATGCCCGGCAAGACCCGCGTGACTTTTCCTTTGTAGATGCTGCCGACCAGCGCGAACTCTTTTTCGCGCTCGATGTAGATTTCGACTAGCTGTCCTTCTTCCAGTATCGCGACTCTCCGCTCATGGGATGTCGCGCTGATAACCAATTCTTTCGACATGAAAACTCCTCAGGATGCACCGCCGCTCGTACCTCTCTGTCGGAGGTCCGGGGCTGGTCGACGGCCCGAACCCGGTCGGGACACACGGACCATGCCATCTTCGTTGCGGCTTTGCGTTCGAAGCGGGAGGGAGTGGCCGCCATGCGGCCCTCTACTTTCTCTGACCCCTTGCTTTCGAGGCTTTTCCGTTGCCCGTATACTCCGGGGGTAACGGCGGACGTTGCAATCCTCACTCTAAAAGTCCTTCTTTATTTTTCCTGCTGGCGGCCACGGCTTCATTCGCGGCCCCCTTTTCCGGCGCCTTTCCCCTGAAAGGAAATGGTGCGCTCGGTTTGGCAAACGGCTTAGTTAACGAATCGGCGCAGCCGGACATTCATTACCAGGCCTATCGCCAGAAATACAAACAATGTGGCTGATCCTCCGTAGCTCATCAACGGCAATGGAATGCCTGTCACTGGCATTGCCCCGATGACCATGGCCACATTCACTAACACGTGAAACCCTAGCGCCGCTGTTACCCCCATGACCAGAAACATGCCCGCGCGATCCTTCGCGCGCTGGGCGTTCTGCACCAGGCGCAGCAACAACGCCATGTACAGCCCCAAGGCAACCAGCACGCCTTTGAATCCCTGTTCTTCCGCCCACGCCGACATGATGAAATCGGAATACCGGACCGGAATGTACCCCAGCTGATTCTGCGTACCGTTGCCGAAACCTTTCCCCCAGAATCCACCTGAGCCGACCGCTATCTTCGATTGCAGTACTTGATAGCCGGAGCCCTTCGCGTCTTCCTCAGGATGCAAAAACGATGTGACTCTTTCCTTCTGGTAAGGCTTCAGGAAGTGCCACCCCACGGGCAGCAGTAAAATCCCTATCAGCACAATTACCACGGCATGTTTCCATTGCAGCCCTGCTAGAAATGCGCCCACCACCAACATGGGCATTAACACCAGTGCGGTCCCCAGGTCTGGCTGCTTCAGAATCAATACCAGCGGCAAGCCTACCAGAAGCCCTGCTTTTATCAAGTCCTGCAGGGAGAGCTCATCTGTGCGCACCTCCGCAAAGAAGCGCGCCAACACAATGATTATAATCAATTTGACGAATTCTGACACCTGAAAGAATTCGCCCAGCACCGGGATCCATCGCTTGGCCCCAAATCTAGTGTGACCTACGAGCAGCACAGCGGTCAGTGCAACCAGCGCAGCGATGTACAGCCACGGCGCCTGATCCATAATCACGTGGTAATCGAGACGCGAAAGCACGAACATCAGCACGAATCCGATGATTAGCCAGCGGATCTGCTTCATGTGCATCCCCGCCAGTGCGCTGCCGTGCGTCGCGGAATAAATCTCCAGCACGCCAATGGTACAGATCGCCACGATGATGGCCAGCAGCCACCAGTCGTAGTCCCGCGCTCCCGGTGCGTCTTTCATTTACTTTCTTCCTTCAGCCTCAAAACGAATCTCTTCGGTCGCCCAAGCCCCGAACCTCATAGCTGTCATTCCGAGCGAAGCGAGGAATCTCTCTTCGATCCGCGAATCTCCACAAACCTAATCCGTCTTGTCTTTCTCAGCCGCCGGTAATACAGCCGCAGCCTCTTCCGGCTTACCCGCGACCTTCGGTTCTTCCGCTGTCGGGTTCCGCTTCGCAGGGGCGGGAGTACTCTTCAAATTCTCCGCGGTCACCTGCCCCGCGATCTTCTTGTTCTTCTTGTCGTAATACGCCTTCACGATATCGCGCACCACGGGTCCCGAGGCCGTCCCTCCGTGTTCCGAGGTATCTTCCACGACCGCCGCCACCACAATCTCCGGATTACGCCGCGGGGCGTATCCCACAAACCACCCGTCGTTTTTTCCTTTGCCCATGCCCAAGCGGCTCGCAGCCGCGTAGCTCATCATTTGCGCCGTTCCAGACTTCCCACAGAACTCAATTCCTTGCAGCCTGACCGCGTTACCCGTTCCTCCCGGCTCGTTCACCACGCCGTACATCCCTTGCGTGACTTGCTCCACCGTGTCTTCCGACAATTCCACGTGCATCTCTCCCACGGGTTGCAGGTCTTTCAGCAAGTGCGGTTGCTTGAACTCACCCGCGGACGCGATTCCGCCGATTACATATGCGACCTGCATCGGCGTCACCATCACTGAGCCCTGCCCGATCGACACCGAAATGGTCGACCCCGGATACCACTTGTGGTGGTACACCCGCTGCACCCATTCTTCCGACGGCACCAATCCCGGCTCTTCCGCCGGCAGGTCGATTCCCGTCTTCGCCCCGAGCCCGAGCATCTTCGCGTACTTCGAAATCGTGCCGATTCCCATCCGCATACCGACGTTGTAGAAGAACACGTCGCACGATTGCACGATCGCCTTGTGCAGGCTCACCGCCCCGTGGCTGGTCTTCCCATACACCCAGCACTTGTGCATCTGCCCGTAAAACACTCCGTAGCCCGGGCAAAACGCTGAGAAACTTTCCGCCGGCGTCTTCGACTCCAGCATCGCCGTGGACATGATCACTTTGAACACTGAGCCAGGCGCGAGCTGCGCTTGGGTGACTCGATTTAACAGCGGGTGGTCCTTATCCTCGTTCAGCCGCTGCCACTCTTCTTTCGAAACGCGCACCGCAAAATCGTTGGGGTCCGGCGCCGGATGGCTCGCAAACGCCAGCACCTCGCCAGTCCGCGGATCGAGCGCCACCACCGCGCCTTTCTTGTCTCCTAGCCCCTTTTCCGCAACTTCCTGAAGATCGTAGTCAATCGTTAGCTGAATCTGCTTACCCGGGACTGCTTCCTGCTGGTTCAGACGCCCCACTTCTTTTCCGACGCTGTTCACAATCACGCGCCGCATGCCGTCCGTACCCACGAGAACGTCGTTGTATTGCCGCTCCAGTCCGGACTTTCCCGCGATGTCGCCCGGCCGCAGCTTGCCGTTGCTCTTCTCAATCTGATCTTCGCTGACTTCTCCTACGTACCCGCTCGCGTGCGCCATAAACCCGCCCTGCAGGTATCTTCGCCGGTGCACCATCAGCATTTCGAGCAGTGGAATGTCCGCGCGGTGCGACTCAATGAACGCTACGTCCGCGGGTGTCGCTTCCGGTTTGATTACGATGGGTTGGAATTTCGGCAGTGCTTTTGTGTTGTCGAGCTGTTCTTTCAGGTCGTCGAGCGACAACCCGAGCCCTTCCGCGATCGCTGGCAAATTCTTGTCGACCTGTTCTTGATCGTCTCGTAACAACAGCACGCTGAAGGAAGGGTAGTTGTCCACCAGCACACGTCCGTCGCGGTCCAGCATTCTCCCGCGTGGCGCGATGATGGGAATCGAGCGCACGCGATTGCGCTCCGCCATCACTCCATACTTGTCGGAATCGATGACTTGCAGCTTCCAGAAGCCCAGCAGCAGCAGCCCCAGCATTCCCACAATCACGTAGGACGCGGCGGCCAGCCTTTCCTGCGGCAGTCGATTATCGTTGCGGAACCAGTACGACACGAAAGACCTGTGCGCAAGCTAGTCTCTCAGGGCTGAGCGGCGCCCGCTCGCGC
>Ga0207761_1000824_pt1 | contig 10651 bp, 9 predicted proteins | sample LuqExpMetageno34_FD_187792 | JGI IMG/M metagenome (GOLD analysis project Ga0207761, IMG submission 187792) | Tropical forest soil microbial communities from Luquillo Experimental Forest, Puerto Rico - Sample 34 (SPAdes) | ecosystem: Environmental > Terrestrial > Soil > Tropical forest ...
GGTCATTCTCGACCGAGGGCGCGGAGTTTAGCTAGCGGTCAATGTCCGCTCGGCTCCGAAAGCGACTGAATTATTGCGTCGCCGCGAAATGACGCGAGGGGCCAAAACCAGAAGTCTCTCCTCTCACTCAATCACTCAATCTGCACGGCTAAGAATGGTGGGCGAGATAGCAAGATCGATGGTCTTCGCGGTCTTCAGATTGATGGCGATCTCAAACTAGCTCGTCGCGTTGGTCAGCGTCGGGGGCCCCGTCAGTTTACCGGTCCAAATTGAGCGTTTTGACTGCTTCCGGCTTCCACCTCAGTCCAATGCCGGGGCGATCCGGAATCTGCGCAAAGCCATCCGCGATCCGCAGGGGCTCTTCGAGGATCGCATCGGCCCAATCCACATACTCCAGGTAATGGGCGGTGGGGGTGGCGGCAAGAAGGTGTACGCTGATCTCCGGGACCAGATGCGACGACATCTCGATCCGCCGCGCCGAGGCAAGGCCGGCTGCCTGAATCCAACCGCTCACGCCCCCAATGCGAGCGACATCCGGCATCACGTAATCGCAGGCGCCAGCGGAGAGCGCCTCAAGCATCGCTTCCGGCCCGTTGAAGTTCTCTCCTATCTGCACCGGAACACTCAATTCCCTCGCAATCGCTGCGCTGCCGGCGTAGTCATCATGACGGATCGGCTCTTCGAGCCAGGCAATGCCTTCGGATTGGAGAACGCGCCCGCGGCGGATCGCCTCGGCGACGGTCAGCGCCTGGTTATAGTCGACCGGCAATTCGATTGTGTCAGGTAGCCGCTTGCGAACAGCGCGAGTGACCGCAAGATCCTGCTCGAGTGTCGGATAGCCCAAGCGCAGTTTCACGCTACGAAACCCTCCAACGAGCAGCTTCTCGGCCTCGTCGGCGGCGGCCTCCGGTGACATCAGACCGAGGCCGCTCGAATTGTAGGCGGGGATGGGCTTAGGAGTCGCGCCGAGCAACGTCGCGAGCGGCACCCCGGCAGCGACCGCAAGTGCGTCCCATATCGCGGTGTCGATCGCCGAGAGCGCCATCCGGGTAACACTCGCTACGCCGACAAGGGCGAAGCGCCTGCAGAGCCTTGCCGCGATCTCCCATGGAACCGCCTGCTCGCCGGTGACGAGCGATACAGCATCGCGCAGCATCGAGTCGATTGCACGGGGCACGCTCGATCGATAGCAGAACACATACGAGCGTCCAGTAATCCCTTCCTCTGTTTCGAGGTCGACCAGCAGCAGCGGCGCTTTCTTGACGATCGCTGCACTGGTACCGAGTGGAAACGTCATCGGAACTTCGACAGCATAGGTGTTGACGCCTCTGATCTTAAGACACGGTGCCTTAGCGAAGGATTTGTCGAACATGGAAGACGGCTCCTTTCAACAAAGATCCCGCGGCCTGGAATAATAGTACACACCCGGCCTATGAGGGATTCAAAGGTATCTCCGAGAAAGCCGCTGCGTCTGGCGGCGCTGTCAACATGCTCTTACGAGATCGCAGGAATAGAGACTAAGAATAAAAGAGTTGCCTCTTTCATAAGGTCTTCAACCTCTCCGAACCGCGCCTACGCGCTAGCGAAGACCGCTTCGGGTCAATCGGCGGAATGGGGTCCGACCGTCATTTTGCATGGCAATAATCCTCAGGACCGAATTCACGGTTGCCACCATGGTTACAGTCATGATCTAGGCGGCTGGCACCGGCACGACAAAGACTGCCAAAGGTTGCGCGGCGTCGTTAGGCGTAAGAGCAAGTCACAAGAAAGAAGCTAAGGATTGTTTTAGCCCTTATGGATCGGATCGATCCACGCAACTTGCTCGGGCTTCTCGATCGGCTCGATGTCGAGATTAACTACGACGGCTTCGTTGTCGCTGCGCACAAGGACACATTCGAGCGACTCATTCTGGCTCGCATTGATTTCCTGGTGCGGCACGAAGGGCGGCACATAGATAAAATCGCCCGGATTCGCCTCAGCCACGAATTCTAGGTGATCGCCCCAACGCATGCGCGCCTTGCCGCGCACCACATAGATGACGCTTTCCAGTTCGCCGTGATGGTGCGCGCCCGTCTTGGCATTGGGCTGAATGCTTACCGTGCCTGCCCAGATTTTCTGCGCACCGACGCGGGCAAAATTGATGGCGGCCTTGCGATCCATGCCCGGCGTCTGGGGTGTGTTTGGATCGAGTGCATGACCAGGGATCACACGGACGCCGTCATGTTTCCACTTCAGGGCGTGTTCGTGGCGATCGTCGCTCATACGCTGCTCTCTTCGCGGCAAGGATAGTCCATCTTACCAGCGGCGTGCCGAGAAGGCCATTTCTTTGCCGCTTCGGGTCATTCTCGACCGAGGTCAGTGAGGCTCACCTATCGACCGGCGTCTGCTTCACCCCGATTGTGTTGCTCCTTGCTGCACTGCGAACGTGCAATAATCGAATCCGGTCTGTCAGTGTTTTGAATCAATGATGCGCGTGTGTGTTTCTCCGTGAATCCATATTTCGCATTATGGGCACGAAAATAGTTTTGCAACACAATCCCCCGCAAGCGGACATCCGGCCACAGCTCGGGTCGGCGGCTCGCCGTTCGCATCTTTGGACAGGGCAAAACAGATATAGAGAATTTCTACACCCAACGTGCTCTCACGGGCCCGACGTGCGTTCAATGCCATGCGCCTCAAAGCGCGGATTAGCTCAAATTGCATCCAATCGATTAAATAACGAGAAAAATTGGATCCGTATAAAAGCCGCGCTCAGGAAGTTTCACAACGCGGAATCTAGCCATGCATAAACAAGACAATTCTGGCGCGACCGCCATCGAGTATGGTCTCATTGCTGGCAGACACATGAGATGGTACGAGCGCATTTCATTCGGCAAATGTCTTATGGCTGCGGCGATGTTCATTGGAGTTCAAGCGCTCGTTCTTTTTATTATGGGCCGACCGCTGATCTGTACGTGTGGCACGATAAAATTATGGGTAGGAATCGTTAACGGGCCTGAGAATTCGCAACAGCTGACCGACTGGTACACTTACACGCATATCGTTCACGGAATTGGACTTTATTTTCTGTTCTGGCTGATAGCGCCAGGCATGCCAGTTGGATTGCGATTTGCGCTTGCGGTTGGGCTAGAGGCCGGATGGGAGATGGTCGAGAATTCGCCCTTTATTATTGCTCGTTATCGCCAATCGGCACTCGCGCAAGGCTATGTCGGTGATAGCATCATAAACTCTATTAGCGATACTCTCGCAGCGGTATTCGGTTTCACGCTCGCCCGAGCGCTGCCCGCTTGGTCGAGTGTCGTGCTTGTAATCGCAATGGAGTTATTTGTCGGATATATGATCCACGACAATCTTACGCTTAACATCATCCAGCTCATTTACCCCAATGAAGCAATTTCTCGTTGGCAGGTGGGAGGTTAAGAACGATTTCGGCACGGTGGAGTAAAGATCGACGCGCGGCATGTCATTGCGCACCGATCCGATGCTAATTGTAGGTCTCGCGTCGCTATTGTCCCAAGGGACTAGCGGCATTGCCCCTAAGGACAATAGAGGACCGGACGCTCCGAGCTTTAAATTGGTATCGATAGATAAGGGCACCCCACCCCCCGAATTCCCGGTCCCTTATCTGGAAGTGCGAGACCGCCAGCCATCCCCAGGTTCAGCGGTCTCGTTTTTATGTGTTGGCCTTCGCCGTTGCGCTCTGGACAAGTTTTCATACGCGCCTCATCTCACGTTCATTGGCTCCCGCCGCCAGGGCCAGCGACCTTCGATCTCAAGCACTAACGTCCAACTCAGGAAGGTGCGTACCAGAACCAATCCGGCGAGAAGGCCGAGGCTGGTGAAAGTAATTTCGATCGCAATGGTTTTCACTATGTCGGCAGCAACCAGGACTTCGAGGCCGAGCAGCAATGATCGACCGATCCGAATTTTGTATTGGTCGTAATGTCGTGGCTCCGTGTGTCGTCGATGTAAGAGGACAAAGGTCGACCAGATGATACCAACGACTATAATGAAGACGCCGAAAATTTCGATGCAGACGCCAACCAGATGGATTAGGTGGCTTACAGTCGTTTCGAAGTTATTTTCCATCCTCGGTGCTCATCCTTTGGAAACGACCCCGCGAATCGCTAAAGGCCTCAAGCAATAAAATCGTCTAAGGCCGTCGCTATGGCTAGCCCCTTCCGCTCGCCTTCAGCCTGCGATCCCACGCGGCGCGGAAGGCCTGCTTTGCTGCTTCTAGAGTTAGGGTGGGGCCGGAATCATCCAACTACAAAAAAGAGCCCCCGCCACGGTGCAAGCGGGGGCGGCTGGCAATGATCATAGGTCAAATGGAGGCCTGCCAGCTCGTAGGATTGGATACAGTTCGCCCGACTGGTTGCAATACATCGCTTGTCATACATCTCTCGTTATAGATCGCTCGCGCAGGCCACGCCGCATCTGCATGGGCCGCAACAAAAACCCCGGGTCAATTCAGGCTGTGTGAAAACCCGCGGAACGTTGTGAACGCGCAATAAAAGAAGCGAACATAGTGCCTTGACGAATCCTTATTGCGCAAATAGCAGCCTGCTCGAATCAATCTTGCGCCACGACAACGTGTAGAATTGTTTTCGCACGGCCTGCAATTTCCCGGGGTTTGGATCGAGCGCTGAAGAGACTAGTTGTGATGCCAAGATTCTTCTAATTAAGTAATAGCACGCAACTCAGTTTTTTCCTTTACGACCGGGGATCGCGCTGCGTTGCCGCAAAGCGTCGCTATGTGCCCAGAAGCAGATATTAGGAACTCATTTGGTCACGTTATCGACGAAGCGCCACCTAACCCTTCTGGAGTACCGCTACTGTCTCGGCGATGGCTTACTTCGCTGCCGCAGCCGCCTTCTCGATCAGCGCCGCCACCTCGCGTGGGTGTGAAAGAAAGACCACGTGACTGCTCGGAAGTTCAATGACTTGCGATTGGGCTCGCTTCGCCATGAATCTCTCAAGGTCCGGGTTGATCATTCGGTCCTTCGTGGCAATCACGGCGTAGCTCGGCTTGTCCTTCCAAGCCGCGACCGCGGCCTTCGTGCCCAATATCTCACCTGCAATCGGTACCTGGGATATGGCCATAAACCCCGCGACCGGCTTTGGAATGTCAGCGGCGAAATCATTCGGAAATGCGTTAAGGTCGACTGCCAAAAAGCCGTCGCCAACCGGTCCGATGCTCTTGTTGGCGGGTGGCATTTTGTCACCGAGATCACGGACGCTCTCGCCTACGTCTGGTTGGAAGGCCGCGACGTAAACGAGAGCCTTAACGTCAGGATGCGTTCCGGCATCGGTGATGATCATGCCGCCATAGCTATGCCCGACCAGCACGCATGGACCTGCCTTGTCGAGAACGCGCCGCGTTGCAGCGACATCGGCTTGGAAGCTGGTTTCAGGCTCTTGGACAACTCGAACTGAGTAACCGTGGCTCTGGAGAATATCCGTTACCGCCTTCCATCCGGAACCATCGGCGAAGGCGCCGTGGACCAGAACGATAGTCTTGACGGCCGCATACGCAGGGGATGACGCCGCAAGAGCGGCGCCCGTGAGGAGAGCCAGAATCAAGCGTTTCATCGTGCAGCTCCGCTAATGTTCATTGCAAAGACCAATAAGCGACGTCGGCCATCTTGTCGGCCAGCGCCCGCGCTTCGAGGGCGCGCGTTCGCCAGTGCTCAGGATCGCGTTAAAGACGAGCGGCATGCGGACGCCTAACAGGCAGGCGCCGACTTTGGTTCCATCGAAATTAGGACATTGCACAAGGACAGAAGGCTCGGAGTTAGGACCTACCCGGCCACCCAGCACCCATACGAACAGACTGCCGATGACGGCTTTGGGTCATTCTCGACCGAGGGCACGGAGTTTAGCTAGCGGTCAATGTCCGCTCGGCTCCGACAGCGACTGAATTATTGTGTCGCCGCGAAATGACGCGAGGGGCCAAAAGCTGATATTCAGCTATGCGATGGTAACGTAGGGAAAAGTCGATGTGACAGGATTTGCTAGTCCGGCTATAACGCGCGGCGGTGTGCGCTTGTGTACCCACGATGTGTTGCCCAGTTTGAACTCATCTTGACGGAAAGGGCTGCTCGGTTTCAACGGGACGCGCCGCGTTTCCGATTTTTATTCGGCCGTTTCTTTCTTTTGACGGTAGGTTTCCCGCCCCTACCATGCTGCAACTCTGCTGACGGCGGTTTAGCTGTCCCGAGCTTTTGACTGGGGCTCTTCATTGCGTCAGCGAAGGCTCGACCCATCAGGCCCTGCAGGTCCGACCTTTCAAACTGCTGCAGATATGAGCGAAGGGCCTCCTGCTGCCTTGCTTTATCCTCATGCTTCGCCTTTTTTTTGAATGCTTCCACCTTATTGAGAAATGAATTCAACTCTTCTCGACTTGCAAGCTTTGGGCGTTCCATTTCTGGACTTTGTCTGCCTGGCGTTTTTTTCATTTCAAATCACTCCGGCGAGTTCGTTCAATACCAGATCATTGTTCATCATAAACATATGCTCGAGGTCGCCCTTGAGGTCGCGCACGTTAGCCGCCGGAGTCCCGACAAGGCGCGTCGACCATGCAGGCAAGGTGTCGTCACCGGGTCCAAGATAATCCGTAATGGGAGACGCGTCTGTTTCGGGATCAAAGTTCGGCGCAATCCAATCCCATGTCTGGCGATTGACGGTATCATTAATAACAGCTCCGCCGCCGCTCATCCTAACACCGCGGAAATTGAAGAATTTACTGTTTATCGCTGGGTCCAGTGGCGCCGCAACTTGTTGGTAAATCAGCTTTCCGTTTTTCAATTCGAGCAGGTCGAACCCGTAATTTTGCGGGTAACGGACCTTTCCAGCCTTCGTCTTTGGGTTATACGGGTCTGCTACGGCCCCGGTGGCCGCATCGAGGATCGGATACTGTAATAACGGATAATTTGGATCGGCCATAAGAGCCGCGCCGTCGCGGTTGTATGTATCTTCGTCGAGAAACAACAACATGTATTCTCCCGCAAGGGATGAGATCACTCGCGTGACGACTCGCTTGGGGTAAAAGTGGTTCAGGTCTGGATCACCTACGAAGTAACGGGGAAGTTGCCCGCCATATCCGTAGAACGGAGTCGCTACGGTTATGGCCCGTTTCATCAGTTGAACGTACGGGTTAATGCTCCTGTTCGAGATCAGTTTGACAATCATACCGCCCATGCTGTGCCCAATGAGTGAAAAGTCTTGTAGGGGATCTGGGCTACATTCGGCTAGAACACGGCTTCGAAATAGCGGGAGGAAAGTGTTCAAAAAAAAGTCAACCGTCAGCTTCAAGTCTCGCCGCCAGTCCCACCCGAATACGAAATAATCAATTTCGTTATCATCGCACCACTGAATGAATTGGTCGTAGGGCCTTATTGTTGTGAAGTCGACGGGGCCATCTGGAATAATTACGCGCCCGTCGCTGTCGATGTCGCCCTGCATCTGCAGGTGCTCACCCGCACCGAATACTATGGAGCAGTCGAGCCATACGGTATTGTAGAAGTACGGTGGACCGTCCGACTCCGGCGTGGTCGCTTGCAAAAGCTGTGAGCCCATTCCACCTGGGAAGAGAAATATTGTCTTGCGGTTTGTGCTCGACAGATTGGAATTGTAGCGAGTAATGAAGCTCCCGATTGCGTCGTCGAGTTTAGATAGCTGCTCGTTGTCCCGCGTCTGCCCGTAGGTCATCGATTGGCTCTCTCCAAGTGACCCAATATGTCCACTGTAAACTATATAAAGTGCTGTTTGAAGATCCGTGGACATTCCGTGCGGCCCGAGGAATGTCCGCTAAATGCCCCTATGGCGGACATCACCAAAAGAAAGGTTTTGCGGCCGTCTTTCTCCGAAAGTCTGTGCGGTGTAACTGGCGATGTCCGCTATGGGTCATTCTTGACCGAGGGCACGGAGTTTAGCTAGCGGTCAATGTCCGCTCGGCTCCGAAAGCGACTGAATTATTGCGTCGCCGTGAAATGACGCGAGGGGCCAGGAGCAGACATCGCCGACCACAGCACGGTCCGCCAACACTTGCAGTCGTCCTAACGCAATGCCCGGTGTGGCGCCGCCTCCGGCTCTGATGGTATAAGGTCTGGGTAATTTGGAGAGTTTGGTCTAACTCTCGGGCTTGGGCGAGCCTTGATGCACGGGGTCGCTTCCCAAATGTGTGGTCGAGTAGCCAGCCCACTGTTAAGCCGAGGAGCCGGGGGTCGCTCCCCCGGCTTCCTAATGGCCGCGCTCTTCCCAAGAGTTGAGCGGACACGATTACTTTGAGGAGGTCTCGACGGGGCGCAGCTTGGAGGCAGATGCGGTTTAGCGTCGGGCGCCGTATCAGTACTGCCAGCGGATCGGCGTTACGGTGGTTCTGCAGATAATCTGCCAGGCGCGCAAGAGAGGATCGGGACGCCGGCGCGGTTTCGAGGTTTCGCGATGAATTATTTCCGGCGCTGGTGCGCGATTGTCGCGGCGAGCTTGGCGCTTGCCGCCTCTTTAATTTCGTCGGCGGCGTCGCAGTCGCCCGACAGCTGGGCTCGGTGCAAGGGCAACGACCCGACCGCGCAAATCACCAGCTGCACCGCGATTATTGGGGCAAGCAAAGGCGCGTCCAACGATTTAGCGACTGCGTTTGATAACCGCGGGACCGCCTACTACCGCAAAGGTCGATACGACTTAGCCATCGAGGACTATAATCAGGCCATCAGGCTCAACGCGAATGAAGCCGCCCTTTTCCTGCACCGGGGCGCGGCCTACCGCGAATGGAGCGCCAACGACCGAGCCATCGAGGATTTCAATCAGGCGGTCAAACTGGATCCGACGTCCGCCGACGGCTTTGCAAGCCGTGGCAACGTCTACTACCGCATGCGCCAGTACGATCGCGTAATAGCGGATGAGAGCAAGGCGATCGAGCTCAATCCGAAATTGGCCTTTGCCTTCACCGTTCGCGGGCTGGCTTACGCCGACACGGCGCAAGTCGACCGCGCGATCGAGGACTACAGCCAGGCTATCAAGCTCTCTCCGGATTACCTCTTCGCCTACGCCGACCGTGCCGTCGCATATGTTGCCAAGGGCCAATACGATCGTGCTATTAGTGACTACGATCAGGTGCTCAAACTCGATCCCAACAATGCCGCGGCCACGCGGAATCGCCTCCTTGTGGAGACTGCCAACCAGCACAGCAATACCTCCGGAGATGCCGGATCAGCCACGCCGCAAGGCCGACGAGATGAGTGGGTCCTATGCCCTGCTAATGGTGATATAAGTCTTAGCATCGCCGGCTGCACTGCGTTACTTACGTCTGGTCTCAACAGCCTCGAAGATACCGCGAGAGTTTTCTCCTTCCGCGGCAATGCTTATGCATCAAAAGGCCAGTCCGATCGCGCGGTGGCGGATTTTGAACAAGCGATCAAACTCAACCCGAAATGGGCCCAGCCGTACTTTCAACGTGGGTTCCGGTACTTTGCGGAGCAACAATATGATCATGCCATCGCGGATTACGATAAATCGCTCACGCTCGCGCCAAATGAAACCATTGTCTTGGTTCAACGCGGCAGAGCGTACGCCGCGAAAGGTCAATATGACCGAGCCGTCGAGGACTACGACCAGGCCTTGAAGCTCGATCCCGGCGATACCTTCGCGGCGGCGATGCGCCGCCTTGCGGAGGCCGCCAAGCAGGGGAGCAATCCGGGCGTTGCGCCAAGCACGCCGACGGCACCAGGCCGCGCTGCGGAGGCGGTCCTGACTTCAAACGAGGTTGCGGGCGTGTTTGCGCAATCGGCGCCCAGGTACCTTCAGGCTCTTCTGAAGGCCCCGCCGGTCGTGGTGGCTCAGAGCTATTTCTCGGAGAGATACACGATCAAGGACATCCATCAATTCGCCAAAGCTGGGGCGCGAGTGGTGGTGATCCTGAATGGCACGCCACACGCGATCACGAAAGAAAACGCTGATGCCTATATCGAAGGCTATTCCGGCACGTTGGCGCTTCATGAGCAGGCGATCGAGCAGCGCGGTTTCCGTCAGGTCGGCGGTAATTTTGCGATGAAGGTCGTCGGTCCAACTTGCGGGCAGCAAGGGTTCGCAGATGCTACGGTCTCGATCGCGCAGAATCAGTACCGCCTAACGTTGGAGAAGGGATGGCCGACGCAATACGAAGGGCTGATAATCGAGGACACGATCGCTATCGCAGCCCCAGGCAGCTACAACCGAGGCGTGATCGGCCAAGGCAAGGTTAAAGCGGATCTCACCGAGATCAATTTCGGCAATTGCACTGTCATCCTGAGGCGACCGTGACCTCGTAATCGATCGTGACGTTCCGGCCGTCGACGAAGCCCGCTTCGCCCAAGCCGCGGCGGAATCCAGCCATCTTGCCTTCCCACTGCCCGCGGCCGACACGCTGAACGGCGACCCGATCACCGGCGTCCCGCCCTGCTGCGCGCGTGCCGCGAGCGGCCAACCAGCTGCCGTGCCGCCGAGAAGCGTGATGAACTCCCGTCGCCTCATTGATCGCCCCCAGTCTGCTCGAAACTCTACCACACCGATGAGACGAAGACGCCGCGTTGTGCGGCACAGCATTCGGTCAACGTGAAAAGCAACTCGCATTGGTGGATTGCCCGACCGGCACTTGAAAGTCATAAAATAA
>Ga0207761_1000825_pt1 | contig 10648 bp, 8 predicted proteins | sample LuqExpMetageno34_FD_187792 | JGI IMG/M metagenome (GOLD analysis project Ga0207761, IMG submission 187792) | Tropical forest soil microbial communities from Luquillo Experimental Forest, Puerto Rico - Sample 34 (SPAdes) | ecosystem: Environmental > Terrestrial > Soil > Tropical forest ...
CGGCACCTTCAAGATCAAATCCTCGCCCGAAACTCCTGTGCAATTCGATCCCTCTCCATGCCGCCCACGATCCCCCTTGAACTCCCGGTTATAACGGTAGCGCAGCAAAGTATTGTCGTTGGGATTCGCTTCTAGATAGACACTTCCGCCGTTCCCTCCATCTCCACCGGACGGTCCGCCCCGCGGCACATACTTCTCCCTGCGGAACGCCACGCATCCGTTCCCGCCATCCCCCGCCTTCACCCAAATCTTCGCTTCATCAACAAACATCTCAGAATCCTTGCACCTTAAACCTTACATTTTATACTTTTCACGTCTTGCCTTTGCATTCTTCTGTGTTGATCCGATGTCTTTCAACGGATTCTCCGCGGTCTTTGTGGATCTCTGCTTCCTCTGTGGCTAGCTGTCTTCTCTCCAAAACAAAAACGGCCCCGGCATCTTCACCGGGGCCGCTCCAATCTCCTCCACTTAGCTCACGGCCTTCTCCGTCTCAACCGGTTTCACGTTCACAAACCGCCCGCTCTTGCCCCGGTCCCGGAATTCCACGTATCCGGTCACCAGCGCGAACAATGTGTCATCCTTCCCCTGCGCCACGTTCTCGCCCGCCCGGTGCTTCGTGCCGCGCTGCCTCACGATGATCGTTCCCGCGTTCACCAACTGTCCGCCGAAGCGCTTTACTCCCAGCCTCTGCCCGTGCGAATCCCGCCCATTTGTCGACGAGCCCCCGCCCTTCTTATGTGCCATGACTAAATCCTCTCAAATCTCTTTGGAATTGCTGCGATGAAACCTAACAATTGTCATTCTGAGCCCGCGCATTTTGCGGGCGAAGAATCTCAACTGCTACCTCAAGCACAGCCTAAAGTTTAATCTCGCTCACTTGCACGGCCGTGTAATTCTGCCGGTGGCCTCGCTGAATCTTGTACTGGTTCGTCTTCTTGTACTTCAGCACGGTCAGCTTCTTAGCGCGGCCCTGCTCCACGATCTTGCCCGTAACGCTGGCCTTTTGTGCCTCTTCCCCCGCCAAGACCTTCTTGTCGTCGGTCGAAACTGCCAGCACGGTGCCAAATTTCACCTGCTCGCCCACATCACCCTTCACCCGCTCAATGCGGATCGTGTCGCCCGGCGCGACACGGTACTGCTTACCCCCGGACTGTATGACGGCGTACATCTCTCCTCCAATGTCTTAGGACAAACTCTAATTATACGGGCTCCCCCTCCAAACGGTCAACGCACCGTTTGGAACGGCGGGAACTCTCCCGTTGTAGGGGTTCAGCACCTGCTGAACCCCATGTCCGCAAGATGTTCAATTTTTGTCTGGGTCGTCACAACTCTCGAAACATCACATACGCATCCGTATATCCCAGCGTCGGATGCAAAAACGCCCCCGGCAACCGCCCCACGACCTCAAATCCGAAGCTCTTCCACAGCCGCACCGCCCGCTCATTGCTGCTCACCACGAAATTAAACTGCATCGCCCGAAACCCAAGCTTTTTCGCATATTCCAGCGAATGCGCGCAGATCGCACGCGCCACCCCTCTTCCGGTCGCCTCAACAGCCGTTACGTACCCACAGTTCGCTACATGCGACCCGCCGCCACTCTGGTTCGCCCTCAGGAAGTACGTTCCGACAACGATGCCCTCATCCTCCGCGACAAACACCTCATGCCCCTTCGCAAACCAAAACGCCAGCGCCTCGTCGCGGCCCATATCGCGCGCCAGGGTATACGTTTCCCCAGCACGAATCACTGGCTCCAGAATCGCCCATATCGCGTCACTGTCGTCAGTTCGCGCTTCACGCACCGTCAGCATGACTGTCTCCTGCGTCTTCAGCGCGGTTTGCTTTTGTAGCGCTGGCTTTCATGCCAGCTCTTCCGGCGTAATGGCTCTATCGCGAGCCCTACAGCACCGCCGACCCGTCTCCCAACAGCGCCTGTCGCACCACCGCGATCGGCGGAAACCCTTGCCCCATAAACTGATCATGAAACTCACCCAACGAAAAGCTCGCTCCCACCTTCTTTTTGTAATCTTCGCGCAGCTTCAAAATTTGCAGCTTGCCCAGCGTGTAATACAAATACGTCGGATCGCTTGTCCCGCGTTTCGACTCGATCTCCGCGATTTTTTCCGACTGGAATCCTTCCTTCACGAAGAACTTCTTTGCCTCTTCAAAGCTCATCTTTCCGGTATGCATCTGAATCCCGACCACGAACCGGGCATCGCGCAGCAGTGCATCCTGCAACTGCCCGAGGTGTACAAGTTTCACTTCGCGCTCATCTTTGGCGCCGCGCCCCGGCCGCACGTACCCCTCTTCAAACATCATCTGTTCCGTGTAATGCGCCCAGCCTTCCATGTTCGTGTTGGCATAGAGGACCTTGCGCAATTTGCTCGGCGCGCGGCTGGTCCACAAATATTGCATGTAGTGCCCGGGATAGGTTTCGTGCACCGACGTGCTGAAGATCGTCCCGATGTTAAACCCGGCCATCAGGCTCTCGACATCCTCCTTCGAGTCCTTCGGGCCCGGCAGCGTCACGTGAAAGTACGACTCCGTCGCCACCGTCTCAAACGGCCCTGGTGTATCCATCGATGCCGTCGTCGTCGCGCGCTCGAACGGAGGCGTCTCCAGCAACATCGGCTTCGGCCCCGGCGGGATCGTAATGATTTTCCTCTCCTGTATGAATGCAATCAGGCTGTCGAACGTCCCGCTGAACGTCACCATCAACTTATCCGGCGGCGGGTGCATTGCGCCCAGTTGCGCCATCACTTCCTGCGGTGATTTGCTCGCATCCACCTCTTTCGCGACTCTCCGCAACTCTGCCTGGTTCTTGCGTAAGTCGTCCAACCCAACCTGCAGCAGCCTATCCAGTGGCGTATCCACCATGTCTTCATACTTCAGTTTCTTGGCGTAGTTTTCCGCACCTATCCGGAAATCGCCGTTCGACCTCGGCAACGTATCCTTCTGCAGCCATTCCCCATACGCCTTCAGCGCAGCGATTGTCTCCCCATTGCTTTTCGCGAACTCCGCTTGCAGTCCGGTGTCCTTGACCTCCTTGAAAGCCTCCGGAACATCCTTCTCAAAGAAGCTGACAATCCCCGGGATCTGTTCGATCGCGATTTCCGTGTAGATTCGCGCGGGGTTTTTCAGGTTCTTTCTCGCTTCGGCGAAAACACCCGGAATCTTCTTTTCGCGCGCAATCACGCTGCGCAAACGCTCGTCCGCTGGCGCGAATTTCCTCTCCATGAGCACGTAAACGCTTCCCGCCGCGCCGCTCGAGTAGATGTCCGGATTCTTCTCCTGCGGCCGCAGAACTTCCGAAGTCAGCAGTTCGCTCCGGAGATGTCCTAGCAGAATCTCCCGGTCAGCCGTGTCCACCTGGTTCAGGCCTGCGGGCGGAAAACTGGCCACCCGCGCTTCATATTCGTGCAGCACGCGATTCTCCGCTTCGATCTCCTCCGCGGAATACGCTTCGATTTCATTGTCGTACTTGTGTATGCCGGCAACCGTCGCCGTCGAAGGATTCTGCGGAAAGTACACCTTCTCCAAAAACTCATCTACCAGCGCGTTCCAATCCTGCCCCGGATTGCCCGCGCGTGCTGGTCCCATCGCCGCAATGGGCAGTACCAGCGCCAGAAACACACACACCCACACCCTGCCCGCTCTTTTCATCCTCTTCTCCTGGCCACTCGCTGATTAAAAGTCGAACCGGTACCCGATGATGGTTTTCGCGATCAGATGATCCGTCGATCGCGTGACCCCCACACCCACTCCAAAATTAATCTCCCATTTCGGCGATAAATTCAAATCAATTGCCGGAAAAATCTGTTGTTGCTGCTCGGCTACCGGATCGAAACCCGTCACCGGCCCTAACGACCCGTAATATTCAATCCCGCCTGTAATTTTCTTGGTGAAATCGTAGCTCACCTTCACGTTTGGTGAAAATACAAACCCTTGGTTCACGGATGGCCCGTGCAGCGACCGGTCGAAAGCCGGGTTGAACGAAAAATACCAACCCTTCCACTGCTTGTCGATGATCGGTCTCAATTCGTAAGTCCATGTATCCGCCGAGTATTGGCTCCGCTGATACCCGATCTCCTGCGACAAGCTCAGCCCCACCGGCCAATTCCACTCTTTCGGAATCGCGAACCTTGGCCGGATGTGGTCCCCAACCCAATCGATTCCATAGCCGTTTTTCGCGCTCGTGAAGACGTAGAACCCGCACTCGAACCAACTCGAAAAACCATGCGTGACTTCGATGGTCTCGTGCAGCTGGTGATTCGTCGGGTACGTTCCGTCGGTAGTCGTCTTGCTGCCCTGGAAGGTGAAATTGCTATGCAGTTCCACCATTGTCTTGCCCTTCTCCACCAGCTCGGAGCCATACACCTGGATTTCGTAATTGTCCTGCGCGCGCAAGCGCTCGGCGGTTGCCAGGCACGCGATCGCCAGCACAGCCACCAGCGTTCCCGTCCTCATGCGTGCGGGTGCGCCTTGTCGTAAATGTCCATCAATTGTCGCACTGACGCGTGCGTGTACTTCTGCGTCGTCGAAAGGGAAGAGTGTCCCAGCAGCTCTTGGATCGCGCGCAGGTCCGCTCCGTCCGCCAGCAGATGTGTCGCGAACGCGTGCCGCAGCGAGTGTGGGTGCAGATCCCAGTTGATATTCACCAGCTTCACGTATTTCTTCACCAGCCGGCCGACGCTTCGTGTCGTCAACCGCCTCCCTCGGTAATTCAGAAACACGGCGTTCACGTCCGGCTTTTTCTGGTTGCCCGCATTGGTCCTTAGCAGTTCTTCCCGGATTGGCCAGTATAGCCGCATCGCCTCTGCAGCCTTCGCTCCGTAGGGTACGATGCGTTCCTTCCGACCTTTTCCCAGTACGCGAACAACTTGGTCCTTTGCATCCACGTCGGTCAGGTTCAAACCGGTCAACTCGCTTACCCGGAGCCCTGCCGCATAAAGCAGTTCCAGGATCGCCCGGTCCCGGCACAATAAAACACTGTCCTCCAATTTGGCCATCTGATTGTTCGCCAGGCCTGTCGTCGCTCTCTTTCGCGCTGGCGTCCCCCCAGCTCCCGCCAATTGGTCCAGGAAACCGCTCATCTCTTCCGCCGAGAGAACCGCCGGGATTCGCTTGGGCAGCTTGGGCGTCGGCACCAGTCGTGCCGGGTTCTCCTTCAGTATTCCTTCGCGCACGCAGTATTTGAAGAACGACCGCATCGCCGCCAGTTTTCGCGCGATCGAACTTTTCTCCAGTCCCGACTCGTGCAGGTGCCCTACATACTCCCGGATCACCTTGTGATCGATTTTTCCGAGGGGCGGCGCTTCCATCTCCGGCGGCGTCAGATAGGTAAGAAACTGCTCTAGGTCTTTCTTGTAGTTCGTGATCGTGTGCGGCGAGGAATTCTTCACCGAATGCAAATATCCCAGGAATTTGCCGATGGTCTGCTTCATTCTTCCTCTGCCCTAATTATAGGAACACACATCCTGATGGACTGTGCAGTTCCTCTCCAGTCGCTTCGAATGAAGTGATGATTTTCCGGTTAACCTAGCCGCCCTTACGCCTTCGCTTCTACCGGCGCTTCTTCCTTTGCCGCCTTCGATGGCTGTTCGTCGGTCAATTTCTCCCAATCGCATCCTTCTTTGATGCATGCGTGCACGGTTCCGATTTTGGATTTCTTTTCAACGATGAACGGCGCGCCGCATTTCGGGCAAGGCTCGGCGATCGGCATATTCGGCGTTGTGAAATCGCAGTCCGGATACCTCGAGCACCCGTAGAACGTGCGGAATCGTCCGCGCCCGCCCTTGCCCATGCTGCCTCGTTTTACAAACTCGCCCTCATTGCACTTCGGGCATTTGATCCCCATCGTGATCGGCCGCGTGTACTTGCACTTCGGATAGCCCGAGCAACCGATGAACTCGCCGAAGCGCCCGTGCTTCTTGACCAGTCCGTTTCCATCCAGCGGGCACTTCTCATCCAACGGCTCATCCGGTTGCAACGCAATCCGCGTACCTTGCACCAGCCGCCGCGTGGTCTTGCAGTCGGGATACCCCGTGCACGCCAGGAATGTCCCAAAGCGCCCGCGCTTCAGCGCCATTTCTTTCCCACAATTCTCGCAATACTCGGTTTTGTTCTCCGCGTCTTCCGGAATCTCTTCATTCATGTCTTGAATGAAGTCGCACTCCGGATACCGCGAGCAACCCAGAAAGAATCCATGCCGGCTGATGCGCTCCAGCAACTCGCCCTGCCCGCACTTCTCGCACTTCTTTCCGGTCGGAATTCCGGCCTTGTACGAAATCATCTCATCGCCGGCCCTGTCCAGGTCCACGACGAACTTTTCCCAGAACTCCTTAACCGACTCGCGCCACGGCAGCTTACCTTCCTCGATTTCATCCAACTCTTCTTCGAGCCGCGCCGTGAATTTCACGTCGAACACATCTTCAAAGCTCTTGATCAGCAGCATGCACACGCGCTCGCCCAGCATCGTCGGCGTGAACCGCCCCTGGTCCTTCTTCACATATTCGCGTTCCACGATCGTCGAGATAATCGAGGCGTACGTGGACGGACGGCCGATGCCGTCCTCTTCCAGCTCCTTCACCAGTGTCGCTTCCGTGTATCTCGGCGGTGGCTCCGTGAAGTGCTGCTCCGGCCGGATCGAGTCGAGCTTCAGCACTTGCCCTTCAGTCACCCGCGGCAGCGCCTTTCCCTCGCCCTCGTCGTCCTTCTCATCGTCTTCGCGGTCCGTATTTGCCGCGGGAATCTGGTACACCTTCAAATAACCGTCGAATTTCAGGATCGATCCCGTCGCCCGGAACGTATAGTCAGCGGCCGCAATGTCAATCGTCGTCTGGTCGGAAACCGCTGGGAGCATCTGCGACGCCACGAAGCGCTGCCAGATCAGCTGGTAGAGCTTGAACACATCATCTTCCAGATGCTTGCGCACATCTTCCGGAGTCCGGCTCACATCCGTCGGTCGAATCGCTTCGTGCGCCCCTTGCGCATCCTTCTTCGACTTGTAGAAGTTCGGCTTCTCGGGCAAATAGTCGCTGCCAAATCGCGCCGGGATCAATTCCCGCACCTGTTCGAGCGCGTCATTCGAGACCTGTACGGAATCCGTGCGCATGTACGTGATCAGCGCAACGGAGCCTTCTTCGCCCAGCTCCACGCCCTCGTACAGCCTCTGCGCCAGCGCCATCGTCCGCTTCGCCGTATAGCGCAGCCGGTTGTAGGCCGCCTGCTGCAGCTTGGAAGTCGTGAACGGAGGAGGCGGGTTCCGGCGCTTTTCCTTCAGCGTTACGCTCGAAACCGTCCACTTCGCCTTGCTCACCGCCGCCACAACTTCATCGGCGGCCGCCTGGTCCTTGACCTCGATGTCTTCGCCCTTTTTCTTGGTTAGCCTCGCTTCGAAGAGCGGCGGCTCGCCCGCATCCAACATCGCGTGAATCGTCCAGTATTCCTGGGGCACAAACGCGCGAATCTCTTGCTCGCGCTCAACGATCAGCCGCAACGCCACCGTTTGCACGCGGCCCGCGCTCAATCCCCGGCGTACTTTGTCCCAGAGCAGCGGCGAAATCTTGTAGCCCACAATGCGGTCAAGCACCCGCCGCGCTTGCTGCGCGTCCACGAGCTGGGAATCCACGCTCCGCGGCTTTTCAAATGCCGCTCGAATGGCCTTGGGGGTAATCTCGTTAAAGGTGACCCGGAAGATCTTCTTCGGATCGATCGGCTCAATCTCGATTTTGTCCTTCTCCGCGGCCTTCTTCGCCTTTGCTTTTGCGCCCTTTTTGTTTCCGTTTGCCGTCGCCTCTTCTTTCTTGTCGCCGTTCTTATCTCCGTTCTTTCCGGTCCCGTTCTCCTCATCCTCCGGAATCAGGAACTTCGCCGGCTTCGACAGCACCATCGCCAGGTGCGCGGAAATCGCCTCACCTTCCCGGTCCGGGTCGCCGGCCAGGTACACTGCCTCTGCGGTCTGCGCAGATTTACGCAAGTCATTAATTACTTTCCCCTTGCCGGGTATCACCTGCAGCGTAGGCTCAAAAATCTTCGGATCATCCAGCGAGATCGGTTTCAAAGGCGGCTTTGGCGCTGCCGTGCTTTTCTTGCTCTTCTTCTTTTTCTTCTTTTTGATCTCGTCTTCTTCGATGGGCAGACGAATCCCGATTTGCTTCGTCGGCAAATCCAGTACGTGGCCAACCGACGCTTTGACCGTGTAATTCTTCCCTAAATATTTATTGATCGTCTTCGCCTTCGCTGGCGATTCGACGATCACCAATGATCGTGCCATGTGTTCCTTTGTAACCTTAGATTCCGCCGCAGGAAGGGCCGACGGCGCGGCGTGTGTCCTTCTCGCTACCTTATATTACTGTCCCCGTCGCTCCCCAAGACCTTCTGCTCCACGCGTTCCGGCTCAATCTGATGCAACCGAGGCCTGCGACGGTGCCTCTTCCCCTTCACAATAAGACTTTGCTGAACTGCTTCCCCGGCAATTGCCGTATGATGCCTTTCATCTCTAATTCAAAGAGGGTAGCCAGAACTTCGCTGGAATTCAACCCACTCGTTTCCACCAGTTCGTCAATATGCCTGGTTTCTTCCGCGCTCAGTAGCTCGTAAATCTTTTTCTCGCTTGGACTTAACCCGTCCGCCACTAACAGATTCCGCTGCTGGCTCTCGACTGCCTCCGCCTGCACCAGCGCCGCTCGCACCGGGGTTGGCAGCTCCTCGATTACATCTTCCGCGCTCGTCACCAGTTTCGCTCCCTGCTTGATCAGTTGGTTCGGCGCAAAGCTCACTTCCTGCGTGGCGTTCCCCGGCACTCCAAAAACTTCCCGCCCAAATTCCATCGCCAACCGCGCTGTAATCAACGACCCGCTGTACTGCTTTCCCTCGACAATCACCACGCCCAACGGCATTCCCGCGATAATTCGGTTGCGCACCGGGAAATTTTCTGGAGCGGGATGCGACCCAGTGGGTAGTTCACTGAGGATCGCTCCCCGCTCCAGAACCTTCTCGAACAGTTTTTTATTCTCTTTGGGATAACAGACGCCCACGCCCGTTCCCAAAATTCCGATTGCCAGCCCACCCACATCCGTCGCGCCCCTGTGCGCAATTGCGTCCACGCCGCGCGCCAGTCCGCTCACGATCACCAATCCACGCTTGGCCAAGTCGCGCCCCATCAACTCCGCCATCTGAGTTCCGTAAATTGTCGGCCGTCGTGTTCCCACAATGCTGATCGCTGGCGCATTCAGAATCGACACGTCACCGCGGACATACAGCAGCACCGGGGGGTCATAAATCTGCAGCAGAAATTGCGGATACTCAGGTTCGGTCCAGTTCAGGATCCGGCACCCGATCCGCCGGATGGCGTCGACTTCCTTTTCAGCCCGCCAGAATGTCTGCTTCTTGAAGATCGCTTGCGCGGCCGGAGTGGGCACATTGCATGCCTCAATTCCGGTCAGGCTCGCCCGAAAGACCCCTTCGGGGCTTCCAAACTCGCGTAGCAGTCGGGCCGACAGCCGGGCCGCTATGCCCGGCGTCATCGTCAGCGCCAGCCACGAGAGGGAGGCTTCGGGCTCCACTTAGCCAGCGTATGTACATAGTAATCTAACTGTCAAGTACACTTACCACAGGTCGCGATTGCCCGCCGTAACCCCTTAAGACATAAGGGGTTTGCCGTCAAGTGAATACAAAAAGCCCCCGGCACGACTTCCTCGCACCGGGGGCTGGTTTGGTATGACGAAGTGCTTATTCGTCTTCGCCGAAGTTGAACAAATCAAACAAGTCGCTGATTGCCGGTGAGTTCGACGGCGCGTAAACGCTCGCCTCGCTCGACTTCGGGTTGGGCAGGTTGTCGCGGCTGCGCCCACTGATCGTCGGCAGGTGCCAGTTGCGTTCGATGAACTTCAGTACCGACACGTGATCCGCATAGCTGTGCGAAATGTGGCCCGGCTTGGTCCACGGAGACACCACCAACAGCGGAATCCGCGTGCCGTCGCCGAAGAAGTCCAGCGGTTGCACGTATCCGGAGTCGTAGTAGCCTCCACCCTCGTCTGTCGTGATAATGATCGCCGTGCTCTTCCACAGCGAGGGATTTGCCTGCACTGCGTCCACGATCTTCTTCACGAAACCCTCATACAGGTTCCACTTTGAAGAAGCCGGGTGGCCATCAACCCAACCGCTCGGCTTGACGAAGGAAACTGAGGGAAGAGTTCCCGCGGCGATGTCGCTGTAGAGGTCCGTCACGTCCTTTAGGTTATTGCTGACGATGGTTGAGTTGGTCATGATCTGCGTCTGGTAGTTGAACCCATTGCAGATGTTGCAGTATTGATCGCTGTTCGGTCCGACCGTGCCATAGTTCAGCTGGTACTTGTCGGTCAGGTACGCGTCCCACTGGTCGTTGTAGCCCTTCCAGGAAACATTGTTCTCGATCAGCACGTCGCCAATGCTGCGCTGGCTCGTCGGCGGAATGGTGAATGGCGTGTTGCTCGAGTTCGAGTCCGTGTACGCATTCGTCCCGTCGGGGAAGACGCCCGGGTTGTAGTTGTTCAGCAGGTAATAGTGGCCCTCGTCGCAATTCGGCTTGATCGGCCGGGGCAGGGAAGCCAGGTACTTGAGAATCGGTTCCACGCCCGGTTGGCTGGAATCCGAGCAGTTCGTATACGAA
>Ga0207761_1000826_pt1 | contig 10647 bp, 8 predicted proteins | sample LuqExpMetageno34_FD_187792 | JGI IMG/M metagenome (GOLD analysis project Ga0207761, IMG submission 187792) | Tropical forest soil microbial communities from Luquillo Experimental Forest, Puerto Rico - Sample 34 (SPAdes) | ecosystem: Environmental > Terrestrial > Soil > Tropical forest ...
CTCTGATCGTGTTTTGCCCGCGTCGCTTTCACCCTTCCTCCGTTCGTCCATCCGTTCTTCTTTTCTGCGGCTTATGGTTCTGCCTGGGTGACGTGAGCGGTGAAATCTCCGGGGAAAGCTGGCTTCTTGGCACTTTTCCAGGGTGTTTTCACCAGACTCTTGGGGTGACGCTCGAACAGCGCCACCTGGCCGTTTACAGGACTGAAAAGGAAGCTCACTCTGTCCGGCCTGCTGACGCGCTGATATTCGTCACGGACCTGTTGAAAATGGCGTTCGCCAGAGCGCCACTGCTGATAGAGAGTTTCGATTTTTCCGTAGTTGAATTTGGCCTTGGCTGCGTTCAGGGCATCCTGATCGGCAGGCGAAAGCTTGTGCCGCTCGTTGCCTTCGGCCTGCTTGCGAAGACAGAAATAGTCGACGATTCCGCCTGGTCCGTCGGGGTTCCAGTGGCGCCTGAACAGTGAGTGGAACAGCTCGCTGGCGCGCTCGCGATGTTTGTCGTGCGTGCCGATGTAATACAGATTCACCTTGGAAAGCTGGAAAAAGAGCGGCGCGTACGTGTCCAGATGGGTCTTGAAGCTGTCCAGGCTTTCGAGGCCGGGATCGACGAAAGAGAAGGAGACCACAGGCAAAGAAGAGGGATCGGCAGGCAAGAACATCGGAAACTTGTCGACGAAATAGCGGTCGCTGAACTCTCCGTGAATTGCTCCCGCGTAGCGCTTTGCCGGCAGATATTTCTTATCTATGCAAAGCTGCTCGGTGAAGAACTGTAGCTTCTGCGCTTCGGTTTCCAGGAAACGGCAGTCGCGCCTTCCGAGGATGAAATCGAAGGCGGCGAGGCGGGTGCGGACGTATTCAAGGGAGTGTTTGCGGCGAAAGCGGACGTTGTCCTTGCCGATGGCCTCGTACAGATTGCGGGTAAAGACGTGGTAGACCTTGCCGTTTCTGAGGCACGGGCGCGCTGAGGCGTGGCCCTTTTCGAGCAGTTTGCGAACGAAGGAGAGACTGCGCTTGCCGGGCTTGCCGCCAGTGAACCGGACAAACTGCTGGCAGGTGAAGTAGCCGGAGTGCGTGGCCACGAGGTACAGAAAATTGGCCTCAGATTCGGTGTAGCCGAACGACTCCAAGGCGATGATGTACATGCGCGAAATGCTCATAAGCCAAAAATCCTCGCGGTGATTTCTTGCTGGTCCATGACACGGCGCAGACGATCAACGTCCTGGTATCGCGCATAGAGGTGGAAACCGGCGCGTGCTTTTGCAGCGAGTCCCTGGGACCGGTATTCGCGCGTGGCGAGTTCGAGGTCAATTCGCTCGTTTTCTTTCGCGTCGTTTTCGTACTCGATTCGGAGATCGGGAATGGGAATGGTTCCGTTGACGACCTTCAGGCCGTGATTGGCAGCGGCTTGTAGGCGGTGCTGTTCCGGTGCATTCGCCGAGGACTTGTTGAGGTCGCGATAGAGCCGCTCCTTCAATTCGTAGTCCAACATGACGCGCCGAACAGAGCCGCCATTCATCTCGATTTCCGTGGCGATCCGCTGATAGAGACGATAGAGGCCGGCATCGTGGGCTAGCTCTTTGGGCTTCACAAAGCCTTCGTAGAGAGCCTGCTCTTTCGGTACCAGGTTGTGGTGTCTCAGAAATTGCTTGCCTTCTTTGGTCAGGGTGAAGACACGAAAAGTAGGGCCATTGTTGGCCTCGATTTGGCGATCCGAAATGAGGCGCTGATTTTTGAGGTGCTGGAGGTCCTGCTCTAAAAGGGCCCGATTTTCGTCGTAGGCAAATCGGTTCAAATCCTCAACGGAAATCACCCTGAATTTCCCAAGCTCTTTCAACGTGAAAATCTCGGACTCGCGGAGGGCATAAATTCGTGTGCGATTCTGGTACGTTTTTCGATAGCGATTCGCGAGGCGTTCTAGGATGACCTCTTCGCGGTCGGGGCGTGCATCGTTTCGTTCGCGAAGGATGACTCGGCCACTGCGTCCGAGAGGGCGATAATCGGCAGTCTTCTCCAGAAGACCAGAGAAATCAGAGACATCGTAGGGACGCGACATGGCAAGCAACCTCCAGATTCGGAAGCTCGGCAACTCGTCCGTGTTGCGGCTTTGGGAATTTTCCCGCGGGTGATGAGGAGACACCCGTTCTTACTTAAACGCGCGATTCCTGAAAAAAGTTGCTTCCGAGCCGAAGAAAGTCACAAAAAGTTGAACGCAATTTCTCTGGTCTTGCATCGCTTTGCAGCATTTGCGCTGGTGTTGTACGACTTTCGCGACATGCAGCCGAATTCTCTGGCAGAACGCACTGTCCAAATAAGTTGGCTCTAGTTTACGACCGTCGCTAACGGTTCTAAGTCGCGTCGCGCCTTGGCTGATGCGGTCGTGCCCTGAGGCCATGGCCGACTCCAAGGACCAATTGCGCCAAGGCGAACCCTGTTCTTCGGATGGGTGTAACCGGGATCTCCGCAATTTTCTCGCTGATTTCCCTCGCGCTCTCGAACTGAGCCCGCGATCTAAGCAAGGTGGTTACTACTGTGACGACTACGATATCGATATGTGATCGCCGCACTAGATAAGTGCATTACAGCATACTAGCGTCACGGCACCGCCCAAGCCCTGGAATCAGAAGTGGGTATTCAGCTTGAACAACAGCTTCGTCGATTCTATTTGAGCTGTGCAGTGCATTGGTGTCTCGCGCAGTGACCACCAAGCTCTGCCAGGAGAAAACGCAATGAGAAAGACCAAAGTTGTACTGTCAGTGTGTTTTGTGGCGATCCTTACCGCCGTCGCTTGGCCGCTTGTGCGGCAAGATGAGGCCAGAGCACGAGTTACGCCGGACCGCCAAGAGCCAAGTTCGTACTATGTGGATCGCGCTGCCCGCAACATCACCACGGGCGACGAAAGCGCAATTCGCTCGCTAGTTAGCGAAGTGTTTGCGGAGAAAGGAATCGGCGACACTGTCTTGCAAACCGCTGGTTCTATTCCCGACCGCCTCGTCGCTGCAGAAGCCCGCTATCAGAAGACTGGCGCAGGTGGTGTCAGTGAAGAGAATGTGGTCGAGGCTGTAAACCAATTGGCGCGGCAGTTTAATGCGCCGCCATATGCGTACACGAATCTGGGCGAACTGAGAAAGCTCCGCCTCAGAATGCTAATTACCTATCCTGGTTTTACCGGGCGAGGTTCCGCCGCGACGAGAGATGATCTCGCCCCGCACTTCGAACGCAATATGAGCCCTGTCGAGGCGTTTCATTTCACGGCGACTTTGATTTTTCAAAAACTGACCAACCCTGAATTTCAGCTGGCTCTGGAAGAAGGCGAGCCCCACGCTAACGGAAGTAATGCAAACACAGCCCTACTTAAACAGAGGATTGCGGACGGTGAACGAACCCAGGAGCTTCTTGGTGTATTCGCCCGCTCGACGGCATCGATGAGTTTGCGCGATACGCTCGAACTGAGTGAGCAAACTCTGGATCGCTTAGGCATTCAACGGTAATGAAGGAGCAAGGACATGAGAATCAAAATGCGCGTAAGAGCTTCGTTGTTTGCCTTAGCAGTTGCCATCGCGGTAGTTGGTTGCAATGGTGGTGGGCCAGGCGGGGCCCCCTTTTTTGTCGTAGAAACCACATATCAATCGAACGGAATTACAAATGTAGACCCGCACGTGAACGTCGGCGGTGCAGTAAACGGTGACCCTGGTCTTTTCTGTACGCAATACAACTCCGGCAACAGTTCTTTCAGTGGAACGACAGACCAGAATGGGCTTTTCAAAGTAGCAAATGCGGATGTAGGTCCGTCTTGCAGTTGGACGATCAATCGTGGCTCGTCCGCGGGTTGCCCGAATCCGAACCCATCGGGAACTACCGCCATCGTGAGCACGTCCGGGGTCACAGTAAACGTTCCGTGCAATGCAGCGACCGTATTCAACAGCTCGCCACGGTACGTAAACTCAACGAACCCACCGACGTCAGTCACGATTGCCGGTCGCAATATGACCTCGACTTACGGCATGCCCCAAGCCAAGGTATACGATGTGAATCAGAGCCTTCTCCTAACCGTTGCTGCCTCCGGGGCGGCTGGAGACGGGACTTCTATCACCCTACCGGCGTCAGGTATCGCTTCATTGGGTGACGGTGATTACGGGGCGGTGGTCTATGTCAAGCAATCGAATGGAACATGGCAACCCGTGGGAGGCGCCGGCTTGAGTGTTTACACACCGGATCCTGGTCCCCCGGGCGGTGGGTGTCACCCTCCGTCTCCTTGCACGCAGTGATTTCCTGGCGGGAGGGCTTCGCAGTCGAACCTGACAAATAGGCCGAGAGACTAGGAGTTTGCCGTCAGTATTCCGTGCAAATTTAGAGACCGTTTCTCAGGACGTATAGGGAACCAACTTGTATCAGGACAAAAAGACGAAACATGTTAGCCGCGGGTCGTGGGTATTCGCGCTTTTCGCCCTAACCGGTGTTTTGCTGAGTCCTTGTGAACTTTTTGCTCAACAGTTCACACCGGCCGAGATTGGCATTGACGGTTCCGCCCTCTCGGGGAACCGCGCGCCGCTGGCGACGGAGCTACGTTTACCCACGGACTTCGGCTTGGGAGCACGCTTCACATACAACTTCTCCCCGAGTTTTGCGATCGACTCGCAGTTCGATGGATATTTCGACAACATCCAAGGCACGCAGAGGTCCGTGCAACAAGGCGGTCGAGCTACGATGGCTGTCGCGGGCATAAAGAGCGGCTTTCGTTCGCGGAGCTACGGTGTCTTCTTCGCCGCCCGGCCAGGCATACTGACTTTCAGTGATGCCTCTGTATTTGGCAGCCCAACAGCGACGAAACGCATAAGCCACTTTGCCCTCGATTTGGGAATCGCCTCGGAGTTTTATCCGACTGCTCGCACGATTTTGCGCGTTGATGCCGGCGCACTCCTCGTGCGGTACGGTGATGCCCTTCTATTCAGGGACCCTGTTTCCGGGAATACCGTCCGGAGCATCGGTGGAGTGAGCGCACCCTGGCACATTTCTGTTGGGGCTAGCTATCGGCTCGGGCGCCTGCAGGAAAAAGAAGAACGTTCGCCAGAGCCTGGGCGGTTTGAATTTGGCGGACAATACTCGTTGATAATCCTGGAAAGGAGCCTGAGGACCCTCAGCGATGAATCTGGCGTCGGAGGGTGGGCCACTTGGAATTTCAACAAATATGTGGCACTAGACTCGGGCGTCTTGTTTTTGCCAAGCCTTTACCGAGTGGCTGACCTTCAGCAGGGCGGGAGAATTGTCCAGACTCTCTTTGGACTACGCGGTGGCATTCGCCGCGGACGCTTGGGGATTTATGCGAAATTTCGCCCCGGGCTCCAGATCTACACCCTGACGGAACAAGCAGTTGGGACTTCTAATTACACTGACTTCACTAATGTGGCCTTTGATGCGGGAGGAATCGTGGAAGTTTATACCTCGCGGCATACCCTCCTTCGTTTCGATGTCGGGGACACGATAGTTCATTTTCGAGCCCGCGACATTACGCTCTCCGATGGCACGCCATTTCACGTTGGCGGGTTCACCAACAATACGATTCAAATCACGGCGGGTTTCGGATTCCGGTTTTGACGAAGGGCCGAAGGGCGTGGTCCTGAACATTGTGTCGCGAGCAGTCATGTTGCTGTTTAGTGGAATGCGGAGAGCTCGCGTCTCTTTGCTCTTAGTAGCTACCTTTCTGTTCGCTGCCACGTCGGAATGCATGGCACAAGATTCCTCTTCCGAGACCGAACCTTGTCCGCGGGTCGATATCGAGTATCAGCAGCGGTCATTTGTAAGTGGCGGGAAGACAATCGGCGTGGAGCAATTCCAGCCGGCCGCCTCTGGAAGGTTTCCGATCATTGTGATGATTCACGGCTCGGGCGGACTGTTGACGCGGCGCGACGCCGCTTTTCCAAAGAACGACAACTTCGGCGAGATACGGCTGGCCTGTCGAGGCTATGTTGCCGTTTTGGTGCACTACTTTGACCGAAGTGGGATTTTGAGCACGACTGATGAGCACTATATGGAGGCAGAGTCTGACAAGTGGCTGGAGACCCTTCGGGCCGCGGTAGATTATGCGAGCCTGTTGCCTAAAGGCGATACGGCGCGCATTGGGTTATTCGGCGAATCGCTGGGAGGATACCTGGCATTGGCGCTTGCGATGCAAGACACACGCATCCGAGCTGTTGTTGAGTATGGCGGCGGCATCCGTCAGCGTGAAGGAGAGGATCCGAAGAAACTGCCTCCAGTCATGATTCTGCACGGCGACGCAGATAAGATCGTGCCGCCTAGCGAGGCAGCGCGGCTGGCGGCGATTCTGGAGCAGAACGGCTCAGCCTATCAAACAAGAATCTTCCCCGGGTTTAACCATTATCCCAGCCGAGCGGCTCTTGCAGAAGTCCAGGAGGAAGCGATTCGGTTCTTTAACGAATACTTGAGAAGACCAGTACACGAGCATAAATTAAGTGAAGATGCGAGCATGGGAATTGCGCCGCGGAATCGCTGATGTCCATGAAAAATAGTTGCCACTTTTCCTCCGTCGAGACTCCCAACCACTCAACTCGTGGCGACAATATCGAAAAAGCATCAGTCAGAAGTGTCCAGTTATGATGACTAAGGCAATCCTCTTTAGTTGGCTAGCCCTCGTAACGCTGCTTGGCACCCCGACGTGGGACAAAGCGCCTGAAAGATGGGATTTGAAGGACGTTTATCGGATCCTACAAGATTCCCCATGGAGTCCAGCAGAATCCAAACTGGTCGAGGGAGAGTTCGCCCCAGGAGAAGTCGACCCGCTGACGGGGGTGATCAGGGACCGAAGCAATCCTAATCCTACCGCCCGCCCTGTTCCCGGTATCCGACTGCATCATAACAAGGGTCAACCGGCAATTCCGGTGCTTTGGTGGTCGTCGAAAACAATTCGCCTTGCAGTACAGCGTCTACGTCAATTGAACGATCCCTCGAGGCCCACAGGGCCCCCAAGGGTGGAAGAGCTACCGGATTATGTCCTCGTGATAGAAGGGAGCGAGCAGTTGCGATTATTCCGCGATGCCAATGCCGACTTGCGTGACACGGTCTTCCTCGAACTTCCCAACGGCTCGACTCTCGACCTTGCGAGCGTGCAGTTTGTTGAAGGGGTCGAACGGGAGGAGCCACGCACCGAGTTCCATTTCCCTAAACTCATCGAAGGCAGGGCGACACTCGATCCTAATTCGGAACGTGTCATATTCCACTGCAAAGCTGCCGCCAAATCACCTCTCCCATCTCAGGGAAATAAGTTAGCGCTTCGCGCTGAATTCAAACCGCAGGCCATGCGCGTGCGTGGTGTACCGGACCTTTGATACAAAGGCATCGTTTTCCAGGTTACGCCGACAAGTCTGATTACTGGAACAATAACCGAACTTACGCGAAGGCAAGCGTCAGGTTCAGATTTTTCTTTCCGCAGGACTTTAGCGTCCCTTTGCTGCGTCACGCGCGAAGCAGCCTGCAACTCTTGGTAGAGGGCGTCATCCCAAGAGTCCGATGTGAGTCCAGTTGCTGCCGAATGACAGCCAAAACCACCATGTGTGACGCAGAACAAAACCAAGCGGACCAATAAGATAGTGTTTCTACATCTGGTTCGGGACCAGGAGGTCGGTGGTTCAAATCCACTCGCCCCGACCACTTCTTTTAGGTCCGGTTGTCAATTACTTGCCCGTGCTTTCTGGTTTTTCCGCTACAACAGTGTGGACGAAATAAGTCGACGGTCGAATCCTGTTTCCTGACCTGAATGGAGTCTTCCCGGTTGTCGCCAACACTCGCGAGCTGCCGCGCGTACGCGTTCGCGCGGCAGCTCGGGAATAATTCCGCCTGGGGTACTATTCAGAAGGACAGAGACCTTGCCTGGGCAAACACCTAGATATTCGACAAGCGTTTTTAGACCCACAGTGCGTTGCAATCTCGTCGTTCCCGCATTTTGATCTCATCCGCATGTTTCGCTGCATTGAAGAAGTTCCTATCTGAGCCGAGAAATGGGCGTGACTATCGGAACGATCACCGGGGCAAGCTGCCTGACGTCGGACGGCCGATCCGTGGGAAATTGTCCCAGAATCTCAGTTTCCGCCAGCAGGCAATCGATTTACCTGAAGCATCTGAATATTTTCTCCTTGACAACGGTCTGAGTGATAAGGCCAAATAACCCCAACGTTGGGGTGCTTTGTAGGAGTGCTGGCAAGTAGTTTGCTTAGGGAGTCGTGCGGCACACGTGTCCAGCCCATCCTGCTGGGTCTAGTTATCCCGGGTTCGTTGTCACTGGATTTGATTGGGTGCACAGGATTTAGGGATTTAATCGAACAGTGATGTCGGCCTGCGTCGAGGTTTGGAGGCTGAGCCATGCGCTCGAGCGCAGTGTCCGTGTTTCTGTGTGTTGTTGTGGCAGTCCTCTCGCTGTTTGCAGCAAGTCTCACGTTAGGGCAATCGAATCGCGGGGCCATTGCCGGGTCGATACTCGACAGTTCCGGCGGAGCTGTGGTTGGCGCCGAAGTGAAAGCCACGGGTGTAGATACCGGCACGGTGTACACAACGACTTCCACTGAGACCGGTGGCTATCATTTTCCCGCCGTCGCCCTGGGTGCGTACAACATTGCGGTGACCGCCAAGGGTTTTAAGGTGGCAGAGGCAAAGGGCGTCGTTGTCCAGATCAATGTGACCGCTTCCCTAGATATTACGTTGAGTCCTGGAAATGTGACGGAGACCCTGACGGTTTTCGCAGACGCGCCGACCATTCAAACCGAAACCTCCGACATCGGAACGGTTATTAACAACAAGCAGGTCGAGCAATTGCCGTTGTCGATTGCGGCGAGCGGGCAAGGGTTTATCCGATCGGTCGAGGCGTTTACCTTCCTGACGCCGGGAAGCGTCGGGCCTGGGACCAACAGCGATCACGGCTCGGCGGGTACGTTCGAGGCGAAAACCGCTGGCGGGCAGAACTTCGGGACGGAAGTGATTCTAGACGGCGCGAGCATCTCGCGCATGGACACGAGTTCGGCCTTCACGCAGATCGCGCCTTCTGTCGAAGCGGTAAGCGAATACAAGATTACTACTTCTTCGATTCCCGCCGACTATGGCCGGACGTCGGGCGGTGTGCAGAGCTATTCGACGAGGTCAGGCACGAACAATTTTCATGGAGCGGCTTTCGAGATTTTGAAGAACGACAAGCTGGACGCCAACAGCTGGTACAACAACTGGATCAATGGGCTTCACGAGTCCGACCCGCAGGTCTTCACCAATACAGCGCCTAAACCGAGAGATCACAAAAACAATTACGGTGGGTACCTGGGCGGTCCGGTGTGGATCCCCAAGGTGTATAACGGGAAAGACAAGACCTTCTTCTTCTTCTCCTGGGAGCAGTACCGCGAGAATAAGGGAGCAATTGTCACTTCTACTTTGCCGACGATGGCTGAGCGGCAGGGTGATTTCTCGGCCTTGCTGGGTGGTCCGGTGACGGATTCACATGGAAATACGGTTATCAACCCTTGCGACGGCAGCCCGGTATTGCACGGACAGATTTTTGATCCTACGACCACGAAGACGGTCGGCGGTCAACAATGCCGCGCAGCGTTTCCGGGCAACAAAATACCTTCGAGTGCGTTCAGTGCAGTGGACCAGAAAGTCCTTACGTACTTGCCGACCATCCCCGATAGCGCGGCGCTGACAAACAACTTCGTCTACAACGCCAACAACGCCAACCTGGATACGGCGTGGACGGCCAGGGTTGATCAGAACCTCGGTCAAAAGAGCAAGCTATTCTTCTCCTACAATTCGAGGAACTTCGAGGCGCCGAACGGAACGAGTAACTTGCCCGGAGTGCTGGACCAGAATTACCTCAACACATATCACACGTACCTGATGCGCGCGGGTTGGGACTATTTCTTCAGTCCGACGATTCTTAACCATTTCAATGCGGGGTTGAATCGCATCAACCAGCACAGCACGGGCTTTAGTGTCACGGGCGTGAACTGGGACCAAGTGCTGGGGATTGGCAACGCGAGTGGCGAAGTATTTCCGCAATTCGGTTTCAACAACAGCCCGCTCAGCATCGGCTATGTTGGGTATAGCGCGGGAAATAACGATGGAAACCTGCCAAACAGTCTGGTGCTGGATGATTCGGTCAGCTGGACGCACGGGCGCCATTCGATTCGCGCCGGCGTCGAGATGCGTGCTTACCAGTTCTCGATCTTAAACGCAGGCCAAACGTCACCTGCTTACGATTTCGAGCCTTACCAGACCTCATTTACGCCCGGAGACAAATTCACCGGCGATCCATTTGCCAGCTTCATTGTTGGCGCTCCGCAAGGGGAGACGTTGAAGGTTTATTCGGTGTACCCGCGCTGGGCCGCCAACTACTTTGCGGCGTTTGTCCAGGACGACTTCAAGTTCAATCGAAGCCTGACGATTAACGTCGGTCTGCGGTACGACATCGATACGCCGCGGCACGAAGCTCATTCGACAGAGTCGAATCTCTCATTGACGGCGCCGAACCCCGGCACACCCGGGCAGCCGGGCGCGCTGATTTACTCGCCGTACGCGACCCTTGGGAACACCTACTTCAAGGATTTCGGCCCGCGTGTCGGATTCGCGTACGCACCCGAGGAGATGTTTGGGAAGATT
>Ga0207761_1000827_pt1 | contig 10644 bp, 8 predicted proteins | sample LuqExpMetageno34_FD_187792 | JGI IMG/M metagenome (GOLD analysis project Ga0207761, IMG submission 187792) | Tropical forest soil microbial communities from Luquillo Experimental Forest, Puerto Rico - Sample 34 (SPAdes) | ecosystem: Environmental > Terrestrial > Soil > Tropical forest ...
CATCTGCTGCAGCGCTTCTTTCAGCTTCTTAGCCTTCATCGGATCGCCGAGTTTGACCCTGCGCAGGATTTCCGGCGCGAAATTCGGTACGCCGAGAAAGGCGATGTCCTCACCCTCGGTCAGGCTGTCGCCGATGCGCAGCGTACCGTGGTTGGGAATACCGACCACATCGCCGGCATAAGCCTCCTCGGCTAGCGCGCGGTTCTGCGCAAAGAAGAACTGCGGCGTAGCGAGCGTCATCGGCTTGCCGGTGCGCACGAGCTTGGCCTTCATACCGCGGCGCAGCTTGCCAGAGCACAGCCGCGCGAAAGCGATGCGATCGCGGTGATTAGGATCCATGTTGGCTTGAATCTTGAATACGAATGCAGTCATCGAATTTTCATGCGCGTCGATGGTGCGCTTGTTGGCCACCTGCGCGCGCGGCGCCGGTGCGACCTTAGCGAGCGCGTCGAGCAGATCTTTGACGCCGAAATTCTTTAAGGCCGAGCCGAAGAACACCGGCGTCAGATGTCCCTCGCGGAACGAGACGAAATCGAACGGACGGCAGGCCTCCTTCACCAGCGCCAACTCCTCGGCGCTGGTGTCGACGTCGAGCATCGGATTTTTCGCCGCCAGCGCCTTGAGATCGAGCGGCTGCGGCTCAGCCGTCTTGCCGTCGTCGCTCAAAAGCCGCATCTCGCCGGTTGTGAGATCGCAGGTGCCGACGAAATCGCGGCCCCGTCCGATTGGCCAGGTCATCGGCGCCGTGTCGAGCGCCAGCGTCTTCTCGATCTCGTCCATCAACTCGAATGGATCGCGACTCTCGCGGTCCATCTTGTTAATGAATGTGACGATCGGGATGTCGCGCAGCCGGCAGACCTCGAACAGCTTACGGGTGCGCGCCTCGATGCCCTTAGCGGCGTCGATCACCATCACCGCCGAGTCGACCGCCGTGAGCGTGCGATAAGTGTCCTCCGAGAAGTCTTCGTGGCCCGGCGTGTCGAGCAGGTTGAAGACCCGGCCGTCGTAATCGAAGGTCATTACCGAGGTAACCACCGAAATGCCGCGCTCGCGCTCGATCGCCATCCAGTCGGAGCGGGTCGAGCGCCGGTCGCGCTTGGCCTTGACCTGGCCGGCGAGATTGATGGCACCACCGAACAGCAGCAACTTCTCGGTGAGCGTGGTTTTACCAGCATCCGGGTGCGAGATGATTGCAAAGGTGCGCCGCCGCTCGACCTCGGCGGCGAGCGGCGTTTTCGGGATCGAATCGGAAGCTAGCAGCGCTTTGTTCACGAGGCGCATGTGGCAGGGAAAGCCTGCTGAATCAAGGGGGGGCCCACGTGGACGACAGATCGGCCGACGGAGCCTGGCGCGGTAATTGGATTGATCTTAAGCGTCAGACCCGCTGCCCGCTGCTGGCCGTCCCCGTGGCAACCTAAGTCAGCGTCACTTCGGCAAAGCTTCGTATTGCTCCTGCTTGAATCCGACCAGCAACTTGCCGCCGGGTAGCTCCAATACCGGACGCTTGATCATTGAGGGCTGCTTGAGCATAAGCGCGACGGCCTTCCTCTCGGTCAGGGCTTCTTTGTCTTTGTCGGGCAGCTTCTTGTACGTGATGCCAGCGCGGTTGAGCAGCATTTCCCAGCCGACCTTCTTCGCCCAGCGTTCCAGTTTCTCGCGCTCGATGCCGATACTCTTGTAATCGTGGAAGGCGTAGTTGACGCCGTGCTTGTCGAGCCAGGCACGCGCCTTCTTCATTGTGTCGCAGTTCTTGATGCCATAGATGGTGATGGGCACGGCACTCACTCCCACTCAATCGTCCCCGGCGGTTTGCTCGTCACGTCATAGACCACGCGGTTGACGCCCTTGACCTCGTTGATGATGCGGGTCGCTACCAAGCCTAAAAATTTCATGTCGAATGGGTAAAAGTCAGCGGTCATGCCGTCGGTTGAAGTCACTGCGCGCAGGCCCACCACAAATTCGTAGGTACGGTGGTCGCCCATGACGCCAACCGTCTTCACCGGCAACAGTACCGCGAAAGCTTGCCAGATGTCATCATATTGTCCGGTACGGCGAATTTCCTCGATGTAGATCTCGTCGGCAAGACGCAGGATGTCGAGCTTCCCGCGTGTGATGGCGCCCGGGCAGCGGATGGCAAGGCCCGGCCCAGGGAACGGATGACGGCCGACGAAAGCTTCCGGTAGGCCGAGCTCGCGGCCGAGCGAGCGCACTTCGTCCTTGAACAGCTCGCGCAACGGCTCGACGAGCTTCATATTCATGCGTTCGGGCAGGCCGCCCACATTATGGTGGGATTTGATGGTGACCGATGGTCCGCCGGTGAACGACACACTCTCGATCACGTCCGGATAGAGCGTGCCTTGCGCCAGGAATTCGGCGCCGCCGATGTTCTTTGCCTCGGCCTCGAACACATCGATGAACAGCTTGCCGATGGTCTTGCGCTTCTGCTCGGGGTCCTCGACACCGGCGAGTGCCTTGAGGAAAGCCTCCTCGGCGTTCACATGCACGAGCGGGATATTGTAACTGTCGCGAAACAGCGTCACCACCTTCTGCGCTTCGCCGAGCCGCATCAGGCCGGTGTCGACTAGAACGCAAGTGAGTTGGTCGCCGATCGCCTCGTGGATCAGCACTGCGGCGACTGCGCTGTCGACGCCGCCCGATAGCCCGCAAATCACGCGACCTTTGCCGACCCGGGCGCGAACTTTCCCGATCGCTTCTTCCTTGAACGCGCGCATGGTCCAGTCGCCGGTCAGCCCGGCCACCTTGCGCACGAAATTGCGCAGCAGCGCCGCGCCGTGCGGTGTGTGCACCACTTCGAGATGAAACTGAGTGGCGTAAAACTTGCGCTTATCGTCGCCGATGATCGCGATCGGCGCGTTGGGCGAGGTGCCGAGCACCTTGAAGCCGGGCGGCAGCACGGTAACGCGGTCACCATGGCTCATCCAGACTGGATATTTTTCACCCTTGCGCCACACGCCCTCGAACAATGGGGTGTCGTCCGTGACTGTCACCTCGGCGCGGCCGAATTCACGATGATGGCCACCCTCGACCTTGCCACCGAGTTGGGCCGCCATAGTCTGCTCGCCGTAGCAGATGCCGAGCACTGGCACACCGGCCTCGAATATCTCCTTGGGCGCCGCCGGCGCGTCCTTGTCGAGCACGGAAGCCGGCCCGCCCGATAGGATCACCGCCTTCGGCCGCATCTCGCGGAACGCCGCCGCCGCCTTCTGGAACGGTACGATCTCGCAATAGACCCTCTCCTCCCGCACCCGCCGCGCGATCAGCTGGGTAACCTGGGAGCCGAAATCGACGATCAAAACCTTGTCATGCATGGGGGATGGGCCCGCGAACGGCGCCGGAATCGGTGCCGGCAGAGCGGTTTTGTGCGATTGGCAGGCTTTGGGTCAAGCGGCGGCAGGCTCCGGTTAACTACTCAAATTTTCGCCATATTCAGATAACCCTCCATTAGCTTGGGCGTGAGACATAAAGGCAAAGAATTGCGCCATTTCCACACGTTTGGAATCCGCCTTGGCCTTCCACGCCGAACCTCTGCACCTGAGCCGAACCGCCGACGCCGACCGCCGAAGCGCGCTGTTCCGCGAAAGCTTGCTCGACACGGTCGAGCGCTGGGCACTCGGCTTCGCCTGGTCACTAGCACCCTCGCGCATAGGCGGCCTGCCGAATTTGTGGCGGCTGTGGTTCAACGAATTGCTGGCACCCGACTATGCGCTGCCTGACCCGGAACGCGCGCTGGCCAATCCGCCTGGACTCTCAGGCATCGTGCATGAACTCAAGCTGCCGACCTTGCTCGCCGCCTACCGGCGCGGGCTTTATCCGTGGGCGCACATCGCGCCGCTGAAATGGTGGTCGCCGCCGAGGCGCTCGCTCTTGCTGTTCAAAGACATCCACATCTCCAACAATCTGCGCCGGCTGATGCGGCAAGGCCGCTACACTGTGACCTTCGATCGCGACTTCGATGCTGTGATCGCGGCCTGCGCCGGACGGCGCGCAAACCGCTGGCATCTCACCTGGATCACGCCGCGCATCATGCGCATCTATGCCGAGGCGTTCGACGCAGGCCACGCCCATTCATTCGAGGTGTGGAACGAGGCCGGTAAGCTAGTCGGCGGTGGCTACGGTCTTGCCATCGGCGCGAGCTTCTCCTCGGAGTCGCAATTCGCCCAAGAGTCCAATGCCTCACGCATCGGCATGACCGTTCTCAATTGGCATCTCGCGCATTGGGGCTTCCGCTTCAATGACGGCAAGCTGATCGGGCCACTGTGGCAAGCCATGGGCTTCCGAGAAATCCCCCGGCGCGAGTATCTCGCTCGGCTCGCCAAAGCGGAGCGGCTACCGTCTAAGATCGGCCGCTGGCAAGTCGAAACCGATCTCGCCACCGTCTCGCATTGGGAGTCACCAGCCGCCAGCGCAGGGTAAATTGGCTCAGTGCGATCCGATCAGGGTGCGTCCGACAATAGGAATCTGCGCGACCCACTCGTCGAAGCGCGAATGATTCTGGTTCAAGACCGGCATGGTTTCCGGAATTGCCGCTGGCGGCACCGGGTGATCGGGATCGACTTGCAGCGTAGGAACTCTCGCGACTGCGGCCGCCGGCGGCAAAGCCGGCGCTGCACGTGGCGGGTCTAACAATTTGGGCATTACCCGCAATTCTCCAAGCACCCGCGGCGGAGCGGCAGATTCTCTTGGCACTGCGGTTGCCGGCGTGGCGGCAGACGCCGAATCGCGCTCGTGGCTAACCAAGGCGCCACGCACCGCCGCGAGCCAGGCCGTATCTGACACCGGTGCATCATTTTGGACCGGCGCGGTCGCAACCCCGGGAGCGCGCGCGATTGTCTGCTTGGCCTTGGGAGCCGGCTCCACGGTGCGCACGACGGTCTGTAGTTGCTGCACAACCGTTTGCGAGTCAGCGCGCGGCACTGTCATCGTGGCGGCCGGCGCCTTTTCAGCCGCCAGCAGCGATTTGAACGCCGCCGTAGCGTCAGGATCGAACGCGCCGCAAGTTCGTTCGAATACCTCGACATCGCGACGCACCAGCATGTGGCGGGTGCCAGCATCGACATTCTTGTCGAGCATCCGAACGATATTGACGCGCAGACTCTTGCATGTCGCTTCTGGCGAAAATGTCGACTGGTACGTCGAATAGACGCTGCCAATGCCGACTGGGATCGCCACCAGCGCCCCCGCCAGTTGCAGTACGGTCAGCGCACGGGCAAATCCGGTTCCGGCATGAAGAGGGGTCGTCACGGCATGAGATAAAGAGTTGTCGCTCGCCCCAGGATGAAAGGGATCACGCCTTGCCACCAGCATGTTAGAGGACCTCGGCTCGAACAAATGTTGGGCCATCAGTCACGAAATTTTCGCGGAGAAACTTGGCCCGGATTGCGGCACAATCGGGGAATTAGCGTATGTCAAACGTTAATCCGGCTGACTCATCTGGCTCTTAGTATCGCGACAAAGAATCCGTCCGTCTGGGTGGTACGTGGCGTAATCAGAACGCCTTCGGCGGACAGCCGCGCGGCCGCAGTGAACGCGGAGGCCTGCTCGCCGAGCGCCTGGGCAATCTCGGCCGGCGGCTGTTGCGAGAAATCGGCGTGACGCGAGAGAAACGCGCGCACCTGCGCGCCATTTTCCTCGTCGAGCACCGAACATGTGACGTAGACGATGCGCCCGCCGATCTTGAGCAGTGGCACCGCACGATCGAGGATCGCCATTTGTTCCTTCTGACGCAGCTCGATCGCACCTGGCCGTATGCGCCATTTGGCATCCGGGTTGCGCCGCCAGGAGCCAGTGCCGGTGCAGGGCGCGTCGATCAGCACGAGATCACAACGACCGGCGAGGTCGGCGACCTCTCCGCCGATCGACCTCGGCGTGCGCACTTGCACATTGCGTGCGCCTGAGCGCGCGAGCCGCTCGTGGATCGGCGCCAGCCGCCGCTTGTCGTCGTCGGTGGCGTAGAGCTGGCCCTTGTTTTCCATCATGGCGGCGAGCGCCAGAGTCTTGCCGCCGGCGCCTGCGCACAGATCGAGCACCTGCTCGCCGGCCTTCGCGCCAGAGAGAAGCGCTGCAAGCTGCGAGCCCTCGTCCTGCACCTCGATCATACCTTTAAGAAATACGGGCTCGGCATGGATCGCCGGATTTTTGGCGTCGGCAGCGAGCCGGATACGCAAGCCCCAAGGCGACCAGCGCGTCGGCTCCGTCGTCAGGCCGGAAAGCATGCCGGCCGCCTTCTCCCGGTCGGCTTTCAATGTATTGACGCGGAGATCAAGCGGAGCGCGCGAGGCCAGCGCCGCCCCCTCCTGCGCGCGGGCGTCGCCGAAGGCGCGGGCGAAATGCGGATCGAGCCACTCTGGATAATCGCCGGCAACATGCGGCGGTGCGCCAGCGAGATCGGCGGCATCAAGCCGCTGGCGTTCCTCGTCAGAGAGTACCTCGGGCGCATAACGCGCGCCGTCGGCCAAGTTGGCGATAGCCGCACTGTCGAGCCCACGCTCGCGCTTGAGCATTCCAAGCAGAATCGCGCGCGCCGAATCCGCGCCCATCAGCCAAGCGCTCGACGCCCGCCGCCGCAATGCGTCGTAGACCAGCCCCGCGATCGCTGCCCGGTCGCCGGAGCCGGCGAAGCGATGCGCTACACCCCAGGCCTTGAGCACGTCGGCCGCCGGTCGCCGTTCGCTCTCGATCGTGCCGAAGACCTCGATCGCGGCGGCAAGCCGCGCGGATGGCGTCATGACAGACCCAGCAGGATGCGCACAGTAAAGATGATCCACATTGCCAACAGGATGATGGCACCACCGAGGAACGCATAGAACCGCCCCGGGACATTATTGATGCCGGTGTGAATATAGGCGTGCAGCAGGCGCGTAAGCACGAATGCCCAAGCTAATACCACGAACAGCAGATCGGCATCGCGCGTGATGATTGCCAGCGTGGTCAGCACGTAGAACAGGATTGGGAGCTGGTACTGGTTGGCGTAGCAATTGGAGATCTGCTGGACCTTGGGCGGCCAATTCGGCTGGCCGAGCGCAACTTCGGTGATCCTGGTTTCCTTGCGCTTGATCGCGCCGAGCCGCGAACGGCCCATCCAGAACAACAGCACAAAGGTCAGCGCGACTTGGGCGAAAAGGGGCAGTAATACGAACTGAATGGGCATTGCTACGCCCGGCTCGGATAATTCGGACTCTCGCGCGTGATGGTCACGTCATGCACGTGACTTTCGCGTAACCCCGCCCCCGAGATGCGCACGAATTGCGCTTTGGCATGGAACTCGTCGAGCGTCTGCGCGCCGACATAGCCCATGGCCGCGCGCAGGCCACCGGTGAGCTGATGCAACACATTGGCGACAGGGCCCTTGTAGCCGACCTGACCTTCGACCCCTTCCGGTACCAGTTTCAGCGCGTCCTTGATGTCCTGCTGGAAGTAGCGGTCGGCCGAGCCGCGCGCCATCGCGCTGACCGAGCCCATGCCGCGGTAGCTCTTGTAGGAGCGGCCCTGATAGAGGAAAACCTCGCCCGGCGTCTCATCAGTGCCAGCGAGCAGCGAGCCGACCATGGCGACGTCGGCGCCAGCAGCAAGCGCCTTGGCGAGATCACCGGAATATTTGATGCCGCCGTCTGCGATCACCGGCGTACCGTTGGCTTTGGCGGCTTCGACCACGTCCATGATGGCGGTGAGCTGCGGCACGCCGACGCCGGCGACGATGCGGGTGGTGCAAATCGAGCCAGGGCCGATTCCGACCTTAATCGCGTCGGCGCCGCAATCGATTAGCGCCTTGGCGCCATCACGGGTGGCAACATTGCCCGCAACCACCTGCACGGCGTTTGATAATTTCTTGATGCGATTGACCGCATCAAGCACGTATTTGGAATGGCCGTGCGCGGTGTCGACCACCACCAGGTCGACGCCGGCAGTGATCAGCACTTCGGTGCGCGCGAAACCCTTGTCGCCGACCGTGGTGGCGGCGGCCACGCGCAAGCGACCCTGTGCGTCCTTGCAGGCGTTCGGATGCGCGACCGCCTTCTCCATGTCCTTCACGGTGATCAGACCGACACAGCGATATTTGCCGTCCACAACGACGAGCTTCTCGATGCGGTGCTGATGCAGCAGGCGTTTGGCTTCGTCCTGGCTAACGCCTTCGCGCACGGTGACGAGTTTGTCCTTGGTCATCAGCTCGGCCACACGCTGATTGGGATCGGTGGCGAAACGCACGTCGCGGTTGGTCAGGATGCCGACCAGCTTGCCTGGCTCGCCATTGCCGGCGCGCTCGACCACCGGCACACCGGAAATCCGGTTCTCCTTCATCAGGTCAAGCGCCTGCTGCAGCGTCGCGCTCGGGTCGATGGTGAGCGGGTTCACCACCATGCCGGATTCGAACTTCTTCACCTGCCGGACTTGGGCCGCCTGCTCTTCCGGATCGAGATTGCGGTGGATGACGCCGAGGCCGCCGGCCTGCGCCATAGCGATAGCCATCTGTGATTCGGTCACGGTATCCATCGCCGAGGCGATGATCGGAATATTGACCGGGATCGAGCGGGTGATGCGCGAGCGGATGTCGACGTCGGCGGGCAGCACCTCCGACAAGCCGGGCCTTATCAGCACGTCATCGAAAGTGAGCGCTTCACGCGGGCTTGCACTACTTTTTTCGGCCATCGCCAACTCCGTATCACCCGCAAAGGGGAACAAGAACGGCCGCCAGGCTAAAAAACTGCCTATTGCGAGGACATCCTCGCCGACGTCACGGCCCGCTTTTGGGTTGGCGTGGGTCGATAGCACGGGAAGGCCGCGATTCCTAGCTCAATCGGTGATGCCTGTTATGAAATGGCTGCGGCTAGCGCTGGCATCATTCCGACCCCAGTTTTGTGGTGCAATGTCAGCCATTTGACGCAGCCAGAACCCTGCCAGGCATTCATATGCGCATCATCCTATTCGACAACCGGCGCCACCCTCGGATCACGTCCGAGGGCATGCTTTTCGGGATCATGCGCTAATGCCCCGTGGTCGTATCGTTGCGCTGATCATCGCGGTCGCGCTGTTCATGGAAAACATGGATTCCACGGTGATCGCCACATCACTGCCGGCGATCGCGACGGATATCGGCAGTAACCCGCTGGCGCTCAAGCTGGCGGTCACCTCATATCTTCTCTCTCTGGCGATCTTCATTCCGGCCAGCGGCTGGACCGCCGACCGCTTTGGCGCTCGCACGGTGTTTCGTGCCGCCATTGCGGTGTTCGTGCTGGGCTCGATCGGCTGCGCGCTGTCGGGGTCGCTCATGGATTTCGTGATCGCCCGCATCGTGCAGGGCATGGGCGGGGCGATGATGACGCCTGTCGGCCGTCTGCTGCTAGTACGCACCATCGCCAAGCGCGAGCTGGTGAGCGCCATGGCCTGGGTGACAACTCCGGCGCTGATCGGACCGGTGATCGGACCGCCGGTCGGCGGCTTCATAACTACCTATGCCACCTGGCACTGGATCTTTATCATCAACGTACCGATTGGCTTGCTCGGCATCATCCTGGCCACCCGCTTCATCGACGACGTGCGCGCTGAGGACCATGAGCGCTTCGACGTGGTCGGCATGGTGCTAGCCGGGCTGGGCATCGCCGGCATTGCGTTCGGCTTGTCGGTTTTGGGGCTGAATTTCCTGCCCTGGACAGTGGTGGCGGCACTGGTGGTCGGCGGCGCGATCTTCGTGGTCGCTTATTTGGTGCATGCGCGGCACACGACGAACCCCGCGCTCGACCTCACGCTGTTCCGGCTCCCGACTTTCCGCGCAAGTGTCTTGGGTGGCTTCGTCTTCCGGCTCGGTATCGGTGCGCTACCATTCCTGCTGCCGCTGATGCTGCAGGTCGGGTTTGGGATGTCGCCTTTCCAATCCGGACTGATCACCTTCGCGTCCGCGGTCGGCGCCATGGGCATGAAGATGTGGGCAACGACCGCGCTTAAGCGTTTCGGCTTCCGCACCATCCTGGTAACCAATGCGATAATCAGCGCGGGATTCCTCGCCGTCTGCGCGGCATTCACCGCGGCGACCCCGGTCGGGGTCATGCTAGCGCTATTGCTGGTGGGCGGCTTCTTCCGCTCGCTGCAATTCACCAGCATCAACACCATCGCCTATGCCGAGGTGGAGAGCGCCCGGGTAAGCCGCGCCACCGCCCTAGTGAGTGTCGGCCAGCAATTGTCGATCTCGGCCGGGGTGGCGTTAGGCGCCCTGGCGGCTGAGATCACGGTCTGGGCAAGAGGCGATGCAACCCTGCAGGCAGCCGATTTCCCGGCTGCATTTCTGGCCGTGGCAGCGGTTTCGGCGCTTTCGGTTTTCATTTTTGCGCGGCTTCCATCCGACGCGGGAGCGGAACTGGCGGACCGGGTCCCAGCCACAACAGAAACCGCCGATCAACGGATCGGCTGAGACGTTTTTAAACGTTAGACGTCAACGATATTTTGACGTTGACCAAATGGCGCCACGACAAGTCTTGGGGCACCAAAGTTGTCGTGCGCGCCGGCCGGGCTGCGGTGATTGCTACGCTGCCGTCGAAGCACGATGGCAAGATCACCCGGCCAGAGCAGGAGCTGAAACCAACTAACCGTATCAGCACGCCACGCGACAAGGATGTGCACTCCGGCAATGATCGG
>Ga0207761_1000830_pt1 | contig 10636 bp, 8 predicted proteins | sample LuqExpMetageno34_FD_187792 | JGI IMG/M metagenome (GOLD analysis project Ga0207761, IMG submission 187792) | Tropical forest soil microbial communities from Luquillo Experimental Forest, Puerto Rico - Sample 34 (SPAdes) | ecosystem: Environmental > Terrestrial > Soil > Tropical forest ...
ATCAACGAGGCGATCACACATTTCCGACGAGCGGTCCAGATCAGGCCCAACTTCACCCTGGCCCACAACAACCTCGCCGTGGCGCTGGTGAAGGGCGGAGCGATACGCGAGGCGATCGAGCATTGCCGGCAGGCCGTGGCGCTCGATCCGGCCAATGCCGAGGCGCAAGGCGTCGGCATCATGGAACGCCTCCGAGCCCCACCAGATGCCGAAGCCCACGCAGCTCAACACCATCAGGCCTCCCAAAACGAGCGCACAGACCGTGAGGCCACCAACGGTGCCCGACGAGAGCTCGATTCGTCGGCCGACCGCGACGGCCGCGGCGGTGGCATAGCCGAGCGCCACCACCGTGACGGCGCTGACGATCACGAACAGCATGCTGTAGGCCACCAGGCCGCCATTGCGATCGCTCGGGCTCAGCCGATGCGCCCCGGCGATCCCAGCAGCCAGGAACAGGCCGGCGGCGAGCGCAGCGAAGATGGCGCGCGCAACGGGACGACGAACCGCGGGCCAACCCCCCTGCCGCACGAATCGCACGAAGGCGGGCAACGTGACCGCGGCCCCACTGATCACCAGCCCGCAGCCGAGGATTCCGATCAGCACCACGGCGCGATACCCGCCGGTGGCGAGCCATCGCCCGGCCGTCGGCGTGCCCCTCGACCAGTTGTCCGTGAACTTTCCGAAGATGGCCCCGGCCACGACGAACAAGGCCCACCCGCAGAGCACGAGCACGGCACCGGCTCGCCGGCCTTCGTCCCGTGAGGGCAGAGATCCCACCACCCCGGCGGCGTGGAGGCGTTCGGTCAGCCCGGATCGGACCAAGCCGAGCCGGGCGCGGCGCGGCATCGGGCCCTCGGGCCCGTGGATGTCCTCGAGCAGCGCGGTCAGCTCGTCGCCGTATCGGGCGCGCCAGGACTCGGGGTACCACCGCAGGAATCGTTCGAACGGGCTTGTTGTCAGGCCCATGTGCCGGCCACCCTCGGCGCGGCGGCCAACCCGAGCCGGACCGCTCCTTCTTGAGCCAAGGACTGCATCTGCCGCACGGCGCCTTCGAGCGCAGACCGTCCAGCGGCGGTGATCCGATACGGACGGCGGCGACCGTCCTGGCCTGCGGGCTCGGGGACGATGAAGCCCCGCTCTTCGAGCCGCGCGATCGCCCCGTAGAGGGTGCCCGGCCCCAGGGTGACTCCGGCAAAGGCCTCGATGTCCTTCGTCAGTGCGTAGCCGTGCTTGGGCCCGGCCGCCAGGCTCGTGAGGATCAGGACAGGCGGTTCGTTGCTCCGACCCAGGTCCGACTTCGGCACGGTCGATCGAGGCACGTGGGTAGCTTACTACGTGGGACGTAGTAAGTCGAGAGGTCCGGTGGAGGCGCTCCCCCGGCGGCTGCCCGGCTGGCATCGGCGATCGATGCTCGTGCGCCGTCTCACGACGCGTGTATCGGAGAGATTCTCCAACCGAGCGGGAGTCGCCGAGTACCGGTACACGCGACGATCGTCCACGTGCTCGGCGTCCAGGCGAAGACGGCGTCTTGTCCATAGCGCGCGCCGACTTCGCACACATCACGTTCAGCCAGCCCGCGGACAGCAACTCCCTCGTCCCGATAACCCGTGGACGGATCGAAGCCCTGCGCACGCCAGATGCTCTGGGCGCGTGGACGAAGTTCGACGTCGAGCGCGGACTGCCTGGCGTGGTTGACCTCGACGCTGAAGCGCGCCTCGCCCGGGTCCCACGCCGTCAGGACGAAGAGAGCCGCCTCCGAAGCCCATGGCCACACGCCGACGTCACCAGCCGGCGCGGCATGGACGACGACGACCGCGTCGGGGCTGATGACCTCGACGACCGTGTTCGCATAGGCGAACCAGGGATCTTCGACCGAAACGCCCACGTCCAACGGTGACACCGCGGCACCCTATTTCGGCACTGACCCGATGACCGATCGGTGCTCTGAGCGGGTCGAACGGCTCGAATCGGGTCGAGGACGGATGTGGCAGGCTGGACCGGTGCACCCCTTTCGACGCGACGACGCGCTGCGCCGCCTCGCCGACGAGGAGTTCGACGTCTTGATCATCGGGGGCGGTGTCACCGGAACCGGGGTCGCACTGGACGCCGCCAGCAGGGGCCTGAAGACGGCACTCGTGGAGAAGGGCGACTTCGCGTCGGGCACCTCGTCCAAGTCGTCGAAGATGGTCCACGGGGGAATCCGCTACCTCCAGCAGCGAGAATTCCGCCTGGTCTACGAGAACCTGGCAGAACGCCAGCGACTGCTGCACAATGCGCCGCACCTCGTCTCACCATTGCCCTTTTTGATCCCGCTTTTCGGACGAGACGGCGTCGTCGCCAAGACGGTCGCCCGTTCGTACTCCTCGGCGTTGTGGATGTACGACCTCACGGGGGGCTGGCGCATCGGCGAGCGTCACAGGGAAGTCGATGCCGACGAGGCACTCGCGCACCTGCCGACACTCAAGACCGAACAGCTCGTGGCCGGCTTCCTCTACTTCGACGCGCGAGCGGATGACGCTCGCCTCACCCTGACGCTGGCACGCACCGCCGCCTTCGAATTCGGCGCCGCGATCGCGAACTACGCAGCAGTCGTGCGCCTCACGACCGCCGGAGGCCGTGTCAGCGGCGCCGTCGTGCGGGATCTGCTCTGCGACGCGGACGAGTTCCCCATACGGGCGCGAGTCGTGGTCAACGCCACCGGAGTCTGGGCAGACGCGGTGGGAGCCCTGGACCAAGGCACGACTCCCCCTGCCCTGCGGCCGGCCAAAGGTGTCCACGTGAGCGTCCCGGCCCACCGCCTGCCGTGTGACATCGCGGCCGTCATCCCTGTCCCGAAGGACCGGCGCTCGATCTTCGTCGTGTCCTGGCCCGGCACCGACCTCGTGTACCTGGGCACGACCGATACGGACTACGCCGGACCCCTCGACGATCCGGCATGCACACCCGAAGACGTCGACTACCTGCTCGACGCCGCAAACGCGATTACGACATCGCGACTTACCCGAGCCGACGTCACCGGTGTCTGGGCCGGACTGCGTCCCCTGCTGGCGCCGTCGGAGGCCGGCGGTCATCTCTCCGAGCGAACGGCGGACCTGTCGCGCCGGCACACCGTCTCCACGTCGTCGCACGGGGTCGTGACGGTGACGGGCGGCAAGCTCACGACGTACCGGAAGATGGCCCAGGACACCGTCGACGCAGTCGTGGGGGCTCTGGGCGAATCACCGCGTCGCCGCCGCTGCGTGACCAAGTCGCTTCGCCTGATCGGCGCCACCGCGAAGACGAGGGACCCCGTGTCCATGGCCCAACCGCACGCCCGTCTGTACGGCCGCTACGGCAGGGAAACGACCGCCGTGCTGGCCGCCGCCGCCGGCAAGGCCGACCTGTTGGATCCGGCCGTGGCGGGGCTGCCCTATACCCGCGCCGAGCTCCTGTACGCCGCCCGGGAGGAGATGGCGCAGACCCTCGACGACCTCCTGTCCCGACGGACCCGGGCGTCGATCCAACGGGCGCAGGCGACCCTGGAGGCGGCGGCTGACATCGCCGCCCTGGTGGCGCCGGACATGGGTTGGGACGCCGCGGAGACGGCGGAGCAGGTGGCCCGGTTCACCGAGTCCTGCCAGAAGGAGCTGCTGACCGCAGGGCTTGAGCTCTGATGACCGCCCCGACGCCGGTGACGCCGATCGACGCGCCAGCCGCGGCTGTCACCGACCGTCTCGGCGCCAATGCGGTCGCCGTACGTTCGGCCGTGGCGGACCGGATCGCCGCCAGCGGCGCCGACGTGCTGACGGACGACGATGCGCGCGCCGAGGCGGGACGGGACTGGTGGCCGCTGGCCATCGGGTGGGCGGTCGAGGGCGCCGTGCCACAACGTCCGTCGATCGTCGTCCGGCCGTCGACCACCGCGCAGGTGTCCGCCGTTCTGGCCGTCTGCAACGAGGCGCGGGTGCCGGTGACCGCAGCCGCCGGACGCAGCGGCGTGTGCGGTGGCTCCATCCCGGTCCACGGCGGCGTCGCCCTCGATCTCACCGCGCTCAACGGCCTGGTCCAGGTGGACGAAACCTCGCTGACGGCGGACGTGCGGGCAGGGACGTTCGGCCCCGATCTCGAGACGGCGCTCGGCGCCGTGGGCCCGGGCTACACGCTCGGTCACTGGCCACAGTCGATGGACCTCTCGACGGTGGGTGGATGGCTCGCGTGCCGTGGTGCAGGTCAGTACTCGACGCGCTACGGAAAGATCGAAGACATGGTGATCGGCCTCGAAGTGGTCTTGGCGGACGGTCGCGTCGTCCACACCGAGGGAAAGGGGCCACGGGCGGCGACCGGGCCGAACCTCACGCAGCTCTTCGTCGGCAGCGAGGGGACGCTCGGCGTCATCACGGAGGCCCGGTTGCGTGTGCACCCCCTCCCCGCGGCACAGGAGCGACGCGCCTTCGGTTTCGAGTCCTTCGAGGCCGGGCTCGAGGCGTGCCGCCGGATCTTGCGCCGTGGCGCCACGCCCGCCGTCCTCCGCCTCTACGACCAGACCGAGTCGGGTCGCAACTTCGAGCAACCCGACACGAATGTGCTCATCGTGCTGGACGAGGCGGACTCCGACGTCCTCGCCGGCACCGTCGCGGTCGTCGACCAGGAATGCGGGTCGGCGGCCGGCGCCACGCCACTCGACCACGCGCTGGTGGAACGCTGGCTCGGGCACCGCAACGACGTCTCCGCGCTCGCGCCACTTTGGCGCGCCGGCATCGTCGTGGACACAGCCGAGGTGTCGGGACCTTGGGCGGTCCTGCCGCGTCTGTTCGACGATGTGATCGAGGCGCTGTCGGCCATCGACGGCACCCTGGCGGCGTCTGCCCACCAGTCCCACGCCTACACCGACGGTGCCTGCTTGTACTTCACGTTCGGCGGACGCGGGCCCGAGGGCGATGCGGCGTGGCGGGAGCGCTATTACCGACAGGCGTGGGACGCGGTCACCGACGCCACGTTGGCCCATGGCGCTGCCATCAGCCATCATCACGGCATCGGGTTGAACCGATCTCGCTTCTTGCCCCGCGCACTGGGATCGGGCTTCGAGGTGTTGCGCGGCCTGAAGCAGACGTTCGACCCGTCGGGCATCCTCAACCCCGGCAAGTTCGGGCTCGACTCGCCCTTCGGCCCGGCGCCCTGGGCGTGAGCCCGTCATGACTCACGCGGGTGCCAGCGTCCTCGTCGTCGACGTCGGCACCTCGGGGGTCCGCGCCGCCGTCGTGCGGCCCGACGCCACGGTGGAGCACGAGCATCACGTCGCGCTCCTGCCCGAGTCGCCGGCGCCCGGTCTCGTCGAGTTCGACGCGGCGGCGATGGCCGACGCCGTCCTCTCGGTGGCGGGGGCGGCGCTGGCCGACGGCGGACCGGTGGCGGGGGTGGGCGTTGCCAACCAGCGGGCGTCGAGCATCGTCTGGGACCGCGCCACGGGACGACCTCTGGCCCCCGCCATCGGATGGCAGGACCTGCGCACGGTCGGGACGTGCCTCGAATTGCAGGCCGAAGGCATCCGACTCGCGCCCAACGCGTCCGCCACGAAAGTGATGGCGCTCCTCGACCAGGTCGATCCGGATCGAGCCCGGGCCGAGAAGGGCGAGCTGTGCTTCGGGACGGTGGACAGCTGGGTGGCCTGGACGCTCTCCGGAGGGGCAGACGCAGGGGCGGAGGCGCTGCACGTCACGGACGCCACCAACGCCGCCGTCACCGCGCTGATCGACCCGGCGACGCTCGCCTGGGACGAACCGCTGCTCGAGAAGCTGCGCATCCCGGGGCCGCTCTTGCCGACTGTGGTGGACTCATCGGGGACGGTCGGTGCCGCCGCCGCACTGGTCGGCGCACCGCCGATCTGCGGAATCGCCGGCGACCAGCAGGCCTCGTTGGTCGGCCAGGGTTGCACGCGGGCGGGACTGGCCAAAGCGACCTTCGGCACGGGCGGGATGCTGGACCAGTGCACCAGCACCGCCGCCACGCCCCCGGCGACCGCGCGCGGCGGTGCGGGCACGTTCCCGATCGTCGCCTTCCGGGTCGGGGGCACGGCGACGTGGGGAGTCGAGGCGGTCATGCTGTCGGCGGGCACGGCGGTGGAATGGCTGCGTGACGACCTCGGGCTCATCGAGACGGCGGGTGAGTCGGCCGCGGTGGCCGCGCAGAGCGCCACCGCAGGGGACGTGTGGTTCGTGCCGGCGTTGCTGGGCCTCGGCACTCCGGTGTGGGACTTCGGGGCGCGCGGCACGCTGGTCGGGATCACACGGGGCACCGGCCGAGCTGAGGTGGTGCGCGCCGTGCTCGAAGGCGTCGCCCACCGGGGCGCCGATCTGGTCGAGGCCGCCGAGCGCGACAGCGGCTTCCCGATTGCGTCGCTGCGGGTCGACGGGGGCATGACCGCCAACGCCCTCTTCGTGGGCGCGCTGGCCGACGCGATCGGCCGCCCGGTGGAGATCTCACCCATCCTTGAGGCGACGACCCTTGGCGCCGGGCTGCTGGCCGGCCTCGCCGTCGGGACCTACCGCTCGACCGACGAGCTGGCGAGCGTCTTCACGCCTCGTCACGTCGTCGAGCCGGGAAATGACGAGGCGACCCGCACAGCTGCTCGCGAGCGATGGCTCAAGGCACGGCACAAGGCAGAAGGGACCATCCCCGAACTCTCGGGGATCTCCTTCTGAGCGGGACGAACCCACCCAGAAGGAGACCAAACCGCCTCCCGAGCCGACCCTCTCCCCAGGGGTCGATCACTCCGATCGTCATCCGACACGGCATACCGGTTTCCCGCCGCCGGTCCGCCAAATTGTCCCGCCGCGTGCCCTGCCGGGAGCGTCTTCGGGGTTTTGGCACGGTACCGAAACCGCGCCTCGATCGTTAGAGCCGTTCGGCTCCCCCTGCGGGGATGTGTTGCCCCGTTGTCATTTCCGACACGGTGTCTGCGCGAGATTCAGGTTCGCACAGACCGCTCGGCGGGGTCCTCAGGCCCGGGCGTGCGCAAGCGCGTCGTCCCAACTGCATCCGGCTTGTAAGAGCGGTCGGTAGCCCATGAGGAGGCGGGGCCGGCCGATGGCCATCACGGCGCGCAGTCGACCCTTGCGGCCGTAGAGCGCGACGAATTTGCCCTCCTCGAACGAGCCGTCGACGAGTTCGACCTCGTCGTCACCCCGCGGGCTGCCGAGCACCTGGAAGCGGACGCCGAACTGATCGGACCAGAAATACGGCACCGGCGTGAACGACCGGGCGTCGTCGCGGCCGGCCAGAAGGCTCCGCGCTGCGGCGAGCCCGGCACCGGCGGCCACCTCCCAGTGCTCAATGCGGATCGACTCCTGCTCGCCGTCGTGGTGCCACATCCAACGCGCCATGTCGCCAGCGGCGACGATGGCGTCCGCGGCGAAGAGCTTGTCGTCGCACACCACGCCGTTGTCGAGCGTGAGGCCCGAGGTCTCCAGCCACATCGTCGATGGGGAGACACCGATCCCGACGACGACCACATCGGCCTCCAGCGCGTCGCCACCGACCAGTCGCACATGCAGCGATGCGTCCGCGCCGCCCCCCTTCAAGATCGACTCCACGGCGACGCCGGTGCGGAGCTCCACCCCATTCGCGCCGTGCAGCGACCCGCAGTGCGCGCCGACGAGCGGTCCGAGGGTGGTGACCATCGGGATCTCCATGACCTCGAGCACGGTGACGCGACAGCCGAGGCCCGAGCAGGTCGACGCCACCTCGGCCCCGATGAAGCCGGCACCGACGACGACCACCCGGGTCTCCTCGGCGGCGGTGACCGCAGCGCGCAGGGCCAACGAGTCGTCGAGCGTGCGTAGGACGAAGAGTCCGTCGCGCGGGCCGAGTCCCTCGGTGCCCGGGAGCAGACGCGGCGCCGCACCGGTGGCGAGCACGATGCCATCGGCCGCGAGGGTCGAGCCGTCGTCGACCTCGACGCTGCGCGCGTCCACGTCGAGGTGGACCGCGCGGCGACCCAGCACCTCGTGCACGCGGAGCTCGCTCGATCGTCTCTTGTCCGCCAACACTGCCTTCTCGGGGGGCCACGTGCCGGCGAGCACTTGTTTCGAGAGTGGTGGACGGTCGTAGGGCAGATGGCGCTCCTCCCCGACGAGCGCGATCGACCCCTGGAACCCCTCCGCGCGCAGGGTCTCAGTCGCACGCCACCCCGCCAGCGAAGCGCCCACGACGATGACCGACTCCATGACGTCCTTTCTTCCGGCTCTTCGCGTGAACTCGTCTCGAGCCCGGCGGTGCCGTCAGTTGCCGAACATGGCCATCCACTCCTGCGGAGTGCGCGGCCGGAAGACATAGTTCCAGCGCCGGGTCTCCCCCATGCTCTGGAACGGGTCCTGCGAGTAGAGGTGGCCGGGGAAGAGAATGGCGTCGTCGGGAATCCGAGCCAGTCGCGTGTGGATGGACTCGTACATCGCCAGGGGGTCCGACCCCGGGAAGTCCGTTCGGCCACACCCCTCGAGGAAAAGGGTGTCCCCCGCCACGAGTCGCCCGTCGACCAGGAAGCACTGGCTGCCCGGGGTGTGGCCGGGCGTGTGGATCATCTCGATGTCGACCTGGCCCACGCGCAGGACGTCGCCGCTGTCGTGACCGACGAGGTCCGAACGCCCGACGCCCGTGGTGCGCTCGACCCACGGCACCTCATCGGACTGCACGTGGATTGGCACCTGCACCTTCGAGAGGAGCGCGCCGATGCCCTCGAGGGAGAACCCGGCCATCTGGCCGCCGAGATGGTCCGGGTGGAAGTGCGTCCCGAGCACACCGGCCAGCCGCATCCCGTCGCCCTCGACGATGTCGATCAGGTCCTGCACCGCGTAGGCGGGGTCGACCACGACGGCCTCGCCTGTTTCGCGGTCACCGATCAGGTAGACGAAGTTGACCATCTGGCGCGCCATGAGGTCGCCCCGTGCGAAGTCACGGCCCGACAACAGCTGGCGGAAATAGACGCGGCCTTCGCCGGTGCCGTCGGAAGGCGGCGGCTCAGCTGTCACGATCGCCGCCCCCTTCGTTTCGGGCCGGGTCCTCGGCCGCCAGCGCGTCGAGCCGTGGGACGAGCTCTTCCACCTGGGCCCGTGTCTGGCGCAGCCGGCGGTCGAGCTCGTCGATCAATGCCGTCGCGCGTTCGAGGCGCGCCACGAGCACGTCGACGTCCACCTCGCGCTGCTCGAAGAAGTCGACGATGGCATCGAGCTCGCGACTCGCCTCGGTGTAACTGAGCTGCACCACCGGGACGGCGCTGTCGGAGCCGGCCACTTCAGTCCTCGTCCTCGTGCCGCATGTCGGACCCTTCTACCGTGGAGCGAACCGTTCCGTCCGCGAACCTTGTCACGATCTGCTGGTCCGGCTCCACCTGGGCCGCGCTGCGCACGAGCGACCCGTCTGCGGTCATGGTCAGGCTGTAGCCCCGTTCGAGCTGGCGGTCGACGTCGTAGGCGGCGAGCAGACGACGCCACGAGAAGGTTCGCTCCTCCTGACGACCGAGGTGTCCGACACTCAACGGTCCTAGCCGGGCCGCGTGTGTGCGCACCCGGGACTCGGCCGCGTCCAGCCGGGCCGGCGTCGTGCGGCCGAGCGTCGAGGCCCGGGCCCGGATGCGCTCGCGATGGACGGCGAGTTGGTGGCGGGACGCGGTGACGACGGCGCGGCGCGCCCGGCGATCGCGCTCGTCGGCATCGGCGAGGTACGAAGGGACCCGGCGCGCGAGGATCGCTGCCGGCCCACCCACGTGCAACGCCCACCAGTGGCGGACAGCATGGACGATGGCCTGTCCGCACTCGGTCGGGGTGATGCAGCGTCGGTTGGCCACGATGTCCGTGACGGTCTCGTCGCCCGTGTGGCCAATACCGGTCCACACCGGGACCACGGACTCCGCGACGGCCCGGGCGACGAGTTCGGTGTCGAAGGCGGCGAGGTCGGCGCGGGCGCCGCCGCCGCGCACGAGCGCGATGACGTCGCATCGGTCCCGGCTGAGCATGCGCACGGCACGGCCGACCGCGGCTGGCGCGTCGGGACCCTGGACGCGCACCTTGACGACGGACACCCGGAACGCGAACCCCGAGGCGGTGAGCTGGCCCAGGAAGTCCCGGTACCCCTCCGTGCCGGGGCTGCCGACCAGGCCGACGTGCAGCGGCACCTCCGGCATGGGCAGCATCGCGTTGCGCCGGAGCAGACCGTCGGCCTCGAGCTTGCGCAGCAACTGCGCCCGCTGCGCGGCCAACCGACCGATCAGTGCCGTGACGTCGACCTCGGCCAGGATCAGGCTCACCTCGCCCTTGGTGCGGTACAGGTCGATGGTGCCGCGCAGGTCCACCACCATCCCCTCGGCCAGAGCGATGCCCTCCTTGGTCAGTGCGTGCCGCAGTGGGGCCCAGCTGGTCCGCCAGCACTTCACGTTGAGGGTGGGCACGCCGCGGCCGTGGGCCGGGCGCCCACCGCCGTCGTGATCAGGGTCGACCAGCTCCATATAGAGATGACCAGAGCGGTGGTCCGAGATGCTTCGGATTTCCCCGCGCACCCAAAGCATGCGTGTGCGCGGGAACGCGCCCTGCAGCGCGGCCTCGACCTCGTCGTAGAGCCCGCCGATGGAGAGGGCCTCGGGCCGGCCGCCGGCGGGGGTCTGGTCCGC
>Ga0207761_1000832_pt1 | contig 10620 bp, 8 predicted proteins | sample LuqExpMetageno34_FD_187792 | JGI IMG/M metagenome (GOLD analysis project Ga0207761, IMG submission 187792) | Tropical forest soil microbial communities from Luquillo Experimental Forest, Puerto Rico - Sample 34 (SPAdes) | ecosystem: Environmental > Terrestrial > Soil > Tropical forest ...
TGAGGTTCGAGCAGTTACCTGCCAGATCCTGGTAGCAAGCGCTCTCTGGAGACCGGCGCCACCGAGGATTCTTTGCTGCCCCCTCGCTGATCCAGTTAGCAGTCCATTGTTCGGCCTCTAGCAGTTGATCCATGCTCATCCCTTGCGCCATCTCGTGGCACACTCGAGATACTTGATCGCGGACAATGGAATACCATTGGTAAGCCAGCACGGCGTCATTCCGGCTTTGTTTGCGAGCTGAGTACAATTGAGCGAGTGTGAGCTGTGCGGCCAGCACCCCCTCGAGAGCTGCTTGCTGGCAAGCGGCCCATCTCGCTTCATCAGTCGAAACCGAACTGTGATCTTTCCTTAGAATGACGTCAGACTCCGAGTAAGTATCTTTGCTTTGGCTCAGAACCATAAACAACAGTTCAACCCGGTTTGACACGCCCAGTTTGTCAAAGATTCGAAACAAACAATTCTTGATCGTGTGAGGGCTTAGGCCTAATCGTTCCGCGATCTCACGATTTGTCAGCCCCTGCACCAGATTGCTGACAATTTCGATCTCTCTTTTGGAAAGCAGATTCATACCCTTTGCGTCGACGGCACGGAGTTCGTACGAGGAAGCCAGTTCTTCCACCAATATGGCCATCTGTTCACTATTAGCCCAAATCTGTCCCTCGTGCACTCTGCGAACGCACTTGCCCAATGTCTCCATCGAATCTCGCCTGCTTAACACTCCTCGCGCCCCGGCACGAAAGGCTTCAACGACGAGATCGCGTTTCGAGGAGTCAAGAAGAAACACGGTAGGTACGTCGATTCTCGAGGCTCGCAAATCCCGCAGCAGGCGGAATCCGCGACCTAGTTCCTCATCCAGATTCGGGCTCATCAAGAGCACGTCGAAACGATTCTGGCTGAGACAACCTACAAGGTCCGCCGAGCCAGAAGTAGAAGACGTCACTTCCAGCGAGCCGTCTCGCCATAGCGCGTCCGCGAGCAACTCTGTGTGCATTCGTGTATCGTCACTCACGAGCACGTGGATGGAGCGGCTAGTAGTTACGAAGGGCATACATTGCTCCAAACTTGCTTATGCAATTCATGGAACGAACTCATCGCGGCTTTTTGGCTGTAGCCAATATGCCAAAAGACGAAGGGACCAGAACTGCAAAGCGTGCTTCAAAAATGGTTTCGGCCTCACCTGAAGTACTTATGTGTGAGACGGATAACCTGTTGAACTTCTGTCATGAAGAACCGACAGAAGCTGTTGACGGACGCTCAGTAAGGGGTGGTTGAGCCCTTGCTGCCTAAGCCGGAGCCGCGACGTGACAAGCGAGGCAGACCACCGGCGCCGAATCGGGCTTGTTTCGAGGGCATTCTGTGGCTTCTGCAAACCGCAGCGGCGTGGCGATTTCTACCCCAGGAGTATCCCTCGACCTTCTGGCTTCGGCTGCGGTAGTGGGAAGAGCCAGGCGTGTGGCTTAAGGCTTGGCTGGCGTTGCCCTGCACACTGGATGAACAGGGTTTGCTGAAGTGGGACGAATCCTTCCTGGACGGCAGCTTCGCCACCGCAAAAAAGAAAGCCTTGAGGCCGGTAAAACCAAGCGCCGCAAGGGAACGAAGTGGATGGTGCTGGACGGCGGTCGAGGTCTTCCGCTCGAGATCCGGCCGGAACGTACCTCTCCGCATGAAGTTACGCTCGCGCAAGCCACGCCCCGCGAGGTCGCTGTCCCGCAGCCCAAAGGTTGACAGAGGCAAAGTCTGAAGCGAGTGATCGCCGCTGCCACCGACGATTCCGACCGACGGTGGCGTTGGAAGAAGCGCGGCATCGAATTGATCGCACCCTACCGGCGCGACAAACTCCAAACACCGTACCCCGACGGTCGTAAATTTCGACGCTACCAACGGGAGGGGACCGTGGAACTCACGAACCCCTAGCCGGGCCAGTTCAAACGATTGGTGGCGCTTCATGATGATCGACTCGAACGCTACCGGGCCTTTTTTCTATGTCGGCTGCCTCGGAATTCCTCTCCGGACGTGTTTTGAAACAGCCGGAAAAGCTTATCACCATTCTCTCGGGTCGGATGCAAATTTTCTGGAGCCCTGGTAACAAATTTTTGCAACTTTCCCGTTTTGGGAATCTTCGCCGGAGAGAGTTTCTCCGCAAGACGCAGGGCAACCTCTCATGAGGTGCCTTAGCCACCCTCGATTGTTTACTGAGCTATAACTTCTGAAAAGCCGAAACTGGAGCCAGGGACGAGCCTTCTTAATTCAGGATCTGTTCAGCAGAGCCCGGTAATGAAAAAATAACTTGCCACACAAGCACATCCTCGACTCGTTAACTGCAAGGTGACGGTTCTTACGCCCCTGTGGTCAAAGCTCACCTAGCGGGTCAAAACCGCTTCACTCGAGTGAAAGACAAATTTCTCCGGGAATGAATTCTCTCACTCTCGAACGCCTTGCCTGTGCGGTCAAGGGTCCTTCATCGCGGAGGCGATGCACCTCTTGCTGCAACTTGCAAACCGGGCTAAAGTGCGTTCGTTCGGCGAAGGAGTGCGGATCGCGGTCGCAAGGCCCGAGTTCAACGGACAGCAATTCGACATCGGTCAGAATATGAGCTAAGCCGAGCTGGAAATTATGACGCTAGTAGCCTCCGCCCAGATCCCGAGGTTTGGCAGGCGGAGCCGATGAATGCACGAAGAAACGGACCAGGGATCTTGTGACTCAGAGGGCGAAGCTGTGAGTACCGAGTGTCAATCTGTGAGCTGTGGTGAACCGCCTGATTTTCCGTGGGTCGAAACCGCAACAATCGCGGAGAGTTGGTTTGCCATACAGACGCGGGCTCGACACGAGAAAGCGGTGGCACAACGGCTGCGAGAGAAGGAGATAGCCACTTTCCTGCCGCTGTTCAAGAGCGTGCATCGCTGGAGTGACAGGCGCAAAACCGTTGAGTTGCCCCTCTTCAGTTGCTATGTGTTTGTAAGACTCGCACCACGAAACGACCAGCGTCTTAAAGTCCTGGTTGAGGATGGTGTAGTGACGTTTGTCGGAAATCGCGGACAGGGAACGCCGATTCCCAACGAGGAGATCGAAGCTGTACGGACTCTGCTACTCAAGCAACTGCCGTATGGTTCGTACCCGTTTCTCAAGATCGGACAACGCGTTCGCGTCCGCAGCGGTGCGTTGAGCGGAGTGGAAGGAATTCTCATTTCACAGAGCGGAGACAGCACCCTAGTCCTTTCCATTGACGCGATTCAAAGATCTCTCGCAGTGTCGATCGTAGGATATGATGTCGAGCCAATATAGGATCTCGACCCTCCTGCTATTCGCAGCTCTTCTCCTAGCCCCCTCGGCTGCCACAGCTCCTAGGAAAAAAGGCTAAGCCGATGACTCAAACGCCGATCACTGTCTGGCTGCTCGCGGTGAGCCGGGACCCGGCGCTCGTGCGTCGTTTTTCGCAAACGATGCGGCCGGGGGGGCATCGGATTACCTGGTGATGCTGGTCAGCCAAACAGCTTTTCGAAACAGTCGTGCGATATCGACCTTCGGAAACTGTTCGGGTCGCGCGACCCGAAATCAGGACTGAAGATATTGAACTACATTGAACTAATCGGTGGATACATCTACTTTGTCGGGGCCGGGTCTGTCATGCGAGAGCTACGCAAGCAGGCTGAAGTGGTGGCAGAAACCGATGCACCGGTTCTCATACTTGGGGAGCGCGGAAGTGGGAAGGAAGCCCTTGCGCGCCTGATCCATACGCTGTCGCTAAGGCCGCTGTGCAGCTTCGAGAGTGTAAACTGCGCGGCCCTACCCGGCGATGTGCTAGAGGGCGAAATCTTCGGGGAGGAACGCGACAGCCATCGATTGCCGGGATTCATGCCGGGCAAGTTGGAGCTATGTGAAAATGGGACGCTGCTGCTCAACGAAATCACGGAGATGCCGATAAGGCTGCAGGACAGACTGCTTGAAGTCCTGCAGGCTAAGCGACTCGTAAGACCGGGACATGGCACTGCAGTCCGGGTGGATGTTCGGATCGTGGCAACCAGCACGGCAAGTTCCGGCTCCGCTGTCCTTGAAGACAAACTTAGCGCGGAACTGTACACCCGCCTGAGCGCCTACACCCTGTGCGTGCCGCCATTGCGGGAGCGCCGAGAAGATGTACCGCATCTGCTGAGTTTTTACATCGATGAGTTTGCCGAGCATTACGGAGTTAAGCCTCGAAGGCTAGACCCGACCGTAGTGAAGGCCTATGAGTCGTACTCCTGGCCGGGCAATCTCACAGAGCTGCGAGATTTCGTAAAACGGTACCTCATCACGGGAAGTCATGAAACAGCTTTTCCCCTTGACAGACCGGAATCGAGGGATCCAATCGGCTACGACTGTTTGATGTGGCCCGGCACCATGAGTCTAACGGCGCCACCGTCTAATCGACTTTCCGGCGCTGCATCGGATGCTGGCTCACTCAAATCCCTGGTACGGAAGGTACGGTCAGAGGCTGAAAGAAATGCCATTGCCGCTGCTTTAGAAAGTACAGGCTGGAATCGCAAGGCAGCCGCCCGCCTCCTGAAAGTCAGCTATCGGACGTTGCTGTACAAGATTGACCAGTACAAGTTGGAATCCTCTGGCGCCAATGAGATCGCCAGGGGATTCCTGCGGGACGCCTAGCCGTGATGGCTGGACTCTTTATGCGTGCCCTATTCAATCACCCCCGCTGCACGGCGGATCAATGATTTCAACTGGCTTTCTTCCGAGTCGCGAACGGCTGGCCGCGGAGAAACTACAGAGGACAACCCGGCGCCTTCGTTCGTGTCGAGCCTGGAAACTGTTCCGATGTTGAAAAGGATCTCCACAGACCTGGAGCTGAAGTCGCCGGACGGCCATGCGCCTTACGCAACGGTGTGATGCGCTGTCTGATATTGCCATTGCGAGGATCACATGAAGTCCGCCATCCGGGCCATGGTGCTGGCCCCAGTTTTCGCCCTTAACTTGCAAGCGGCAGCACAATCGATTGCAGAGGCGTCGTCCCCTTCTACGAATATAAGCGTGCGTAGTTCATCCCCCTCCCGCGTAACACCGGTAGTGACGAACGAATATGAAATTGGCGTTGATGACATTTTGGCGGTGAACGTATGGAAAGAACCCGAGCTTTCTCGAACGCTACCCGTACGGCCGGACGGGAAGATCACATTGCCATTGCTAGGCGACGTGCAGGTAGCCGGAAAAACACCGCAAACGTTGCAGCAGGAACTGCACGATAGCCTGGCGGCATTCGTGGCAGTGCCAGAAGTAGTGGTGATCGTACAGGAAGTCCGGAGCCAGAAATTCAATATCGTGGGGCAGGTATCGAAGCCAGGATCGTATCCGTTGAGCCAACCGACGACGGTCCTTGACGCGATTGCTGAGGCAGGCGGGCTTGGTATCTATGCGAAGAGCAATTCGATTTACGTACTACGGATTCGGCCGGACGGATCGTCCGTACAGTTGCCTTTTCACTACAAACAAGTACTCAAGGGTAACAACTTGTCACAAAATGTGAAGCTGCAACCGCGAGATACGGTTGTCGTTCCTTAGCTCAGCTATGTGGCGAACATTTAAGACTGTCGTGATGGTTGTAGCGCTGGGAGCGCAGGTTATCGTAGCGCCGGTCGCAACGACTGCAGTTGAGCCCACTGCCAACCAGCAAGGGCCCAATACTCTGGTTTTCGGCATGAGTACCGGATTGGTTTACGACTCGAATGTGATGAACAGCCAGCCCCCGGTTTCTGATGTGCAATATACCCTTTACCCTATGGCAGCACTGAGGCTTGACCGCCCCAAGTGGAACACCACGATCAGCATGACTCCCGGCTTTTCGTATAGCAGTGCGAACTTGCCGGAGTATCAAGCGTTGTCTTTGACAGCAAATGCCCGGTTACAGGTTCATCCAACCGGGAAGCTATCTCTGGATTTCACGAACTTCCTGGTATCCAGTTTGAATCCATTCCAAAGCCTGTCTGTGGGCAAGGAAGGGGTACCAGCCAGCGGATCGGCCAACCTGAACTATTTGCCGAGGACGAACGAATCGGCGAGCGCGGCGGCGCTATTCAATCTAAGCCCGCGAACATCCCTCAACGCCGTGGCGGCGTACAACTTCCTCAGCTACCAAAGCAATCCCAATATTCCGCCGGTGACACAACCATTTCAAGAGTCGAGTTCAGGTCAAGTGACGCTTGGTGTAAGCCATACATTGAATCCCCGATATAGCGGGACCCTTCAATACGCGGGCCAGATCATTGACGCCGGACAAGGCCTGGTCAGAACGGTGGGACACTCCGTGCAATTTGGGATCGTGGGAGCTCCAACGGCTCGGCTCAAGTTGTCGGCATTTGGAGGACCGCAATACGTGCGAAATACGTACGCAAGCGTCCTGGACCAGACCGGTGTCGGCAATGAACTCAGCCAGCAGGGACCGGTTTGGACGTGGGTGGGTAGTTTCTCGATCAGCGAGACATTCGGCAGAAATCAGCTATCGGTGAGAGCTTCGAAGCAACTCGGAACTGGCAACCAGTATCAGGGGGCTGCGCGGCAATCTGCCATAGAGGGCGATTACACGAGAGAACTGGCAGGCAACGCGAAGCTTATCGTATTCGTCTCGTACAACGGGAATTCGCCGGTGACTGTAGCGCGGTCGGCGCCCAGGCTGTCAAACAATTACTCGTCAAGCGGCGCGATCTTCAGCAAGACGTTCGCGGGGCGCTGGGAGGCCAGTTGTTCGTATTGGTACCTGTTTCAGAACCGGCCAGCGAGCGCGGTGCAGCTTTATTCAGGCAACCATAACCGGGTGGCCTTCTCCCTTTCGTACTCCCTCGGCAAACCTATCAGACAATGAACCAAGACCGACCCTCCGTTCAACCAACTGCGACGCCCATCGGCGCCATGATTCCCCAACTGTTTGCGAGACGCTGGCTCATCGTGGCGTGTCTGGTGACGGGCTGGGTGATCGGGACTGCTGTGAGCTGGATATTGCCACCCCGATACCGGTCGGAAACGGTGATCCTGGTGGAGCAGCAGAAGGTACCGGAACACTATGTGGAGTCGAACATCACAGCCGACTTGCAGCAACGGTTGCAGAGTATGAGTGAACAGATTCTGAGCCGCACGCGGCTACTGGCGCTGATTGAGAAATTCAATCTTTACGGGGGGAATGCAAACCGGGTCGACCAGGATGCGCTAGTGGATTTGATGCGCAAGGACATCAAGATCGAGATGATTTCAGCCGGAGGCAGGCCAGATCTGTTATCGGCTTTCAAGGTTTCATATTCGGCGGCGAAGCCGCAACTGGCCAGGGACGTCACTCAAGAGCTTACGACTCTTTTTATCAACGAAAATCTGCAGAACCGCGAACAGCTGTCGGAAGATACGACAGCGTTTCTGCAGAGTCAGCTGGACGAAGCGCGACAGAGCCTGGCGGAGCAGGAGGAGAGGTTGAGGCAGTTCCGCGCTCAACATGCAGGGGAGCTGCCCGAGCAGATGCAGAGTAACCTGCAGATCCTAGGCGGATTGCAGATCCAGTTGCAGGCAGCCACCGATTCGTTGAGCCAAGCGGAACAACACAATCTGTACCTGCGGTCGCTGCTCAACCAGTACCACGGTAGCCGTCCTGGGACGAATGTCGTTGAAGGCGGTGCGACACCGACGATTAAGCCACAGGCGCAGTTGACTGCCTTGCGGGCACAGCTCGCGGAATTGCAAGGCCGGTACACGGACAAGTATCCGGACATCATACGAATCCAACAAGAAATCGCGGAACGGGAGGCTCAGCAGGCGAAGGAGGGCGCGTCCGCAACCCAGGCGGGAGCAGCAGAACCAGAAGCAGGTGCGCTCAATCCGGAGACGGAAGAATCTTCACCAGTCATCCAATTGCGCAGTGAGCTGTCGGCCAATGAATTCCAGATCACGAATGAAAGGGCCAAAATCAAGAGGCTGGAACAACTCATTGAGACCTACCATAGCAGACTGAATTCGACGCCGGAGCGCCAGCAGCAAGCCGTCGCGGTGACGCGCGACTACGACCAGTCGCGTAGCTATTACGAGGCCCTGCTGAGTAAGAAACTGCAATCGGAGATGGCAACGAATCTGGAGAAGCGGAGACAAGGGGAGCAGTTTCGGATGATCGATCCACCCAGTCTGCCCAGCCGGCCCTATTTTCCGAAGCGCCTGGCCTGTTCTCTGGGTGGGCTCGCGGCCGGGCTCGCGCTCGGACTCGGGATAGCGATGATGCTGGAATTGCTTGTGCCGCGGCTGCACGAAGAGAGCGAACTCTCGGAATTTGTCGGGTCTGGCTACGTGCTGGCTCTGCCTGCATTTGAAACCGCGCCTGAGCTTGCCCAAGCGCACAAGCGCCGGGTCTTGGAAGGTGTGGCTGCCGGCTTGCTAGCCGTGGTGATTCCGGGAGTAACGGTGCTGAACCAATTGAAACACTAAGAGGCGTGCGGCGGGGCGCAGGGCTCCGCGGCGAGCGGATGGGTTCTGAGAATGTTGCACGACACAATTTTGAGACCAATTCACCCGACGGGAGAATCCGAGGTTTGCCGGGAAGGTGGCGTTACCGGATTGGCCGGCGCTTTCACAGGCGAATGGATAGAACCACAGGAGTTTCGTCTCCCGGGCGAGCCCGAATCGCGTCTGGTCGCCATTAACGACCAGGGGGCATTTGGTGCAGAGTTGCTGCGCACGTTAGCGACGCGGCTTCGGCTGGCGCAACGCCGGCATCTGATAAAGAAACTAGTAGTGACGAGCGCGGTGCCGGGCGAAGGCAAGACAGTCGTTTCCGCGAACCTGGCGATCACGCTGGCGCTCCATCAAGACAGAGTGCTGTTGATCGATGGAGACCTGCGCAGCTCGAATCTCAGCCGATGGTTCGGAGTTGTGGACGAGAAGTTTACGTCGAGATGGCAGGTTGAAGGCTTGCGTCAGTTGCCCCTGCTCCGCAAAGCTGAAAGATTGCCCCTGTGGGTAATTCCGGCGGGAAAGCCAGTGGAAATGCCCGGGAAAATCCTGCAAACAGCAGAGTTCCGCGAGGCTTTGGAGGCCATCGAACGAGACTTCGAGTGGATTGTGATCGATTCGCCCCCACTGGTGCCATTCGGAGATGCGGGAGTGCTGACGAGCCTTGCCGACGCCGTGGTGCTGGTTACGCGCAAGGATGTAACACCCAAGGCCGCGCTGCGCGATGCTCTAAAGACGATCGACAAGAGCAAGATCATCGTCACCATCCTAAATTGCGCCCGCACGACTAACCGACGGTATTACCACGAGTATTACTCACACTTACGAAGCGCCCTTCCCGCGCCCGGGCATATCGAAGAACGTCGCCGAGGATAGAGAGCTCAAAACAGTGCACACGAGCCAGCCTGTTTTCACGGGCTCGAACCTCCCACTGACATAGATCACTTAGTGGGCAACCGCAGAATTCACAGCCGCGAAAGGTGACACGGTTCTCCATGGATGTCAGCAGAACAACGCTACCTGGCAAGCTCCTAGTGAATGCGAAGAGCACGACGCTAATAACCGGCAACGTGGTGGAAGCCATCCCATCTGAAGCTGCATTCCTGCTTGCAGTGCGTCGGGAAGTGAGGCGTAGTGAACGTTCGGGCAGATCGTTCGTCCTGGCGCTGATCAGCGGTGAGGTTTTCGAAGGTGAATGCGGGCTGCGGACGGCACTCGACTTGGCGGGGTCGATAATTTGCGCGACTCGGGAGACGGATTGCCTCGGATGGTACGAACAACACGCGACGCTAGGCGTCCTTCTGACCGAGATTGGAGAGCCCAATGATGCGAAGGTGCAGCTGCTCAGCAGGAAGATCTCTGGCGTCGTGGAGCAGGCGGTGAGTCCAGAAGACTTCAGACGGCTGCAATTGACTGTACGTTTGTTTCCTCAACGCGCGAGCAAGGACGAGAAGGAAGGCTGGGAGGGGGACTTTTATCGCGACGTGCATCGCCAGCAAGGGCCGGGAACCGCCGAGGTGATCGTTAAGCGGGCCATCGATATTGCGGGAAGCCTGATCGCGCTGGTGCTGCTGATTCCGGTGTTCGCGGTTATCGGCGTGCTGGTGAAGCTTACGTCACACGGCCCAGTGTTCTATTGCCAGAAGCGAGTGGGACAGTATGGAACGCTATTCGACTTCTATAAGTTCCGCTCTATGCAAGTGAACAACGATGCGGGTGTCCACCGGGAGTACGTAACGAAGTTGATCGAGGGCGCCGCGCACGTGCAGCAGTCAAATGGAATGTACAAGCTGGTCAATGATCCGCGAGTCACGCGAGTGGGAATGGTCCTGCGGAAGTACAGTCTGGACGAGCTGCCCCAATTCTTCAACGTATTACGCGGAGATATGTCGCTGGTGGGTCCGCGCCCACCGTTGCCATACGAGCTTGAGCGCTACCGCACCTGGCACCGGCGGAGGGTGCTGGAGATCAAGCCGGGCTTGACTGGGTTGTGGCAGGTGAAGGGGCGATCCCGGACGACGTTCGACGAAATGGTGAGGATGGACCTGCACTATGCGAGGTCACGTTCTCTGTGGATGGACTTGAAGATTATTCTGCAAACGCCGACGGCAATGTTTACCGGTACCGGCGCCCACTAGCAAGAGTGTTTGCCGCGCG
>Ga0207761_1000833_pt1 | contig 10620 bp, 9 predicted proteins | sample LuqExpMetageno34_FD_187792 | JGI IMG/M metagenome (GOLD analysis project Ga0207761, IMG submission 187792) | Tropical forest soil microbial communities from Luquillo Experimental Forest, Puerto Rico - Sample 34 (SPAdes) | ecosystem: Environmental > Terrestrial > Soil > Tropical forest ...
CTTCGAAGAACGGAATGCCCGGTCCGGAACCGGGGCGCGTGGAGCACATGGCGCCCGCCGGGATGAACGAGTCGCCCTCGTTGAGGCGAAAGCCGACCCAGCCGAGCGTCGTGCGAATCGTGCCCGAGCCGTCGGGCGTAACCTGAAGCGTGTATGCGCAGCCAAGATCGACGGCGACAGCCGAAGGCGTGTCCACGACGAATTGTCCTGCCGGAGCCCAAATGGCGGCATGAATGGTGCCAACTTCCAGTTGAATCCGTTTTCGCCGCTCGCCGCTTTCGAGTAGGCGAACGCGCGAGTTCGGGTCGACCTTGATTTCGCCGAGAGCCTTATCGGAGATTGAAGCGCGTGAATCGGAGTTGGTCACCAGCGTCTGGCCGACTTGGAGCTTGCTCGCGACGTGATTGTCAGAGAGAATTTGTGACCCAATCTGCGGCGCCCCCTCGAGCATTGCGACATCCCAACCTGTGCTGGCTCCTGGCGAACGACTTGGTCGCAGCGTGAAGAAAACGCCTGCCACTAATGGGAAAAATACAACGGCGGCCGCCGCGAGGCGAGGCAGCCAGGGCATTTGCAGGAGGGAGCCACGAAGTTTGCGCGGGGCCCTAGGGAGACTGGCCGGCAAGGAGAATGGCTGCCCAGAATGCCGAAATCTGGAAAGAAGCGATTCAAGGCGCTGGGTTTCGGGATCGGGCGTGCCTGAGCCATCCCACAAATAGTGGTCGTGCATTATCTCTTCTTCCCTAGCATCGTGCTGATCTTTTTTCATGACTCACCGCCGAAGGCCCGCGAGACGGCCTGAGTAGCCTTGTGGCCAAGCATTTCGCGTAATAGCTGCATTCCGCGATGCAGGTTGACGCGCACCGAACCATGCGTCAGGCCGGTGCGGGCGGCAATTTCCGGTCCGCTCATGCCCTCAACGAGCCGCAGGATCAGCGGCTCGCGGTAGGCTTCCGGCAGCGATAGGATGGCATTCAAAACAGTCTGCGCTTCCATGTTCGTGTCGGGTGCGTGACGGTTTGCGGAGCGAGCGTTGCCGCCCCCTTCGTCAGATTCCTCGTTGAACTCGTCGTGCGGGTGAGACTGGCGATGAAAATCCATGGCGCGATTGCGGGCGATCGCGGCAAGCCAGCCTGGAAAGCGAGAAACGTCGCGCAGCGAGACGAGACGGGGAAGTGCCTGAAGGAATACATCCTGGACCAGGTCTTCCGCCGCCGCACATGGCACGCGCGAGAGGAGAATGCCGTGAACCATCCGGGCATAGCGCGAGTAAAGCGTCCCGAACGCCGAGCGGTCGCCTCCCTGCGCGGCGCGGACAAGCGCCTCGTCAGCCGCAAGACTGTCCGCGGGGGCGTTCATGGCAATCCGACCCGGGAATGGACCGCGTAACTCAAGCTGAATAGCCACGGTTGCGCCGACGGAATCGAGAATCTACCTCACCACAAAGACGTGCGAGAACGGCGTCATGTTAACAATACGACGGAAGGGGTAGGGATTTCAGTAATTCCGGTGGCACGGGCCGTTGTCGCTGTGAGTCCTTGACCCTTCAAAAAAACGGGCTGACTCGGAAGGGCCAGCCCGGCGACGGGTAATATGTGTTGCTGCTTGAGCCAGTTAGAAGGTTGAGCGGAACCCGAATTCGCTCCGCAGCGAGCGAAGGATTGTTGTGCTTGTCGGGTTGATGCGCAAGGAGAGTTCAAAAAGAGAGATGAACGAAATGTTACGAAGATTGAAAGTGGACGTGGCGATCGATATGAGAATTGGAAGAACCCAGATGGGAGAAGCAAATATTGGGCAGTGTCCTGTTCTGCGCGATGTTTGCGAGTATTGTCAACCTGAAATAGAGTCAAGCGATGACTTTGGAATCTCGAAAGTTTGAGCCGCACCGATGGCTGCGGGGCGGGCACGCGCAGACAATTGGAGCAGCGTTCGCACCGCGAAACTTCGCATTACCTGCCGGAACAGAGCGGTTTTTCCGGGTGGACGGTGAGACGCAGCTGAAAGGAATCTGCCACTGGCAAGCGGGCAAGAGACGCGACCTGCCTGTAATTGTCATCGTACATGGGCTTGAAGGATCGAGCGATTCAAATTACGCGCGTGGAATCGCCGACAAAGCGCTTCTAAGAGGATTTCATTCAATTCGGATGAATCAGAGAAATTGTGGTGGCACCGAACAATTGACGCCAACGCTTTACAACAGCGGGTTGAGTGGAGACTACCGTGCGGTGTTGATGGAGCTGATCAGTGAGGGGTTCGAGAAGATTTTCTTCGCGGGCTACTCGATGGGTGGAAATCTCGTAACCAAAATGGCTGGGGAACTGAGCGAAGCAGCGCCGCCTCAGTTGCGGGGCGTCGCGGCAGTGTGTCCGGCGCTGGATTTGTCTGCCTGCGCGGATGCTCTCGAAAAAACCAAAAACTATTTGTACCAGCGGCATTTTGTAAGGGGGCTGATGGCACGCTACCGCCGAAAAGCAGACTTGTTTCCACAGAAATATGCGCGCAACGGCTTTGGACCGATCCGAACCGTGAGGGAATTTGACGATGCGATCACGGCACCGTATTTCGGCTACAAAGACGCGGAAGAGTACTACCAAGCGGCCGGCGCGAAGAAGGTGATAGCGGAGGTGAAAGTGCCGCTGCTTTTGATCACGGCACAAGACGATCCCTTCGTGCCCTACGAGTCTCTTTTGCGGGCGCGGGTGAACGATAATCCACTCGTCAGGCTTGTCGCCCCGGAGCACGGCGGACACTGCGGATTTGTGTCGAGGTGGAGCGGGGAGGAACGGTTCTGGGCCGAGGAGAGAATTGTTGAATTTGTCGAACACGAAGCAAGGCGGGAAGCAAGGAAATGAGGAAGTAAGGAAGTAAGGACCCAACCTGACGCACACTTCAAAAGGCGCAGCAAGTGGGTCCATACGTCCCTGCCTCGGTTCTCCCCCTATTCTCCCATGGGCTTCTCGAGCGACACTTGGAAGCTGGGCGTGAGAATCTGCGCCGGACCTTCTGCGGCGATGACCATGACGTCTTCGCAGCGAACGCCAAATTCACCAGGAACGTAGATGCCGGGCTCGTTCGAAAAAGTCATACCGGGTGCGAGCACTGTTTTGCTCGCCCGCACGAGATAGGGATGCTCGTGGCCGTCGAGGCCGATGCCATGGCCAAGGCGATGCGTGAAGAATTTATAGTCGGGGCCAAAACCGGCGGAGGTGATCACCGCGCGAGCGGCATCGTCAACGGAACCCGAAAGTTTGCCTGCGCGGGCCGCGTCGAGGGCCGCGCCTTGGGCCTTTCGGACCAATTCGTACGCGCGTTCGATTTTGTCGGAAGGCTTGCCGAGGATGCCGGTTCGCGTGACATCAGACTGGTAGCCCTCGACGGAGCAGCCGCCATCGATGAGAACAACGTCGCCCTCCCGCAACGTTTGCCGCTGGCGTGTGCCGTGAGGCAGCGCGGCGGAAGCGCCAAACAGAACAAGCCCATAGCCCCGCAGGTTCATCTTTGCATAGCCCGCGTTGATCAGACGTAGGACTTCTTCTTCCGGTACGCCCTCCTGCAAATTGCTAAAAATCTGTCGATAAACGTCGCAAGTCGCTTCACAGGCTAGACGCATCAGTTCGAGCTCGTGTGGAGATTTCACAGCGCGGCAAGCGATGGTGACGGGATCGGCCGACACACATTCAAAACCGGGTGCACCGGCGCGGAAATGATCATAGAAAGTAAACGGAAGCGCTTCGTCGATGCCAGCACGCCCCGACCGGACGCCGCGATCAGCAAGCGAGCTGACAATGAGTTTAGTGGGGCTTTCATCCTCCTGCCAGACCCGGACTTCGAGAGGGTAGCTCGTGAGTTCACGCGTCCGCGACTCTTCGAAGGCCGGACAAATCAGAAACGGCTGGCCCGTGCGTAGCACAACCAGAGCGAGGAGGCGTTCGCTGAGTCCCCAGCGAATGCCGGTGAAATAATAAAGCGAGGTGCCCGGCCCGAGGATGAGCGCGTCGAATTTCGGATTGAGCTGCGACATCAATTCTTGGGCGTGCACAAGGCGCGCGTGGAATTCGTCCGGCGTGATGGGGTGAAGGCGATCGCCGGGAGGTCTGAGGTTGGCGAACCCAGAAGGCTGCTGGGTTTGCCCGTGCACCGTCGGAGTAAGGGCCATCGAGGAAGCCGCTGCCGAAGACTGGAGAAAGCGACGACGAGAGAGAAACGGAATGGTTAGTGTCATGGGCTAAGAGGATGAAATGAGCCAGCACGGCGAGTCAAGACGGATTGAGGATGCCAAAAAGCACCTCCGCACTTCGCCGCATGCCTGAAATCATCGGGGCGTTGACGGATTCGCCGGTTGTGAAAAGTCGGTGCTGGCCGGTTCGGCCCTCGTGGCTTTCTGGTGTGGCACATACGTTACGGCAACGGGCGCATGCCAAGTAAAGTCAAGCCGTGTCTCCGACGGGATCTTCACCTGCTGGCCCTTGGTCATCGCTTGAACCGCCGTTCCACCCCCAGCGCCGACACCCGCTCCGATCGCCGCGCCTTTTCCGCCTCCGGCCAGGCCGCCGATTAACGCACCGAGAGCCGCGCCGCCGCCAATGATCGCGGCGGAACGCTTACCGCGCGAAGCCCCCTTCTCTTGAACGTCGCTTGTTGACAGCGTGCAGGACTTTCCCTGATACGTAAAGCTCTCGAGAGAGACGGTAAGCTCGCTGCTCCCCTTGAATTTTCCCGCCGAACTGGCATTGACGAGCTTTAACGTCACGTTGAGGCCCTTCGGAACGACAACCTGATCACCCATGACGATCGGCGCGTCGAGAGAGCCGCGAAACGTCTGGCCGGTGGCGCTGGTGGAAGAGTCAATCGCATCGATAGTGCGGACCGTCACGATCGTGCTTTCAGGAATAGTGGCCGTGACGGGCTGCGGCGGAGGTGGAGGAGGCGGAGCAACGGGCGCAGGCGGAGCAGGTGGAGGAGTTGGTTGCGCGGCTTGGGGGGAATCCGTTGCGGGAGTTGCGGGCACGGGAACCGATGGCTCAGCAGCGGCGGGCGGTTCTACGACAGGTTTTTTTCCGAAGATCGTTTTTCGCGTGGAGGCTTAGGCTCAGCCGGAGGCGGCGCTAGGTTTTGGGCTGCGGTATTCGCGGGAGGGGCAGATGGTATTGGCGGCGCGATGGACGTGGAATCGATGACTTGTTTTACCCCGGCCGTTTGCGAGGCGATGTTTCGCGCAGCGACCCGAGCCGCCTCATTGGGCACCTGGCCGGAAAGGGTGACCATGCCGTCCTTCGCGGAAACGTCAACGGACGCCGATTTGAGCTGCGGTTCAGCGAACATCTTCGCCTGAATATCAGTTGTAATCGTGGTGTCGTTCGTTTTGTTGCACGCCAAGCAAACGAGGAAGAGCGAGAACGAAAAAAAGATCAGCAACGACCTCGGAAACATGAAGCCTCCACTGGGCGACGCCGGGCGCAGGGACCTAGGGGGTGGGAACCAACCTGCTGGGCCGCGGGGCCCTGAATATGTTTAGATGCTGGGCTTTGCGATTTAGCCGTCTATCAAAAAGTGTGCGGGAAGAAAGGTGCGAAAGCAATTTTGGACCTTGCGCGCACGGTCGCATCCATCCCCCCATGGTTGGGTTTATGAATTGTGACCAACAGAAAGATGGACGGGAACGACAAAAAGAATAGAATCGGCGTGCCGGCTTGGATGTGTCGCTTGATCCTTCGGGGAGGCAAATAGTGGCACAGAGAACCTTTGAGGAGTTTTGGCCGTCGTACGTGCGGGCGCACAGCGAAGCAGCGACACGGCTGATGCATTGCGTTGGAACGTTACTGGGATGGGGAATCTTCGTGGCGGCGGTCGTCAGGCGGGAGTGGTGGTGGGTCGCCGTGGCGCTGCTCGTGCCCTATGCATTGGCATGGATTTCGCATTTCTTTGTAGAACACAATAAGCCAGCATCGTTTGAGCACCCGTTGTGGTCCTGGCTGGCGGATCAGAAGATGGCGGGGATGATGCTGGTCGGGAGAATGGACGGAGAGGTCAAGCGAGTGAGTGGCGCTCCCTGATTGGTGAATAGCGGGAGACTTGCTTCATCACCTCCTGGTTTACTGGTGTGACTTTGTTATTCGCTACGAATCGCCAGGATTTGTTTACCCTGAATTTCGATTTCGACTCCGAACGGTGGGCGAAGGTCGCTGCCCTGAACGATTCCTCCGCGGATCCAGATATCACCTGGGAGGTTCGCCGTCTTCATCGGATCATAAAGGGTGCGGCTGCAGGGATTCCCAACCAGGGGATGCTTTGCAGCTTGATAGTCATACTCGGTCCGGAGCTTGTCCAGATCGCTGACGTACTCAAGCTGGCAGGAGCCGTATGGGGCCTTCCGAGAAAACGCCCAATAGCTGGACGCGGAAGCCGCTGACCCGCCGGGAAGCCGAACAATCGTGGCGGGAATGTTTTCGCCGGTCAGCCTGTTCTTGACAAAGAAATCGGCAGAGGACCACGGTTGCGCGAAGTCGGCTATGTTCGCGATTGCCGGATTCTTTTCATCGGCGTGCGGGAGCGAGGCCGAAGGGTCGGGAGGAGGGGGAGGAACCTCAATTTGTGCCGGGGGCTCGACGCGAACGGTGTCAACCGTGCGGGAGTGCGTGAGCCAGCGGCCGGATAAGAGAATCAGCACGCCTATAACTGCAAAACCAAGGATTAAGGACAGAAGCGGATTGCGCCGGCGGGGTTTCGACGGGGCCACGCCGGGAATTTCCGGCATGTCCGGCTTGAAGCGCGAAGATGGAGAGCTGTCAGTCATCGCCGGCCAAAGGATCCTTAAAAGGGGCTGAACCAGCCGGAGCGAAAAACCGAAGACAAGGCCATGTGCCCGTTAGTTCTATAGGCATTGTACTGATGAGCTGGCTGGGGGAGCAACTGGAGGAAGCTAAAAGAGTACGGATGTTGTCGTACGCCAAAACAGGACCAGCTGTATTATTGACAAGGCGACACGACGGGGGAAGGGGCTTGTTTCGCGTCGGCGCGCGTTCTAGTGTAGTAAGCACGAAGCATCGGGGGTAAGTCCGCAAAAATGACGAGCGACACCCGAGCAACAGCTCGATCGTTTGTTCGCACCCTGAACATTTTGCTGAAGTTTGCCCGCCTGTACGAGTTTGGGCACGTGCGAACAGCGGCGCAGTTTGAAGCTGCGTGGAAAGAACTGAGGGCTGCGCTTGACGAAAGCGGAGACACAGGGTTGCTGCTCGGCGCCTCCGGCAATCAGATCCTACTAGACGGAGTCCCACTGGGTGCGGCAGCGGCTGAGCGAAGCTTCGCCCTGCTCCTGACCTCGTCGGGGATCGCAAGCATTCATTTCGCACCAAACACCACTCAGGCACAATTCTCGCGCTTTGTAAGGGCGTTCCCAGCCAGTGGCACCAAGGCCACCGCTCTCGCCGAACAGTTGAAGACCGCTCTGGCCGGAGACACCAGCATAAAAATCAATGAGATCCGGTTTGTAGCGGAAGATCAGTCCGTGGCCGGTGTCAAAGTTGCCGCGCAACTGACCGCCAAGATGCTGGGAAGCCAGGGCGACAAGTTCCGAGACATTTTCGAAGATCCACAAAAAATGCTGCAACTGATTCTGGCCGCAGAGAGCAGTCGTGGGTCCGGTGGAAGCGGAGGCGGCGGCCCAGGATTCGGACCGGGGCCGGGGGCTGGCTCGGGCACTTCATCCATCAGCGCCGGCAGTAGCTGGAGCGGAGGCTCAGACAGCACCGGGAGCCTGTGGGAAGCAGGCAAAGCCTCGGGCGGAGGGGGCGGTGTTGGCGGAGGTGGAGCTGGTGGAGGGGTTGGAGGCGGAACGGGGACGGGCGGCGGTGGAACGGGCAGGAGCGGAAGTGGAGGCGCAGGCGGACCTGGCGGCGCGCGTGGCGGGACAGGAACTGGCAGCGGCGGTCCGGACGAAGGTGGGCCCGGTGGCGGAGGACCGGGTAGTGGAGGACCGGGTAGTGGAGGACCCGGTGGAGCCGGAGGAGGCGGCGGTCTCGGTAGTGCTGGCGGCGTAGGCGGCAGTGGTATCGGCGGCGAGGCAAGAGAACCAAGCAAATGGATGACCGCTTCGGCCATGCTACGTGGCGCGGTAATCGGCGGAGCAGGCGGCGTAGGTGCGGGCCTGGGTGGCGGCGGCGACGCCAGTGCCTACGCAGTTGCTGAGGAGGAAGTCCGCTCGATGATCGGATTGTTCGCGCAACTCGGAAAGGCGCGAAAGGATCCCGATAACCGAATGAACGCTACAACCTTCCAGTCACGATTAACGGCCCTCCCGGTGCGCGCGCAATACACGCTGCAACAGGCCTTGGCAGGGCTCGCCGCGCAAGCGCCGATGGACAAGCCGGATAAGCCGATGCTCCTGAAGCTCGCGGAGCACGTGGCGATCCGCTTCGCGCTGGATAGCTATGAACGGGGCGAGTTGCGTGTAAACGCGGTGAAACAACTGCTCGACCGTATGAACTCGGAAATTGAGGCGCTGCGCAAGATTCTCACCCAACAGGAAGAAACCATGGCCAGCGCCGGCATACAGATGCAGTCGTACACGGAATTGCTGGATCAGGAATTTTGGACGCAAGTCCCGGAGGAAAACAAGAAAGAGGTTCTAACCTCCGACGAAGCGTGGTGTGTGCCGCCGAGAAATGTTCGCGGGTTTTTGGAAGAAATGCTTCGGCGAGGTGAGTTGAAAACGGTCAACTTGATTCTGACCAAGTATGCTGCATGCGTCGCGCTTGAGGCGCCGGAAGCAAGAAGAACCACGGCGATTGGATTAGCGGACCTGGCCGAGTTCTACGGCAGCGGCGACGGTAGCGCCCTGATCGATGTAATCCAACGCCTCGGAAACCAGTTGGCGGTGGAACGCGAAGCCGATTTGCAGACCTTGGTCGGGGCAGCCTTCGTGCGCATGAGCCAGGAAGCCGGCGCGAAGCGATTCTATCCCGCCATGCAGCAGGCTCTGGCCTCTCTCGACAGCGTCGAAGCGCTGCGTCCCGGCACCACGAACAATCTGCGCCAAAGGATCGGAGCCGAGGATCGCTTGCCCGAATTCGTCGAAGATACAATGCGCACGGGACAGATCCCCGATGGTTTGCTCGATATCCTTGGGCTGATGCCGAAAGCAACTCTCCACTATGTGACGAACCGCTTCGCCAATTGCGGCTTCCGGGAAGATTGCGAGTTGCTTGGGCATGTTGTCGCCGGCTTGGGGGAAGAGGCGGTGCAGCGCCTCGTGGAAATACTGCAGAGCGCTCCAGCCACCGAAGCAACCGAAGTGATTGGTTTGCTGAGCCAACTTTCACCCGAGGCTGTAGAAAAGGTACTGCCGATGCGCTTGGCCCAGTGGCCCCGCGCTTCGCATGACCGAACCATTCGGCAGCTGTGCTCAACGCCCGCTGCACAGCGCGCACGACTACTCGTCGCGCTTTACGATTCGCTTGATCCTCTCATCCGGCCGCTGGCTCTCGACGAGATGGGCATGAGCGGCCAGCCGGAGTGCATTCCGAAGCTGGTGGATCTGATCGACGACGATGGTTTGACTGGCTACACCCGCATCAAGGCCATTGAGGCCGCTGGGAGGCTCCGCGCAAGTGCGGCGAGTCCGCTCTTACAGCAGATTCTCGACGCTAAGCAGGTTTGGCGTTGGGCCTACCACGCGGAATTGCGCCTTGCGGCGGCGCAAGCGCTCCAGAAGATCGAGCCCGCGCTTGCGATGGAAAAAATCGCTGCCAGCGGACTGGATCGCCGTGAGCTCGTACTCGAACCGATCGATCCGGAGCCTAATGCACCGGTCATTAGGCAGCGCCGTTACGCCCGATTGAAGTTGTCAAAGCACGTCCCGGCGACCACAACCAATTTGCGCGAAAACCTGCGCCTCTCGGTCGCCGAGTTGAACATGGGGGGAGGAATCGGGGCGGCGGATCGCCATTTGGCTCCGGGCTCTCTCTTGACGATAAAGTTTTCTCACAGTGTGCGGGCCATCCGCGTCCAAGCTATCGTCCGTGGCGCGCGGCCACAAGCCATGGCTTTCGAAATTGTCGACATCGATCTAGACGACAGGTCGAGGATGAGGAAGATGCTGCTGGACCTGGGCGGACTGCCGCAGCCCGCAAGCGTTGTGAATCGTGCGCGCCGCCAGAGTCGCGTCGCGCTGACGAAGTAATTCCCGGCCTGTACTGATTCCATCTGAACCGTCCGGTGGAGCAGGGCGCCGGCCTGCCCGAAAGACGAGATAGCACTCGCGTCACATGGAACGTCTGTACCATTGTGACCCGCAAACAAGCCCCCTAACGTACTAGAGAGGGTGTCCTACGGCCACGGTCAGTCGGACTATCGACCGAAACAGGAAAAACACGGCGGCGGGCAGCATGAAAACGGCGGACCCAAAAGCGGCGGCAGGCCGGGCGTTCGTACGAAGCCTGAATATTCTACTGAAGTTTGCTCGGCTTTACGGCTACGACCATGTCCGAACGGTGGAGCAACTGCAGGTAGCCTGGGAAGAGTTACGGGACGCAATACCCGAAGGAACCGAATCCGGCCTGCTGCTTGGCGCAACCGGCTCGCAACTCTTGCTCGATGGCGTGCCCCTCGAAGGTGCCCCCG
>Ga0207761_1000834_pt1 | contig 10613 bp, 9 predicted proteins | sample LuqExpMetageno34_FD_187792 | JGI IMG/M metagenome (GOLD analysis project Ga0207761, IMG submission 187792) | Tropical forest soil microbial communities from Luquillo Experimental Forest, Puerto Rico - Sample 34 (SPAdes) | ecosystem: Environmental > Terrestrial > Soil > Tropical forest ...
CCGCCCGCCGCGCGGGTTGCCAACGAATAGAGAGTTCTTGCGGTTCAGGACCACGCGCTTCATCTCCCGTTCACTAACATTATTATCCATGGGCACGGCGCCATCGATGGTGAACACGTTCAGCGCCTCCCACTGGCTGAGCGTATAGTTCACTGCTTCGGCCAACATGTGTTCCGTGCAGAGCTTTCTTCTTTTTGTCCGGAATTGCGTAAGCGTCCGAGCCTAACCGTCCGGAATTGGGTAGGTGAAGCGGAGGGTCACGGTGGGGCGGATATCAGGGTTCCGTTACATCACAGGGTAGGTGTGGAAGGTCCCATAGATAATCGCTGCTCGATTGGCTCTGGTCCTTTCCAGCATGTCTTCCACTTCGTCATCGAATGAACTGTCGTCTGGGACGGGATTCGCCTTTTCGACACCCAGCAACTTCCATCCGTAGGTTTCGAGCATGTGGTTGCACCTCTGAGTGAACTCTTCGAGACTGGTGGCCCATGTCGTGACAACAGTGAATGCCCGCTTGCAGCTGTCGGGGGCGTCAGCACTCACATAGCTGATTTCAATAGTGCCGATCCAGACTTCTGAGTTCATCCCTTCATTCCCCACGGCCTGCAGCGTGGCTTGATTCTTCAAGGTCTGTCGCGAAATTCCAAGGGAGCAGCTCTTCAATACGGTTGATCGGATGCTCCGGGATGCGCGACAGAACGTTCCGCAGGTAACTCTCCGGATCGATTCCATTCAGCTTCGCCGTGCCGATCAGGCTGTAAATCGCTGCAGCGCTTTCTCCACCTCGATCCGATCCTGCGAACAAGTAATTCTTTCTGCCGAGAGCTACAGCGCGCAACGCTCTTTCCGCGGCGTTGTTGTCGATTTCCAAGTGACCATCGGCGCTGTAGCGCATCAACGCTTCCCATCTTCCCAGTGCGTAACGAACCGCCATTGCCGTATCCGATTTCTTGGAGAGCTTAAGCAAAGTCTCTTCCAGCCATTGTTTCAGTGATGCGAGCAATGGCCGGCTTCGCGTGTTGCGGACCTCGCGACGTTCTTCTGGCGATCGTCCGTTGATGTCGCTCTCGATCGCATAGAGCGCTGCGATGCGTTTCAGCGCTTCCACCGCGACGGGAGATTTGTGCGCGACGTGCAGATCGTAAAACTTCCGGCGCACATGCGCCCAGCAGGCTGCTTCCAGAATGCCTCCGGTTTCGTAGATCTGTTCGAACCCGGCGTAAGCATCCGCCTGCAGCGTGCCCCGGAACTTGCTCAGGTGTGTCTGCGGGTGTTCCCCCTTGCGATCCGGTGAGTAAGCGAACCACACCGCCGGAGGTGTCTGGTCTCCTGCTGGCCGATCGTCGCGCACATAGGTCCACAGTCGTCCGGTTTTGGTTTTTCCATTCCCAGGCGCCAACACTGGAACTGGTGTGTCATCGGCGTGCAGCTTCTGTGCCGCCATCACGTGACGCCGCAGTGCTTCCACCAACGGTTCGAACAGCTGGCTTGTTCCGCACACCCAGTCCGCTAGTGTCGAACGATCCAGCTCCACTCCTTGCCGAGCGTAGATCTCCGATTGACGGTACAACGGCAAATGATCGCCAAATTTCGACACCAGAACATGCGCCAGAAGTCCAGGTCCTGCTACACCTCGTGCGATCGGCCGGCTCGGTGCTTCCGCCTGCACAATTCGATCGCAACCCGCGCATGCTAACTTGGGACGAACCTGGCGGATCACTTTGAAGCGGATCGATTCGATTTCCAGCATCTCCGATACATCTTCGCCGAGATGCTTCAGCTCGCCACCACAGTCCGGGCAAGCTTCTTGTTTCGGTAGATAGGTTCGCACCTCCCGCGGAAGATGTGCTGGCAACGGTCGTCGTGCTGGTCGAACCTGCAGCTCTGCGCTCGCGATTGGTTCTAGTAGAACAGCGACTTTCTCCGCATCGTTCTGCTGCAATGCCTCGAGCCGCAACTCTAGTTGTTCGATCTGCCGATCGAGCTTCTCCGAAGAACGCCCGAATCGCATGCGACGCAGCTTGGCGATCAGCAGCTTTAGCTGTTCGATCTCGCTGTCGCGAGATACGATCAGTTCGTGTTGTGAAACGATCAGTGCTTTTAGTTCGTTGGGATTCAGCGCATCGAGATCAGGAAGCGTCGCGCGAGAAGCAACCATGCGCGCAGTATGCCATGAACAAAATTCTTGGCAAATCAATTCTGAATAAATCCTGTTACACCGCGATCTGCGGATCGTAGCTGCGCACTGGACGCCGCCAGTCGATCCCTTCCAGCAACATCGACAACTGTGCCTGCGTCAGTGAGACCGTCCCACTCGCCGCTTGCGGCCAGATAAATCTTCCTCGCTCCAATCGTTTCGCGAAAAGACAAAGACCATCGCCCGACCACCACAAAAGTTTAATCAAATCACCACGTCGCCCACGGAATACGAAAACGTGACCAGAGAATGGGTTCTCTTGCAGCGCCGTTTGCACCATTCCACTCAAGCCTGTAAATCCTCGCCGTAGATCCGTCACTCCTGCGGCGATCCAGATCCGTGTCCCTGTCGGTAGCCCGATCATCCCAGCAAACACTCAAGCACGGTGCGCAGTGCTTCTGCTTCGACACTCCCTGTCACGCGAAGTTGTCCCTTCGGTAGCTTGATTTCCATCGTTCCGACAGCGAATGGCGATGATGTACCACTGGTTCGTCCGGATTTGCCGCATGAGATGTCCGACAGAGTTACAGGCAGCAGCTTGTTGGACTGGTTCTTACCCAACTGTCCTTCGCGGTACTTCTTGCGCCAATAAAAAACCTGGTTGGCGTTCACGGCATGGCGCCGTGCTACCCGTGCCACCGACGCCCCAGCCCCCAACGTCTCTTCGACGATGCGGCGCTTCTCTTCGACTGATCGTCGCCGTCTCACAATTCGCTTGGTTGTCTCACTAACAATGACCTGCTCTGAAGTGTCCACTTATCCCTCGTGGACACTTATCGATGTGCCCATATCGGGCAGCATCCTTATTTACTCTCACTTCGTCCAGACGGTTTAGACCAGTCGCTTACGGAATTGCGGACAAGCGTCCTCCAGGACGAGCTGACGTCGGGTGTAACCTTCCCGTAACATCCACCTGCTCTTTAGTTCAGGGTTATTTTAGTTCTTGACAATTATCGCCGTCAGAATAGAATTCCGCGCATGCGGTTGCCTATTCGGAGGTGTCCCAGCCGAGACTCTCGGTTCCGATAATATCTCCATTGCCTTTCGCTTGGTGCGAAGAGGCTTCCGCTGTGGATTCGATGTAAATGAATTGTTGTTTTCGACAACATAGCTGAGATAACTGAAATTAATTTGAAATGTACTGATCACCTCGGAGGTTGCTGTGTGCAGAACTATCTTAAAGGCCTTCGCCCAAATCTTGACTCTCTGGTCGATGGCAGCGATTCAAACGAATGCTCAGTACGTCACTGATGCCAACAACAACCTTCCACCATTTGGGGCATTCTCTGGCTCGGATTTGGACACGATCACCTTGCAAAATGGCAACCTGCACATATCCATTCCCCTGCTGGAAAGTTCCCAAAGGGGCAAACCCATTTGGTATCACCTCGTCTTCGATACGCCGACGTTCGGCATCAAGTCAACGACCGTCAATCATACGACAAGCTTCTCAGTGATACCCGACCCCGTTTACACCAACTGGGGTCTCACCTCGCCGTTCAATTGGCAAATGTACTCACCCGACCAGGGCACGGCAGTGAACTGTGGAGGTACATCGTCATATACATTGTCCGACTACGTATTGGTCGACCCGGAGCGTCGTAAGCACGCGCTACCTCTCCTCAAGATTCAAACCTTCCAAGGTGCCACCGGAAGCTGCAATCCACCGTCAACCCTTCGTGCACCCGATATGGACGGCATGGGCGTTCTCGTGGACATTTCCGGCACTTCGACAAATGGAATATACCTTAACGACGGAACCTTCCTGTCCAGTAGTCTAGAAGATCCAAACGGGAACATGGCTTCCCTCGCAACCGACACGCTCGGTCGAGATCTGTTGATTACCGCAAATGGTCCGACTGTGACCTACACGACCCCATTGGGCCTGACCCGCAGCGGCCCTCAATACACGACTTATACATACAAAGATTCGAATGGAGCCAGTCAGGTCTGGACGGCCAACTACGAGGCGATCGATCTCAATACCCACTTTTGTGACAAACTGCCCCGCTGCGCCGACATCTCAAAGTCGCTACTCGTCCTCGCGAAACTCACATTACCAACGGGAGCCTTTTACCAGTTCACGTACGACAACGATATCGTAGGTGAGATCACGTCTATAACCTTACCTACAGGGGGAGTGCTCTCCTACAGTTATCAGCCAGATTCAGCCCACGTCTCGAGTACCTGCATCGCTTTGGGGGGCACGTCCACTAGCGGATGCGGTGCCCGAGTGTTTGCTCGCACGAGACTTGTGGGCGGCGTGTCTCAAACTTGGCACTACTCGATGCCGGGGACTGTCACGGATCCCTACGGGAACGATGAGGTTCATCTTATGACTGACCCAAGCGTTTCGTTTCCCGGCCACCTAGTCGAGACTGGCGTTCAATACTGGAAGGGTTCTTCGACTTCTGGCGGAACTCTGCTAAGGCAGATCAATTTCACTTATGCTTGGGATCAAGGGCCTTCCGGATCTTACCCAGGCTCCGTGATTCCCTCGAACTATCGCGTGATTCAACAAGACACTGTCTTAGAAAACGGGCAAACAACTAGAGTGCAGACCGACTACACTGACAGTTTCACGTATAGCAGATTTGGTACAAGCTACACGTCCACACGGCCAAATCCAACCGAAATCCGGGAATATAACTATGGTAGCGGGGCCGCGGGTCCGCTCCTAAGAAGAACAGATCGTACGTATCTTCACGTCAACAATTCCACCTACGCAAACTTGAATATCGTGGACCGCCCGGTGAGTGTGATCGTCCATGACGGCAGTGGGAACATCGTCTCGCAAACAACCTACGAATACGATGTCTACAACCACACGGGTCTTCCTAGTATGGGCGTCAGCGGAGCCGTGCAACACGATTCTGCCCGCAATACAAACTACACAACCCGGGGAAACGTAACCGGCATCAGCCGCTGGCTAAACACAAGCTCAAGCTGGCAGACAACTAACAACCAGTACGACGACGCTGGAAACGTAATCGCCACCAAAGACCCCAAGGGCTACATCACATCCTTCGACTACACGGATTCGTGGAACAATTCCACTTGTGCACCCAGTGGCGGCCAGGGCAAAGCTTATGTGACGACCATCACTAACGCAATCAGCCAAATCTCAAAGAAGACTTACAACTCGTGCACCGGATCGCTGGCGTCCTCGAAAGATCAAAACGACATCAATGCCGCACGCCCTGGAACAACCCATTCCTACGACATGATGGGCCGCACCACTCAAATCAGTTACCCAGATGGAGGCCAAACTACTAACTGCTACAGTGATGTCGGCGGTTCCGGATGCACACAGTCCGGTCCGCCGTTCAATATGATCACAACGCGTGTCGCGACCCCTGACCCGTCGATAGTCATCACGACGCTCTTTGATGGTCTCGGGCGCCCTTCAGTGACGCAACTCAACAGTGACCCGGACGGCGTGACCTACACAGCGATGACTTACGATCTGCTAGGGCGCATTTCTCAACAGTACAATCCTACCCGCTGCAATCCGCCGACAACGAGCTGCGGCGAGAGTACGTGGGGCTACACCACCACCAACTACGACGGTCTCAGCCGCGTGACCTCTGTTATTGCTCAGGATAACGGTAGCACAACGACTTGGGCATATACCGGTAACTGCGTCACTGTGACGGATCCAGCCAGCATTTCCCGTAAGTCCTGTTCTGACGCGCTCGGCCGCCTTACTCAAGTCACGGAGGACCCAGGATCGCCGCCACACTTCAACTACGTCACAACGTATTCTTACGACGCACTCGACAACCTGTTGACTGTCGTCCAAAACGGTTCACGCCAGCGCTATTTCTCTTACGATTCCTTGAGCCGTCTTCTTTGCGCCAGCAATCCTGAAAACTCGACCGCAGCGTGCCCGAATCCCGCTTCTGGCACCTACACCACTGGTACAACCGGCTACACGTACGACGCGAACGGAAATCTCTCCACTAGAATCGCCCCCGCTCCCAACCAAGTCGGCTCAGCTACGGTCACTACCACATATACTTACGACGCTCTCAACCGTCTCACTCACAAAACCTACAGCGACGCGGGAACTTCGGGTGCCACCGCTCCAGTGGCCATGGGATATGACGAAGCAACCGCGTGGGGACCTATCACCAACCCTATTGGGCGACTTACAACAGCCTACGCCGGCACTGCGTACACGCCGAACGCCACGGGGGCTGAGTACAGCTACGATGCAATGGGGCGCGCCGTTCTTTACGCTCAGTGTACTCCATCCAACTGTGGCACCAGCAGCTTCAACACTAACTACACCTACGACCTTGGCGGGAACATGACCGCCGCCTCGGATGGTTTTGGCATCACCATTTCCTACAACCACGACAGCGCCGGTCGCGTCTCTCAAGTCACCAGCAGCTACGTCGACGCCCAGCATCCTGCCACTTTAGCCACCCTGGATGCGACGGCTGGCTATCTGCCGAATGGCGCTATTCATAAGATGACCCTGGGAAACAATGTCACGGAATCCTCCGCCTACAATAGTTTGCTCCAGGCTTGCCGCATCGGTTTCAACACTTCAGCAAGTGCCTATCCCACGACTTCTTCGGCGTGTACTTCCGCCGCACCAGCAAAAAATACTCTCGACCTCACCTACTGCTACGGTTTGGCTTTCAAATCTGCCTGCAGCGGCACAAGTTCAACCGCTTCGAACAACGGAGACATTTCGAATTGGAATGCTGCCGGCAATCAGATCTTTACACGATCCTATTCCTACGACTCTCTGAATCGCCTCGGGTCGAGTTACTCGCCATCAGATTCGTGTACTGGCTACGCCTGGACGTACGATCCTTGGGGCAACCTCTACGACGAGTCCCCGGCGCCGGGGGCAACCGGAACTTGTTTCACCTATCACGGTCCTCAGCCAAGCGGGAAAAATCAACTTGTTGGCACCACCGGCACCACTTACCAATACGATGCCGCTGGCAACATGGCCTACGATGGCTACCATCACTATTACTACGATGCAGAAAACCGGCTCATCCAGCTTGATGGCACATTCGGTAGCTGTTCTGCTCCCAGTACCTTCTGCTATGTCTACGACGCCAACGGAACGCGCGTACGAACGACTGCACCCAACGGTGCGAGCGAATGGATTAAAGATCTGAACGGCAACACCATTGCCCAGTCTACGGACGCCTACGGCTTCGGCCGCGGATACGTTTATCTTGGCTCACAGCAAATTGCGGAGTATGGCGACGGCACAACCTATTTCATCCACCCCGACCACCTGGGCTCTACGCGCTTGGTGAGCAAGATGGACGCATCCATCAAAGACTCCTACGACTACCAGTCTTTCGGCCAGGTAGTCACGAGCGTACTGGGCGGTAATTCGGTCATGCACCTTTTCACCGGCAAAGAACACGACGCGGAAAGCGCTACTGGCATCGGAGCCCAGAATGGTTTAGATTACTTCGGCGCCCGTTACTACTCCTCTCGCATCTTCCGCTTCATGTCCCCAGACCCGAACAATGCCGGTACTTCGCTAAATAATCCTGAGTCTTGGAACGCTTATTCTTACGTTCTAAACAACCCGCTTATCGCAGTAGACCCTAGCGGCCTAGATTGTGTGTACCTTAGCAACGACCATACGTCCGGCACAGTCGTTAGAGGAGACTGCTACAGAGAGAATGATAATGGGATCTTTGTCGATGGGAGGGTCAATACGGCTGCCGGCGCCACCCTGACGCAAAGCGACAACGGTGACACGCTCGGTTTTTGGTATACCCCTGAGGGAGGTACTGACCCAACAAATTCCTCGACCAATGTCGGGCTCGCGGATCCTTCTTCGCCTGATCAGCTGAACCCCTTCGCAAGCGCGGTGTTCGGGACGATTGAGAACAGCATCCTTGGACCGCCATCCTACCGCGCCTGTACAACGCAAGTCGCACGCGGTTTTAATAATAACTGGTTCATCCAGAATTTCAGCCTTGGAAGCTTGAGTAGAAATCCGACTCCCTTCCTCAAAACAAGCGCAGCGGCATTAGCAACAAAAGGCGGCGCATCTGCACTTGCATATGGCGGTGGCGGTGCTCTCCAGTCTGCGGGAGCCGAGTTAATGACAACTCTGCCGCAGACGGAACCCGAGTACCTGATAGGGAGGGCGATGTTTACGAGCGGAGGTGCTATAAAGGGACTTACGCTCACAGGTGTGAAGGTGCTGGGCACCGCTGGTACGATTGCAACAGCCGGCGCCACTGCTGCTGATTTCGGCTACAGCCAATATGCATCTTATCAGTGCAGAGGCTATTTATAGTATTGAGTTGATTCGGATCGGCTCAGTGTTTGCTGCCCACATTTCGGGCTTTGTGGCAAAGTGGAACTGGACGCGCGCTCGCGCAACGAGCCGTGGCTCGATAACATCAGGAGCATGGAATGGTCAGCCCCACTTCAAACCGGGTCCTGGTTGCATCAGATGCGCTAGGACTGCTCGTCTTAGCGGTATTGGTCGCCTTGCTTGTCCATTGGTTGGTTCCGGATGACGGATACAGGGTCGTTTCGGGAACGCTCAGTTATCTCGTGCTTGCCGGCATGGCGCTCAGCTTTTGGCATCACGATAAGCTGTCTCAGCGCGCCTTGGAGGCAAGCCACTGGATAAGAATGGCCGGTGCCTCACTTCTGCTTGGCGGGCTTAGCCTTTGTTTTGATATCCTTATAGGATCCGTCGTTCATCCAGGGAGCGCTTCCAAAATTGAGGCCGCATCAAGAACGATCGGCCCTTTAGGCATCGGACTAACGCTCTTGATCAGTCCAGGTCTCACCGTGGTGGCTTTGGCTGGCCTCGTTCGCTCCCTAGCAGTCCCAAAAGGAGCCAGCTAAAGAGCCGGCGGTATTCTCTGTGTCGCGGATTCGGAAGCAGACCGCTTCCTGATTTGCTCGGCGGATCGCGCCGCGGCCTTTACCTCGGCTGCAGCGAAAGCAGCATCAATCGCATGGAATTGATGGCGTGTATAGAAGCACTTCGATGGATTTCAACCGGTGCACCGTGGGAAAACGTCAAGACTTTTTGCCGCTGCCATGAGGACTGCATTGGCTCTGGGCCGAAACATGGCGTTCATTTCGCCCACGACAAAACGCTAATGCAGCATTCGAGAACGTTTCTCTGGTACCTCTTAAATCGTTTCGAAAAAATTCGATATATATCTGGGGAGCCTAAGAATGGAAATGGGACCCTGTTCCACGAAGAAAACCGGCTGACCGATCTGGCCTTAGCCTCAGCCGTCTTGTCGTGAGCGATTTCTTCGCAGGAATCGTTCACAGGATTCGCGATATGCCCTTGCCAGCATCGCGTTCGTTCGAACCGCCCTGATTCTGTCTTCGGCTCTAGCCGAAGCTAGGGGAGTGGCGTCGGCGGCATCCTCGCGCACAGTGTTAGACTGGCTTTTTTCGCGTCAGGAGCTCGTGCCTGCCCTCAGCTTGCGAGTACTTGGGATTCTTGATTTTTAGCCATCCGTCTCCGTCGTCCTTGTAGATACCCTGTTTGCGTTTGGCGACCATGCCCTCCAGGTCACGCCGGCAAATCTCCTTGAACAACTCCTTGCCTCGCCCTTCAACGTGTTGCGCGTAGAGAATCCGTCTTATGCCACTCGACTCAATAAGCCGCTGCAATCTCCCCTTCCGCACAATCAGCGGGAGCTTCCGCAGGTCCTCGCCGTCCAGCCAGAGCAAATCGAACGTATAGAAGATCGGCTCTACTTTGCGCTCGAGAAGCGCATTAAACCGACTCACTCCCTTGTTGTCCAGACAAATCACTTCGCCGTCTAACACCGCGCTCTTTACCGGGAGTCCGGACAAGGCTTTCTTCAGTGATTCGAACTTCAGGTTTTTCTGATTGCGGGAAACCAGCCAACACTGGCCGTCTTCAACATAAAGAACCGCCCTAAAGCCGTCGTGCTTCAGTTCAAATACATATCCGGGATCATCGAAAGCATGCTGAACGCGTCTTAGGCGCATCGGGCGTACTCTGGGAAGCACGGCAAATTCTAAACCAAGTCAATGAATGGATTGAACAGCACTTCGCAGAAGTGGGTCCCGGGATGAAGGCCGGTAAAAAATTGACCGCAGAAAGGTGAAAGTTTAACCGCTCGCGGCGGTGAGGAAGCGGCTGCGCTGACCCGCGGTTGCTAGCCTGTTTCTTTCCCGCGTCGTTTTGGGGCCGCACCAGGAACTGCGAATCGGCACAGCAGTTGCATTGAACGCAAACGGTCGGCCCCGCCTGAGAATGAACTAGGAGGAAAGGCCATGACTGACAACAAGCAATTAAAGGTTCCCATGAAGAAGATGGCTAAGCCGAAGTTGTTGGGTCCAGCTCCGAAGGCCGAGAAGGTCACGTCGAAGTCGATTGATTGTATGGTTAAGTTCGATAAGCTCTAGGCCGAAG
>Ga0207761_1000835_pt1 | contig 10609 bp, 6 predicted proteins | sample LuqExpMetageno34_FD_187792 | JGI IMG/M metagenome (GOLD analysis project Ga0207761, IMG submission 187792) | Tropical forest soil microbial communities from Luquillo Experimental Forest, Puerto Rico - Sample 34 (SPAdes) | ecosystem: Environmental > Terrestrial > Soil > Tropical forest ...
CGAAGAATTGCCGAAGGAAATCGATGCCTGGCTGCACATCGGAGAAGACGGCGGCATCACCGCCTTCACGGGCAAGGTGGAGGTCGGCCAAAACATTCGCACGTCGCTCACCCAAGCTGTCGCCGAAGAACTCAAGGTTTCGGTCAATTCCATCCGGCTGGTCATGGGCGACACGCAACTCGTGCCCTTCGACATGGGCACCTTCGGCAGTCGCACCACTCCCGTGATGAATCTCCAGTTGCGGCGTGTCGCGGCCGCCGCCCGCGATACGCTGGTCGATCTTGCGGCCCGGCGATGGAGCGTTGATCGGACTCGGCTCACGGCTTCAGACGGCCAGGTAATCGATCCTCCGACGAAGCGCTCCTTGCCCTACGCTCAAATCGTAAAAGGTCAGCAGATCACCCAGATGCTCCCGGCCGAGGACCCCTTGATTTCCGCCTCCGACTGGAAGATTGCCGGACAGCCTCTTCCCAAGGTGAATGGACGCGACTTCGTGACCGGCCAGCACCGCTATCCGTCCGATGAGACACTTCCCGGCATGCTCTACGGCAGAGTCGCTCGTCCCATCGCCTTCAACGCGACACTGGTTTCGGCCGAAACAAGGGCCGCCGAGCAGTTGCCTGGGGTTACGGTCGTGCGCGATGGAAACTTCGTCGGAGTTGCCGCCCCAACCTCCGCAATCGCCGAGCAAGCGCTATCGCTGCTCCGTCTTCAGTGGAAAGCGGAGCACCAGCCCTCCAACGCCGAGCTGTTCGAATACCTGAAGAAGAACCAGTCGCCGCGCGACCGCGACGAGGGCCCGGCGGCAAAAAAGGGCGATGTACAAAAGGCCTTGACCTCCGCCGCGCACAAAGTCCAGCAAACCTACAACATCCATTACATCGCCCACGCTCCCCTTGAGCCGCGCGCCGCTCTCGCCGAATGGAAGGGCGACCAGCTCACCGTCTGGACCGGCACGCAGCGGCCCTTTGGCGTTCGCGGCGAGCTGGCCACCGCCTTCCATCTGCCCGAAGACAAGGTGCGCGTGTTTATGCCCGATACGGGCGCCGCCTACGGTGGCAAACATACCGGCGACGCTGCGATTGAAGCGGCGCGCTTGGCACGCGCTGCAAAGAAACCCGTAAAGGTTGTCTGGACCCGCGAAGAAGAATTCACCTGGGCGTACTTCCGCCCAGCCGGAGTCATCGAAGTAACCGGTGGCGTCGACGCCGACGGAAAAATCACTTCCTGGGAATTCCACAACTACAATTCCGGTGCCGCCGGTATCTCCACGTACTATGACATTCCCAATCAACTCATCGAATTTCATCCTGCAAATTCGCCTTTGCGCCAGGGCTCCTATCGCGGGCTTGCCGCCACCGCCAATCACTTCGCTCGTGAAGTGCACATGGACGAATTAGCCCACGCGGCAGGCATGGATCCGCTGGAGTTCCGCGTCAAGAATCTGAAAGAGGAGCGCCTGCGCGAGGTTTTCGTCAAAGGCGGAGAGAAGTTCGGCTGGTCCAAGCCAAAGCCGAAAAATCACGGTTACGGCGCAGGCGGCGGCTACGAAAAGCTTGGCTATGTCGCCACGTTTGTGGAGGTCGCGGTCGACCGCGGCACCGGCGACCTCAAAATCCAGCGTGTGCTCACCGCTTTTGACTGCGGCGCGATTGTAAACCCCGACGGGCTTCGCAACCAGATCATCGGCGCCAACATCATGGGGCTCGGAGGGGCGCTTTTCGAAGCCGTGGAATTCGAAAACGGACGCATCCTGAGCAACCATTTCGCGAGCTACCGGGTTCCGCGCTTCCGCGATGTTCCTCCGATGGACACGCTCCTGATCGACCGCAAGGATCAGCCATCGGTCGGCGCCGGCGAAGCCCCCATCGTGGGATTAGCCCCCGCTATCGCTAACGCCGTGTTCGACGTAGTCGGCGTCCGGCTGCGCGGAATGCCGCTCGGTCCCCTGTTGGTTTCCCACGGCTACCAGTTCGCCTGATCGGGGAAATTCTCAGCGACTTGTTCTTTCGAGCGGCGGGATGGCGCTCGGCCGCTCTATCTCTCGATCCGCGCTCCCGCGCCTTTCATGAGCCGCTCGACTTCGGCCAACGTCACCATCGAGGTGTCACCCGGCGTTGTCATCGCCAGCGCGCCATGGGCCGCGCCGCACTCCACCGCCCACTTCGCATCCTTGCCGGTGAGAAACCCATAAATCAGCCCCGAAGCAAAGGAATCTCCGCCGCCCACGCGGTCAAGAATCTCCAGGTTCTCCCGCTCCGTGGCCTGGAAAAATTCCCCTTGGTGGTAGCAGATCGCCCCCCAATCGTTCTTCGTCGCCGTCTTGGCCTTGCGCAGCGTCGTGGCCACAACCTTGAACGGATACTTCCCCACCACCGCTTCGATCATCTTCTTGAACCCTTGCACCTCGAAATCCGCCAGGTGCTGGTCGGCACCGGGCACCGCAAATCCGAGCGCCGCCGAAAAATCTTCTTCGTTGCCGAGCATCACGTCTACGTACGGGGCAATCTTGCGATTTACCTCCTGCGCCCGCTTCTGGCCCCCGTTCGCTTTCCACAACGAATCCCGATAATTCAGATCGTAGGAGACGATCACCCCGTGCTTCCGCGCGGCCTGGATTGCTTCCATCGCTACTTCCGGCGTGCTCGCCGAAAGCGCGCAAAAGATTCCGCCGGTATGAAACCACCTCGCACCAAGCGTCCCAAAAATATTTTCCCAATCAATCTCGCCTGGTTTGAGCTGCGAAATGGCCGTGTGCCCTCGATCGGAGCAGCCGAGTGCCGGCCGCACGCCAAACCCTCGCTCCGTGAAATTCAACCCGTTGCGCGCCGTTCGGCCCACACCGTCGTACGGCACCCAGCGCACCAGCGACTGGTCCACGCCGCCCTGATTAATCAAATCCTCCAGCAGCCGCCCAATCGGATTGTCCGCAAACACGGTCACGAGTGCCGTATCCAGACCGAAGCAACGCTTCAATCCGCGCGCGACGTTGTATTCGCCTCCTCCTTCGAACAGTTCGAATTGCCGGGTCGTCCAGATGCGCTTTTCCCCGGGGTCCAGCCGCAGCATCACTTCACCGAGGCTGATCAAATCCCATCGGCACTTCTCTTTCGACCTTACATTCAGCGCCATGAACCCCGCTCCTCCGTCTCCGGCAACTGGTTGCGCCTACTGGTTCACTCCGCTCGCCAAAAATCCGCCGTCCACCTGAAGAATCGTCCCGGTAATGAAGCTCGCCGCTTCCGAGGCCAGGAATACGGTGCTTCCAACCAACTCCTCCACCCGCCCAAATCGCCTCATCGGCGTACGCAGCAGCAATTCCTCGCCCCGAGGCGTGCCGTCCAGCAACTTTTCATTCAACGCTGTACGAAATACACCCGGCATAATCGCGTTCACGCAAATGCCATAAGGCGCCCATTCGACCGCCAGCGTGCGCGTTAGCGACGCGAGCCCGGACTTGCTGGCGCCGTAAGCCGCCACTTCGTACATACCGAGAAACGACGAGAGCGATGCAACATTAATGATGCGCCCGTACTTTCTTCCGACCATGTGGCGTCCGAAAATCTGGCTCGCACGGTACGCCCCGGTCAGATTCGTCTCGAGAATCTCGCTCCACTCGCTTTCTTCGACGTCAAGGAACGGCGTACGCTTCGTGCGTCCGGCTGCGTAGACCAGAATGTCCACCTTGCCGAACTCCGCGACGATTCTGTCAAGCAGAACCTCAAGCGACGGGCGGTCCAGCACATCCGCGCAGACTCGCAAGGACCGTCGCCCGAGCGCCTCAATTTTCTTTGCCGTTGCTTCCACCATTTCTGCGCGCCGCGCGCTCGGAACCACGTCAGCGCCCGCCTCGGCGAGACCGAGGGCGATCGCCTGACCAATCCCGGAAGTGCCGCCAACCACAACAGCCGTTCTGCCGCTCAAGTCAAAACCGGTGTAGGCCATTTTTCCCCGATGTAAACCAAGTGTTCAAGGCAGCATGAATACAAACAAGGCTGAGCCGGCTGCAATCGCCACATACTCTCTGCCGTCGACCGCGTACGCCATGGGCGCAGCGTACACCGCTCCACCCATCTGGAAATGCCACTGCACTTTCCCCGTAGCCGCATCCAGCGCGATGAAATTCCCCTCCGAATCGCCGCTGAACACGAGCCCGCCCGCCGTCGACAACACTCCCGACCAACTAGGTGATACGTGATTGAATTCCCACTTCGGCTCACCCGTCAGCGGATCAATCGCTCGCAGCGCTCCCCAGTAAGGCTCCGCATCGGACGCCGGAAAATACGCGCTGCCATAGTATGCATGGCCCTCCTCATTTACCTCCGGGGCGGTGCTGAAGATGTCGCACTGCTCCCGCGCGGTCACATAAAACAGGCGGGTCTGCGGATCAAATGTCGGCGACATCCAGTTCGTCGAACCGGCCGCCCCCGGACACACCTTTGTTCCCTCAAGCGTCGGTGAACTGTCCGTCCTGGCGATGGGTCTCCCTTCTGCATCCTTCGTGTCGCTCCAGGTCGTATTCGCGAAAGGCTTCGACAGAACCAGTTTTCCATTTGTGCGGTCGATCAAATAAAAATATCCATTCCGGTTGGCATGGCCGATCAGCTTCCTGCCATCCAGATCCATCATCACGGGAATCTGCGTCGAATCCCAGTCGTGTTCGTCGTGCTTCGTATACTGAAAATGCCAATTCAGTTTTCCCGTGTCCGCGTCGAGCGCCAGCAAACAGTTGCTGTACAGATTATCGCCCTCGCGCTGCACCCGCCGGTTCGAAGGCGCCGGATTTCCCGTCGTCCAGAGCAGTTGATTGGTCTCCTTGTCATACACTCCCGTAATCCACGCCGCCGAACCACCGATTTTCCACGAATCGCCCGCCCAGGTTTCATGCCCCGGTTCGCCCGGACCCGGCGTCGTGTAGAACCGCCATTTTCGCTCCCCGGTGTCGGCATCGTATGCGTCGATAAAACCGCGGATGCCGTACTCGCCTCCTGAAATTCCCACCACGATCATGTTCTTCACGGCAAGGGGCGCAAGCGTAAAGCTGTATCCCTTGCGATAATCGACGGCGGTTACGTCCCATACCACGCTGCCGGTCTTCGCATCGAGCGCAATGACATGCGCGTCCAGTGTTCCCAAGAAAACTTTGTCTCCAAGAATGGCGAACCCACGGTTGACCCTCCCGCAACACATCCGCACATCGGAAGGATAAATATATTGATACTGCCAGATGGGCCGTCCCGTCCGGGCATCGAGTGCAAAAGCGCGGTTATCCTGAGCGGTCCCGTACAGAACCCCGTCAACCACCAGCGGTGTGGTCTCGAATTTTCCGAGCGCGCCCGTCTGGTACACCCACCGCGGCGCCAGGTTTTTCACATTGTCCTTGTTGATCTGATCCAGGGCGCTGAATCGCCGCCCCCCGTAGTCACCCGAATAGGTCAGCCAGTTCTGCGGCTCCTCGGACGCATTCAGAATGCGTTCGAAGGTAACCTGCCCGCGTGCCGAAGCAGCCGACACGCTCGAAGCCATCAGGGCCATAACACACAGAGTCACCCGCCTCATGTCGCGTCCCTCACTTTGCACTTACTTCAAACAGATAACTCAGAAGGTCCCGCAAATCCTGTTCCGAAAGTGTCTTCTCGTCATAAGCCGGCATCATCGATTCGCGCGTCTTCGCGAAGGACTTGAGTTTGTCCTTCTCGAACAGGTGAATCTGCTGTTGCGTGTCCATCATCTGGACGCTGAAATTGTCCTCGTTGAGCGCTACACCTTTGAACGTCTGCCCATCCCCTGTTACAACGGTGACGGTTTCATATTCCTGGGGAAATTCCTTCGTGTTCTCGATCAGGCCCGTCGCCAGCCGCCGGCTCGGATAGCGTATCGACTCGACCAGTGACTCGGCCGATCGCGCCGTCGCCACATTCGTCAGTTCGGGCCCAAGCCGTCCGCCTTTTCCATTGATCATGTGACAGGTAGAGCAGCCCGCCGCCCCATGAAAGATCTTGTCGCCGTGCGCCGCATTTCCGCCCGGCGCCGACTGGGACTTCTTCTCGACACTCCGAATGTAGGCGACTACTTGCCAGATCTCCTCCGCCGTCATTCCCACCCCTTGGCTGGTTGTGCCGTTCTGCGGCATGGCAGTGCCCGGGATTCCGTCGTTAATGGTGCGAAAAAGATCGCCGTCGGTCTTGCCGTGGCGTTTCTGTGGACGGGTCAAATCCGGACCACGGCCGCCGCCGCGCGCGCCAAGCCCGTGGCAGAACGCGCAGTTGGCGCGGAATTGCGATTCACCGGCAGCAGCAGCCTTCGGATCGTTGGCGACGGGATTCCTGTCTTGCGCCGGACTGCCGAAGCAGGAAAACAGCAGCAGCGAAAGTATCGAAGCGCCCCTCAGCAACACGCCGCCGGGGCGGGTCACCCTGCTTTCCGGGGACCACGAAGGAAGTCCGCGCCGTGTGCGGCCCAGGGATTTCAACAATGAAGTCTTGGCTCGCATCATGAGCAGCCCCTCAGAGGTGATTTTCCCAGAAATTTGGAGGCGAATGATAGCACAAGAGAACGGTGCGGTTGAAAATTCGCCCGCAGCACTTCTTGGCGTTTTGTAAATCAAAAAACGGCGTCGCGGCGCTTCGGCGCCTCTTTCTTTGCTGCTTGCTCCACGCCTTGCAACATTCTCTCAAGGTCGTTCTTGGAGAAAAATCTGCCGTTCAGAACCACTCCCGAAACCTTCTGGCTGTTGCTGATATCGGCGAGCGGATTGGCGTCCAGAAGCACAAGGTCCGCGATTTTTCCACTCTCGACTGTCCCCAACTGGTCTTCCAAGTGAAAAAAGCGCGCTGGATTAATGGTCGCGGTCTGCAAGGCTTCGAGCGGGGTTAAGCCCGCCGCGACAAAGCGCTGCAATTCCTGGTGCAGACTGAAGCCCGGGAAAATGTAGACGCCGGGCGGGGTGTCGGTGCCGGCGAGAAAAGGCACGCCCGCCTTGTGCAGCAGTTGAACGACCTCGAGTTCCTTCTCGATGAACTTTTTTCGTGTCTCGAGATCATCGGTATTGAACTCGCTCTCTACCTGCTCTGTAAATTTCTTCCACGTTTGGTCTTTCCAGTAAGCTGGAACATATTTGGCGCGCGTGTCCTTGCTGAAGTCGGCCACGTCAATCAGGTTGCCGCCTCGCTCCCAAACGAGCGTGGGACACTGCCAGGTCTGGTTTTTCGCAAGAAGCTCCGCGAGAGCCGCGGCGCGCTCCGGATCGTAGGAAGCCAGAAAACGCGTCTCCGTCTTGTCGCCCTTCAGAAATTCGTCCTCGAGCGGCGAGCTGCCTTCAAAAATCCCGATGAGGTGTTCGAAGCTGTGCATCCCAGCTTCCGACATTTCGCTTGCCCGCATTGCGTCGGGCACATGTCCCTCAAACGGAATTTCCTGCTGGCGCGCCTCGTCGGCAATTGCGAACACAGCATCGCGAGGAATCAGCGATTGCAGCTTTATGAAATCGACGCCTGCGTGTTTCAAGTTATTGACAGCGTGCCGGCCATCTTCGGGGGTGGTAATGGCGATGGAGCTCGGAAAGCGCGGCTTCGGGCCGTCAAGCATCGGCCCAGATGTCATGATGCGCGGGCCAATCAGTCGCCCCACTTCGATTTCGTTGCGCCAGCCCCGCACGGTATCGAGCTCGCTGCCCATATCGCGCACGCCAGTGATCCCGTTGGCCACCAGGAGCGGCAGTGTGATCTGCTGCGCCAGCGGAAACCAGTCGCCAAAAACCAGATGAACGTGCATGTCCCACAGTCCGGGAATCAGGTACGCCCCTCGTCCGTTGATCGTTGGCGTGTTTCGTGGATAGCGGGTCGGCTTGCGCGGCCCAACCGTGGTAATCCGGTTCTTCACAATAATGACGACTTGATCGGCGCGGACTTCTCCCGAACGCACATCGACCACGTTTACGTCGGTAAGCACCAGTGTATCTTCGAGCGACCAGTGCTGCGCTCCGAGGGGTAGGATGAACAGGAAAAGCAGTACGGACACAAATACCGGCAGGGGCTGGAAGCTCGGCTTCATGCCGAGGATTGTAGGGCCACCTGGTCGCGGTTTCAAACTGCGAATGCCGGATGCGCCATCCGGTTCGGCCGAACGTGGCCCCTTCGTCGCGTTCGAGCCTTACAAGGGGGGGCGGCTCGCCCCCATACCGGTTAAACGAAAAATCCGAGCACGTCGACAGAGTTCCGCTTGCACCAGGTGCCTTACACGCTCCTTACATGGACGGCTTTGCGCGAGAAGGCTGTTTACACGCAGCCCTCACCGGTATAACCTCCCCTGCAAGTCTCCCATCTGGCCATTTCTGAAAATACGGAGGAAAGCTGCCATGACACATAGGAAGCTACTGAAAACCGCGGGAATTGTCGCAGCGTTTACGGCGATTCTTGCCGCGGGCATGATGAACAGCTCGAGGCGCGTCCGAGCCCACGATGACGAAGGCGATGACGATAGAGAAGAAGCAAGAATTCACCGCGGCCTGGCCATCGCTCCCGTCCCTCTCCACTTTGACGAGGAAGACAAGAACCTGGTGGGACTCGGCAGCTATTTCGTGAACGCGGTGGTGGACTGCAATGGCTGCCACAGCGCCGGTCCGCCCACTTACTACATCCCAAGCGGGAATCCCTATTTTCTTTCCCCTCCTTTCACCGGCAAGATTAAAATCAATCCGGCGACCTATCTGGCCGGAGGCCGAGACTTCGGTCCCGTCGGCTCGGTTCCGCACCTTTATTCGCGCAACCTGACTCCGGATAAGAGCGGGCTGCCGGAAGGCGGTCACACGTTCAAAGAGTTCCTGCAGATCATGAGGCAGGGTACCGACTTCGATCAGGTTCACCCGAATTGCACGTCGCCCGGCACTCCTGCCAACTGCTTCGAGCCACCTTTTAATGGCGCTGTTCTCCAGGTGATGCCGTGGCCGATTTTGCAGAACATGTCCGACCACGACCTCAAAGCGATTTACGAGTATTTGAAAGCACTCCAGTGCAATCCTGGCCCGGTTATCGAAGGCGCGCCCTATTTGCAAAACACCTGTAGCTAAACCGGCGCACGACTCGAGACCCGATACTCGGCGTCCGGAAAGGTACATCGATTCAATCCGTGAGCCGGTTTTGAAGCGGATCTTGATTCGGCGAGAAGGCCGGTCGAAGCTTTGCCGGCCTTACCACCGTTTGCTTTTTTGCTGAACAGGCTTGCTTTGCCTTTTTCCCTTTGGGCGTGGCCGCAAATAGTGGAAGCGAATCAAGTAAATGTTTTCACCGCGCCCGTGTTTCGCGACCTTGAGCAGGTCCAGGACACCGAGGAACCCAGACTCGCGCGCCAGCTCCGGAGTAATATCCGGAAACCCGATCGGGTCAATCGAATCTATCTCGATTTCTCCTTCCTCGATGCGGTATCGCCGCACCCACCCTGACGCGGGGCCGCGTCCAGATTCGGACACTGCAAGTAATTTCCCCGCGACGTACTCCCTCGCGAAGTCGTTTGGCGAACGTCATGAAGAGAGTCTTGAAGCCGACATTTCGGGGGATTATGTTCTTCGGCTCTGTGGGCGTCAATCGCAGCAAAAGCATCGCCGAACGCTGCGGCTTGCAAGTCGTGTTTTAGCGGCTGAGCGTTTAGAGCTGGTTCCGGCACGACAATCAGCAAGCCAGAGGAACGAGCCCGAACGGGCACCAAAATGGAGCTTGCCGTACCGGGAACGAATTCCTAGCATGGTGCCCGATGAGCAAGCTCACGGCGAAAAACGATGCAATTCGGTCATGGTTGCGGCGACGCGAGGACGAAATGGCGGCACTGCTCGCGGAGCTCGTCTCGGTGCCCACGGAAAATCCCCCGGGCAAAAATTATCGCGCTTGCGTCGACCTCCTTGAAAACCACCTGCGGCAAGCCGGCCTGGCATGTGAACGTTTCGTTTCCGGCGTTTCGACCAATGCCGCCCTGGACGCTCCCGAGTGTCTTCTCGCGACTTATGGGAGCGCCAAACCAGCACTCTATTTTCACGGCCACTACGACGTTGTCCCGGCGCAAACCTTCGAACAATTTCACCCTTTGCGCAAAGAGCACTTCTTGTTTGGACGCGGCTCCTGCGACATGAAAGGCGGAATCGTGGCGATGCTCTACGCGATTTCGGTGCTGAAAGAATTCGGAGCGAACCTGAACGGAAGGATTGCACTGACGCTCGTTCCGAACGAAGAGACAGGCGGCGACTGGGGTACCGCGTGGTTGGCACAGCAGGGTTTGCTGGGCCGCGACGGTGTCGGCATGCTGCTGGCGGAACCGACTAGCGGCGTGGTGTGGAACGCGAACCGCGGTGCGATTTCCCTGCGCGTGCGAGTCTTCGGCAAATCGGCGCATGTTGGTTTGCAGCATCAGGGCGAGAACGCGTTCGAGCGGATGCACGCTGTGGTTGAAAGGCTCGCGCGGCTTAAGCGCGAGGTGGAGCAGGGCGCCACGGCCTTCAATACCGGCTCGGCGCAGGCGCGCAATTCCATCCTGATGATTGGCGGAGAGAGCGGCGGCGGTACGAACTTCAACGTGGTGCCGGAGGAGTGCTGGTTCACCGTCGACCGTCGGGTGAATCCCG
>Ga0207761_1000836_pt1 | contig 10593 bp, 7 predicted proteins | sample LuqExpMetageno34_FD_187792 | JGI IMG/M metagenome (GOLD analysis project Ga0207761, IMG submission 187792) | Tropical forest soil microbial communities from Luquillo Experimental Forest, Puerto Rico - Sample 34 (SPAdes) | ecosystem: Environmental > Terrestrial > Soil > Tropical forest ...
GTCCCTTCACATCCGGCCTGGCCACAACCACTCGCCGGTCAAAGCGTCCCGGCCGCAGCAGCGCCGGATCCAGCACGTCCGGCCGGTTCGTCGCCGCAATCAGGATCACTCCTTCGTTGGACTCAAACCCGTCCATCTCGACGAGCAGTGCGTTTAGCGTCTGTTCCCGTTCGTCGTGCCCGCCGCCCAAGCCCGCTCCGCGGTGGCGTCCCACCGCGTCAATTTCGTCGATAAAGATGATGCAAGGCGCGTTCTTTTTTCCTTGCTCAAACAGGTCGCGCACCCGGCTCGCGCCCACGCCTACAAACATTTCCACGAAGTCCGAACCCGAAATCGAGAAGAATGGCACGTTTGCTTCGCCCGCGATCGCCCGCGCCAGCAACGTCTTGCCCGTTCCTGGAGGCCCCACCAGCAGTACACCCTTCGGAATGCGCCCGCCCAGCTTCTGGAACTTCTGCGGGTCCTTCAAAAACTCGATGATTTCCTGCAACTCTTCCTTCGCTTCGTCGCTACCCGCAACATCCTTGAACGTCGCCTTTTTCTGTTGCGCCGAGAGCAGCCGCGCCCGCGATTTGCCGAAACTCAACGCCTTGTTCCCGCCCGCCTGCATCTGCCGCATCAGGAAAAACACAAACCCGGCCAGCAGCAACAAGGGCAACGCGTTCAGCAGAATCAGTACCCAGTCCCCGCTTCGCACTTCCTTCACGCTGATCATCACCGCTTTTTCGCGCAGCAACTTCGTCAGTTCCGGAGCGTTCTCTTTCGGAATAATCAGGCGGAATTTCTGGTTCGCCGGTTTCAGGTACTCTCCCTGCAGCTCGTAGCTGTTGGGAGACAAGTACATCGTCACTTCCTTCACGTCTCCCTGCTCCACGCTCACCACGAAGTCGCTATAGCTGGGCGTCGATTCGCGCGCCGTCGCTCCGTTGGTGGACACCAGCTTCCAGAGCATCACGCCCAGAAAGACGATGGAAATCCAGAAGAGAATCGTTTTTGCCGTAGAACTGGAATTCACAGTGACCTCACAAACCAACCTTACAACACTACCAAATCCGTGCCCAAAGTGCTCAACGCCGTTTCTTGCCGCCTCGCCCTGGTTTTCTCAGGCGAGCTGCGGACGCTCCGGCAGTCAAATTCTTGCTGTTCCGACCTGTTCCGTTCGCTGCGGCCAGCCCGTAGCCGGACCACACTAACTTAGATGCAGTTTTGAACCCAAAGTAATCGGCTTCCAGCGCCACCCGTCGCCGCTCCGTCTTGTCCAGCAACACCGCCAGACGCAGCGACCGTGGCTTGCCCTCGCCAATCCGCCGCAGCAGGAAATCCTGTGTAATCCCGCTATCCAGAATCACGTCCAGCAAAAGCACGTCCCGTCCCTTCAGCTCGGACTGCCCATCCACTCCGCTTGCCCCACGCCGGCTACCAAAGAACACTTCCCGACGCGCATGCCCGGACTGTTCCACGTCCCGAATATCTTCGCCCACGAAATGCAACATCACCGGAACATCCACAAACCGGATCAGATCCGCGGCAAACATGAACGACCGGTCCATCGTCACCACAATATCGAGCCTCCGCCCCTCCGCATCGCGCGAAATCTGCCGCCCCAACGCCTTCACGCGGCTGGCGATACGTCCAGCGGAATACGCGGTTACCTTGGCCATTTACGTGACTGGAACCTCTTCAATGATCACTCCCTTGCCCGTAGCCTCGCCCACGGCAAACCCATTCGCCACTCCCAGCCCGCGGGCCCATGCGATCCTTCCGCCTGCCGTCAGCACCGGCCAGGATTTCTTTTCCCACCGGCTCACTCCTACCTCGTTCAACAATCGTGACAATTTGTGATTCTTCTGGTGGCCCAGCAATCGCATCGAATCGCCGGACTGCCAGTTGCGAACCACGAGGGGTACACGTAGAACGTCCAGGTCCAGAACTGCCCCTGTAACATTAGTTTCTCGCCCTTGTGCAGGCCAGTCAATCACCCGGAATTGCAGCCTGTACGAATGTTCCACCAGCGTCACCGTGGCTGTTCCCGAGGACAGCTCCACGGGAATCGCGAAATCCCTGGCCCGCTGCGGTACGCCCACCCGTTCGTTCGCAACCGCCCGGAAAACAAGGTGCTCCCGCTCCCGCCTCACTTCCACTCCCCCTGGCAGCTGCGCACATTTCCCGCTGTCCGCGTCAGCCGCGAGGCTCAGAATCGCGTCAACATGCACCGTGCTGATTTGGCCTTCGCGAGGCTTGACCGATTCCACCATCAAACGAACCACCCTGCTGGCCATCGCATATTGGTTGCGCCGAATCTCCTTTACACATTCATCCTCGATCTTTGGTTTGTCTCCGCGTGGCCCCAATAGGTCTTCGATTTTGATTTGCGTTCCTTGCGCCGTTTCTCGAGCGAAAACGGACAGCCGTGTCTTAGCTCCGAATTCTAGGTACCCATTGTCGACGCGCGCGAAGTTCGCCAACTGGCAAAGATGTTCAACGGCCGCCGAGGAGAATTGCTTCTCAAGCAGAGGAAGCAGCTTGTGCCGAATCCGCGCTCGCATCCGTTTGGTATCGCGGTTCGTCGCGTCTTCCCGCCAGCGCTGCTGGCGTTCCCGCAAATACTCGCGCAGCTCTGCGCGCCGGAATCCCAGCAACGGCCGAAAGATCACGCCTGACTCAGGATGAATCCCACCCAGGCCCGTCAACCCGGTTCCGCGTAGGATGTGCGCCAGCACCGTCTCGGCCTGATCCTCTGCGGTGTGCGCCACGGCGATTCGGTCGAGGTGCTCTTCGGCTGAGAGCGTGTTGAAGTAGTTGTAGCGTGCGCGGCGAGCGGTATCTTCCAGATTAGCTTTCTCACGCTTGGAACGAGCCCCGATATCCTCCCGGCCCACGAAGAACGGCAAGCCATACTCCTCCGCAAGCCGCGTCACAAATGTTTCATCGGCACGAGAAGCTTTGCCGCGTAATTGGTGATTGAAATGGACAACGAACAGCACGATTCCAAGCCGCTCGCGAATTTCCAGCAACAGGTGCAGCAGTGCAACAGAGTCCGCGCCGCCCGACACTGCCACGCCAATACGCTGGCCCGCATGCACGCGTCCCCGCTCTTCATGCAGCAGCCGCATCGCCAGCTCCGACCGCTTCTTTTTCCCTCGTTTTTCAGGTCCGGATTTTCCAGCCATCGCCGTCACCGGCTATCGTAACAACGTGCGTGCACGTAGCATAGGCTTTAGCCTGTGCGGGTAGCGCCAGTCAGCAGACTGGCGTCGATGCTAGTCAACCGGTGAATCTCGACGTCGCGCGAGCAACATCATCGCGCCCAGGTAGCGCTGGCTTTCATGCCAGCTCTCTTTTTTCTGGAAACTCGCAACCACGTCATTCCAAGCGAGGCGTGAGATCTCGCTCTCCGATTCTTTCCTACTGTTGCCGCGCCATGTGGAACAAAAACAACGCCGACAACTGTACGTCCCGCAGCAAATTCAACGGCACCTTATGCACCGGAATCCGGAACCAGTGCTGATCGTCCCAACGCTGCCGTACACCGCCCCAGAACGCCTTCAAATCCGCTCGCGTGAAAACCTTGTTCTGCACCAGCAGGGGACTCCACTTCGCCCAGAACAAATGCACCTTCGACGGCACGCGCAGCGAAGGGAAGTGTTCCTTCGCCCGCAAATAGGCCGATTGCAAATCAGCTAGCTTCAATTGATCGTAGCGCCCGCGCAGCTTCGCCAACTCCTCGGCCACTCGTTGCTCCGCCGCCGTCGGGTAGCGTGTCTGCAGCCACAACTCTTCCATCTCCGTCAGCACCCGAAACGTGCTGCGCAAGTGCGTGTAAATCTCTTTCGTGCGCTTCGTGTAGTACTCCCAACGCGGCACAACCGGCAGCCCCGGCCTCCGCGCTTTCCTCCCCTTCAGTCGGAAATATCCGCACATCATCGGGTGCCGCTCTTCGGTCTGAATGGAGTTCTTGTACCAGATAAAACGCAAAAAATTGTTCCAATAATTGTCGCGCGGGCCCCGCTGCAGAATCGCCTTCATATTCGTGAGGCTGTAGAACGTCTTCCAGGCCTCCAGATAGGTCGTGCGCCACGAACCGTCCTTCAAGTAGGGATGCCGCGTCACTTCGTGCTGCGAATCGTAAAAATTGAAATCCGGATCCATCCACTCGCCGCGCTTGATCATGTGGATGTGGTCCATCGACCCCGGCAGTGGCATCAACATGAAAAAGCTGGCATGATCCGGCTGCACGTCCTCGGTCAAAAATTTCAGATCACGCCGGATGGAATCCACCGTGTCGAACGGGAATCCTAAAATGTACCCGACGTGCGTGGAGATCGCCGCTTCGCGATACGCCTGAATCAGATACTTGTACTCTTTCACCTGGTTCTGTTTTTTTCCGGCGGCCGCCAGATTTCCGGGATCCACGCTCTCCATCCCGATAAAAACGTTGATGCAGCCGGCCTGCCGCGCTTTGGCCACGAAATTCTTGATTTTCCACGACAGCACGTCGACCTGCATCATGAACTCGACGGGAATTCCTTCTTCCGCTCGCAGCTTGATCATCACATCGAAAATCGCTTCCCAATTCTTGTTGCGCGCGAAGTTGTCGTCGGTGAAAAAATAAAACGTCACGCCGCTCTCTTCGTAGTTCTTCCGGATCGCGTCCGCAATGTGTTCCGCCGAACGGAACCGCATCTTGCGCCCCTGCACGTTGATAATCGTGCAGAACGTGCACTCGAACGGACACCCGCGCCCGCAATCCATGGTCCCGAAATTCGACGCCACAAACTTCCGTAAATATTTTTTTCGGATCACCGGGATCGGCTTCGTGTACAGATCCGGTTTCGCGTTCAGGAAGTCATACATCGGCTGCAGCTTGCCTTCGATTGCATCACACAGCAGTTGCGGCCACGTTTCTTCGACTTCTCCCTTCACTACCGTGACGCCCCCGTCCAGCAGCGCCTGAATATCCGCGGGAATATCCGGCAGCAACGCCAGGTACCCGCTGACGTGGAACCCGCCAACCATCACCGTGATTCCCGCTTTGCGGAACTCGTGCGCCAGGTCGCACGCGCGCGGAAACTGGTTTGTCTGCACGCCCACCAGCGCCACAATTGTCTTTGCCAGTCCCCAGCGCTGCGACCGGCAAATCTTCTTCACCGGAATCTTGTCCACGGTCTCGTCGAGCAGGTGCACCTTGATGTTGTAGAAGTTCGACAGGTTCTGCTGCTTGATCGCGTCTTCCGTCAGCCCCGCCAGGCACGCCAGCGTGTTGCTCGGCAGCACCCCGCGCCAGTGCCGCACCACATATCCATCATCGTCGTACTGCGAAGGTTTGATGAGATACAGGTGCACGGTTTTGCGCATTAAGTTTTCCAGGTCCAGGTAGGACGGGTTGAGCGGGAGCGACTGCAGCGAAGAACACATCCTTGCATATCCACTTCGATGCGGCAAGGACGTTTCGAGATTCTTCTCCCTTGTTTTCTAGGAGCGTTTACCCAGAGTGAGTTACCCCGAAGGGCCATTCACCGATGGCCAGCCATCGCCTCGCCTGTGTAGTGGCCAGTCTTTAGACTGGCCCGCGCGAGTCTTCGAGCGCGGTTCCCTCCGACCGCCTCCGGGTCGCTGTAACACAACGCTAACATTGCGCGTCGCTCCCTGAGGTAGGATTCCGCCCGCACCTATAGCCGTTGCGGAGGCCTTGCCATGCGCCCAACTTTTGCCGTCCTGACGTTGCTCGGCGTTTCTTTCCTTTCCAGCTGCAATTACAAGGGCGAAGAAACCGTCAAAGACAAAGACTTCGCCACCTCCAGCACGGTGCAAACCGCCATCGGCGCCGCGGGCAGCACCTTTGCCGGACCCATCATGGCGCGCTGGATCGGTGCTTACCAGCAGGCGCACCCTAATACTCAAGTCAACTACCGGCCCATCGGCAGCGGCGCCGGCATCGACGAACTCAAGCAAGGCACGCTGGAACTTGCCGCCAGCGACGCGCCGCTCACCGACGCGCAAATCAAAGAAATATTTCCCGTCGTGCAAGTTCCAGTGGCTGCGGGACCGGTCTGCGCCGTCTACAACCTGCCCAACTTGAAAGCTTCCCTGCGCCTGAGCGGCTCCACGCTCGCCGGAATTTTCCAGGGCAACATCATCAGTTGGCAGGATCCCGCCATTGCGCGCGAAAATCCCGGCGTCGCCCTCCCGCATCTCGCCATCATCGTCGTGCACCGCGCGGAAGGCAGTGGCACAACGAGTATTTTCACTTCGTTCCTCGCCAAGATCAGCCCGTCGTGGTCGCAAGCCGTTGGTCAGGGACTCTCCGTGAAGTGGCCCGTGGGCATCGCCGCCAAGGGCAGCAGTGGCGCGCTTGATTTCGTCGCCGCCAACGTCGGCACCATCACGTACGCCGAACTCAATTACGCCAAGGAGCACCAGTTGCCCGTCGCGTCCATTCAGAATCGCGCCGGCACGTTCGTCGCGCCAAGCCCGTCCTCGGCCAGCGCCGCCATCGACGCCTTCGCCGCCGACCTCGAAAAAGATGTGCGTGCTCCCGTCGTCGACCCGCCCGCTTCGGCCAAGGAAGCCTATCCCATCACCGGCCTGACCTTCTTCCTCGTCCCCAAGGACGGCTCCGACGCCGCCGGTCGTCAGGCCATGCAAAGCTTCATGCAGTACGCCGTGAACGATGGCCAGAATCTCGCCGAAGGCCTCGACTACGCGCGGCTGCCCAAAGCCATTCAGGACCGCTCCGCCAAACTCCTGGGCGAAATGACCGCCAACGGCCAACCCCTCAAATCCATCTGACCCTGGAGAACCAGTCACCGGGTTAGCTTGTGTAGTGGCCAGTCTTTAGACTGGCCCGCGCAAGTCCGCGAGCGCGCATTCGCTGCTACGCGAATGGCGATTCTTCGCTTATGTAGCGCTGACTTTCATGTCAGCTCTTCGGTTCCTTTCCGCGATCTATTTCCGCTTGACGGTCGCCAACCACGCCGGCGCGCCATGCTCGTGGAACCTGGTTTCAATCCGCTGAGGCACGATGCTGACAACTTCCCATCGCGCGCTGGACGCGAAGGCGGCTCTCAACTCGTCTTCGCGAACTGGATGCGGCCCCGTCTCGGGACCAGCATCACTAAAGCACAACACGTACACAGTTGCGCCAGGCTCGGTCACCGACGCCAGGCTCGCCACGTACCTTGTGCGCTCGTCGCCCTCGCACGTGTGGAACAGCCCGCAATCCAGCACAGTATTGAACTTGCGCCCCAAACGCTCCAGGTGGAACGCATCCGCCGCCTCGAACTCTGCGTTGGTCCCGCGGTCGCGCGCCTTCTTTCGCGCCATCGCCAGCGCCGTTTCCGCCACGTCCACGCCCAGCACCGGCAATCCCAACGACGCGATGTGCAGCGTGTTCTCGCCGGTTCCGCAGCCGGCGTCGAGCACCGCTCCCGCGAATCCGCCCGCGGCCGCCACGCGAACCACGGCCTGCTGTGGCCGGCCAATGTCCCAGGGCGCAGGTCCGTCACGGTACGACGCGTCCCAAGGTTGCCCGTGGTCCCGTTCGTGAGCGCTCACCTGTCGTTCGGGCAACGAGTCATCTGAAGATGTTCGGGGTCGCTCAGCCATGTTGGTCCCTCCTCGCCTCGATGCGGATGGTAGCACGCAGCCCAGAACGCCACCGCTCCGCGTGTTAGCTTGTGTAGTGGCCAGTCTTTAGACTGGCCCGCCCGATCCGCCCTTCGTCGCGCTCACAGCGTCATCTCCGGGCCGCAATATGGGTGAGTGGCCAAGCTAGGTTGCGACACGGTGTAGTCCGATGGAATGGCGAAGAGCGCTGGATCCGGCTCGGAACTGCTGATATCCGAGAGGGTGATGAGATTTTGCGATTTGGCGGGGCCGGTGCGCTTCACCCGCACGAAAAATTGCAACTCCTGCGAGAACCAATAGTCTGTGACTTGAGAAGACGCGACACCGCTTGCCGGAGGCTTGCGCGGCGTGGTCACCCTCTCACGGCCGTGGCGCAATTTGCGTCCATCGATCACCTCGTGCGGCAATTCGATCTGCGAGACCTTCGGAATTGCCAAGTCGCGCAACGCGCTTGGAGGAATCTCCGGCATATCCTGCGGATTGCAGGCGTATTTTTCCATTTCCTCCGGCCTGGGAATGTAGATCTTCGCGGCGGATTTTGTGGCGGGCGAGATGCGGGCGACGATGCGCGTAGCCGGATCGTAAAGCTCGATGATATCTCGGCCTTGATCCGGCTGTTTTTCCATAGGCGTAATGGTCCACTCGATGCGTGTGCGCCCGGCGGAATCGCGGAAAATCCTGCTGCGATAGTGCGTCGCGATGGTCTGCCCACGCGCGTCGATGCTTGTGTTGTCCGCGTTGATGGTGCCGCTGACCGGGTGTCCCTTCACGCTGCCAATGGTCATGCCGAGCAGAAGATTGTCCGGACCCATGGTCAGGTTGGGCGGGTAGAGGAACGTTCCTTCTTTTTGCAGGCGCGTTTCTTGCGCGCGGATGCGGCCGGGGCCTGAGGCAAGGAGAAGTGCAAGAAAGACGAAGCGCCAAGCGATGGTCATGGACGACTCCAAGAGGCGATTCTTAGAACGGATTGGGACCGCGTTCTTGCGCGACGGCGACGAGAAAGATAGCGGCACAACGCAGCCGGCACAAAGAGCGGCCAAAACGGGAGCGGGAGTTGAACAGGCGAGAACATCCCCTCGGTCCCCGGGTTTCCAAATCCATTCTATGATCGTGCCGTGCGTAAACGTTCCAACCCGGCGCAGCCCACGCTCTTCGATGAGGGCGAGGCTCCGCCCGTCGAGTGCCCCTATGCGGAGGACGGGCTTTTTCTTGGCACTTCCGCTTTCAGCGCCAACGGCTGGGCCGGCTCGTTTTACCCCGCGGGCATGAAGCCGAGCGAGTACCTGTCGTTCTACGCCTCCAAATTCCGCACCGTCGAGATCGACTCCACCTACTACGGCACACCCTCCGAAGCCACCGTGGACGGCTGGTACCGCCGCACGCCGCCGGATTTCCTCTTCGCCGCCAAGGTTCCGCAGACCGTCACGCACGAGAAGGTTCTCGCGAACTGCGACGCTGAGTTCCACGAATTCCTGGACCGCATGGGCGGTTTGAAAGAAAAGCTGGGGCCGCTGCTGCTGCAGTTCCCGAAATTCAGCAAATTCCAATTCCCTACGAGCAGCGAATTCATCGAGCGGCTTGGCAAATTCCTGACCTCCAACACGACACAGTGCAGGCTCGTCGTGGAAATCAGGAACCCGCTTTGGTTGAACGACAAACTCTTGTCCACTTTGCGGGAGCGGAACGTCGCCCTCGCCCTGACGGACACCTCGTTCATGCTGCGGCCGTGGGAACTGAAGAAGCCGCTGGACCTCCTCACCTCCGACTTCGCGTATGTGCGCTGGCTGGGCAAGCGCAAGCAGATCGAATCCATGACCATGTCGTGGGATAAAACCGTGGTCGACCGCACCGACGATTTGAGGCATTGGGTCAAGCTCTGCCGCCAAATCGTCGCGGAACGAACGATCAAGCACCTCTTTCTGTTCGGCAACAATCACTATCAGGGCCACGGCCCCGACACGGTTAAAGCGTTCTGGCAACTCTGGAAGGAACCATGAACGACCAGAGAGCCAGGCGGTGTGTGTGTTTGTATGGTCAGCGGCCATTGATGATTTTCCAGTCGTCGTCAGGGGGATTGGGGCGGCGGAGCTTGACGAAACGGGAGCGGGAGTTGAATAGACGAGAGGAGAGCGGCGGGGAGTAATTGGATTGGTCCTGGAGATGGTGCGGCAGCGATGGATCGCGGGGAAAGAAGTGATTGACGTCGGGGACGGGAGTTTTGGGTGGTGAAGTTTTTGGCTGCGATGTTCAATGCTGGCCGACACGACAGTCGGCGCTCCTAGGGTCGGCGCGCCGACATTTTTGGGCTGGCGCACCGACGGCTTGCTTTCTCGGGTATTTGGCTCCATTGCGAAATCGCGGCGGCACTGCAAAGAGCGGACGGCCTCAGAAGGCCGTCCCTACAACGGCACGCCACGCAAATCACCAGTGTTTATGCGGGTTCTACGAGGCGGTTGTGGAAGCGTGTGGAAAAGAGAAATTGTACTGTAACTGGGTGTTGACAATTTCGCAGCGTTTGGTAATCTTAGTGGGTTCGCTGGTAGCCACTCTGCTGGACAGGGGAGGCAGAACAAACGCTCTTTGACAACTGATACGATGTGCCAGAATCTGTTCGACCTCAATTGGTCGAGCCTAGACTAGCAATAGTCAGAAACCAATTGAGAACTTTGAGTAATTTTTGAGTGACTAACAAATTTGCTTAGCAGGCTGGCTCCGGGAGACCGGGGCTTTTTTGTTGTCCGATGGATGACAAAATCCCTCTTAGGAGGGTGCTAAGCGACAGGCTTCAAACGAGAGTTTGATCCTGGCTCAGAACGAACGCTGGCGGCGTGCTTAACACATGCAAGTCGCGTGCGCAGTGGTAGCAATACCATGGGCGCACGGCGCACGGGTGCGTAACACGTGGGCAATCTGCCCTCCGATGGGGAATAACCCCGCGAAAGCGGGGCTAATTCCGCATAACATTCC
>Ga0207761_1000838_pt1 | contig 10586 bp, 8 predicted proteins | sample LuqExpMetageno34_FD_187792 | JGI IMG/M metagenome (GOLD analysis project Ga0207761, IMG submission 187792) | Tropical forest soil microbial communities from Luquillo Experimental Forest, Puerto Rico - Sample 34 (SPAdes) | ecosystem: Environmental > Terrestrial > Soil > Tropical forest ...
CAAAGAAGATGACGATCGCGTACGAACCGGTGTGGGCCATCGGCACAGGCAAGACGGCAACTCCCGCGATGGCGGCGGACGCGCACGCGGTCATTCGTCATGAGGCCGCCAAGGCATTTGGCGATGAATTCGCCGCGGCGCTGCGGATTCTCTACGGCGGTAGCGTGAAGACCGAAAACTGCAACTTGCTGATGTGCGAAGAGGAGATTGACGGTGCGCTGGTGGGCGGGGCCAGCCTGGATCCCAACAACTTCGCCAAGATCGTGAAGTACTAAGCGGCTTGAGGGAGGCCTGATGTTCTGCAATCAATGTGGCAAGGCGAATCCGGATGACGCGCACTTGTGCGGGTATTGCGGCGCTTCCCTGACGGGATCTCCTGCGACACGCCGTCTGGTGCGGCGCCGCGACCAGAAAGTGATCGCTGGAGTCGCCGCCGGAGTCGCGAACTACTTCGGATGGAACGTGACCGCCGTGCGGGTGCTCTGGCTGCTGCTGTTGCTGTTCGCGGGCACCGGCGGATTGCTGTACCTCATCCTGTGGATCGTGATGCCTCTGGAGGGCTGAGGCCCGTGCCGCGAAGGAGAATTTGACCGTCGAATCGAACCGCCGCCTATTTCTCCAAATCATTGATCTTCGGGTTGGCGTCAGTGGAAAGGACGAGAAGCTTGCCGCCGCTGCCGGCGGATGCGCCGTTGACTACGTAAGCAATTCCTATCGTATTCCCACCGTTGACAAGCGGTGCGCGGCCCGTCGAGTCAACGCTATAGGTCAGCGCTGCGGTGAGGCCTTGCTGCGGGCCTCCGGGGCCACTGATGTCGTAAATCAGAGACATGTTGCCGTTGCCGTCGGCCGCGGCGGAGTCGTCTTCGACCGTCACGGTGGGGAGTACCGCCTGCAAGGTGGCGCCTTGATAGGAGCCGCTAATCGAACTGTTGGTAAAGGGAGAGCCGAACTGCGGGAGGGTAGTCCCGGCAGTGACTCCCGCGTCCCCGACAAGCGTAAAGGCAACGCTGCTGGAGAAGTACAGCACGATGGGGTTGCTGCCGAATCCCGAAACCGTGGTACGGCCGTTACTGGCCGCACTGTAGGTAGCCTTGGCGTACTTGTTGGCGCTGAGCGTACCGCCGAGGTTCTCGTCGGTGGAAACCGACAATCCGCCGTTGCCGTCGAAGGTGGCGAAGGCAAGCAAGCCATACGGCACAGTGTTCCCGTTTGAGGTACCCAGCCCTTGCAATTGAGCCACGGTAGTAGTGTGGATCGTGGTGTTCGACCAGTTGCCGGGATTGAAGTAGAGCGTATAGAGCGCGAGTGGAGCCGTAGTGGAAACGGGATCGATGCTCACCATCACCAGTTCGCTGGTGGAGACGGGATAGAAGCTGAAATTGGTGGTGACCGAGTTGACCGTCATGTTGGCGGCGCCTCGCTGTGTCACCGGGTCGATGGCGACGAAATTTCCGGTGCCGGCGGTGTTGTGGGCGACAGCGCCGTTATCGTTGGAATCTTCCTCCAGGGCCGTCCAAGCGCCTGTGCTGGCGGCTGTGAACGTACCAGCGGCGGCGTAACGGCCAGCGGCGACGTCGGCGCCCGTGCCTCCGAACGTCCAGGAGCTTGCTAGTTGGGCGATGGTGACCTTGGTGACGGAGGTGACCTTGCGGATGTATCCGGTGCCCTGATTACCGGCAGTGCCGTTTTGGATGAATCGGATGGTTCCCGTGGCGGGCACGGCGACCTGGTAGGTGAAGGCGCCGAGTGTCGCAATGTTGAGCGTCATGGGTCCGGCGTTGTTGGAGCTGATGGAATACGTGCCTGTAAACGCGAGCTGGGTGAGGACGCCGGAGGCCGAGTTGGAGTCCATCAGTCCGGCGGAGATGTTGCCCGATCCATCGGCGGTGAAGGTGCCAGCTTGCACCACCAGGTTCCCGCCGTTGTAGCCGGAGAACGAAAACACGTAATTGCCATTGAGTCGCGAGTTCGGACCGCTGATGGTGAGCGTCAATGACGCGGTAGCTGTCTCCGCGGCAGTTTCGGAGTCACTCGCCTGGACGGTGAAGGTCTGGGTTTCCTGGTTCGTCGGCGTGCCGCTGATCAGGCCCGATGTGCTCAGCGTCAGGCCCGCCGGTAGCGTTCCGGAAATGAGGGACCAGGTGTAGGGAGGAACGCCGCCGGTAGCGGACAGCACGGCGCTGTACGGCACTCCGATGGAGCCACCGGTGAGCGACGAGGTGGAGACTGCCAACGGCGAATTGACCGTGACGGACTTGCTGGCGATGTCGACGGCAGCGGTTGGGGTTTGTGAATCGGTAACCGAAACCTTGAAGCCGGAGGTTCCCGACGTTGTGGGAGTACCGCTGATAACACCTCCGGAACTGATGGAAAGACCGGGCGGGAGAGTTCCTGAGGCGAGGGCCCAAGTGAAAGGCCCGACGCCGCCGGTTGAAGTCAGCGTCGCGGAGTACGCAACGTTGATGACGGCTGCGGGCAGCGCGGCTTTGCCGATGACCAGGGGCAGAACAGGCGCCGGCGGTTTTGCGGCGGTGCACGACAAAGCGAAAACTAGTGCGAGTATCCCAGTAGTGAGAGAAGGAGTGCGCTTTAACGCTGTCATTAATATCCTCGTGGCCCAAAACGTCGTGCCAAGCATCCACGCCGCACCAACGCGCTCCAGGGCGCGGGGCAAAGCACTAAAAGTACTCCGTCGCCAACCTGACCAGCAAGCCGGTATGCAGCTACGTAACACAATGGTAACTGAGAAAGAGCGGCGCGCATCGGTTATTGACGCAAAGGGGCATGCAGGCCAATCGGCGTGGGATTCTTAAGCATCTGATGTGTCATGCTGCTTCCTATGAAAAGAGGTCCGGCCGCAATTTGGCGAAAAACGGCCGCGTGTCTGTTGTGGTTGGCATTGCTGGCCGGGCCGGCAACTTTGGCTCCCGGGCAGTCCGCAACGACCGGAACTGGACAGCAGCGCAAAACCAGTACACCCTACACCGGCGACCTGACGATCTTCGATTATCCCGAACGCGAGCAAAAACTTCACATCAACCAGGTGATGGACCTGCTGGGAATTGGCCCGGGTAAGGCTGTGGCCGACATCGGCGCAGGGTCGGGTTGGTTCACCGTGAGGGCGGCCAAGCGGGTGACGCCCGCGGGCCAGGTGTACGCGGTGGAAATCAACCCCGAGGCGATTGATTACATCAAGCAGCGGGCGAAGAAAGAAGGGCTGTCGAATATCACGACGCTTCTGGGCAAGGCCGACGATCCAACGTTGCCGCCGGCGAGTGTGGATGCCGTACTGCTGTTGAAGACCTACCACGAAGTGGCCCAGCCGGTAGAACTGATGCGCAATCTGCGGGGCGCGCTGCGGTCCGGCGCCCGGGTGGGCGTCATTGACCGCAACGGCAACGGAGAGAACCACGGGGTAGCCAAGGACGTCGTGCTCTCCGAGATGAGTTCGGCCGGCTACCAATTGCTGGAAGAACGCGACAACCTAGTCAAGGACGACAAGATGGACTACTTCCTCATCTTCGAGCAGAAACCCTTAGTGCACTGAAGCCGGGCCGGCCTGCCCGGTAAAGCCCACGCGTCCCTGGCGGACGAGTTTAGACCAGTCGGGACTGTCGTCGGCAGCTATCCCCGCGGCGTTGATGTGGGCCTGAGCCTTGAGTTCAGGCAGGGACAATCCGCCGGTCACGAGGCGATGGTGCTCGTACAGCATTTCGTCCATCTTGCCATTGAGGAGAACGCGCCAGTCCCACACAGTACTTTTGTCCTGGGCCTGGGATGCCGACACGTCAATGTTCGTGGTGCAGTTGTTGGTGAGAGCGTTGTACCACTCGGGTTGATTGTGTAACTCGTTCACGCGCTCGAGGTAATCGAGGAAGATCTTGCGCGTGAGTTCCGGCTTTACCGTGGTGCGAAAAATGTAAACCTCTTCGTCTTTGCGGAAGTTAGTGCGCAGGCGGACGACATCGCGCTCGTCGGCGACGATGTAAGCCAACGCGTACTGGCGAAAGAAGCCGCGGATGGCAGAGTAGCTCTGACCTACGACGTCGCGGGTTTCAATCGACATGGGCACGTAGCCCTGAGGTCCGAAATCGAAGCTGACTATGGGATGGGCGATGAGGGTGGGCCCCCACCAGGTGATGAAGAGGTCGATGCCGCTGAGGTTGGACAGGTTATAGGCGCGCGTCTCCCAGCGGCAGGTGTAGTCCTTGGTGGTGACGTAGTCGCAGTTGCGAACGTTGTGGATGGTGATTTGGTCGCCGTTGATTTCCGCCGACGCGGTCTCAGCGTCATCGGGCTGCCAGTCGCGATGCTGCAACGGCTTGAGCGTGAACCACCACAGGGCGACAACGACAAAACCCGCGAAGAGAATGAGTACGCGACTGGGACGGCGTCGAAGGGAGAGGAGAGCCAAGAGCATCAGGACGAGGTAAAGAACCGCCAAGGGGAGTCTCAGACTTTCGACCTGGAAGTCGAAGTAAAGGGCGGCGGTTGCCCAGGCGGTCAGCAGAACTGCAACGAAAACCAGGAGAGCGAAACAGAGCTTACGCAGTAAGTGCAAGTCGGAAGTTCCTTCCTCGGGAAAATCTGTTTACCCAGGGGACCGATAAGTATTAGAGCAGAGGCGGCGGGTTAAGCGAAATGGGACCAGGCACCTGGCGCTCCCGGAGACCAGCCGCGGCGGAGAGCTTTCGGACCGCGGGAGAGTGGAATACGTCTTCTTATGGTGACGGTGAATAGTCCAGCCTGATCGCGGTGGCGAAATCAAATTCAGGAACACAGCGGACCGGCAGGACGAGTGCGAGCGTCGGGCCCAACGTTGGTTCCGTGTCAGGTCAGCTGAACCTTGGCAGTGTTGTACTGAACCCGACGCTCGGAAACTACCAGTACACGGGCGGCAGCACCGATGGCTTTTCCCTTTATATCAATCCCGGCTGTGCAAATGGTGGGCCGTGCAACGGGGCCATGGTCCAGTCGCTCACAACATTTCAGGCGACAGCTATTCCCGAGCCTTCCAGCCTAGGGCTGCTCGGCAGCGGACTTGTCGGCATGGCTGGCGTCATTCGCCGGAAGTTATTACGTTAGTTATTCACCTGAATGATTGCCAAGGACGGGCACACCCCTAATCTGAGAGCGAACCGTTGCAACTTGCCGAGTACAATGAGGGTTGCTGGCGCGCCGAGAGATTCGAACTCCCGACCTGTTGCTGGCTGAGAGTCGGTAATCCCAGCAGGAGTGATCGCGCCGGCGCGACCTACGGGGTGGCAACATCGGGCGTTCCGATCGGCTCTTGAAATGTTCTTGAATACACGCGTCTTCTATGGCGTTACCGGACTGACCGGTACCACCCCGCCTCTGCCGCATTCAAGGCTACAGACGATTGCGAAAGCGGCGGCAGCGGATACGATGATCAAAATGATGATCAATTTCTTGTGCTTGTTTTCCTCGCCCCGGGTCGTAGCCGCCGGCTTTGGTCCCTGATCCTGATCCGTGGAAGCAGCCGGCTGTGGCTGCGGAGGCCGGCTGGGCTGCTGACCGCTGGCAGCAGCGGCAGGCTTCGGCTCTTGATACTCAGGGAGTATCGTGACGATCGCCGTATAGCCGGGCTGCAGCGTCGCGGTTTCGACGCCGTCAGTCAGCGTCAAGGGGCCTTCGCGGCTCACCACATAAACGGTCTTACCTTCCCTCGTGATGTCGAACAGAGCCGAGTTGGCCTTCGGAATCACCGACAAGGGACCGGATTGCGCTGACATGCCGTTGGAAGTCCTGGCCTGCGCTTTGCCCTTCAGGATTGTGAATCCATCATTCTGGTACAGGAGGGAAGAATTCGGATCAACAACCAGCGAAAAACCGCTTCTGCTCAGAGAGACCACGGAAGCATCTGCGGTATCGATACGATCCCCCGCAAAGACGGTCATCGACGTTGCCGCAGGCGCACCGTTCAAAGTTACGGTTCCGGTGGAATAGAGTACGGCGCCGGGCCGCTCTGCCAGCAAGCTAGCAGGACACATCACGAGTAGTGACACGGCGACCAGTTCTCGCAACCTCTGTCCTAGCACAGTAGCCTCCGTAGCAGATACTCGCGTTGGCGGTGACTCCGATGTACATTCAGCGGGCGCAGGCCATGCCACGTATCGATTCGCCGGGGCAGAGGCGAAATGTCAGTTTGTGAAATGCACGCCTGTATCCCAAGAAACATAAGGACCTTTCAGGCGGTTGCCGCCGGCATACATACATCCGAGATCATTGGCATTTCCATTATGACCTTCCGGGTGCATTCGTCGTTTCGCTTCATCGCAGTCTCCAGGAGCGTCCCGAGATGCTCCCGGAAGTCGGGCGGAGGCGGCGAGGGCTCGACCCTCAATATGCTGGGGAAGCTCGTCCGATTCACCCTAGCTGAATCATTCCACAATTGTTCAGCGAGCTTCTCGCCCGGACGCGTGCCGACGAAGCGAATTTCAATGTCCTGCCCCGGACGCAGTCCTGACATCTCGATCAAACGCTTCGCCAGAGTCGTGATCTTGACGGGGTCACCCATATCGAGAACATAGATCTCCCCATCCGCAGCAAGCGTAGTGGCCTGTAACACGAGTTGCACAGCCTCCGGAATAGTCATGAAGTAACGCGTCATCTCTTCGTGCGTGACGGTCACCGGCCCCCCGGAGGCGATCTGACGCAGAAAGATCGGGGTGACACTGCCGTTGCTACCCATGACGTTTCCGAACCGCACGCAGGCGCATCGGGTTGCGTGCTGTTGTTCTGACTGTTGCCGTGCCAGATGTTGCACGGTCAACTCAGCCATTCTCTTGGTTGCGCCCATGATGCTGCTGGGATTCACCGCTTTGTCGGTTGAAACCATCAGCAAGCGTTCGGAGCCGCAGTGAATTGCCGCCTCGGCCACAGTGTAGGTACCAAGGACGTTGTTCAGTACCGCTTCGCTACAGTTGTGCTCCATAACCGGAACATGCTTGTAAGCGGCGGCATGAAGCACGACGTCGGGACCGTACTTGTCGAAAATAGCGACCATGCGATCGCGATCACGAACGTCAGCCACGAGCGGAACAAGTTGCGTTTGCCCTCGGAGGTTCGAGGAGAGCTCGCCGTGCATCCGAAAGATGGAATTCTCGTCCTGATCGAGCAAAATAAGACGCTCGACGGAAAGATGGGACACCTGGCGGCTCAACTCCGAGCCGATCGATCCGCCGGCACCCGTGATGAGTACGCAGCTCCCGCGAAAAGCTTCCACAACTGCAGGATCGGGCAAGGTCGCAACAGGCACGGCTTTCTTGATGGCCAATTCGGGCTTTGCATTTCTCGATATGCGTACCTCGCCGTTGATGATGTGGGTCGCCAGCGGCAGGAGCCGGGCCTCAATGCCAAACTCCACGGCGGTCGCGATGGAATCGCCGATGGTCTCGACGTCGGCGTCGGCGATCAGCACGAGATCTACCATTTCGGAGGTGAGGTGCTTTGACAAACTTTCCGGTCCATCGGAGACAGTGAATCCAGCAAGACGCGCACCGTGCAATTTCTTGTCGGGGGACAAAACACACACTACACGAATCTCCGAGTAAAACGAGATCTGCCGCAACGCCGAAGCCAGACCTTCGCCGGTTCCGATCAGCAGCGTTCTCTTAGGAGTGGAGCCCCCCAGCGACGCCTCAAACAAGTACCGCCGCAAGATTCGCGCACCGCCGGCCAGCATCAGGAATACCCCGTAATCGACCACGATCACAGTCAGGGGTAGAACGGCAGCAGGATGGTATTGCAACCAACCGATGCGAAGCAGCAGCATGATGACAGTCGGAGGTAACGCGGCCAGGCACAGCGTCATCGCGTCGCCTAAATTGAAATAACGCCATACGGCGCGATATGCGCCTAAGATCCATAAACATGATGGCCGGATCAGGGCAAGGGCCACCGCGGATGCGCGGACAGCTGCCTGGTAATTCGACGGCACATTGAAGTCAAAGCGAAGCTGCCAAGCCAGCCAGAGCGCCACCATCGAGAGCGATCCGTCTATCGCGATCAAGCCCCAGCGATTAAAAATCCACCGAGGCAGCCGATCGAGCGCACGTCCGGCATGACCACAAAATACTCGCAGCGGAGGTTGCAGCATGTGAGTGGACATGTGCGGTCGAAACTCCGTTTTTGAAGTCTGACGGGTGGCTTACGATTTGGCTGGGGCCTTCCCGTATCCGGGAGACGATGCGGCGTAGCTTGAATTGTATGCAAACCAGCGGCGTTGATGCAAGGACACCGGCGAGCAGAATGTGATTTTTCATGGGAATCTTGCAGTGCGCTGTTTGTGCCATGACCATCACAGTTCGGGTTTCGCACTCCCCTGCGTAGACACCCGCACGTCATCGATCCAGAACTGGCCTCGAATTTGAGTACCTCCGGGTCTACGTGAAAACCGAACCAGTACAAGCGTCACATCCTGAGGAGCAGTGAAAGTGGCTTCCACGTAATGCCAGTTGGTCGTACCGACAGTTTCCTCGGAGTGACCATACTCAACGTTCTTATATCCATCTTGAATTGCCAAGCGCGGTCCATTGGCACTTTCCAGTTCACCGCTCCTCACCCATGCCGAAGCCACGTAGGTGGCGCCAGGCGTCACAGGCACGTACTGCCAAATTCCCGCGTCGTCGACGGTACCGGAGTATGTGATCAACAATGACTGGTTGCCGCGGTGAGTCTGAGTTGAGTCGAGCATACCCGAAACCCCCGGCAACGCCGTGTAGTGCCAGTCGAAAGCGGAATTCAAAATGTCGTGTTCGAAGCTGCTGTTTACGACCTGATTGTCAGGGGTGACATACGGCTTCAAAACGGTGGATCCGTCTATAAGTTGGCGCCAAGCTCTCTGAGCGCCCGTTACGTCGCGAGCAGCGAGCAGTGCATCTACGTAAAAAAGCGCAGCACGCGGATCGAATTCTCGATTTAATCGCAGCATCGATGACCAAACTTGATCGGCTGCGCCCCATTGTTGTCTTCCCACAAGCAGCTTGATGAAGGCCAGATAGATCTCGGGGTTGGGAGGCAATCGCTGAACGATGGGCTGAACGTCCCCCAAGGCACGCCAGCTCGTGTCGAGGGCCGTCTCGGCCATGGCATGATCGTTGCGCACCACAACAGCTAACTGATCGAGCGCGTCTTCAGTCCTGCCTTGTACCAAGAAGAAATTGGCCGCCTCCCAGGCGACCGCGGGAGTTGTGGGGTCAACGGCAATGGCACTACCGATCGCTCTGGTCTCCTCAGTATCGTTGCCGAGGCTGTTCTCGGCCCGAGCCAGGTGGAGCCAGTAAGACGAGGCGTAGGGATTAAGCCGGACAGCTTGCTGAAATTGATAAGCGGCGGCCTGCGGATCCTGCGCTTTCCACATGAGGTACTGGCCCAGCAGATCGTAGTTGGCAGGGTCACGCGGCTGGAGTTGAATAGCCCGCTGGAGTGACAGCCGATCTCGCTTCCAGGAAAGGCGGTATGCGTAATACCCGCGAAGCACACACCAACCGTAGAATCCAGCCAGCGATACGATCAGGACAAACCAAAGCGCGAGCGGCGATTTCGCTTTACGCATAGCTGTGATCGAAGCTTCGGCAGCACTAGAAGTCGCCTGAACTTGCGGATCTTGGCAGGTCCTGACCATCAGCTTCTTCAGCCTGCACCGGTTTGCGGGCCGATCGTTTCGAATCGGCGTAGTAGGCCCTGTAGCGCGACCCGGAGTAGTAGTCGCCCAAGGAGACCAGATCGACCGCATTCAGCACCACACCAAGCAGGTTGCACCTCACCTGGACCAGGAGGTCGCGCGCCCGCAGTACCGCACGCGTAGTTGTCTGCCTGGGGCGAACCACGAGCAGCACAGAATCAGCCTGAACCGACAGTAATACTGAATCGGTAACGGAAAGCGCGGGAGGCGAATCGACGATGATGTGGTCGTACTCATCCCGCCATTGTGACAACAACTCTCGCAGGAGATCGGAACTCAACAGCTCCGACGGTTGGGGGGGCAGTGCACCGGCAGGTATCACGAAGAGATTCTGCTGTCGGGTGGTAAAGATTGCAGTCCTGGCGTCGTCGCCTCCACTGAGGACGTTCGACAAGCCGGGCTGCTGGCGAAGTCCAAACGATCGATGAACGCCAGGACGCCGAAAATCAGCGTCAACAAGCAGGACTTTCTTCCCCTGCTGCGCCAGTACGATGGCGAGGTTAACGCTGGTCATCGTCTTGCCATCTTGAGGCATTGGACTAGTGACGACGATCGTGCGGGGCGGCCCGCCGGCGCTGGAAAGCAGAATCGATGTGCGCAGCGCGCGATAAGCCTCGGCAATTTCCGAGTGCGGTTCCAAGCAAGTGACCAGTGAGACAGCAGGCAACGATTCCGTAACTGCACCCCTGAGAAGCCCGGGGACGTTACGAGGAGCATGTCGCTGCAGTTCGCCTTTCAGGGGAATCATGGCCAACGTTGGAAGCTCCGACAGTGCTTCAACCTGGTCCGGCGTGCGAACCGTGGTGTCCATCGACTCCAGAAGGAACGAGAGCGCAACGCCGCCAATGAGACCCACCAGCAGCGCATATTCGAGATT
>Ga0207761_1000840_pt1 | contig 10575 bp, 8 predicted proteins | sample LuqExpMetageno34_FD_187792 | JGI IMG/M metagenome (GOLD analysis project Ga0207761, IMG submission 187792) | Tropical forest soil microbial communities from Luquillo Experimental Forest, Puerto Rico - Sample 34 (SPAdes) | ecosystem: Environmental > Terrestrial > Soil > Tropical forest ...
GGCGGACGATGCGCCTGCCATGTTCCCGCAAACAATATCTCGGGCTTCGCCACAGCGACCGCCAAATCGCTGACGCCGATCTCGGGCCCCTGGTCGAGCACATGCGCCCACGTCTTGCCTCCGTCGATGGACTTGTACACGCCGCGCTCCGGATTCGGTCCATACGCATGCCCCAGCGCGCCCACGTACACGACGTCGGGATCCTTCGCATCAACCACAATGCGGCTAATCTGCCGCGTCTCGCGCAAACCAACGTTGCTCCACGTCTTGCCGCCGTCGGTCGTGCGGTACACTCCGTCGCCGGAAGCCATGTCGGTTCGTATGTCCGACTCGCCCGTGCCCGCATAAATCACCTGCGGATTCGACGGCGCTACCGCCAGCGCTCCAATCGACGCCACCGGCTGTCCGTCAAACAGCGGCTCCCACGTCACGCCCGCATTGGACGTCTTCCACACGCCGCCATCGACGGCGCCGAAGAAAAACGTGGTCCCGTTGCCCGGTATTCCTGACACCGCTACAGTCCGCCCACCGCGAAACGGCCCAATCAGACGCCATTGCAGGTCGCCATACATGGAAGTCGGAACACCCTGCGCCAAACCTGTGCCACTCGCCAAAGCCAACCAGAAGACCGACATCGTTGCCAATCGCCGCACGAATCGCTCCATCAATTCGAACTTTCTTCACAACTAGAATTCTTGTTCAGTTAGACTACACTTCGCCGTTCCGGCACACGACACTCATGCGAACAAAACTCTCTCTCCTCTGCCTCTTGCTTTTCGTTCCCGTCGTCCACCAAGCCCAAACCAGCAACGTCAGCGCCAAGGCGCTCGGCGAAATGCGCTGGCGCGACGTCGGTCCCCTCCGCGGTGGACGCACCCGCGCCAACTCAGGCGTGCCGAGCCTGCCCAATGTCTTCTACGTTGGATCGGTCAACGGCGGCGTCTGGAAGACCACCGACTATGGACGCACCTGGCAACCCATCTTCGACCAGCAGCCCACCGGCTCCGTCGGAGCCATCGCTGTTGCCCCCTCCGACCCAAACATTGTCTATGTGGGCAGTGGCGAAGGCTTGCACCGTCCCGATCTCTCCGTCGGCGATGGCATCTACAAGTCAACCGACGCAGGCAAAACATGGACGCACCTCGGCCTGCGCGACGGGCAGCAAATCGCGCAAATGGCCGTCGATCCCCGCAACCCTGACCGCCTGTTCGTCGCCGTCGCCGGACATCCCTACGGCCCCAATCCCGAGCGCGGCATCTACCGCTCCACCGACGGCGGCAAGACCTTCGACAAGGTGCTCTACAAGAACGAAAACATCGGCGGCGCGGGCGTGGTCATCGACCCCTCCGATCCCAACACCGTTTACGCGACGCTATGGGAGGCCCGTGAAGGCCCTTGGGAGAACGCCGGCTGGGACGGCCCGGGCGCCGGCATCTTCAAGTCCACCGACGGCGGCTCAACCTGGAATCAGCTTTCCGGCGGCCTGCCCGCCGCTATCAGCCAGGCCAACCTCGCCGTTTCGCTCAGCGACCCGAAGCGCCTGTTAGCGTCTGTCGCCACCAAAGACACTGTCGAACTCTACCTCTCGCCCGATGCCGGAGCCACCTGGCACACCATCACCACCGACTCGCGCCCCAAAGGCCGCATCGGCGGCGGCGACCTCTCCGTTCCCATGTTTGACCCCAGGAATCCCGAGACCATGTACATGGTCTCGACCGTCACCTTCAAGTCCACCGACGGTGGCAAGACCTGGACCGGCTTCCGCGGTGCGCCCGGTGGCGACGACTATCAGGGCATCTGGATCAACCCCACCAACCCCGAAGTCATCCTTTTGACCAGCGACCAGGGCGCCATCGTCACCGTCAACGGCGGCCGCACCTGGAGCTCCTGGTACAACCAGCCGACGGCGCAGATGTACCACGTGGCCGCCGACAACGCCTTCCCTTACCGCCTCTGCAGCGGCCAGCAGGAGAGCGGTTCGGCCTGCATCTCCAGCCGCGGCAACGATGGCGAAATCACCTTCCGCGACTGGCATCCCGTGGCGCTGGAAGAGTATGGTTACGCCGCGCCCGATCCGCTGGATGCCGACATCGTGTACGGCGGCAAGCTCACCCGCTACGACCGCCGCACCGGGCAGGCGCAGAACATCATGCCCGAACAACTGCGCTCGCCTGATTTCCGCATTGTGCGCACTCAGCCTGTGCAGTTCTCGCCCATCGACCCGAAGCTTCTCTACTTCGCCGCCAACACACTCTGGACCACTCGCGACGGTGGCCGCACCTGGAAGCAGATCAGCCCCGACCTCACCCGCAAGACCTGGGACGTACCTGCCAGCGTAGGCATCTTCGCCAGTGAGGTGAAGCCCTCGCAGCGCGGCGTCATCTACGCCATCGCTCCCTCGCCGCTGGAGATCAACCGCATCTGGGCGGGCACCGACGACGGACTCATCTGGCTCACCACCGACGGCGGCGCCAATTGGACGAACGTTACTCCGCCAACTCTAAAAGCATGGGAAAAGGTTTCGATTCTCGAAGCCAGCCGCAGCGATCCCAACACGGCGTACGCCGCCATCAACACGCTGCGGCTTGATGACCTGCGCCCCAGGATCCTCCGCACCCGCGACGGCGGCAAAACCTGGACGGAGATCGTCAACGGCATCCCCGAAAACGAAAATACCAACGCCGTCCGCGAAGATCCTAAGCGCAAGGGCATGCTTTTCGCCGGCACCGAGCGCACTGTCTATGTTTCGTTCGACGACGGAGATCACTGGCAATCGCTGCGGCTCAACCTGCCTGCGACGTCGGTTCGCGATGTCATCGTGAAAGACAACGACCTGGCCATCGGCACCCATGGCCGCGGCTTCTGGATCCTCGACGACATCACTCCGCTGCGCCAACTCGACGACAAGGTCTTGGCCGGCAACGCCTATCTCTTCGAGCCCGAATTGGCCTATCGTGTGCGCTGGAACACCAACTCTGACACGCCGCTTCCGCCCGACGAGCCCTCCGGGCAGAACCCGCCCGACGGCGCCATCCTGAACTATTACCTCAGCCCCAACGCAAAAGATGATGTAACACTTGAAGTACTCGACAGCTCCGGCAAACTCGTGCGCCGCTTCTCCAGTGCCGACCCGCTGCCCGCGCCTGATCCCGAACTCTTCATCCCCAGCTACTGGGTGCGTCCGCCGCAGCATCTCAGTAATCAGCCCGGCTTCCACCGCTTTGTGTGGGACTTGCGCTACACGCCCATCCCCGGGGTAAAGCCCGAGTACCCCATCGCCGCCGTGTACATGAACACCGCCCCCACCGCGACGTCTCCCTGGGTGATGCCCGCCAAGTATAAGGTCGTGCTCACCGCCAACGGACAGAAACACTCGCAGGACCTCACCATCGTGATGGACCCGCGCGTGAAGACGCCGATGCCTGGCCTCGAGCAACAGTTCGCGCTTTCGCAGCAGGTTTACGAAGACCTGCAGAAGCTGCAGCCCATCAACGACCAGGTCGAGCAACTGCGTGCCCAGATCAAAGCGCAGCGCGCCAAGTCGCCTTCGCCCGCCGACACGGCGAAGCTCGATGCGTTTTCTCAAAAGCTCGACGCGTTCACCGGAGCCGAAGGCCGCCGCCGCCGCGGTATCCCGCTGTCCTCTACACTCTCCAGCGTACGCGGCAGCCTGCTCGAGGTCTTCTCCGTATTGCAGAGCGCCGACGTGGCTCCAACTCCGCAAGCCACACAAGCCGTGACGACCCTCAGCCAGTCAACGCAGGCTCTACTCAAACAATGGGAGGAAATTCAGAAGACCGAGTTGCCGCAACTGAAGTCGCAACTAGGAATCGCCGCGCTGCCTCACGTCACGCAAGATGCAGCGCACTCTGGCGGCGTCACGACAACTCAGGACGAAGACTAAAACGACGACCACGGCGAGCGCCTGGTCAGTGTGTCCCGTCCTTTACTTTGGGAAAGGGTGGAGCCCCGCTTCTCGCATGGCGTCATTCTGAGCGACGTGATCCGAGTCGGAGACTCCGCCATACGCTTGTGACGAGGCCTGCTTTTTCTAACCACTAGCCACTAGCCACTGACCACTTCGTTCACCCCGCCACGCGCAACAGCCAGCCAACGATCGACTCCCACTCGCGCTCCGAGTCCCCGTACCCTGCAGCCCGGTCGGCCCGCCGGTACCAGTACTTCGCGTTCGACAGGTCTCCCTGTTTGCGGTGGAGGTAGCCATGCACCCACGAACCATCCGGACCCTCGTCGCGCTGGGCCACCTCATGGGCCTTTTCCCAGTCGCCTTTACCGTCCCACCACAGCGCTTCCAAAGCAGCGCTCAATCCTGCTGGCGGCGCGTCGTTCTTCAACGACTCGCGAAACCTCGCGATGTCCATGCAACCCCTCGTGGCACAATCGTGCTGCGAACTAATACACCACTAAGTTGCCGCAATCTCAAGGACCCAGCGCACCACCCGTCGTGCGCCGCATCACGTTAGCGCCGCACGTCGCCCCGGGCTATCCTCCGTGCTATGTTCTGGTTATGTACCGCAGAATTCTCTACGTCCTGATTTTCGCTTGCTTCCTGTCGTCATTTGCTTTCACCCAACAGTCCGACGACGCCGTCAAAGCCGTTCAAAACCTTGAGCAATATCGCGAGGGTCTCATTCGGCTCTGGATGAACGACTTCGGCAACCTGGGCCGCTATCGCGAGGCCAACACCAAGCTGTCGCCCCCAGCCGTCGGCGAAAACCGCGTCGTCTTTATGGGCGACTCCATCACCGACATCTGGAAACTGGAGCAGTCCTTCCCCGGCAAGCCGTACGTGAATCGCGGCATCGGGGGACAGACCACACCCCAGATGCTGATTCGCTTCCGGCCTGACGTTATTGACCTGGGTCCCAAAGTCGTCGTTATCCTGGCCGGCACCAATGACATTGCCGGCAACACAGGCCCCATGACGACCGCCGAGATCGAGGCCAACTACCTCACCCTGGCGGAGCTCGCGCGTCTGCACGGCATCGGCGTGGTGTTTTCTTCGGTTTTACCGGTGAACAACTACACCCAACGCTCGAAGCTCTTCTTCCCTCTTCGCTCGCCCGCGGAGATTCTCGAATTGAACCGCTGGATGAAGAACTACTGCGCCCAAAATGGTTGTGTCTATCTCGACTACTTCACCGCTATGGTGGACGACAAAGGCTTTCTCAAGGCCGATCTTGCCGACGACGGGCTCCATCCAAACGAAAAGGGCTACGCCATCATGGCTCCGCTGGCGCAGAAGGCCATCGAGCAAGCGCTATCTCAACACTGATGCGCAACATGAAAGGTTTGTCATGCTGAGCGGAGCGATTCGCAGCAGCGCCTGGCGTAGCCGAAGGACACGCTTCTTCGATCGACGAACCACTGGCTCTTACAGTTTGTTGAGCCCATCCAGCGCCGCTACTTTGAATGCCTCGGCCAGCGTCGGATAGTTGAAGACCGTGTCGCGGAAATACTCGATCGTCCCGCCCAGGGCCAGCACCGCCTGTCCGATGTGCACAATCTCCGCCGCCCGGTCGCCAATGACGTGTACGCCGAGCAGCTTCAGGGTCGATGGATCGAAGATCAGTTTCAGGAACCCCTGGTCGTCCCCCAGCATCTGTCCTTTCGCCAGCTCGGCGTAGCGCGCAATGCCAACTTCGTACGGGATCTTGTCCTTCGTGAGTTGTTCTTCCGTGGCGCCCACCATCGAAATCTCAGGAATCGTATACACCCCGTATGGAATCAGGTTCGGCGGGATCGCCGCGGCTACGCCAAATATGTGGGAGCTCGCTAATCGGCCCTGCTCCATCGAGGTACTGGCCAGCGCCGGAAACCCGATGACATCTCCCGCCGCATACACGTGCGGCACCTCCGTTTGAAAGTGTTCGTCCACCACCAGCTTGCCGCGGCCGCCCGGATGCAGCCCTATCGCCTCAAGGTTCAGTTGGTCGCTATTGGCTTGCCGCCCCACGGCATACAGCAGTGCCTGCCCTTGCACCTTCTTGCCGCTTTCCAGCTTGGCGAACACCCGATCGCGGTCTTCATCGAACCCCACCGCCACCACTTTCTCGCCCAGGCGGAACACCGTCCCCAACTGCCTGAGCTGAAAGCACAGGCTCTCTACTATCTCGCGATCGGCAAACTCCAGCAGGATCGGCCGCTGGTCCAGCAGCGTCACCTTCACTCCCAGCGCTGCAAACATCGATGCGTATTCCAGCCCGATGATGCCCGCTCCCACTACGATCAACTCGCGCGGCAGTTCCTGCAGATCGTGCACCTGGTCAGAATCAAAGATCCGCTTTCCGTCGATAGGAATCTGCTCGTCATGCGCCGGCCGCGTCCCGCAAGCAATCACGAAATAGTCGCTGTGCAATACCACCGATCCCATATCGCTCACGACTTCGACCTGGTGGTCGCTGATGAAGTGCGCCGATCCCTCCAGCACGGTTACTCGGTTGCGCCGCAACTGTGACTTGATGACCTCAATCTCTCGTGCCATCACGGCATCGGAACGGAACACCAGGTCCTGCATCGCGATCTGGTCTTTCACCGCATAGCTGCGACCGTAAAACGACCGCTGCCGCAATCCGCTCAAGTACAGCACGGCTTCGCGAAACGTCTTGCTCGGAATCGTGCCGGTATTGACGCACACGCCGCCGATGGACCGTTTGCGCTCGACCACCGCCACTTTCTTCCGCATCTTGGCCGCGCAGATGGCCGCTTTTTGCCCCGCCGGACCGCTGCCGATTACCACCAGGTCGTACGAATTATTGGAACCTGTTGCCATGGTCATTGGGCCGCACCTCTCCCCATGAAATCAACGAACCTCTGACCTGCCGGGAGAGTGCGCTTTCAGTGCCTAGAAGCTACCATCATTCCGCGCGGAACGGAAGGCGATCAGGCTCGCTCCCAGCGTGACCGCGGACCGGGCGATTTATCTTTCAAAGTGCGCCAAAATCGGTTATAGTCTCGCCCCAACGGATTACGGCATGGAAATCCAGACGGGATCCACATCGCGTCGCTGCGCCCGCGGGGTAGCCGCACGGTGCATTTCGTTCGTTTTGGCCACTGCGCTTCTGGCGTATGCCACGCCCCTTTTCGCCGAAGACGGTAAGACACTCAAAGTTTGCATTCCCGAACATACCGCCAGCAATGCCCAGCTCCATCAGGTGGCAACCAGTATCTCTAGCCACAAGCCTGACAAAGCCACTCATACCAAGTTACAAGGAGTGGAACTCCTAGGCCTTGACGAGATTCTGCATACCGACAACGTCTTTAAGGGGAATTTGGCGAAGCAGACTCTCTCCACTGAGGCACGCGACCGGGCCGGCAAAGAACAATGTGACTACCTTCTCGTGATCTCAGTGCCGGACGCAAAAACGGCGCGCTCCGCTCAGCCCAACGCCTGGTCTCCTGACCAACAACTGACCACCAACACAGGCGACCCCTACATGCGCAGGCAGGATCCCGACATTTACGTCGAAGTGAAATACCGTCTGTATCACCTCGTTACGACGGAAACCAGCATCGACGGATTTGTTGCCACCCACCAGGCCGCCCCGCAGCAAGCAGTCGTCTCCCAGGCACTGGATATGTTGGCGAACCAGGTCTTCACCAAAATCACAAAGTAGACTCAGCCGAGATTGCTCCCACGGTCTTCAGGCCGCAACCGTCTCCAGTCCCTCTATGCGTTTCAGTATCGCCTCCACCACGCCGCAACGGGCCTGCAACTGCAATTTGGCCTCGCGATGGTCAGTGCGCGCGATCTCGTGGATCAGGTTCTTATGCCGTTCCTGCAGGATTTCCAGCAGCAGGCGTCGCTCGTTCTCTTCCAACCGGAGTTCCATAACGTCCTCCCGCCGAGTGTTGAAAGTCTCCGCGGTGATCCCAATCGGATACCACCTCACTCTAGCTTCAGTCTAGGCCGTTCCCGCCCGTCAGGAGCACCAAAATCCAATTCGCTTCCCGTTTCAGTCCGCCTGTGCGCTGCGCTTCCCGCTGCTTCCAGAAGCGACGCTACTCTTCAACGGGTCACGCTCACTGCCCGACGTTGACGGTTGCGTGTATGCTTATTGGTTTCACTAGAGCAAAAGGGCGTAACTCCCTTTCTTGTTTGCTGCGATTTCACGGCCGCTGCTCGCCGCAACCGGACGCGGCCCCTTACGGAGACCACATGGCTACCAAGGCCGAAGCGAAACCGACCACTGCCGTCAAATCCCCCGCTTACTCCCCAAAGACCGACTTCGAATCCGATCTGGCGCTGGAGTTCCTCCGCGTGGTGGAAGAAGCGGCCATATCCTCGGCCACGACCATGGGTCAGGGCGAGCGCAAGCGTGCCGACCAAATGGCCACCGAGACCATGCGCTCCGTAATGGATTCCGTTCCCATGGATGGCACCATCGTCATTGGCGAGGGCGAGCGCGACGAGGCGCCCATGCTCTACATTGGCGAGAAGGTCGGCAAGCAGGATGGCGGCGTCTATCCCGAGGTGGACATCGCCGTCGATCCGCTGGAGGGCACCAACCTCTGCGCTAACGGACTGCCCGGGGCCATCACCGTCTTGGCGGCCTCCGAGCGCGGCGGCTTGCTGCACGCTCCCGACTGCTACATGGAAAAGATGGTGGTCGGCCCGTCGTGCAAGGGCATGGTGGACCTCGAAGCTCCCGTCGGACACAACCTGGCCGTCATCGCCAAGGTGTTGGGTCGCCGGGTCGAAGACCTGGTTATCGTCATTCTCGACCGCCCGCGCCACGAGAAACTGATTGCCGACGTCCGCAAGGCGGGAGCACGCATCCTGTTGATCTCTGACGGCGATCTTTCCCCCGGCGTCGCCGCCGCCATGCTCGGCTCAGGCGTGCACGCTGTTATGGGCGCCGGCGGAGCGCCCGAAGGCGTCATAACTGCTGCCGCCATTCGCTGCCTCAACGGCTACATGGTTGGCCGCCTCACCGGCTACACTCCCGAGCAGGCCGAACGCATGCCCGACATGGGCATCAAAGACCCCAGGCGCATCTACACCGCCGAAGAACTGGCGCCGGGTAAGAACATTGTCTTTGCCGCCACCGGCGTCACCGACGGACCTCTGCTCAAAGGCGTGCGCTTTTTCGGCGACGGCATTCGTACCACTTCGCTTGTCATGAAGCTGAGCAACCGCAAGGTACGTTTCATCGAGAGCATCCACGTCAGCAAGAACCCCGATGCGAAGGTGCGCATCCCGTAGGTCGGGCGTTCCGGGCAGAAGGTCGAAGGCCCTCCTCCGGGAGGGCCCTCTCTTTCCCTTTTCGATTCCATTCCCGATTGCCGGTCCCGTCTTCTCGTAATTCCCGCTTGACAGATTCCCAACAGGAGTACACTTTGCTTAGAGCAAGGTAACTGCGGTTGGATTTCCCCCGCCGGAGAGGCTTGCATGAACGTTCATTTTACGTACAAGATTTCGAAGACCTCCGACCTTGAGAAACAAGTCAAACAACAACTGGAAAAGCTCGGCAAGTACCTTCAGGTCTTTCGTCCCGATCTAGTCCACGTCAAGGGCATCATTGAGGATAGTTCCGCACGCGAAGGCGTGATCGTGACCGTGAACCTGCGCTTGCCCTCCGGCCAGATGGCCGCGCAGGAGAAGAGCCCCGTCGCCTCCACTGCCGTCAGGGCCGCCTTTGACGCCCTCACCGAGCAGCTCAAACGGCACAAGCAGGTACTGCGCAGTAAGCACAAGTGGGCGCGCCATCGTGATGCCGACCGTCGCGCCACCGAGATCGCCTCGTTCGAGAGCACCCTCGCCGCCGTGTACCCGGAAACCGTCTCACCCGGCGACATCGCCGGCTACATTGACGTCAGCCTGCCTCGGCTCGAGCGTTTCGTTGAGCGGCAAATCGCTTATCGCGTCAGCTTGGGTGAGTTATCACCGGCGCAGGTGGATCCCGACGAGGTCGTGGCCGAAGCCATCGCCAACGCACTCAGCGACGAATTCGAGAAACCCGAGCGCATGAAGATCGAGCCCTGGCTCCACCGCCTCGCGCGCCAAGCCATTGACTCCGTCGCCATTGGCGACGGCGACTCTGCCAGCGTCTCCCTCGAAGGTCGCCACGGCGTGCAGAATGTGCAGGCCAGTGACGAGGCGCGATTGCAGTTCCATCAGCCCGACGACCGCCTCTTGGAAGGGGACATCATTGCCGACGGCCATGCCGACAACCCCGAACAGGTTGCCGTGCGGGAGGAACTCATCAAGCTGGTGCAGCTCGCGCTGCGCGACGCCGGGCGTCCGGTACGTGAGGTTTTCATCCTGCACGCGATCGAGGGCTTCACACAGGAAGAGATTGCCGTCATCACCAACCACACCCTGGAGGAGGTGCGTGCGTCCATCCGCAAGGCACGCCAGCACCTGCAACGCGCCTTGCCCATCGAGGACCTTTTCAAGAACAGGACGATTGAATTCACTCGGAGCGTCTGAAGGGGCCTCCTCGCGGCGGCTCCTCCGAAACCATCACTACGACTCGACCCAGGAGAACCGGAATGATCACAAAGTTTGACATCCGAGAACTTGCTAATCTCCATTCGCCGGAGGGCTGCGCT
>Ga0207761_1000841_pt1 | contig 10568 bp, 7 predicted proteins | sample LuqExpMetageno34_FD_187792 | JGI IMG/M metagenome (GOLD analysis project Ga0207761, IMG submission 187792) | Tropical forest soil microbial communities from Luquillo Experimental Forest, Puerto Rico - Sample 34 (SPAdes) | ecosystem: Environmental > Terrestrial > Soil > Tropical forest ...
CTGCGGCGCGCATCGCAAGCCAAAATCTCCGGTGGTGGGTGCGCGCGACGAAGTTCGCCGCCGCCGCCGTCGCCAAACCTCAATAGGCACGGCGCGCGCAGAATTCGGTGATATCCAAAAGCGTGGAGCGCAGCGGGCTCGCGGGAAGCGGCGCCAGCGCATCGCGGGCTGCTCCGGCGTAGTGCTGCGCACGGGCCTGCGTTTCGCGAATCGCGCCCGTTTCTTCGACGTAGGAGATTGCCCGCTTGAGATCGCCCTCCTGCTGCAGGCCGGACTCTATGACGCGGGTCCAAAAATGCCGCGCCTCTTTGTCGGCGCGCGCGAGCGCGAGAATGACCGGCAGGGTGACTTTCGCTTCGCGAAAATCGTCTCCCACGGATTTGCCCATCTGCGCCTGGCGGCCCGAATAATCGAGAACATCGTCGACGAGTTGAAACGCAATGCCGAGATTGTGGCCATAGACGCGGAACGCGTCCGACGTCTCTTTCGGCGCATCGGCGATTACTGCGCCCGCTTCGGAGGCTGCCGCAAACAACGCCGCCGTCTTGGCGCTGACGACATCGAGATAGTCCGTCTCGCGCGTCCCAAGATTGTTCGATGATTTGAGCTGGAGCACCTCGCCCTCTGCAATAACGGTGGCGGCGGATGAAAGTATATCGAGCACGGCAAGGCTTTCCGCTTCCACCATCAGCTGAAATGCCCGGCTGAAAAGAAAATCTCCTACAAGAATTGTGGGCTTATTGCCCCAAACGATATTGGCCGCGATCTTGCCACGGCGTAGCGTGCTTGCATCGACGACATCGTCGTGAAGGAGTGTGGCCGTGTGAATGAACTCGACGGCTGCGGCGAGTTTTACGTGGTGAATACCTTGGTAACCGGATACGCGCGCTGCGGCGAGAGTAAGCAAGGGACGAAGCCGCTTGCCGCCGGAATCGATCAAATGCCGCGCCAGTTGAGGAATCAGAAGGATCGAGCTTCCGGCCCGATCACGAATCAAGCGGTCCGCGGCGGCCATATCGTCGGCCAGAAGATTGTGAAGCCGGTCGACGGGGTTGTCGCCCAGCTGCATCTTTTCCGCATCGACAACTGCCATACCCATCCGTTCCGCCATTCTCGCCGTTCTGTGCCGGGCCCGGGACATTAGAAATGGGGCCAGAGTCCGGTCAAGGCGGCCTTTGGGCACCCCCTAGCACAGGAAACGCAAGCAAATTCACGCGCAGCGCCACTGCGACAATCGAACCGGCGTCGCCCGATCGCGCAAGGCCGTGGTTGCCCGCTTCGAGTGCCGAAAGCAGCTCTCCGACAAGTTTATGCGCGGGAGGGACCTGGCATCGCAATATTGCAGCTCCGGGAGATAGTATGCAGAGAAGAACACGTCTACTGCGAATGCGTTCTTGACGCTTCGCAGTCTGAGCAGACTTCTACCGCCCCGATGACAACCTATACCGAAGACCGCTTCCTTGACGGCAAGGTACTGGTCCGCCAGCCGATGGCGGGATTTCGCTCTGGTCTCGATGCCGTGATGTTGGCCGCGGCCGTGCCGGTAGAAGCGGGCGAAGAATGTCTCGAACTCGGTGCGGGCGCGGGTGCGGCAAGCCTCTGTCTTGCGCAGCGCGCGGCGGATTGCCGGATAGTAGGCCTCGAGATCGATTCCGCACTCGCGCGGCTTGCCAACGACAACGCACGCGCCAACGGGGTAGAAGCCCGGGTGCAAATTCTCCAAGGCGACGTTTTTGCCTTGCCCCAGGAGTTCAAGCGCACGTTCAAGCACGTGTTTTCCAATCCGCCGTTTCACGACGGCGCGGATGGCGAGCGGCCTTCCGACACTGCGCGCAGCACGGCCCTCCACGATGACGGCCGTTTTCGAGTGTGGATCGAAACAGGTGCGAAGCGGACTGCATCGAGCGGGACATTCACGGTCATTATACGTGCGGACAGACTTGGCGAGGCGCTTTCGGGGCTACCCCATCGCGGCGTAACGATCTTCCCGCTATGGCCGCGCGCGCAGGTGCCAGCCAAGCGGGTGATCCTGCAGCTACGGAAGGATTTGCGGGCACCCGGCGCGGTGCTTCCGGGCCTCATACTCCATGACGACGACGGCCACTTCACGCCAGAGGCCAATGCGATTTTGCGTTGCGGCGCTTCGCTTGCCCTCTCTGGGCGCTGACTGTACGGTCCCGGCCCGCCGCGAACGGAACCGGAATCGTGCAGAAGGCCCGGACATTCCAGGACCTCATCTTGACGCTGCAAAATTATTGGGCAGCGCAGGGCTGCGTCCTTTTGCAGCCCTACGACCTTGAGATGGGGGCTGGCACGTTTCATCCAGCGACGACGCTTCGCGCGCTGGGCCCAAGACCTTGGCGCGCGGCATATGTCCAACCCTCGCGCAGGCCCTCGGATGGCCGTTATGGCGAAAACCCGAACCGCCTGCAGCACTACTATCAATTCCAAGTGATCCTGAAGCCCGCTCCGAAGGACGTTCTCGACCTTTATCTCAATAGCGTGCGTGCCATCGGGCTCGATCCGGACCTGCATGACATCCGTTTCGTCGAGGACGATTGGGAAAGTCCGACGCTTGGCGCTTGGGGCCTCGGCTGGGAAGTGTGGTGCGACGGCATGGAGATCACGCAATTCACGTATTTCCAGCAGGTGGGCGGCATCGATTGCGATCCCGTATCGGCGGAAATTACTTACGGCCTCGAGCGACTTGCCATGTATGTGCAAGGCGTCGAATTCGTCTACGACCTCGCCTTCAATGAGCACTTCCGCTACGGCGAAGTCTTTCACCAGTCGGAGCGCGAATTTTCGGCGTACAATTTCGAGAAAGCCGATACGGAGCTGCTCTTTCGCCATTTCGCCGACGCCGAAAAGGAGTGCCGGGCACTGGTTGCGGCGAAACTTGCATTGCCCGCCTACGACCAATGCATCAAAGCGAGTCATTGCTTTAATCTTCTCAATGCGCGCGGCGCCATCAGCGTGACGGAGCGCGCAGCCTTTATCGCGCGCGTACGCGCGTTGGCGAAATCCTGCTGCGAAACGTGGCTCGAAAGCCCGATGGGCGACTACAAGCCGCGGTACGGGTGAGCGATGCCCGAACTTCTGCTCGAGCTTTTTTCCGAGGAGATCCCCGCGCGCATGCAGGCTGCGGCGGCGAAGGACATCGAACGTCTGCTTGTCGGCGCTCTTTCCGATCGTGCGCTGTTGTTCGAGAGCGCCAAATCCTTTTGGGGGCCGCGACGGCTGACGCTCGTAATCGGCGGGCTTCCGCCGTTCCAGCCCGATATCCAGGAAGAGCGCAAGGGCCCGAGAACCGACGCGCCGCAGAATGCTGTCGAAGGCTTCTTGCGTTCGGCCGGTGTCTCGCTCGAACAGTGCGTGAAGCAGAATGACGGCAAAGGCGACTTCTACGTCGCGCGTATCCGCCGCGCGGGAAAAAGCACGACAGATGTTTTAAGGGAGATTCTTCCCGAGGCCATCGGAAAGCTTGCGTGGCCAAAGTCGATGCGCTGGCCCGATTCCCGTGCCCGTTGGGTGCGCCCGCTGCATGCCATAGTTTGTACCTTCGATGGCGAAGTCGTGCCATTCGCCTTTGCCGGCGTGGAGAGCGGGAACACCACCTTTGGGCATCGCTTTCTCTCCAGTGGTCCAATCGAAGTTCGCCGTTTCGAAGATTATGCGAAGAAACTCCGCGAAGCTCACGTGGTGCTTTCCGCCGATCAGCGCCGCGACATCATCTTGCACGATATGAAGCAGAAGACCTTCGCTCTGGGCCTCGAATGGATAGAGGATCAAAGTCTGATCGACGAAGTCGTGGGCCTTGCCGAATGGCCCGTCGTTCACACGGGAAAGATCGACGACGCATTCATGGATGTGCCCGGCGAGATCTTGCAAACCGCCATGCGGACGCATCAGAAATATTTTGCCCTGCGGGCGGGCGAGGCGGGTGGCGAATACGTACTTGCCAATCGTTTTGCCTTTGTCGCCAACACGGTGACGAAAGATGGCGGCGCCGAAGTCGTGTCGGGAAACGAGCGTGTTCTTCGGGCCCGGCTTGCCGATGCCAAGTTTTTCTGGGACCAAGACAGGAAACGCAGGTTGTCGTCTCGCGTCAACGACCTCAAAAACAGCGTGTTCCATGCGCGGGCCGGGACCATGCACGACCGCGCCTTTCGCATCGCGCTGCTTGCAATGTTGATAGCCGATGAGTTGGGGTTCGATGTAGCGCTCGCCGAGCGCGCCGGTCTTCTCGCCAAGGCCGACCTTGTCAGCGGCGTCGTCGGCGAATTTCCCGAGCTTCAGGGCGTCATGGGATATCGCTTTGCCAGCGAAGACGGTGAGGCCGGGGAAGTCGCGCTTGCGATCCGCGATCATTACAAGCCCCTCGGTCCGAACGATTTGGTCCCCAGCGCGCCCATCTCGATTGCTACCGCGCTTGCCGACAAGATCGACGGCTTGATGACGTTGTGGTGTGCGGGCGAGAAGCCCACGGGCTCGAAAGATCCGTTCGCTCTGCGGCGCGCGGCACTCGGAATTATCCGCATCGTGCTCGAGAACCGGCTGCGATTGCCGCTTCGCATCGCGCTCTATGGCGTTGCCGTTGCGGCGAACATGCAGCGCGAGCATTCCTGGGAGCGGCGTGTGGCGGACGCACTCTCGAACAAGCTTCTTATAAAAGGCATTGCCGACGATCTTATGGAGGTTGCGCGCCGAGAAGCGTCGCATAGGGGAAGCGGTACCGTGCCGCAAAAAACGTCGGAGGCGGCCGACGAGGTGCTTGGATTTCTTGCGGATCGCTTGAAGGTCGCTTTGCGCGACAAGGGCGTGCGCCACGATCTGATTGACGCGGTTTATTCGCTTGGGACCGAAGACGATCTGTTGCGCTTCGTCGCACGCGCGGAGGCGCTACAAGCTTTCCTCGCCACGGATGACGGGACCAATCTTCTTGCGGGCTACCGGCGCGCCATAAACATTCTAAGGATCGAGGAAAAAAAGGACGGGCGCGTCTACGCCGCAGAGCCGGACCCGGTGATGTTGTCCCTGCCGGAGGAAGTCGCGTTATTCCGCGAAATGGCGACGGCCCGCGAATTGATCGCGGCCGAGATCGCGCGGGAGCGCTTCAAAGAGGCGATGACGGTGATGGCGCGCCTGCGCGAGCCGGTAGATGCGTTTTTTGACAAGGTGACCGTCAACGCGCCCGATCCCGGCTTGCGGCAAAATCGGCTGCTGCTTTTGTCGCGGCTGCGTGCAAGCCTGCACGAAGTCGCGGATTTCTCGAAGATCGAGGGCTGACCCATGACGCAGTGGGTGTACAGGTTCGGCAACGGCGCGTCCGAGGGCCGGGCAGACATGAAGAACCTTTTGGGCGGCAAGGGCGCGAACTTGGCCGAGATGAGCAATTTCGGGCTGCCCGTACCTCCCGGTTTTACGATTACCACGGAAGTCTGCACCTATTTCTACACCCACGGCGAAAGCTATCCGGCCGATCTCGATGCGGCTGTCGATAAGGCCGTCGACTGGGTGGGCGAGGTTGCGGGCGGCAAGCTCGGCGATGCGCAAAGGCCGCTTCTCGTTTCGGTACGCTCCGGAGCGCGTGTGTCCATGCCCGGCATGATGGACACGGTGCTAAATCTCGGACTGAACGCGACAACCGTCGAGGGTCTCGCCAAGCTCACGGGCAATCCGCGCTTTGCTTACGATTCCTATCGACGCTTCGTGCATATGTATTCGAATGTCGTGCTCGGAATCGAACATGCGGTGTTCGAGGAAATCCTCGAAACCGAGAAGGAAACGCGCGGCATCGATCTTGATACCGATCTCGCGGCGGAAGATCTCCGCGAGATCGCGGCGCTTTACAAGGCGGAAGTTGAGAAGCGGCTCGGCAAACCGTTTCCTGAAGACGTAAACGAACAAATGTGGGGCGCGGTCAGCGCCGTCTTCGGTTCATGGAAAAGCCATCGCGCGCGGACCTATCGAAAGTTGCACGACATCCCGGAAGACTGGGGCACCGCGGTCAACGTGCAGGCCATGGTGTTCGGCAATCGCGGCGATACGAGCGCAACGGGCGTTGCCTTCACGCGCGACCCGGGGACGGGCGAAAAGATTCTCTTCGGGGAATTTCTGGTCAATGCGCAGGGCGAGGACGTCGTAGCCGGCATCCGTACGCCGCAGCCGATCACGCGTCTTGCGCGCGAGCGTAGCGGCGGCAAGAAGCCCTCGATGGAAGAAGTGATGCCCGATTGTCATGCGCAGTTGAAGGCGATCGGCGAGCGTCTCGAAGCGCATTATCGCGACATGCAGGACGTGGAGTTCACGGTGCAGGAAGGCACGCTCTTCATGCTCCAAACGCGTTCGGGCAAACGCACGGCCGAATCCGCGCTCAAGATCGCCGTCGACATGGTGCGCGAGGGCTTGATCGACAAGGAAACGGCGGTGTCCCGGGTCGACCCGCAAGCGCTAGATCAGCTGCTGCATCCGACCCTCGATCCCAACGCCCCCAAAGAATGCATCGCGGCAGGGCTTGCGGCTTCTCCGGGTGCCGCAACAGGCGAGATCGCTTTTTCCGCGGAGGAAGCCGAAAAGCGCGCGGCGGACGGCGGCAGCGTAATACTCGTGCGCGTCGAGACCAGCCCCGAAGACATTCACGGTATGCACGCTGCCAAAGGTATTTTGACGGCGCGCGGCGGGATGACCTCGCACGCGGCCGTCGTCGCGCGCGGAATGGGACGGCCATGCGTGTCTGGCGCGGGCACACTCAAAATCGACGGCTCGCGCGGCACGATGACGGCCGGGAATGTGGTCCTCAATCGCGGCGATATCATCACCATCGATGGCGCAACGGGACAGGTCTTCAAAGGGCGCGTGCCCATGCGCCAGCCGGAGCTCACCGGCGATTTCTCGACCTTGATGGGCTGGGCGGATTCGCTTCGCCGATTGAAGGTGCGCGCGAATGCCGACACTCCGGAGGATGCGGCGGTGGCGCGCCGTTTCGGCGCCGAAGGAATCGGACTTTGCCGCACCGAGCATATGTTCTTCGATGCGAACCGCATCGTGGCGGTGAGACAGATGATCCTCGCGGACACCGCGGAACAGAGGGCAGCTGCGCTCGCAAAACTTTTGCCAATGCAGCGGGACGATTTCGAAGCGATTTTTCGCGTTATGGAAGGCTTGCCTGTCACGATCCGCCTTCTCGATCCGCCGTTGCACGAGTTCTTGCCCCAGAGCGACGAGGAAATCGCGCAGATTGCGCGTGCGACGGGAAGCGATCCTGCAAAACTGCGGGCGCGTGCGATCGCTCTGCACGAAGCCAATCCGATGCTCGGACACCGCGGCTGCCGCCTCGGGATCACGTTTCCCGAACTATATGAGATGCAGGCACAGGCGATTTTCGAGGCTGCCGCGAATGCCGAGAAGGCGGGCGGAATGCCCGTGCAACTCGAGATCATGATTCCGCTCGTCGGCTTCAAGAGCGAGCTCGATACGCTGAAAGCGCGCATCGACGGCGTCGCGGAAGCCACCAGGAAAAATGGCGGGCAAGTGCCGCACTATCTTGTGGGCACGATGATCGAATTGCCGCGCGCTGCGTTGCGTGCCGAGGAGATAGCCGAGACGGCCGAGTTCTTTTCCTTCGGCACGAACGATCTTACCCAGACGACTTTGGGCTTAAGCCGCGACGACGCGGGAAGCTTTCTTACGGAATATCTGGCGCGCGGCCTTATCGCGCGCGATCCCTTCGTCACCATCGATCGCGACGGCGTGGGCGAGCTTGTGCGTATCGGCGCGCAGCGCGGGCGAACGAAGCGCAAAAATTTGAAGGTCGGCATCTGCGGAGAACATGGCGGCGATCCTGATTCGATCCGCTTTTGTCATGATTCGGGACTCGATTATGTCTCGTGTTCACCATTCCGAGTGCCGGTTGCGCGCCTTGCAGCAGCACAAGCGGCGCTTACGCAAACAAAGGCAATTGATTAATCTGTATACGATCAATGCAGGAAAACATTGGGTTTTTCCGTGTGCATGACGCAACGTCATGTTTATATGCGCTTTCTATTTGACGGACCGGAAATTCTTTGGCAGTAATTTTGCGCTCGCCGGGGGAAGCGAGCGATCATTCGGAACGGAGCTCGAATTCATTCGAACAGAATCCATTCGAAACGGAATCCCGAAGGACCAATTTTCCCAATGACAAAAATTTCGAAGGTTTTACGGCGCACGGATTGTGCAGCCGCTCTGGTGATCGCGCTCGTCCTCGCGGTCGCCGCCGGCGCTGCCACGCACGACAAAATCGGGGCCGCGGATCGGCCCGCAGGCGATCGTCAGCAGACGGCCGAGTTGCGCGGTACACTGACGAATAACGAGCATTTGCAGATAGACGTACAATCCGTTCCGCATCCCTTATTGCGTTCCGACGTAATCCGCGCGGATCTGATTGTTGCAAGACCGTCGCCGACCGAACTCGAGATCGCGAGGCTTTCCGGCGAGGAGCGCTGCCTTGCCGAGGCGATGTATTACGAAGCGCGCGGCGAAGGCACGGAAGGCCAGATGGCGATCGCAGAAGTCGTATTTCACCGGCTTCATCATCGCGGCTTTCCGAGTTCGATATGCGGCGTCGTTTATCAGGGCGTAAGCGACGAGGGCGGGTGTCAGTTTTCGTTTGTCTGTGATGGCGAAATGCTGCACCGGAAAACCTCAGCCGACTGGCGCCGCGCCAAACTTCTCGCTGAAAAAATTCTCAGCGGCTACACTCATCTGGGAAATTCGACCGACGGTGCAACCTCGTTTCACACCATCGACGTCGAACCGGATTGGTCGAGCAATCTCGAGCGAACCGTCCAGATCGGCAATCATATTTTCTACAAGCCGCTGCCACGCACGCGCGCCAGCTGAGACGCGCCGTTAGCTGGCGTGTTTGCGTGGATCGATCCGATCATCATTGGCATGCGAGCGTTCCGGCTATAAGCCGAACATATGCGCGAGACGATCAGCGCGACGAGTTTGCCAGCGTGCGCAGGCGCGCAACGCGCTCGGTCGTGGCGGGATGTGAGCCAAGCCAACTAGGCCGGCAGCCGTCTTTGCCGCAGAGAGTCTTGTCCATGCGTAGCAGAAGATCGCCAAGCGCGGAGGGATCGGCGCCGATATGCCTCATCATTGTGACGGAATCATCGTCGGCTTGTAGCTCGAAGCCGCGCGAATAGGAGGACTGAATCAGCATGGCTGGCAGCACGCTCGCGATCTGCGTAAACTGCGAGGCATCGCCGGTGATGAGCGCGATCGCCACGGGAATGAGCGAATCCTCGTAGACCATTTGCAGCGAGTGTCGCCGATTGGCATGGGCCAATTCGTGCCCGAAGACACCCTCAAGTTCATCGTTGCGCTTGACCAGACGACAAAGTTGATCGGTGACGATGATCGTGCCGTCCGGCAACGAAAAAGCATTCGGTCCGAGCGAATTGCCGTTGCGGAACAGCAATCGGTAGCCGTTGCGGCCATTCGCAGCCACGGCCGCAACGCGGTCGAAAAGCAACTTCGCCTTCGCTCGTTCGGTGGCGGTCAGCCGCGATGGCCCGAGTGAGAGCCTGTCCATGGTCGAAAGCGTCTGCTCTGAGATCGCAGCGAGCACGGGGCGCGGCGTCTCGTAAGCGAGCCATCGCGCGGCGGCGGGGAAGCCGTAGACGATGATCGCCGTTGCAGAGATGGTTGCGAGAAGCACGGCGACTGCCACCCAGCGCAGAGAACTTTCGAGTCGATGTATGAAAGCGCCGCGGCGCAAAAGTCCGGCTGCGCGAAACATCGCATCGACGCCGTCATTGTCGGATGTTTCGAAATGCGCGCCACCGGGAAGATCTAGGCAGCGATAGAGCTTGCCGAGCCGCGAGGAGGCGCGAACGTCTTTGAACGGCACGGCGGTCAGGATCGCGCCATCTTCCGCCGTGATGGTGAGGACGGCGTCCTGCGAAAGCTCGGCATGAGCCGCAATGGCGCGCGACGACTTGGAAGGAAAATAGGTCCCCGAGACTTTCACAGGCTGATGCCAAGGTCGAAGAAGGTCGCGATTTCTTCGCCGATGGCGCCCTGCGTCGCGATGACTTCCGATGTGAATTCGTCAAGATCGGACGCGGCGAGAAGCGCGACGCAAGACGCCTGGTAGCGCACAAGGCGCACACGGGCCCAAGGATAGAACAATCCAAGCGTCAAAAACGTCAAGATCGTATTGGTAGCGATGATCCAGGCGAGGGGCATGGCGCCCAGATTCGACCGTAGCTCGTGGTGGCCGTCGAGCACGGCATTGCCGATTGCAAGGTTCGTCGCCATGGCATGGACGAAAATCCGCACTGCCGCCAGCAGGAAGAAGACGGTGAGGTAAGCGCAGATCAGAAAAGCGATAGCTTCTGCTGTCGGCTGCGAACCCGGTCCGAAGCGCACAACAGGGAAAGTCATAAGCGTGATCATGGCGCCCGCGACGATGCCCACGCCAAGCAAAAGGCCCAGGGCGGTCAAGTAAATCGCATAAATGCTCCAGCCGGAGAACTGTGTGCGAAACGGCTTGCCGCCGAAAGTGTGGTTGTTGACGT
>Ga0207761_1000843_pt1 | contig 10559 bp, 12 predicted proteins | sample LuqExpMetageno34_FD_187792 | JGI IMG/M metagenome (GOLD analysis project Ga0207761, IMG submission 187792) | Tropical forest soil microbial communities from Luquillo Experimental Forest, Puerto Rico - Sample 34 (SPAdes) | ecosystem: Environmental > Terrestrial > Soil > Tropical forest ...
CGACAGAGGCGGCTTGGCTGAACGAAAGAAATCACGGAAAGAGCAAGAAAAACCCTTGACCGGGACCGGCCTTCTCATGGAAGGACCTAGGTGTGACCGCCGTCACTGCAGTTCGCCGCACGCAATCCTACGTTTCACAACAGCCTTTCGCACTTGAGTCCTCCGAAGGAGCTTGGGCGGAGCCCCTCGCGGGAACCAAACACAAAGGCGTTCGGGCCCCCGTCCCTGGTGGCGGGTTCCGCTACAACTTCACCAACCACGCCACCAGGGCGATCAGGTAGAACGCCTCAGGACAGCTTCCAAAAGTTGATCGAAGAAAATCCGTTCGCGCAGGAATTGTGGTGCCTACCATCGTACCGTCCATCCCCTGACCCACGGTGACTCGTATCACCAACAGCCGCCCGCCATGAGTCCGAAAATCGGCGTCAGCGCTCGACACGATTAACCCCTCAGGGCATCCGACACAATCTCGGCGCGGATGCCCTTTTCTTTTGATGCACCGTCTTCCGACCATTCATTGTCGGCAAAGCTCATGATACGCGCGTGCTTACCGTCCATGTGGGTACTAGCCTCGGCTTTTCCGATTACAACGCGATCCGGTACACCGCTCACGCAACGCGTCTTTGCATGACGGAGGACGAGACCGTAACGAACTAGCTCGACGGTTGTTTGGCAAGCCTGTACCTCGTGCCAGTTACATTCGCGTTCTATTCCGCTGTAGATTACCGGCAACTCGTGTGCAACACACCCCGGGGGCTGTCCAGGTTCAACCCTTCAACACTGGCAGCCCCACCCCTACTCATCCCGTCCAAGCTGGGACTTTAGTACTAAAGTGAGAAGCAACCATTCGGTACTGGCCCTCTATTCTATTCGCAGGAGTGAAAAGCCAATATATCAATCGATGTGGGATGCCTTGGTCCTGATCACATCGGTTCTATCGGTGATCTACCTGGCAATCTTGCTCGTTCGCTCGACTCTGGAATCCCAATGACTGCGCAGCCGGCGTAAAAGCTGACTTCAAGCTCTGCGCTAGACGAGGTTTATCCTTCATGGCTGTTCTTCATTTCCGCAGGATTGAGCGCCGCCGTACTGCACGAGTCGCCTTATGCGTTGACCTTGTCGTTAAAGGAGAATCCGGCGAGGGCGAGAGATTTGAAACAGCGGCGCGAACTTCATCTGTGAGTGGTCACGGTGGGATGATGATGCTGAAGGCTGTGGTTGTTCTGGGGCAGATGCTGGTCCTTACTAACTCCAACAGCGGTCAGAACGTAGAGTGTAGAGTTGTATCGACAAAGACTACAAAAGACGGGATCACGACCGTAGCATTTGAGTTTACGACGGATCGAGTAAATTTCTGGAAAATGAGTTTCCCGGCCTCTGGAGCCAAGCCTCTTCGGCGGGCACCGCGAACGGCACTAGAGTCCGTGGCAGCACGGTAGCCAAGAGCGTCGATACCGATCTCCTTGCTATGGGCGGCCTACAGCCTGTCGTGACTCAACGTGCACACCTGAGCCCCTCAGTACAACTTGCCCTCTCAGGTAGAGCAATCCGTGAGTCCCTGTCTCAGGGTCGACAACTTTAAACTCTTCGATGTCGTCCAAGCTGAGCGTGAGGCCGTGGTTGGTCCTGTAGTTCACCAATCTGAATTTCTCCTTTGAAAGATTTTCGATTCGCCAGCAATCGTCTATGGGTGGCAGTGCTCGCCCAGTGAACTCAATTGTTCTTGCGATCGGACGAATCCTCACTTTCTTGAAGGGAATTGCCACAACAACCATTCTGTGATCCATCGAGCCTCCAGTCCACGTGCTGGTCTGCAGCAGCAATGGGCGGGGAAGCCAGGGTTGCTACGAAAGGGTGAACTTATCTCGCGCGGGGATAATGCACGGCAATAGTACACGAAATACGAAATGGAGTGATTTTTTGCTCAGCACTGGAACAGCGGGACTAGCGGTCATATAGGTCATAGAACGTACTTTACCGGCAGGCGGCCTAATCAGGAGCACTGGGCGAAAGAAACACAAAAGCAATGCAAAGTCATGAGGGGGCCTATTTCGACAATCTTTAGTACCTTTGGGCTACTGCAACCTACCCAGGGCGGAATTAGTATGGCCGCTCGGAATTCCGCCCATGCTGTTCGCTCCCAGCAAGAGGGACCCTGACGCAATGCGCCGCGAGCACGTGCGCCAGTTATTCGTAGCCCGATGTCCAGCAACGCGGACGGCCAATGATGTCCTCAGTTTTTTCTTGTGGCTCCGGCAAAGCGGCCCTCATCTGCTTGCGCGAAGCACGCAAGGTGACGCCTATCAGCAGTTAAAGGGCGACCTGGACGGACTCTACCTCCACGCGTGACGCATGGCCTCGGCATCCGACACAGGCTCAGTGCGGATGCACTTTTCTTTTCTCTAGGTCCCGATTAACGCGCTAACCTCCTAAGTTCGTACTGGAACGAATCCTTCGAATTTGCGACCGACCGGGCATCTTGAGTTGTCCGCCAACATGAACTCGCACCCGCAGCCGTAGGGCCCCAGCGCGGGTTTTCTACAGGACGAATGACTGGAGTGAGATCCGTGCTCCGGCAACGCGAAGCAGAGGCAGTGGACCGTTCAATGCGACGTGCACAAAAACCAGGACGAGAATTCCCACCATGGACCAGAAGTGCAGCCCCCGTGTAACTGCATTCGGGCCTCGCGACTGCTGAAGAACGAGCCCGAGCAGGAACTGCACGAACAGCAGGAGCAAACCAAACGTCCCGAGCCAGAGGCCAGCCAAGGAGGTCCGAGGGAGTGGCCCGGGAGCCATGGAAACCCAGGCATGATAGAACGACAGCCCGAGCGCCAGATACCCCGTCCAGTAGTGTGGCCACATCCGGCGCAAGTAAGGCACGTCACGGCTCGGTCCAAAACCGAGCGCCTGACTTAGTCGTCCTGATCTCAACAGATAAGGCAAGAGCATCGCCACTACAGTCAAGATGCACGCGACCCAGCCACTCGCGCTCCTGTAGAAAAATGCGTTCATTCGCTATTGCACCTTGACGTATCCCGTGAGAATGACAATCTGTTCGGCTTGTACACTGTGGTCATTCTGGACGGTGCCGGCGATGTGAACGATAGCTCCGGCCTTGACATCTGCGAGCGTGCCCATGACCACGCTGGCTTTCTCGCTGGATTGCACTCTCACTGGCGTAGTGGTGCGTGTGTAGAGTTCCTCGGTTTTCTTCTGCAGGAGTTTTCCGCGAATGATTTTTTCGACTGTCACCTCGCCAATTTCCATCACGAACTTTGTCTTTGAGCCAGGCGTGCTTTCGGAAAACTGCCTTTCATCGGATGCCGCGGCTGCCGCCATGGATCGTGACACACTGGCGGACTTCCAAATCGCAAAGGCGGCGACGGCGACCACAACCGCAATGAAAGCGACCCATGCCTTGCGTCCACTGCGAGTCTTCGTTCCGGGGTCAGTGTTCATAAAGATCCGTCGGTAAATTGGAAATCCTTCAGGACCAAACCAGTTTGCACTGTGTACCACGGTATAAGGTCAAGAGCTTACTTTTTTCCGATCGGGCGGGCGCGATGGAGAGCTGCACCCTTTTGGGAGGGGCACCTGGGCGACTCTCCGCCCGGACAGACAGGAACGGGGCGGCATTGCAGCTTCGCAATCATCGATTCGAGTTCTTTCCCCGTTTCTTTCAGAAGCCTAATCCTGTCTTGGACATTCTGCAGCTTCACTTCCGCCATCTGGATGATCCGCTGCAACTCGTGCGAATTCCCGTTCAGCCTTCCCTTCGCCATTTTGGCGACCGCCGAATGAAGCGAAAGGAGTTGCCGGACCTCCTTTAGCGCAAAGCCGAACTTCTGAGCCCACTTAATGAATTTCACTGTCTCTAAGTCTTGGAGACTGTAGTTCCGATAACCGCTGGAAGTTCGAGCGGGTTCTCGGATCAGGCGCTGCCGCTCATAAAAACGGATGGTTTGTACACTGACGCCTACATTGCCAGCCAATTCGCTAATTCGCATGACGGAGAGTACACCTTGCACCGAGGTGCGCGGTCAAGCAAAAGAATCCTACCCTCGGAAGCGCGACGGATCCGCGATCTATCGGCTTCTGAACGACGGCGCACCTGAACCGGAGAACATTGTTTTTACCTATTCGGCGCGCAACGCCTCGACCGGGTCGACTCGCGCTGCCCGTCGTGAGGGCAGATAGCAAGCTAGCAACGCCGTGGCGGCGAGTCCGAAAGACACAGCGAGATAGGTAACAGGGTCCATAACTTTCACGCCGAACAGGAGAGTCGACATCAGGCGCATTACAGCAAATGAGACGAGAAGTCCAACCAGCAGGCCGACGCCCGTCAGCAACATGCCCTGCCGCACAAACATTCCGGTCAGAGTCGGTAATTGCGCACCTAGGGCGATCCGAATCCCGATCTCCCGGGTTCTCTGCGACACCGAGTAAGCAATCACGCCGTAAATTCCCACGACTCCCAGTAGCAGCGCCATCCCACCCGCGACTCCGAGCATGATCAGCGTGAACGAGGTCCGGGCCAGTGACCTATGGTAGAAGTAATCGGCGGTATGCGTTTCCGCAAGAGGCAGATTGGGGTCCACCGACCAGACTACCTGACGTACTTCTGCCATCAACGTCTGCGATCCCGCGCGACGGCTCCGGATGGCGTAAGCCACCCCACGCCGCACAGACAAGGAGTCGCTCTCGAAATTATCCATCATCAGCGGCCAATACGCCGCCTTCGTTGGCTTCTGGTTCACTCCATCGTCGTAAACATCGCCGGTTACCCCGACAATCTCTCGCCAGTCGTCCTTTGAGCTGACGCGAATACGTTTGCCGATCGCGTCGCCCGGAGTTGGCCAATACTCTCGTGTCACATTCTCCGAAACGATCGCCACCGGCAGTTTCTGGTAGGTTTCCTCCCACGTGAAGTCACGCCCTGCCACCAGCGGAATTTGCACCGTTCTGAGGAATCCGGGCGCCATGAACTTGAACTGCAGCAACGGCGGAAGCTGGCCTTCCGCGAGCGTGTGCCCTTCCACATAAATCGGATCGTGCCAACCCTGGTTGTCCATGGGAATCTTCGTGCCGATCGCCACTGAGTCCACCCCTGGAATTGCAGCAATCTTGCTCTGAATTTCCTGCTCGAAGCGCACCACGAGCTCGTCTTCTTTTACTTCCGTTTCAGGGATATAGATCCGGAACGTCTGAACCTGCTCCGGGTGCCCAAATCCTGGATTCACGTTCGTCAATGCCAGAAATGTCCGGATCATCAGGCCGGAGCAAATCAGGAGCACCAGCGCAAGCGATACCTGCACCACAACCAGCGCATTACGAGCCCGGTGCTGCTCGCGGCTCTGACTCAACGCTCGTCCGCCTTCGCGAATACCCGTGCTTAAATGAGCCCCCGCATACTTCACCACCGGAATTGACACGAACAGCACGCTGGCCAGCACCGCTATTCCGAGCGTGAAGAGCAATACTGTTCCATCGATACCGATTTCCTGGAGCCGTGGAATTCCCGACGGCGCCAGGGCCACAAGCACCCGCAGGGCGCCGTAAGCTAACCCCAGCCCTAAAACGCTGCTCAGGAATCCAATGATCAGACTTTCAAAGAGCAAGTCACTGGCGATTCTCCCCCATCCGGCACCCAGTGCCGATCGCAGCGCCAGTTCCTGGCGCCGTCCCTCTATCCTCACGAGCATCAGGTTCGTAACGTTGGCGCACACAATTAACAGCACCATCCCGATCGATCCCATTAGTACCCACAATACATTCCCAATATCTCCCACGATCTCCGCTCGTAGCGGCTTGGCATTTGGGCCAATGCGCGCGTCTTCAAATAGTTTGATACTGAATCCCGGAGGTGCCTCGAAGCTCCTCATGACGATGGGCAGCATCCGTGCTATGTCCGCATTGACCTGCTCGATCGACACCCCGTGCTTCAGCTGCGCGACGCCGTCATAGCTAAAGTTACCGAGGTTGGTTTTGTTTCGGTCTAATTGCATCGGTTTGATGAGGGCTGGATCAGAACGGTCGAGAAAGTGAAACCGCTGAGGCATGACGCCAATGATCTGGCGCTGCTTTCCTTCAACAACAATCGTCTTGCCGATTGCGGACGCATCGCCCCCGAACTTGCGGCGCCAATAACCATACGTCAGCACGACCGTGTCCGGGGCCCCCGGGGAATCGTCCGCTTTGGTGAACACGCGCCCCAGCATTGGAGGGATACCTAAGATTGGTAGCATACCCTCCGTGACGATGAGTGAGTCGACCCGCTCCGGCTGCCCTGCGGTGGTCACGCTGTCGGAATCGCCCTGGTAAAGACCAATGTCCTGAAACGTAGTGCTTTGTTCTCGGAAAATGAAGTAGTCCGAGGGAGAAAGCTCGAAATCCTTGATGTTAATCCCGGGAGCTGTCAGCCGAAGAGCCGCCAATTGCTCCGAATGTGGGTAGGGTAGAGGCTTAAGAAGGACGCCTTCCAGTACGCTGAAAACTGCCGTGTTCGCGCCAATTCCCGCAGCCAGGGTAATCAATGTGATGGCTGTAAACACCGGTGCCCGCCCTAGTCTCCGTAGCACCTGTTTGAGCTGACCTCCTATCGTTGGCATTAAGTAACCTCCAGGCTGGCTGTGCTCATGCGCGGACCCTTCTCGGGCCAGCACAGGGTATTGTCTCCACACAGATCAGTACGTCATCTGGCTCCAGAAGTTCCGAGCCTCGATTTCGCCGCTTGTTCGTGGTGCGAACAATCGATGAGGCACTACGGGTAACATCCCAAGTTGGTACTGGGACGAACCTTCCGGTAACCGAGTTGCGAGGAGATGGGTCGTGTCAAGATTCAATAGGAGCTCTTCCTGCGAAAGGGAGTATCACACCCCGGATCCTTTGACAGCCCAATCAGTCGGGTGAACCAACTCGCCGGATGAGGTCCTGGAAGCGAGGATCTGTCCGCAAGAAATCGAAGGCGCGGTTAACCTTTAGCAGTGTCAACGCTTCCGATTTCACGGCGAAGCCCTTTTCCAACCATTTCAGCGTCTGTTCCTTGTCGCCTAGGAATCCGTATTCAATCGCAATTTTGGCCGGGTCTACGTAAGAATGTTCGGATCGCTGCTTGAGGAGTTCAATGGTTCTCTCGACCGCCGCCTTGTATCCAGCCCTGGCGTAAACGCGCGCTGCTTCCTCTTGCATCGCGAGGTCCTCCCTATCGTCATTGAGTCCGCCAGCCTTTTTCCACTCCTCCAGCCAATGATCATACTGTCCCTGGTAACGATAGAAGGTCGTGAGGTCCGCATGAGTGCCAGCGAAATTCGGATCCATCTCGACGGTCTTCTTAAGTTGCTCGAGAGCGTGATCGTCCATGCGCGCGTTCATGTAGCCCTGGCCGAGATTATCGTTGAATTTCAGGTTGGTGGGATCGAGTTCTACAGCGCGTTTTAGATGGGCGATACCGTCTCGAGGGTTACCAATCCAAGTTGTTTGCAGGCCATACCAGTGATGCGCGTTGGCAAAACTGGGATCGAGTTCCAGGGCACGAAGAAATTCCCTTTTCCAGTTCGGCCAATCCCATGCAAGAAAATAGGATTGTCCAAGAGCAGCGTGAGCGGCAGGTAAAGAATCATTGAGTTCGAGGGCTTTCAAAGCGGCCGACCGTGCGTTTGGCAGGGTCTCGCTGTCCGGGATATCCACGTAGTCACCGACAACCCCCCAGTAGTCGGACAGCCCGACATAAGCGTCCGCATAATTGGGGTCTTTGGCGATGGCCTTGGTGAACAACTCCTTTGATTTTGTGAGTGCCTCCGGTGTCCGTTTCTGCCAGTAGAAGCGTCCCTGAAGATAGAGTTGGTAGGCTTCCGGATCGGAAGTACCGCCACTGCTGAGCTTGGCTTTCTGCTCTCCACTCAAGTGCTCGCGAAGGCGGGCGGAGATTTCGGCGGCGATCTCGCGTTGTACGGAAAGCGCGTCGGACACTTTTCGGTTGTACTGTTCGCTCCACAGATTGCGGTTGGTTCGGGCGTCCGTTAGCTCAGCACTGACGAGCAACTCGTCTCCCTGTTTAGCGACTCTTCCGGTGACTATTGCTTGCACTTTTAGATCCGCTGCGACGTTCTGGGGATCGACGTCCTGTGTCTTGTATCGGTATACGGAACTCCGGGATCTGACAGTCATATTTGGTAATTGAGAGAGACTGCTGATCAGGCTCTCCGTCAGGCCATCGCTAAGATATCCCGCGTTGGGATCGCCAGAGACATTTGCGAAGGGCATCACGGCAAGCGAATCTATCGAGGAACTGGTACCGAGCGAGACCCGGCGAAAACCAAATAACAAACCTGCCGTGAGTACCGCGAGGCCAGCGAGCGCAACGAACAGTTTCGTCTTGTGTCTCGCGAGCAAACTCACGACGATCTGTGAATCCGAAGTCGTCGCCATTGCGGGCAGAGAGCCGGCCGGCACTCCAACCGTTGCGATCGAACCTGTGTCGTCGCCGGGAATTGGCATGAATTTTGCAGACCGGTTGCTTTCTGTGTCTCGCTTCAATCGCTGCAGATCCGTGCGCAACTCCGAGGCGTGTTGATACCTTAGGCCGCGGTCCTTTTCCAGACATTTCTGGATCACTTCGCCTAGCTTGAGGGGTATCTCCGGATTCTGCCGCGACGCAGGCACGAATATACCGTCGAGGATTGCTTTGAAGATAACGCCGGAACTATTCCCGCGAAAGGGTAAGACGCCTGTTGCCATTTCGTTGAGCACAACCCCGAATGAAAACAGGTCGCTCCTGGCGTCCAATTCCTTTGCGGCTACCTGTTCCGGTGACATATACGCGACGGTGCCCAGTGTTGAGCCGGGACTCGTGAGGTGCCCTGCGGTTACGCCTTCAGTCAATTCGGAACGTAGCCCTTCCGGCGCGGAGACACAATCGTCCCTCCATGCGACTTTAGCCAACCCAAAATCGAGAATCTTCGCGTGACCTCGCGCGGTCACGAAGATATTTGCTGGCTTAATGTCGCGGTGCACAATGCCCTTGGCGTGAGCGGAATCCAGCGCATCAGCAATCTCGATGCCCAGTGGAACCAGCAACTCTGGGTCAAGCGGTCGGCCATTGATTCGGTGTTTGAGGGTCATCCCCTCAAGGAATTCCATGGCGATGAATGCTTTTCCATCCTCATCGCCAATGTCATGGATGGTGCAGATATTGGGATGATTCAACGCGGAAGCGGCTTGCGCCTCGCGTTGGAAGCGTGCCAGGGCGTTTGGATTTCGGGCGATCTCTGGTGGCAAAAACTTCAGCGCAACAAAGCGGTGCAGGCGGAGATCCTCAGCCTTGTAAACCACCCCCATTCCGCCCCCACCTAATCTTTCGAGGATGCGGTAGTGCGAAATGGTTTGTCCGAGAAACGATTCAGGGGCGGTCATGTGGCGGACATCTTAGTAATCGCTCCTGGACAAGTCAACGAACCAACGAGCCTTACAGTGCTCACAAAGTGGATAGTCGAAGACAGGGCCTGATAAACGCGCTAACCTCGCAAATACGTATCAGTACCGCTGGACCGCTGCGGCAGGACGGCGACGCCGCGTGTTTGCATCGTTACCGTCCCCCGCGGGCATTCCTTTTCGCCCGGTCACCGCGCCAGTTTACGCTCCTACCGCGCTGGAGCGAACTGTCTTTGCGGCGGCGCGAATCACTTCGAGCACGCGTTCAGGTTGGGACAGCATTGGCACGTGGGAGCTATCGAGCTCGTAGGTGGTTGCGCCCATGCGCTTGGCCATAGCGCGCTCCAGATCCGGGTGCACGGTGCGGTCTTGTTTGCCGACAATGTACCAGCTCGGCTTTGTCCTCCATGCTGTTCCTCCGACTTTCGCCTCGAACAGGTCGGGTTTTGGGACGCCCTGGGTCGCCCAAACAAGCTTCTGCTCCTGCTCCGAAAGATCTCCGCAGAAATGCTTCGTGCCCTCCGCGCGCAGCCAGATCCGTCCATCCACGACTTCGATGTGAGAGAACACGTCGGTCCTCGGGAACTTGGTCTGCTGCGTCTGAGAGCTTTCATCGGCGTCCGGAGCGAGTGCGCAGATGTAAACCAGCCCCACAACGCGATCGTCGGTTCCGGCGCCGGTGATGACGCTTCCGCCGTAGGAGTGGCCGACGAGAATAACGGGGTTGTTCACCCGCCCAATCGTTTCTTTCGTCACCGCGACGTCCTCTGCCGTTGAGTTGAGGCCGTACTGCGCCGCAATACATTGATACCCCTCCGCCTGAAGAGGAACAATCAGCTTGCTGAAACACGAACCATCGGCCCAGAGTCCGTGGCAGAAAACGATCCCTGGCTTGCTTTGGGCAGCATTCATCTTTATTTCTCCTTATCTATTTTCTGGTACCCCGGCACCAAATTGCGGCAGCGATTTGGTAGGGGCCTCGGATTAACCGGACTGCTAGCACGAACCTGATTGCATAACAATGTCGGCGAGGATGTCCGAGTTTTAGTTGATCGCAGCGACTCTCGGCGTTCGGCACTTTAGATCTACCTTCCAGCGAGTTCAAGCAACTTCTACTGTCCGGACCT
>Ga0207761_1000845_pt1 | contig 10548 bp, 10 predicted proteins | sample LuqExpMetageno34_FD_187792 | JGI IMG/M metagenome (GOLD analysis project Ga0207761, IMG submission 187792) | Tropical forest soil microbial communities from Luquillo Experimental Forest, Puerto Rico - Sample 34 (SPAdes) | ecosystem: Environmental > Terrestrial > Soil > Tropical forest ...
GGTCTTGAAGATGCGCGCGGGCAGGCCGCCGCCCGTAGCATGGCGCATGGGCGCGTTGTCGTCGTTGCCGATCCAGACGCCGCAGACGAGGTCGGCTGTAAATCCGACAAACCATGCGTCGCGGAAATCCTGTGTCGTGCCCGTCTTGCCAGCGCTCGGGCGATCGTCGAGCCGCGCCGCCTTGCCGGTACCTGAGGTTACCGTTGCGACCATCAATTGTGTAATCTTCTGCGTATTCTCGGACGACACCACGCGGCCAAGCCCCGAACCCGCCCGCGAATAGAGCACCTTTCCCGAACGCGTTTCGATGCGCAGGATCCCATACGGAATCACGCCCTTGCCGCCATTGGCGAAGGGCGCATAGGCGCCGGTCAATTCCAGCGGCGTCACCGACGAGGTTCCGAGTGCGAGAGAAGGAACCGCCGCCAGTTCCGAAGTGATGCCAAGCCGGTGCGCGGTGCGGGCCACGGTGCGCGTGCCGACTTCGGCCGCAAGCTGAACCGCGATCGAATTGGAGGATTTGGCGAAAGCGCGCTCCAAGCTGATTTCGCCTTCGTAACGGCCTTCATAATCGTCCGGTGCCCAGCCGCGGATACTGACGGGCTCGTCGTTCATCACATCGCCGGGCCCGCGGCCATGCTCGAATGCCGCGAGATAGACGAAAGGCTTGAACGCCGATCCGGGTTGGCGCAAGGCATCCGTCGCGCGGTCGAACGGCGTGTCGGCGTAAGATCGTCCGCCCACAAGTGCGCGCACCGCACCGTCCGGCTGCATCGCTACGAGCGCGCCTTCCTGCGCGCGCAAATCATAGCCATCCTGGGCAAGGCCCTGCACGAGAGCGCGCTCGGCCTTTTGCTGCGTGGCGACGTCGAAGGTCGTCTCGACGACGACCGGTTCATCGACGTTGCCGACAAATCCGGGAATGCGCGCAATCACCCAGTCGACGAAATAGCCCGAGCCCGGCGTGCCGGTGCTGCGCACGATGCGCGGTCGCGTGGCTTTTGCGTCGTCGCGCGCGGCCGCTTCGATGAAGCCCGCATCTTCCATCGCATCGAGAACCGTTGCGCCGCGTTCGACGGAAGCATCGGGATCGGCCAGGGGATTGAAGCGCGCCGGCGCCTTGACGCTGCCGGCAAGCATCGCCGCTTCCGGCAAGGTAAGCTGCGAGGCCGGCTTGCCGAAGAAGCGTTCTGCAGCGGCCTGAATTCCGTAAACGCCGGCGCCGAAATAGACGCGGTTGAGGTAGAGCGTGAGGATCTGGTCCTTGCTGTAGCGCGACTCCAGATAGAGCGCGAGCAGGACCTCCTGCATCTTGCGATCGAAGGTGCGGCTTGGCGTGAGAAAGAGGTTCTTTGCCAGCTGCTGGGTGATGGTCGAGCCGCCCTGCACCACATGGCCCGCCGACGCATTTTCGCTCGCCGCACGCACAAGGCCGATGGGATCGACCCCGAAGTGATGACGGAACCTCCGATCCTCGATGGCAATGAAGGCATTGGGAACGTAATCCGGCAGCGCCGAGACGGGCACGAGCGCGCCTTGGGTAAACCCGCGCCGCGCAATCAGCCGGCCGCGATCGTCGAGTACGGTGATGTCGTGCGACGGGCCCTTGTCGAGGAGGTTGGCCGTATCCGGAAGCTGGGAAATCCAGCGGACATACATGACCGAGCCGAAAATCGCGCCCCAGGCGCAAAGGAGCGCCAAGAGATAAGGCCAGGTGCGCTTGCGTTTCGGCGGCGCGGGCGGCGGGGTGCCCGAAGGGCGATAACGGGGATTTCGGGTGGGAGCCATCGGCGCCTCAACCTTTTGCTAACCAAGCTTTAAGGGCCAGGTGTTAACGGGAGCTAAACATGGCCGGCATCATCGGAACTGCCAATTGCTCATGGGGAGACATTCTCCCAGGCGGCCATTGTCTCCAGGAGCCTTCTCAGGGACTGGAAAAACTCGCGCAGCAAGCGGAAATGATCCGTGTCTTCCAGCGCGACAGGTTCGAGCCCGTATTTTTGAAGTCTCAAGAGCGTTGCATGCGGATAAGCCATCAAGGCACTCTCAAAGAGGAGCTGACATGTTTGAATCCATCGCCAAGCGCCTTGAACGCGACGACAAAGAGCGGTTTGAGGAGAATCTCGGCAAGATCGCGAAGGCGAAACCGCCGGACAAGAAAACGCAGTGATGGCGTACGCACCTAAAATCGTGCTCTGCGTGCCACTCAAGGACGGCAAAGCGTTGGAGCCTTTCGTCGAAGACTGCTTGCGCGACAAAGTAGTTCTCATTGCCGTAGTGGGCGACGGCTGTCGGCACGTCGAAGACCTCATTGATGACATTGTCGTTGGCGACGGATCGGACCCGCGGAGATTCGTTGTGACAAGCTCACACCCCGAGGAATCAGTCGAAGAAGTGGTGAATTTCGCGGTGGGCTGGCGGTGTGACGATGGTCGCAATGGCGTGCAGAAGGTCACCTTGTAGCGCGCAAGTTTATTGCGTCACCCACGATTGGGTTTGTCAAAGATAATATCGCCAACATAATAAAAGAACATAATGGCAACATTTACCCAACGAGGCGATAGCCGCCGCTCTCCGTCACCAGGATCTGCGCCTGGCCGGGATTTTCTTCGATCTTTTGCCGCAGCCGATAAATATGCGTCTCCAGCGTATGGGTGGTGACGGCAGGGTTGTAGCCCCAGACTTCGTGCAAAAGTGTCTCCCGCGCGACCGTCTCGCCGGAGCGATAAAGGAACTTGAGGATATTGGTCTCCTTCTCCGTCAGGCGGATCTTCTTGCCGGCGGCGTCGAGCAGGACTTTCGCGCTGGGCCGGAAGGTGTAGGGCCCGACACGGTAGACGGCGTCTTCGCGCTGCTCGTGGCTTCGCAAATGCGCATGGATGCGGGCCATCAGGACGCCAAAGCGAAAAGGCTTGGCGACATAGTCGTCGGCGCCCGACTCAAGGCCCTCGATCATGTCGGCGTCGGTGTTCCTCGCCGTGAGCAGAATGATAGGGCAGGTGACACCCTCGCTTCGGAACTCACGGCACAGCACGCGCCCGTCTCCGTCGGGAAGGCCCACGTCCAAAATCATGAATTCATAGGGGCCGTCCTTCGAGCGTTCGCGGGCGGCGGCGCAATTGCCCGCCTCCACCGGCTCGTAGTCGCCTTCGGCTGCGAGTTGTTCGGCCAGTGAGGCGCGCAGCATCGCATCGTCGTCGACCAGAAAAACCCGTTTCAGGCTCGGCATAACCTCTCCTGTTGCAGCCGTTCCCGGAGTCTATCCGCTTTCCGTGCGGGGGTGTATGTCAGAACGATGCCCTCCGCTCTCCTACGCAACGCGCGTAAGCCAAGCGCAGCACGCCCCAAAAAGGACGATGCCGCCGGGCGCGTAGTGCGTGCCGTTCAGGCGTTCCGGCGCGGCGCGCCCGTCATTATTCGCGACGGGCGCCGGGCGGGGACCATCGCCTATGCCGTCGAAACGATCACAGGGCCTACGATTGCCAGATTGGGCAAGGCCAGGTCCGTGTACCAGCTCTTGACTCATGCCCGCGCCCGCACGCTCAAGGTTCGGCTCTACACGCCGGACGTGGTGGCAATCGTACCCGACCTTCCGATGACGCCGGAGCGTCTGCGTGCCATTGCCGATCCCACAATCGATCTCGCGGAGCCGATGAAAGGACCGTTCGAGACGGTGCGGGGGGCGTTTCCGGAAGATTACGCGGCAGCGGTGAAGCTTGCGAAGCTGGCCGGCCTTTTGCCCTCCGCCATCGTGGCGCGCGCGCCGAGCGGGCGTGCAGCCGGCGCGATCTTAGCGCCGAAGGATATCGGCGATTATGAACTGGAGGCCGTGCGGTCTCTTGCCATCGTGACGCGGGCACGCGTTCCCCTCGAAGAGGCGCAGACGAGCGAGCTTGTGGCCTTTCGCGCGCATGACGGCGGCCCCGAGCATTTTGCCATTGTGATCAATGCGCCGCCGCAGGATCGCCCGGTTCTCACGCGTCTGCATTCGGAATGCTTTACCGGCGATCTTTTGGGTTCGCTGAAATGCGATTGCGGCGCGCAATTGCGCGGCGGCATCCGCGTTATCGCCGAAGCGGGCGGCGGCGTGCTTCTCTATCTTGCGCAGGAGGGACGCGGCATCGGGCTCATCAACAAGCTGCGCGCTTATCGTTTGCAGGACCAGGGCTTCGACACGATCGAAGCCAATGAGCGCTTGGGCTTCGAGGCCGATGAAAGACTCTATGGCATCGCCGCGCGCATGCTGGAATTGCTCGGCTATAAATCCGTGCGGCTTCTCACCAACAATCCCGACAAGGTCGAGAGCTTGCGCGGCGCGGGCGTTGCGGTCAGCGAGCGCGTGCCGCACGCCTTCCCCGACAACATCCATAACCGCGCCTATCTAAGGACCAAGGCCGCGAAGGCGGGGCATTTGTTTTAGCGACGTTTGGCGCGCCGGGCGGCCCCGGCAGGATCGCCGCTCCGTTCCGGCAGATTTTGCCGGCTGGGGCGGGACCCGCATCGAAAAGCCAGGCATTTCGCCCGAGTTAGACTGGCAGGAGGCTTGCTTGGTGGCACCCCATGAGCGCTTCCGTTGCCGCCATCCCCTCTGTCCCGGTCAAAACGGAGCCATCGCTTGCGAGCCATTGGGGTATAGCGGATTTCTCGTTCCACGACCTCTTGAGCGTCGTCAATCCGCTGCAGCACCTGCCGATCATTTCGACGGTCTACCGCGCGATCACGGGCGACACCATCCGCCCGCTCGAACGCATTGCAGGCGATTCGCTTTATGGGGGGCTTTGGGGCTTCGTCTCCTCGGTCGCGAACGTCGCCTACCAGGAAGCCACGGGAAAAGATTTCGGCGACACGGTGCTGGCCTTTCTCGAAGACAAGAGTGCGCCCTCAGCTGTCGCCTCCAGCAATTCCGCTCCGGCCGCGGTCAACACGGCCTCAGCCCCTCAACCGGCATCGCCCAGCGAAATGGCGGCGAACGGTCCCCCGCACTCGCTTCTGCCGGCATCGTCGATTTCGCGAACAAGCGATCCGGCCGCGTTCGCATTGTTTTCGTCGATGAACGCCAAAGGCATCGATCCCGAACTCAGTCGGCGCGCGCTGGCCGCTTACAACCGCTCGCTCGCATTCTCGTCCGGCAACTCCGCGCCTTCGTACTGATCGCGGGCACCGAAGATCGCCGTACCGACGCGCACATGGGTTGCGCCGAAGCGGATTGCGATTGCGAAATCATCGCTCATGCCCATGCTGAGAATATCGAGCCCCTCTGCGCGCGCGATTTTTGCCAGCAGTGCGAAATGCGGACCCGGATTTGCGGCCGCGGGCGGAATGCACATCAGTCCGCAAACCGGAAGCTTCAATTCCTCCCGCGCGAGCGCAAGGAACCCCGGCGCATCGCGCGGCGCCACGCCAGCCTTTTGCGGCTCTTCGCCCGTGTTCACCTGTACCAGCAATTTCGGCGCCGTTCCGCTGCGGTCAATCTCGGCACGCAGCGCATGGGCGAGTTTCGGCCTGTCGAGCGTCTCGATCCAGTCGAACAGCGCCATCGCCTCGCGCACTTTGTTGGTTTGAAGCGGACCGATAAGATGAAGCGCGATGTCGGGATATTGCGCACGCAAGGCGGGCCATTTGGCTTTGGCCTCCTGCACGCGGTTCTCGCCATAAATCCGATGGCCGGCTGCAAGTGTCGGCAGGATGCGTTCGGGACCGTGTGTCTTGGTGACCGCAACGAGGCTCGTCGAGGGTGCAGGATTGAGCGCCGCCTTCCGTGCGGCTTCGATGCGCGCAAGAATATCGCTGAGCGCCAGCGCCGGATCGAGGCATTCGGTCATTGCGAGAGGATAAACGTGTCGCACGCCCAGGCGAAGCTGCTAAGGGAAATTCCCTGCCACGCGCGCGATTTGCCGCGCCTCGTATTGATGACGGACGACGAGCGTTTGCTTCATCCCGTCGCGGCAGCAAGACGATTGCCGAAAGAAAGCCTTGTCGTTGTGCGCGCGCGCGACCGCTATCGGCGCGAGGCGCTCACCGCATCGATCGTGGGAATTGCGAGAGCCCGCGGCCTGCGCGTCATCGTGGCCGACGATCCCGTATTGGCCGTGCGCTACCGCGTCGACGGAACGCATTTTTCGGAAGCAACGGCCGGTCGGATCGCGCATTGGCGGGCGTTGAGGCCCGGCTGGCTGTTGACCGCATCGGCGCATTCGCTGCGCGCCGCGGCGCGGGCTGCCAGTCACGGCGCTGACGCGATTTTTCTCTCGCCGGTCTTTCCCACACGCAGCCATCCCGATCGCGCACCGCACGGTCCGATGCGATTGCGCGCGATTGCGCGGCTGGCTCCCATTGCGATTTACGCTTTGGGCGGTATCGACGCACTCAGTGTCCGGCGGCTGCGCGGCGCGCGGATTGCCGGCGTTGCGGCAATTGGTGCGTTGGCGATCTCAAGCGCGAGTAACTGACGCACAAGGCCGCCGCTCATACGTGGAATCGCAGGTGGAGGAATTCCGCGTTCATCTCTGCCGTAGGCGAGCCGTTGAAGAACACGCCGCTGTCGCGACCGAACCGGAGCTTTTGCCAACCGAGCGTCAGTTGAAGATTGGCATTCAATACATAGCCGATCGAAGCCTCGTAACCGCGCTCGTCCAGCGCGGGCCGCGTAAGCGCGTTGTCCGCATCGCCCATTGCAAATTCAAATCCGGCAATCCAGGGACCTTTCGTCAGCGTCGTGCTGATGTGCCAGGCATCGGTCGCGCCCGAAGCGCGGACATCGCCGATGTCGAAAGCATAGGCGTTGGAATGGCGATATGCCGCGCCCAGCTCAAGCTTAGCATCGTCCAACGGATAGTCCGCTTCGGCGCCGACGCTCCAATCCCTCAGACTTGCATGGGCGCTCGTATGCCGATCGTCATGTGCGAGCGCGAACGACGCATAAAGGCCATAGCTCAGCGCACCCCGGTAACCCGCAAAAGCGGCGGCGCCTTCGAAAATATTGCTCTGCCGGTCGTTGCCGCCCCGACCGCGCGAGACGAAGGGCAGCCCGCCATGCGCATCATAGGGCGTGTACGAGCCGGCCAGCTGCAAGCCGAACCATTGTGGCGAGAGATAGGTGAACTTCGTGTCGTTCGAACTTGCAAGTTCGGCCGTGTTCAGACGAAACCGATCGATGAAGGCGCGCCCCGTCTGCGGATCGCGAAAGAAGGTGGTGCTCGGATTGGCGAGCGTCACCGCCTCGTCGACGCTTGGGCCGGTGATCGACAGGCGGTAGCCTGCGCCGTCCACCTGCCCCACTTCGAAGCGGCCATAAGGCATCTGCGCAAAGAGATAACCTTTCTCGAAGGTGCGGCTGCCATAGATATCGCCGGCCAGACGATCGTGATAGGCCAAGATCGCGCCGCGAATTCCGATCTCCCAGCCCTCGTCGAGCGTCGTTTCGAGGCGCGGGTAAAAAAGCGCGGATAAATTTGCGCCCTCTTGCCGAACCGGGCCGTTGCCCCCAGCCGTGAAGAACGCGCCGCCGGCCAACCCGCCTAGGCTCGCCGTCCAATCGCCCCACTGCGCCTTCCAGGGCGGAACGGTCCAATCGCCAAGATCCTCGGCTCGCGCGGGGATGGCGCACAAGAACGCCAGGACCGCAATGCAGTGTTTCGATTGCATTTGCCGGCACTTAACCCCTTAATATGACGGCGGTGCCGCGCGGGGCCCCTGCGTTGCGCGAGTCTGCCTCAACCAGTATAAGCGCAAGCGCGCGACGCGCCGATCAATTTGAGAAGACCCCAGTTCATGCGTGTATTGACGGTTGTTTTTTGTGCAATGTTGCTTGCGGCGTGCGGTTCCTCGAGCGACTCGGACGATACCCAGACCGGTGCCACGGCAATCGAAAGCGGTAGTGGAAAGGTCACGCTGGGCGTCAATTCCTATCTTTGGCATGCATCGCTCGACACGCTGGCGTTCATGCCGCTCGCTTCGGCCGATCCGTTCGGGGGCGTCATCATCACCGACTGGTACTCAGCGCCGGATGACTCGAACGAACGGATGAAGGTGACGGTGTACATCCTCGACCGCAGGCTTCGCGCCGACGGCCTCAAGATCGCCGTGTTCCGTCAAACGCGCGCGGGCACGGGCTGGGCGGATGCCGCCGTCAATCCCGAAACGGCCACGCGACTTGAAGACGCGATCCTCACGCGGGCGCGCGAGCTTCGACTTGCGAGCACAGGAAGCTAAGTTCGAAACGCCGTAAAGCCTCTCGATTCGCTTTCCGAGGCAGGCGGAAAGTGGATGGAGATAAACATGGCGCGTTACAACGCCAGAGAATCGGAACAACGCTGGCAGAAGGCCTGGGAGGAGAAGAACTCCTTCGCCACGCCGAACGATCCCACGCGCCGCAAGTCCTATGTGCTTGAGATGTTCCCTTACCCGTCCGGGCGCATCCACATGGGCCATGTGCGCAATTACACCATGGGCGACGTGCTGGCCCGTTTCCGCCGGGCGCAAGGCTTCAACGTACTGCATCCGATGGGATGGGATGCGTTCGGCTTGCCGGCCGAAAACGCGGCACGCGAGCAGAAAATCAATCCACGCGAATGGACCTACGCGAACATCGCGGCGATGCGCGGGCAGCTGAAAGCCATGGGGCTTGCGATCGATTGGTCGCGTGAATTTGCAACCTGCGATCTTGAATATTACCACCAGCAGCAAAGGCTGTTCCTGGATTTCCACAAAGCGGGGCTCGTCTACCGCGCCGAAGCCGATGTGAATTGGGATCCGGTGGATGGAACCGTGCTCGCCAACGAGCAGGTGATCGAAGGCCGCGGCTGGCGCTCGGGGGCGCCGGTCGAGCGCCGGAAACTCGCCCAATGGTTTTTCAAGATCACGGCCTACAGCGATGATCTCCTCGCGGCGCTCGATCACATGGAGCGCTGGCCGGAAAAAGTGCGTCTGATGCAAAAGAACTGGATCGGACGATCGGAAGGCTTGCGTTTCTCGTTCGATCTTTCGAGCGGCAAGAGCGTGGAAGTGTTTTCTACCCGCCCCGACACGCTCTTCGGCGCGAGCTTCGTGGCGCTCTCGCCCGATCATCTGTTGACGGAGGAATTGGCCGGAAACGACGCAAAGCTCGCAGAATTCGTCGCCGAATGCCGCCGCGTCGGCACGGCGGAGGAGGCCATCGAAACGGCCGAGAAGCACGGTTACGACACCGGGCTTACCGCCGTCCATCCCTTCGATCCGGCTTGGAAGCTTCCGGTCTACGTCGCGAATTTCGTGCTGATGGCCTATGGCACAGGGGCGATATTCGGCTGCCCCGCCCACGACCAGCGAGACCTCGATTTCGCGCGCAAATACGGCCTGTCCGTCGTGCCGGTGGTCGTTCCAGACGATGTGGCGCCCGAGGCATTTACGATCGGCGACAAGGCCTATGTCGGTCCGGGCAATCTTGCCAATTCGCGCTTTCTGGACGGCCTCGATGTCGCCAGCGCCAAAAACGAAGTGGCGAAGCGGCTGGAAGCGGCCGGTAAAGGCACGCGCACCGTGCACTACCGGCTGCGCGACTGGCTGGTTTCGCGCCAGCGCTATTGGGGTTGCCCGATCCCGATGGTGCATTGCGCCGGTTGCGGCGTAGTGCCCGTAAAGGAGAGCGATCTTCCCGTCATCCTGCCCGAGGACGTCCGCTTCGACCTGCCGGGCAATCCGCTCGACCACCATGCGAGGTGGAAGAACGTCGCCTGTCCCGCCTGCGGCGGCTCCGCACAGCGCGACACCGATACGCTCGACACGTTTGTGGACTCATCGTGGTACTTCGCGCGCTTCTGCGACACGCATGCGCCGGTTCCGGTAGCGCGTGACGCAGCGCATTATTGGCTTCCCGTCGATCAATATATCGGGGGAATCGAGCACGCGATCCTGCACCTTCTTTATGCCCGCTTCTTCACGCGCGCGCTGCATCAGCTGGGCCACGTGACGATCGACGAGCCGTTCGCCGGGCTCTTCACCCAGGGCATGGTTTGCCACGAGACCTATCGCGATTCGGACGAGCAAAACGGGCAATGGCTGTCGCCGGATGAGATCGAGAAACGCGACGGCAAAGCATTCCGAAAGGGCACCGGCGAACCGGTGATCGTCGGCCCGACCGAGAAGATGTCGAAGTCCAAGAAAAACGTCATCGCACCCGAAAAGATCATCGACATCTTCGGCGCCGATACGGTGCGCTGGTTCATGCTGTCCGACACGCCGCCCGAACGCGATATCGAATGGACCGATGAAGGCGCCGAGGGCTGCTGGCGCTTCGTGCAACGTATCCACCGGCTCGTGGGCGAAGCGGAAGGGCTGCCGCCCCCCGGGACCAAGCCCGATGCCGGCGGAGCTGGCCCGTCTTTGGCGCTCCGGCGCGCGGCCCATCGCGCCATCGATGCAGTCACCGACGACCTCGATGCGTTGCGCTTTAACCGCGCCGTTGCGCGCATATACGAACTGGCCAACGCGATCAGCGCAGCCCCCGCGGATGTTGCACCCGCTATGCGCCGCGAAGCGCTGGAGACTTTGGTGCTTTTGATCGGACCCATG
>Ga0207761_1000846_pt1 | contig 10533 bp, 7 predicted proteins | sample LuqExpMetageno34_FD_187792 | JGI IMG/M metagenome (GOLD analysis project Ga0207761, IMG submission 187792) | Tropical forest soil microbial communities from Luquillo Experimental Forest, Puerto Rico - Sample 34 (SPAdes) | ecosystem: Environmental > Terrestrial > Soil > Tropical forest ...
GCGGGCCCGGTCTTGGCCGCAACCGGTACAACATGCGGCGCGGGCGCCGGGTTTGATCCGGGGACGGCTGCGACAACCGGCTTGCCTGTAAGGTTTCCGCCAGCTTCGTAGTTCCACGTCTCTTTGTTGTAGGTCTTCTTGTCCGCGTCCCAGCCGGAGAACAGGCCATCGTCGGGAAGCTTGAATCCTTCCTTGATGATGAGGGAAGCGTTGGTGTAGTTGACCAGGTATTCCTTGGCGACGCGATCGTGCTGCAGCGCGTAGTTGACGAGGCCGCCGAGGAAAGCGATGTCGGAGCCGGCACGTATTTGCAGGAAGAGGTCCGCCTGGGTGGCCGTGCGGGTAAATCGCGGATCGACGACGATTAGCTTGGCATTGCGGTTCCGCTTGGCTTCAACCACCCACTTAAATCCGCAGGGGTGATTCTCAGCGGGATTGCCGCCCATGATCAACATCATGTCGGTGTTCTTGATGTCGATCCAGCCATTCGTCATGGCCCCGCGTCCGAAAGTTGGTCCCAAACTTGAGACCGTGGGGCCGTGTCAAACACGGGCCTGGTTTTCCAGGCCCACCACCCCCAAACTCCTCATGGCTTTCACGGCGAGGTAATTGAATTCATTAGTATCAGTGCAGCCGCCGGTGAACGCTACGGTTTCGAGGCGATTGACCGTGCGGCCCTGTGCGTCTTGCTCAACAAAGGTCGCGTCTCTAGTTTTCTTGGTCCACTGCGCGATTTCGGTGATGGCTTGATCCCAGGAGATGTCTTCCCACTGAGTGCCACCGGGGCGACGCACCTGCGGCTTCAAGAGCCGGCGGTCATTCAGAATGTCCTGCTCGAGAGATGCACCTTTGGGACAGAGCGTGCCGCGATTGATCGGGTGGTCGGGGTCGCCTTCGACGTGCAGAACCTGCGGGGTGACGTTCTTGGCCTTGTCGCCGATGGTGTGGATGATGATTCCGCAACTCACCGAGCAATACGGACAGGTACTGCGCGTTTCCGTCGTGCGGGAAATCTTTAGCCCTTGGGTCTGGGCGAGGAGGGGCTTCGCGTCGAAGCCGAACGCAGTTATTCCGACGACACCGGCGATGCCAGACTTTACAAACGTACGTCTAGAAACGTCCACGGTATGGACCTCCGACCAGAGAACTTGTGTGGTTTTTCGTGGGGAAACAAAACGGAAGAGAGGTGTGATGTGGCCTCAGCGAAGTGGAACCCGAATTAGCGCTAAATCGACCCACAACCCCCACCTGATCGTGATTCGACGAATAGGTACAGACAGTAAAAATCGCAATGAGAGTACATCGCAGCGGCAATCGAGGTCAATGGGGAATTTGCCGCACTATCCTTTGTCAGTACGTAACTCGGCTAGAATCCCATGATATTGGGCACAATCTTTCGGTAACCGTGGTCGGCAGCCCATAAGTCCAAGGGAGCCGCTGCCACTTCATCCACCAAAGGAACGGCTAAACCGTCGATCGTCATATCAACGGACTTCAGGTAGGTAAGGCAGGTGTCGCACGCCTCGACCCGGAGGGCCGGAATGCCCTCGGCGGTAAAACGGGGCAGCTTCTCGTGGTCCAGTTCGCCGCACGCCGGACACAGAACCCTCCGGAATTCCCACTCGGAATGGCACAACGCGCACAAAAGCATTCGTTTGCCGCCGTCACCCTCGGGCCGGATTACAGCCAACTGAGGTAACGAGCCGCAAATCGGGCAACGGTTGCCCGCCGACGTGCCCCGGGTTGACTCCGAGACATCGGCAAAACGCTCCGCCTGCGGCTCGAGCACGACCCGGCTGAGGAAGACGGACGCATCCTGCGGCGTCGCCGCTTCCTTCAGCCACTGAATCGTGTCGCTGAGCTTCGCGGTGGCGAAGGAACCAATCCCTTGGGCACATTCTTCTGCCAGATTGGCAGGGCCATGCTTCCGTACAAGGGCGATTAGTGCGGGAATTGTGGCGGCTGCGTTCTCCAGATTAAGAGCCTGCTGCAGGGCCACATTGGCACCGGCGGTCTGCGCGGAGGCCTGGCCGGCATCATCCCGAATCGCCCGCTGAAACTCTAGAATCAGCGAGTAGAACGCAAGTACTTCTCTGCTGGCACTCTGCTCGGTTGCCAAGTGAGCCGCGCGGTCGATTCTTTGGGGCAATCCACCGCCATTCAATGACCAGTTGTTAGACAAGTGGAGCAGTCCTCGGCTGCGAGGCGATGATAAACCACAGCAATGCGCACCGGACAGCCGCGCTGTTGGCTTGCGTCGTCACCTAAGCAGAAAAATGCCGCACGCCCGAGGGCGTGCGGCGAAGCAAGTCTTGTGGTGCTATTTCGCAGTGACAGTCACGTTATCGAGGTACATGTATGTCAATTTGTTGTTACCGTTTCCGTGAACGTTGAAGTACACCCTGATTGTCTGCCCGATGTATGGCTTCAGGTTGACATTCCCGTATGTCCATGTCTGGGTGTTGGAGCATAATTTCATACCCTGTACCAGAATGACGCCCGCAGTGTTCTGGACCTGCACCTCCTGCCAGTCATTCGAAACCGTATCGCCACAGGAAGCCCAGTAATAGAAACCGAGTCCAGCGGTGGACGCTGTACTAGGAATAGTGACCGTCTGGTAAAGGGATGAGTCTCCATTCGGCTCGGGCGTCACGTTTGAGCCAAGCCGGACGCTGTAGACTCCACCATAACGCTGCGCTGTAGTAACCACCGGGGTATACACTCCCCCCGCGGTCCAATACGCCATGGTACCCGTCTCAAAGCTGCTGTTCTGAATCAGCTGCTGGATTGGGTTGTTAACGGTCACGGTGACCGTGGTTGAGGTATTCGTATTCCCGGCGGCGTCAGAAGCTTTGGAGTAAATAGTGTGTTTGCCGTTGCCAACCATCAAGGCGGAGTTCCACTTGTAGTTAAGAGGCGAACTCGTTCCCTTTGCCATGAGCAGTCCGTCAACGTAGATCTGGATCGAGGTGACTCCGACATTGTCGGTCGCTGTGGCAGAAATGGTAATGGTCCCAACAACCGTCGCGCCATCGACGGGTGTTGTGACTTGCGTCGTCGGCGGAGTAATGTCAGCGCCGGTGCCCGAAAGGATGGCCGTCTGCGTTCCCGCGCTGTCGGTTACCGTCAACGTGGCTGACTCGGTCGTATAGGTAGACGGCTGGAAGGTCACGTAGATGGAGCAACCGGAGTTGGCGGCCACCGCCGTGCCGCAGTTGTTGGTCTGAGTGAAGTCAGCCGCGTTGGTCCCGCTGATGGAGATGCTCACACCGGTCAACTGGGAGGCCTGGCCGTTCGTCAGAGTCACGGTCTGCGGAGAACTGGCCGAAGTTACGCCCACCTTTCCGAAGTCCACGGCGGCCGGGGCCAGCGACACGGGCGAAGCTCCGGTCCCCGTCAGACTCGCCGTCTGAGTGCCAGAGTCATCGACGATGGTCAGAGTACCGGCGCGAGTGCCAGTCGTGGTCGGGGTAAACGTTACGTTGATGGTGCAGCTCGAACTGCCAGCAAGGGTGGACCCTATGGGACAGTTATTGGTCTGCGAGTAATCCCCGGTCACAGCGATACTCGAAATGCCTACATTGCTACTGCTTGAGTTCGTGACCGTAACGGCCTGAGAGCTACTGGAGGTGCTGACGAGCTGACTGGCGAACGAGAGACTGGTTGGACTGATCGTCACCGCGGACCCACAATTCGGGAACTTGAAGCTCGCAATGAGTGTGTTCCAGTTAAAGCTGCCGGTGGTCTTCATGTATTCCTGCGTATACCAGAAAGTACAGTCGTCCACCGGATCCACTTGCATGGCACTGTAATCGCCCCAACGCGACAATCCGCCCGTCTGCGAACCTGTGCCGGTTACAACTGTGGTTTCGGTTTGCAGGGTGTTAACCGGGTCCGTCGCCAGCCGACCAGTGTACGCAATTGACGGATATACGGAACTGCTCGACACGCTGTACCCAACCGCCAAATCACCCGCCATGTCCATGGCCACGCTTGGCATCCAGCGGTACTTAGAATCAGGAGCGTAGGTGCTTTGCTGGGCCACCACCGCCGTGCCGCCAGGATTCTGTATCTCGTACCAGCGAATTCCACCGCTGCTGCCCGCCACCACCGAGTGACTCACGACGAGCGATTCGTGGGTGCCGAAATTGCGATAAGCCAAGCGATACATCAGACGGTCCCCTAGCGAGTCGATGGTTTGGGTCGTCCCGGGCTGGGGAACGCAAGTCCCGCCTCCGCAGAGGGGGCTGAAGGCCGCGACGTTGAGCACGGTAGGCCCGCTGAACGTCGAGTTCGTCGGAGTCGTGAAGTCTACGTGGAACTTGTACAGGTCGAGCGAGTTGGTGCCATACGTCAGCATGTAGTTGGGTGATCCGGCGGGGGGCGGAGTCGTACCGTCCACATCTGCCGGGAGCAGAGGACCTAACGCAGCACTTTGCTGGAAGCAGACCTGAGTGGCGGGCTGCCCGGCCAACATCTTAATGCGGTCATAGGCGCAAGCGTCCGGGCCGACGTAAGTCGCGCCGTTTTGGAACATGTCGAACGTCTCGTAGTAGGCGTCCGGCCATACGCCCATCTTGGGATAGTCGTCAAAGTTCGAGTACTGGAACGAATACCGATACCACGCCCCTGTAGCGTCCGACGTCTGCGATACTGCGATGCACTGCAGGTACGGACTGCCCGAGACTGCGAACTGGCTCATTACCCAGCGGTTTGCCAGCTTGTCGTAAACAACAACCGGATCTCCGTCATTGTAGGACTGGCAACCACCTCCAAAGCCGCTCCAAAGGGTGTTTCCCGCCACGGGCCCAAGAACTACATTGCCCGTTGCCTTGTCAAAAACCATAAACGACAGGTTCACCCATTGCACGTACTGGGTAGCACCAACCGCCCCATTGGTGTCAGGCGGCGCTACATTGACCGTATAACCGTACTGCCCCTGACCGACGCCATCAAATTGCTTTTTGACAGGCGGGCTCTGGACGGCGAGTGGCGTGAACATTTGGTGAACCGGATCCTCGGCAAGCAGCGAGAGCCCCGCCGGCAACGGAACTCTCTTCAGCGGTTCCGCCTCATGCATGCTCAGATCCCCCGGAGGAGCATGTTGGGCCATCACACTGAGAGGCTGGGAGATGTCGTTGTGGACGCTGTATCGGATCGTCGTAGGGCCTTGCATCAACTGGGCGTATGAAGTGACCGACAGTACGAAAAACGCGGCCAGCAGCACAGTAAGCCACTGAAAAATACCACGCGGTTTCTGGGACACGGGAAAGCTCCTTAGTACGGCGGGCTGTCAAAGAGGATGACGAGAGTAACTATGGTAACCCATATTAGTGCCTCTAGAAAATCACTCTTAAGTGGTATGACAATTATATCGATCTGCGGTCATAAACGCTGCGTCGTCAATCGAATCTTGCAGTTGGCGCAATTTGGCGCTCGTCAATTTGTGGTTACTGGTAACCGGGCCGTGAAAACTTAAAGTGCAAAACGTCATGGTTGTGCGGGCAAGGAATTACGTGGGCCGGACAGGATCACGACCACGGCCACAGGACAAGTTGCCGCCAGACTCCGGCGGCACCTGCACTAGAATGTTGCGATGATTGCTCTCACGCGCTCCGGTAACCGTTCCCTCATTTGTTGGCTGCTTTTGACGCTAAGTGCATCCCTGGCATTGGCGGCCGACTTCAGCCAACGGGTTTACGTTGGGACATACACCGACAAGGATAGCAAGGGAATCTACTCGTTTCGCTTCGATCCGACGACAGGCGAGTCCGGTCCCGTCGAGCTGGCCGCTGAATCGGCCAACCCCTCATTTTTAGTTGTAGATGCCAGCCCAAAACGTCTTTACGCCGTCAATGAGCTGGACGTCTTCGACGGAAGCATGACCGGCGCTATCAGCGTCTTTGCCGTCGATGCCGAATCCGGCAAGCTCAAGTTGTTGCAGCAGATTTCTTCGGCGGGGGCCGCACCGGCCCACCTGTCGCTCGACAAATCTGGACGCTACGTTCTGGTGGCGAATTACGACGGTGGAAACATCGCCGTGTTTCCCATCCAGCAAGACGGGCAACTCGGCAAACGCACTGCGTTCATTCAAGACACGGGTTCCAGCGTGAACAAGGAACGTCAGGCTACGCCGCACGCGCACGAAATTGTGGCCAGCGGCGACGATCACCTCGTGTTCGTTCCTGACCTCGGCACCGACGAGTTGATGATTTATCGCTTCGATCCGGCAAACGGTTCGCTGACCCCGAATAAGCCGGCGTTCGCCAAAGTGACTCCGGGGTCCGGACCACGCCATTTTGCCTTTGCACCATCGGGCAAGTTTCTCTATCTGGTGAACGAACTGACATCCACGGTTGTGGTCTTCTCACTTGATTCGTCGTCAGGACACTTGCGCCAGGAGCAGACGATCTCGACGCTTCCGCAGGGCTTTCAGGGCCAGAACACCACCGCCGAAATACAGGTGGATTCCGCCGGAAAATTCCTGTACGTCTCCAATCGCGGAGACGACAGCATCGCCGTGTTTGCGATCAATGAGCACGATGGCAAATTGTCATTGGTTGAGCGCGTGCCAACCGGGGGGAAGGAGCCTCGGCACTTCACTCTCGATTGGACCGGAAAATGGCTGTTCGCCGCAAACCAGAACTCCGACACGATCAACCTGTTCGCGGTAGATACCGCCACCGGCCGACTGACGGCGACCTCGCACACAATTCACGTGCCGACGCCGGTTTGTGTGGTGATGGTGCCGCTGAAATAGTATCGGCTCGACCGCAAGAAAAACGGCGTCGCGTATTCCGGAACACCACTGGAAAAACTTGCGACGCCGTGATTCGTTCGAATGGCTGTTGAAATTGCGGACCAATTCGTCTTTGCGCTGACCTCGCGGGCTAAAGCCCGCTCGAAATGTCAAAAGTAAAGGACTTGTACAGCGCGGCTGAAGCCGCTCCCCTTCAAAACCTACTATTTCAGCACGGCACTCTTTGAGTCGATCACACCCATCAGCTCGTTCCAGGAATTAACGAACGCCTTGGCGCCGTCAACCTGCAACTGTTCACCCAGAGCGTCAACGTCAACACCGGCGCTAGCGAACTGCCGCAGCACCTGTTCGCAATCGCCACCGTCCGGAGGCATGACTCCGTCCACGACACCGTGATCGGCGAACGCCTTCAAGGTGCCTTCCGGCATGGTGTTGACCGTGTCCGGTGCAGCAAGAGCTTTGATGTACAGGATGTCGGAGGCCTTCGGATCCTTGGTTCCAGTGCTCGCCAACAGCAGACGTTGCGGTATGTAACCAGCTTTGACGATGTTCTGCCACCGGGGCGTTGCCAACAAGTCGCGGTAGGCTTTGTAGGTGCGCTGGGCGATTGCAATGCCCAACTTGTCCCGCAGATTCTCGGGTACTTTGGGGTTTGCCGCCACATCCCAGCGGCTGATGAATACCGAAGCCACAGAGCCAACATTGGCCGGCAGGCCGGCGGCAATGCGGCGCTCGACGCCCTTCAGATACGCTTCGGCTGCGGCAACGTAGTGTTCACGCGAAAACAAAAGCGTTACGTTGATCGAAACTCCAGCAAAAATTGCTTCTTCGATAGCAGGAAGTCCCTCGGGCGTCCCGGGGATCTTGATGAACAGATTCGGACGCGCCGCTCGCGCGTGCAAGTCCTTCGCAGCTGCCAGTGTCGTAGCCGTGTCATAGGCGAGCAACGGAGAAACTTCCAGCGATACCCATCCATCGCCACCCCTGGTCTGGTCGTGGACCGGACGGAACAGGTCGGCAGCGCGGGTCAGGTCATCCAACGCCAGTTCAAAGAACAGCGCTTCACCCGATACTCCTCTGCCCAACCCATCCTGAATGGCCGGATCGTACAGCTGGCTCTTCTTGATGGCCTGGTCGAAAATCGTCGGATTGGAGGTCAGCCCCGTGACTGACAGGTCGTCGATGTAGCTTTTCAGTGTGCCGTTGTCCAGAATGTCGCGGGTGATGTTGTCGAGCCAAAGACTCTGCCCCAAGTCGTGGAGCTGCTGGGTCGGTTTCATTGTTCCTCCTTAATATTGTGTTCGGATCGCAGCCTGCAGTCCGAAGCGTCTTGGACCCTCAGCGTTTTGCCGCCATCAGGCATCCATCATCCCACAGAAAATGTCGTGCCACACGGCTTTCGGCAGCGGAAATCGCACTCGGCCGACCAGTTTTACATTCCCTTAATGACAGGGACGATTTTCGCGAGTGTTCGGTGGCTCTGTTCCTCTATTGAGTCTTGGCGAGGCTGAAAGTTGCAAAGGTGCAATACAAAATTCCGGGGCATCCGATAACTTCCTTGTAGAATCGGGCGTTAGCCATGCTTGAGAACATCAACCTCAAAAAGAAGCTCTCGCGGGAAGCATTCAAAGAGGTATTGCCGGGGCTTCAAACGCGCCTCTACGACCTGGAAAAAGCGTGCTGGGACAATGACGTACCGTCAATCGTGGTCTTTGAGGGCTGGGACGCATCGGGCAAAGGCACTACTATCGCCGCCTTGACGCAGCGGCTCGATCCCCGCGGCTTCAAGCTCTATCCCATCACCAGTCCCCGCACCTACGAGCAACAGCGCCCGTGGCTTTGGCGATTCTGGCTCAAAGTGCCCAACCGCGGCGAGATGGTGATTTTTGATCACAGCTGGTACGGCCGCGTCCTGGAAGAGCGCGTCGAGCGCACGGTTCCCGAGAAGACATGGAGGCAGGCCTATCGGGACATCGCCGAATTCGAGCGCATGCTGGCCGACGACGGCACTGCCATCTTGAAGTTCTTTCTCCACATCGGCAAGAAGGAACAGAGGCGGCGTTTCGAGATAATCCAGTCCGATCCGCTGGAGGCCTGGCGCGTGACACCCGACGACTGGGCCCGCAACAAACGTTACGAAGCATATCTCGACGCCTACGAAGAAATGATGGAGTTGACCGATTCGGAGTACGCCCCGTGGACCATCGTCGAAGCCACGTCCAAATGGCATACCCGCAGAAGAGTGTTCGAAACCATCATTACCGCACTGGAGAAGCGACTCGGCGATAAAGCCCCGGTCCGGGAGGATTCTGCCGTGAACCGCAGCAAGGATGCGCAACTTCGTGAGGCCATGGAATCGTTAAGCGGAGAAAAAGCCTGATGCTCGAGACGATCGACCTGACTCGCCAACTGGACCGTGAGGCTTATGTGCGCGAGGTTTCGCGCCGGCAGATCCAGTTGCGCGAACTTGGCTATCAGGTTTATCTGCAAAAACGTCCGGTCGTCATCGTGTTCGAGGGCTGGGATGCCGCGGGCAAGGGCGGAGCCATCAAGCGGGTCACCGAGAAGCTCGACCCTCGGGGCTACGTGGTATATCCAATCTCGGCTCCGCATGGCGAGGACAAAACCCGCCACTACCTGTACCGCTTCTGGCGGCGGCTCCCGGAGAAAGGGCAGATCGCCATCTTCGATCGATCGTGGTATGGCCGGGTCCTGGTCGAGCGGGTGGAAGGGTTCGCGCACGAGAACGAGTGGCAGCGCGCGTACAAGGAGATCAACTCGTTCGAGCGCCAGTTGCGCGACTTCGGCATGATCGTCGCGAAATTCTGGATCCACATCTCGCGCGAAGAGCAGCTCCGCCGCTTCGAAGAGCGCAAGGCCATTGGTTACAAGGCCTGGAAGCTCACCGATGAGGACTGGCGCAACCGCGAGAAGTGGGACGCCTATGAAGAGGCGGCAGAAGAAATGCTGGTCAAAACCAGCACCAGCGGTTCACCCTGGAGCCTGGTCGAAGGCAACGACAAATACTGGGAGCGGGTCCGGGTGCTGGCCAAGCTGGTGAAAATCCTTTCGACCGAATTGCAATACCAGCCGTTCGACCCGCTCGGCGAAAAAGTGGTGGCGAAGAAATTAAAACCGGCCAAACAAGCCCCAAAAAAAAGTGGTTCGAACCCAAAAAAAGTGCGACCCTAGGGGCCGCACCTGTCACCGAGTCAGTCCATTTCCCGCATCGGCATGCTCGCCGCTTGCTTGGGAGCGCCACCCGCGTGCTGCTTCTGCCAATCGGCTTCGGTCAACACCGTGATGGGGGTCTGCTTTTGCTTCTCCAGCCCTGCGTTGATGCCCGGCAACTGGGCTGACGTCAGTTTCTGGAATTTCTGGATTACGTCCTCCAACTCACGGCCCAGCACCTGCGTGCGCTCTACCTGCTCGTCCGTAGGACGGCCTTCGTAGGAGTTTACTTCGCCGTATACCGACGCCAGGTATTCACGCAGACGCTCTTCTCCGGTGATCGCGCCACCTTCCTTGGTCGCAACGATTTCCGAGCGGAGTTTGTCGGCCGAAGCCGCCAGATCGAGCAGTTGTTTATGCAGCGGATCGCTGGCCGGGACCTTGGCCGCGCGCTGGTTCGCGGCATCGCGAACACCCACGATGGCATCGACCGCCCAACTCATGTGGCCCAGCATCGCCGCAAGCTTCGTCGCCAGGGCAAACTGCGCCTTGCGGTCTTCCAACGTGTACTTGGCCCGCGGATCGATGACCACGTTGAGTTT
>Ga0207761_1000847_pt1 | contig 10511 bp, 10 predicted proteins | sample LuqExpMetageno34_FD_187792 | JGI IMG/M metagenome (GOLD analysis project Ga0207761, IMG submission 187792) | Tropical forest soil microbial communities from Luquillo Experimental Forest, Puerto Rico - Sample 34 (SPAdes) | ecosystem: Environmental > Terrestrial > Soil > Tropical forest ...
CCATCGAAAAACTTGGCTTGGAATGGTATGGTTGGCATGGCTTCAGGCGTGGCGTCGCGTCGAATTTGTATGAACTGGGCGCGGATGAGAAGATCGTCCAGCGTGTCTTGCGTCATGCAAAAGCGCACGTGACCAAGGATCGCTACATCAAAGCTTTTGACCCGGCAGTCCTCGCGGCGATGAAGAAAATGGAGACGACCTTGGACGCCATAAATGTTTGTGCACCAACTGTGCACCACATTAACTAGGGCAGTGTGGTAAGCTATTGAAAGTAAACGCCGGAGAGGTGGCCGAGAGGCTGAAGGCGGCGGTTTGCTAAACCGTTGTACGGGCTAAAACCTGTACCGGGGGTTCGAATCCCCCCCTCTCCGCCAGATTTCCCCTAACTGCTTCTAGCGTCAAGGTCTTACGGGCAGTGTCGACTTCGCTTTTTGTCCCTAATTTGGGTGACTCAAACTGTAGTTGGGGAACAGTTTGGGGAACAACTAGGGAACACTTCGACTCCAACCTCTTCATCGCTTCTTCGGCGTCCTCGGTGACCATCTTCACGTAAATATTAATTGTGGTGGTCACATTCGCGTGGCGCAGAATCTGCTGGATGACTTTGTCGGAAACTCCAAGCCGATGAAGATTCGTAGCGAGGCCACGGCGAAACGCGTGCCAGCCATGCCAGGGAATCTTCTCCGCTTCGAGAGCGGGTCGAAGTACTTCCGTCACGAGCAGGTCGAGATTCAACGGGTTCCCCAGAGAATTTCGGAAAATAAATCCTCGGGAAGGATTCCCCGACGAAGCTCGATGCTGGTCGAGAAAAAGTCTCAACTGCGCAATCACCGGAATGGTTCCTTTGCTTTTCTCCCTCTTTGGTTCGCCCACTTGGTTGCGCCATACGGACTGCTTTACTTCGATGGTGTATGGGATCCTCACGCGAGGCATTTTCCGCCTCCCATTGCACGTGCTTCTCTTTCAGAACTGCGAGGAGACCCGGTGTCAGGGGCGCACGGAAGCGGTTGGATTCCTTATCGAGCCGGAAGTGAAACGGGTCAAGGTCGCGGGGGTACTTCAGGTATTCCTCTTCCCAGAGCAATGCGGAATCGGCTTCGATCAGGCGGCGCTGTGCTTCCGTTATTCTGCTTTCGAGCAGATCCGGGTTGATCGCACATTCATAGACATCGAAGAGCGTGACGTAGTCGAAAGCCACTTTATGGAGCAGGATGATGAACTTGACGAGGTTCGTGTAGGCCTGTTGCCAGAAGGGTTCCTTGCCGCGGCCGAAAAGGTTGTTCAACAGCGAAGCGATGTTGTAGGCGAGCGCGTAGGCGTCAAGGTCGTTGTGAAGAGGGTTGTAGCGATACTCGGATGTGAGGCTGATTTCGATGTAATCGCCGACACGCCCGTGCCGGGTCAGGATTTCCCGGACGCGAGCGCAGAAGTCTCCCTTCACTTCGAGAATGAGGCCGCCGATGCGCCGGTGGGGATCATCGGCGCGATAGGCGAGAATCTGCTCGGCGAAAGGGTACATTGCCGAGGCGGTTTTCCCCGACCCGACCGCCCCCACGATCGCAATGCCGGTGAAGAGGCCTCGTTCTGGAATAACCAGCCAATGGGGTGTTTCCGAAGGGATCGGTTTGCGGGGGTTGTGGACCTCGCCCAGCACCAAAGAAAGCTCCGCACGCTTTCGAGGTTCTGCATAGAGCGGCAATCTGCCCGCGCGAATCTTGCTTCCCGCCTTAAGGGCGAAGATGTAGACGCCGGAAAGCAGGACGGAAAAGAGGATATAAGGCGTTGTGTAAAGGATGAGGGTATAGGAGTACTTGAAAAAGAGAAACGCGTAGTGCGCCCGCAGAGCCGCGACCTGGAGAAAGAGATTGGACTCGGGAAATGGCGCCCTGAAGTAGAGCGCCATACCCGTGCCCGCCGCGAGCAGACAGGCAAAGAAGTGCCTCGCGTGGAGAATTCGCTGAATCATGCACGCGCCGCCTTTGCCGCGGCGTGACCATCCTTCCTGTCTGCCGGCGTCTGCTGTTGCTTGCGCCAGCGGCGAAACTCCACGTCTCGCCAAATCACCATCTTGAGCGCAGAGTTGACGACATGATCCGGAGTGCTCTGGATGAAGGTGGCATACTTCTCGACGGCGAGCGCGATGGGTTCCTGCAGTTCGTATTCGCGCTTCACCATATCGGGCGGCTTGTTAATGATGGACATTGTTTTCCTCCTCTTGTTTTTCTTTCGGATTGACCTCACTGGACGCGGGGAAAGCGCTTGGGAATTGACCCTCTCCCCGTTCCCTGGGCTGGAGCGACCGCCACGGTTTTCGTGGCAACGAAAGTGGGGTCGCTCCAGCCCAGCCCGGTGTTTTCCCCGCGTCCGAAATCGACTGTCGCGCCGTGCGCAACCGCTGTGCTCCCCATAACTTCCGTTCACCGCGGAGGTGAACGGAACGGTGAACCGTCTGGTGAACCGCATCCTTCATGTGCCGTTCACCCGCTTTCTGATTACCCCGGACAACCTCGTCCGTTGCGTCTTGACACCGCTCTGCAGCCGGAAGCGGAAACTGCGCCCGAACTTCCCTCTATCTACCTATTCAGTGTTTGCAGAGAAAAATGTGTCGCAGAAAGTCAAAAGTAATCTGCCGGACACGGTTTCCGAGCCGGCTGTCCGCTGCTGAGGACAGCAAACACGTAAAAAGGAGACCGCGCCTGTACTTCGCGGCACCCATTGCGACCCCGATGTGCCAGTGTCGCCACTCGGCGACATTTACAAATGTCGCCAAACGGAGACTATGCTAAGATGTCGTCGAACGGCGACAGTCCCGAGGTGCCTATGTTTTTGCGAACACCAGCAGATTTCGGAGCGGTCATCCGCGAGCGACGGAGGCGCACGGGCCTCAACCAGGCGGCCCTGGCCGCGAAAGTCGGCGTCGGCCGCCAATGGATCGTCGAAGTGGAAAGGGGCAAGCCGGGTGCGCCCCTCGGCCTGATTTTGCGGACGCTTGCCGCGCTCAACATCTCGCTCGTCACCGACGAACGCGGCCGCAAGAACGAGCGGGTCTCCGCGGACCCCGGAGGCGTTGACCTGGACGCTCTTCTGAACAGCCTCCGGCGGAAGAAATCATGACCAAGGAATTGATCGCGTTGATCGACCAGAAGGAAATGGGGCGGATCCGGCAGGACGCCCGGGGAAAGCTGTCGTTCGTTTACACAGAGGAATGGCAGAGGTCCCCGGAATCGTTTCCGCTGTCGATTTCCATGCCACTGGGTTTAGCGGAGCACCCCCACGCAAGAATTGACGCGTTTCTCTGGGGTCTGCTTCCCGACAACGAGCGCATTCTGGACCAGTGGGGGCGGCGCTTTCATGTTTCCGCCCGCAACGCGTTCGGACTGATTTCGCACGTGGGAGAAGACTGCGCCGGCGCGGTGCAGTTTGTGGTTCCGGAAAGGATGGAGACTCTTACACGGCGATCACCCGGCGATGTCGAGTGGCTGGACGAGGCCGCGATCGCGCTGCGTCTCCGGTCTTTGCGAGCGGACCATGCCGCGTGGAGACTGCCTCGCGACACCGGGCAGTTCAGTCTCGCGGGCGCGCAGCCAAAGACGGCGCTTCTCTTTCTGAATGGCCGATGGGGTCTTCCTTCGGGGCGTGTTCCCACAACCCACATTCTGAAGCCGCCGACTGGCGAGCTCGACGGTCACGCGGAGAACGAACACTTCTGCCTCGAACTGGCACGCTCGCTCGGGATGACCGTTCCGAATTCCAGCGTCATGCATTTCGAGGACGAAATTGCGATGGTGGCGGAGCGATACGACCGCATCCGCACGGGAAACCGCCTAAAGCGCGTCCATCAGGAGGACATGTGCCAGGCCGTTGGCCTTCCGCCCACGCGGAAATATGAAAGTGAAGGCGGTCCGGGGGTCGCGACGATTTTCGGGGTTTTGCGAACCAACTCTACAAATGCCGAGGAGGATGCCGGCAACTTTCTGGACGCCATTGCATTCAACTGGCTGATTGCCGGCACTGACGCGCACGCCAAGAACTACGCTCTTATGCTCAGCTCCGGCGGGCAAGTGCGGCTTGCTCCGCTGTACGATCTCGCGAGCATCCTGCCGTATCCGGATTTCGACCCTCACCGAATCCGGCTGGCCATGCGGCTTGGAGGGGAATACCGTCTCCGCAATATCGGCCGGCGGCAGTGGCAAAAGCTGGCGACGGAGTTGCGCCTTGATCCTGAACCGCTCTTCGCGAAAGTGGTGCGGATGGCGGAAGCGATTCCAGATCACGCCAACGCGGTTGCACAACAACTCGGCAAGGAAGGGCTGCATCATCCAGTCCTCACACGGTTGCGAGATCAATTGACGGCCAGGGCTTTGGAATGCCGGAAGCTGTTTCCGGCAACCCGTCTGTGAGACGAGACAGAGTGGCTATGCGCAACGGATGTAAGGTTCTGGGAGGTACGTCGCACGCTAAGACCGCGCGAGGCGCCTCAGCTTGCCAAGCAGGCGCTTGAGCCTTTGACGGAGTGCGTTCGACGCTTGTCCGTTACTCCCCTCGTACCCAGTCACACTGGGACGAAACGAAGAGCGGGGACATGCTCTGGCAAATCTTCAAATCGCAAGGGACCAGACAACAGGGCCACCAAGGCACCAGTGCCGGACCGCCGTCCCCGGCAGGGACTGGCCCGGGGATGCGTATCCTCTGGAATCTCGATTGCGAACGGTGCGATTTGTTTTTTCTGGCAGGGATGCAGGACAACGAAAAGGCCCTCTGGCCTGAGCCGGAGGGCCTTCGACGGTCACCGTCAGAATGGCGCGTTGTCCGAGGGCGATTCAGGGTTCGGCGCTGCCACAGGGGCTTCGGCTTCCGCTCGGCTGAGCCGCCGCACGGAGTTGGCGCGGACGCTCCAGAAGATGGCGACTTTCGCCGCCTTGGCCTTCTTGGATTTACCGTTCTCGCGCTCGTATTTCGAGCTGACGAGCATCCCGTCGACGAGGACGTGGTCGCCCTTGTGAAGCGCATCGGCGATGGATTCGGCCAGGCGGTTAAAGGTCACGACGCGGTGCCACTCGGTTTTCGACTGCCACTCGTCGTTCGAGTCCTTCCACGACTGCTGCGTGGCGACGGACAGCACGGTGAAATTCGCGCCGTTACCGCGGACTTGCCGCTTCTCCGGGTCCTTGCCGAGGAAGCCGATGAGTTGGACGTGATTGAGATACATGGATTGATTCTCCTTTTTCTGCCCCATTTTCCTGGGGCACCCGGAAGCGAGGGCTTCTGCTCCCAAGGCGAGCGGCTGCATTCTGGGAGGGAACCAAAGGCTTTACAGGGAGGAACCGAGAAAGCAGAAGACGCGAAGCTGCCGGGCGCAGGAATTAGCCCGAAGCAGTGCCTAGGAAAAGGAGCGGCAGAGAAGGGGAGAACCCAGGGGCACTCAATCGTCCTCACGCGAGGCGCTGAGTAAGTGCCGGACAGCGGAGTCATCGCCTGCAAGAAAGGTAGGCAAAAGTGCGCGTCATCAGCAGAAGCTTTAGTACTTCCAGTCCTCGTGCCGGAGCGGAGCGCGGTTCAGTTGCTCCCGCTGCCACTTCCATTGCGGCAATGCGGCATCCATCAGGGTTCTAAAGCGCTCATTGTGATGTCGTTCGAGCAGATGAACCATTTCATGCACAACGATGAACTCCAAACAGGAAGGGGGCTTCTTAGCTAATTCAAGATTAATCCAGATGCGCCGTGCCTCGCGGTTGCATGTTCCCCAGCGGGTTCTCATCTTGCGAATTCTCCACTCATTCACGCGCACGCCGATTCGCGGCTCCCACTTTATGACGAGTTCGGCTATTTGCTGCCGAAGGAGGTCTCGGTACCAGCGGTCCAACACTTGCTCCCGACGTTCCCGATCGTTCTCATGGTCAGCACGTAACTCCAGGCGGTGCATCGTGCGCGGCCACACACTCGGCACATTGTTATCCTTCCTGACATCCAGACGGTACCGTATGCTCCACCACACCTTCATCCACATTCCGGGGATAGGACGACAAACTGAACTTGAGCTGTGGAAGGGTGGGATACACAACTGGGACGACGCTGACCGTTTCGAGAAGAGGTTTGGGGTGGTTGGGGCTCGGCTCCAAAAGAGATTAGATGAATACATCCCTGCGTCTCGGGAAGCTATACGGCTGAGGAACGCAGCATTCTTTGAACGGCTGTCGGCATTGGGCGAGGCTTGGAGAGTGTTTCCGGAGTTTGCCGATCAGTGCGTCTACCTCGATATTGAGACTACCGGGCTATCAAGCGTCTTCGATAGGATCACCGTCGTAGGGCTCTACGATGGGCGAAAATACAAAGTCTTTGTCGATGGCGAAAACCTTGACGAGCTGCCGGATAGTAGCCCCTGGGGAGCCAATCCATCTTCACAGCCCATGGCTGTGATATAAAAACTCTCTCACTTCTCTTGGTCTAAAAGATCGGGCTGGTCACTGCTGCTCCATAATCTGAGCTGGACTCTTTACAACGATCTGAGGGCTACCGCGATACACCGTAATTTGTCCGGACACGCAAATGTTCTTGTGAAGGTATTTGTCTTCCGGCTCACCAACTTTTCCTCGATCTTCGGGTCAATTGACCAGTGTTAGTTCTTCGTCAGGATACGGGTTACCCAAGTTCAGAAACGTTGGTTTCGAACGAGAAGTTGACAGGTACCGAGTAGAAGCAACATATCCGCATACTGTTGCCTTCTCTCCAACGTGCTGACCAGCTTGAGAAGCAGAAATTTGGTGATTGTTCTGCCCTAGAGTGGAACCAACTGTAATCAAGCTGATGCTCAGACAGAGGCCGAATCGTTCTCCTTAGCATCCTTTACCTCCTGTCATTCATTTGATTCTGCGAACCAAGACGGTGTCTTCTTCATCTTCAACTTTCATCCGACAACCAGAACTCGTCGAATAGATTGTGACTTCAGGTCTGTACGCGTAGAAATATGTATAGGCATACTCCGCTTGTTCCCATATCTGCCCATTATCCAGCTTGAATACGGTCTCGCCCTCCCAGCCGTTTATCTCTCCGGAAATAGTGCTTTCGATTGCTGGAGAACAACTTGTCCTCCCAAATGTCTGTCTTGCCGAATTGTCTGTATTCGATCCTAGTGCTGCTTTGAGTACCCGCTCTGTATAGTGATTGAGCCACAAATCTAATGCCCAAGTGACGCAACATTGACTCCTTCGCCCCTCAGGGGCGATGGCGATTGCAAAATCTGAGCCATGGCCACATCGATATCAAAAATGTCTCTCTTGACAATAGACCGCTAGGCTCTGCGGCCCGACATTCGGTCTAGATGGCCGAGCCTTAGTCCGCCGCCGCGAAGCCATCGCGGCGGCCATATACATCAGCATTCGTTTCTGGTGACCGTCCAAGTTCGCAAGGCATTGAATGAGTCTTCTCGCGTAGCGCTGATCGTGGAGAGAATCTCCTTTTCCACTTTCATCAACTCGAAAAGGACGAGGAGAAGGGCTTCCTGAAGCCTCTTCGGGGTCGTAAACCAGTTGGTATACATGAAGCCCGAACGCGCGTGCCAGCTTCTCCAGTGTTTCGACTGAAGGAATGGTGTGCCCATTTTCAACCCTCGAAATGTAACATCGCAACAGACCTGTCATTTCTTCAACTTCACGTTGAGACATTTGCTTTACTTCACGTAGCAGGCGTACACGTTCACCGATATTCATTGTTGCACCTCCAGTTCTGGAACGTTCAAGGGATCTCAATTTGCCTTAAGTGAATAATTCCTCCACTAGAAACCAGGTTCCCTCATCCGTCCCCAGTCGAGTGGTACGGCTACCCTTCGAAGTCCCACGATTCGACCAGTGGTCATGAAGACGAATTGTTCATGCGTGGCATCGCAACTAACTGTGAATTTCTTTGTAACGTATATCAGAGCTTCTGTTTCGAGCCGCGTCTCACGGTTGCCGAGGACAGCCCTTAAGCTGCCATTCATTCTTAAATATACGGGAATTTAATCTATTTCTCAATTATATTATTGACATATTATACATACCTTAATACCATCTGGTGATGGAGCGTATATGAACCCAACCCATATGCCGATCATCCCAAACTTATCTTCAAAGCTTTTTACCGTATTTGCCATCTGCGGACTGCTCATTCTGGCACTGATATGGTCAATGAGTTGATAAAGCAGTCTCTTGCTCCCGAGATTGCAACGGGCAACCAAACATGCCTAAACAGATAAACATAAACATCGCGATAGAGATTTTGCGGCTGCATGGCCACGATGTAAGAGCATGCAAATAGGCGGCCATGTAGGTTTTAAATTGATGGCACCTGCTTGCACCGGTTGCGATGTGACCGGCCTGATTCGTTAGTCCAAAGGAAGTGAGAAGGTTTTTATACCACAGCCATGGGCCGCAAAGGTGGATTAGCTCCCCAGGAGCTACAGGCTGCGGGGGCAGGCGGCCTGTAGCCGAGCGCTGAGTGCGGCCGCTTCGTGTTGTGCTCCACACGCCACTTTTCGATCACGATCTGAGCCTCGTTCAGCGAATAAAAAATCTCTCCGTTCAAGCATTCATCCCGCAGCTTCCCGTTGAAGCTTTCGCAGTAGCCGTTCTCCCATGGACGTCCTTCAGGATCTGCTTCTCTAGAAACAGCTCCGCTACCAGCCTCTTTAGCTTTTCAAAAGATGGGATCGGTCATTAACTCCTAGCTCTTGTACTCGCGGTTTTTTGTTGCGATGCCACCACGGAAGCGGACAGCGTAGAAACGACAAGACAGCAAAGGCGCAGAAGCCGAAGACTATAGCCGTTTGGTCGACGGTTCTGAATGCAATGACGGTCGGACATGATTTATGTCCGACATACTGGCATGCCAGCCATTTCTTCGCTACTTTACAGATTGCCGCTGTTCACAAATCGTTAGGGGCAAGCCGAATTTTTCCAGCACCAAGCCTTATACAAGTGAGGGCCGGGCGCCAAGGGTTTGCCGTTCGAAAGACGACGAAATCTGCTAAGCGTGGTCTGAACAGGACCACACGATGCCATTCCGTTTTGGAGGCCCACTCGTCATCGGTGTTCTTCCACGAGCGCTGCGTAGCGAGTGAGAACACAGTGAACTTCGAACCGTTGCCTTTCGCTTGACGTTGCTCGGGGTCAGCACCAACGAAGCCCACGAGAGTTATGGAATTGAGATAGGACATTTTCTTGTTACCTTTCTTTCTGCCCGTTTTCTTTGGGGCACGAGAGAGAGCGAGGGGGCGTGGAGTCGCAGGCTAGCGTCTGCATTGTTGGAGGGTGCCCAATGGTGCTGAGGGCGGAACCAACAAGGCAGAAGGCGCGTAGGTCGGAGCGGAGAGGAATTAGCTGAGCGGTGAGCCCAAAGAAAATCGGGAAAAGAAAGAACAGAGATGTGCTAATTCAGGAACACCTGGGGGAAGGGTCAAGCCCCAGAGCAAAACAACGCCGCTCGAAGGGCGTGAACCGAAGCCCATCGGGGCGTCAGCCATGAGTCTGGCACCGTTTGAGTTGATCACTTCCGTGCTGCCGACCATCCAGAAGTCGTGCCTTTCGTAGAACACGTTTCTTCCCTTACGCGCGTGATCTGTCCACAAACATCTGCGACACGTCAGCGTGTGGCATTCAACACAGCGTCATTGCGCGAACTTCTGAAAAAAAACCAGTCTTGCCCAGCGTGTTACGGGCTGTTTGACACCTGTGTCGGCTATGCAGGCTCAGAGACAGACCCGAGTGGTCTCAGTTTCCCGTGCCCGTTAAGGTAACGGTTTGTGGGTTGTTGTTGGCGGCGTCGTTGATGTTCAACGTTGCCGTGCGTTTGCTGGTCGCCTGCGGGGTAAAGGTCACGGAGATCGTGCACGTGCTGTTGGCAGCTACACTGCCTCCGCAGGTGTCGCTCTCGGCAAAGTCGCCGGGATTAGCCCCCGTGAAGGTGATGCTGGCGATGCTCAACGCCGTCGGCAGGTTGTTCGTCAGGGTTACTGTCTTCGCAGTTGAGGTCCCGACCGCTTGTGCGCCAAAGCTCAACGAACTAGGAGACCAAGCCACCTGGGCCGTGGCTGTCCCTGTCAGGTTGATGATCTGCGGGCTGTTGTTGGCGGCATCGTTGATGTTCAACGTTGCCGTGCGTTTGCCGGTGGCCTGTGGGGTAAAGGTCACGGAGATCGTGCACGTGCTGTTGGCAACCACACTGCTTCCGCAGGTGTCGGTCTCGGCAAAGTCGCCAGGATTCGCTCCCGTGAAGGTGCTGGCGATGCTCAACGCCGTCGGCAGGCTGTTGGTCAGGGTTATGTTCTTCGAGACGCTGGATGTTCCCACCGCTTGTGCGCCAAAGCTTAACGAAGTGGGAGACCACGCCACCTGAACCACACCAGTTCCCGTCAGCGCGATGGTCTGGGGACTGTTGTTGGCGTTGTCGTTGACGCTCAACGTCGCCGTACGCGTGCCGGTGGCTTGAGGGGTAAACGTCACCGAGATCGTGCAGTTGCTGTTCGCAGCCACGCTGCT
>Ga0207761_1000848_pt1 | contig 10497 bp, 9 predicted proteins | sample LuqExpMetageno34_FD_187792 | JGI IMG/M metagenome (GOLD analysis project Ga0207761, IMG submission 187792) | Tropical forest soil microbial communities from Luquillo Experimental Forest, Puerto Rico - Sample 34 (SPAdes) | ecosystem: Environmental > Terrestrial > Soil > Tropical forest ...
CGAACTCCAAATTGCGCGCCACCAGGGAAAACACGTCGCGGAAATCGCTTCCAGACTTTTCCGCTAATCTCTCTTTGCGTCACTCCGAACGGAGTCCGCGCAGTGAGGAATCTCTCTTTGACGCAACGAGCTAAGAGGGATTCCTCGCTTCGCTCGGAGTGACAGGTAACAGCAAAGTTGTCATCCTGAGGAGCGAAGTTTGCGACGAAGGATCTCAACTGATGGGATTGGCACGCACCCAAAGAAAAGAGCGCGCCTCGAACGATCGAAGCGCGCTCTAATTTCTCTAATCTAATTCCTTTTACAGTCTCGGCAGCACGATCCCACCCTGCGCCTGATACTTCCCTTTCTTGTCCTTGTAACTCACTTCGCAATCCTCGTCGCTCTCAAAAAACAGCACCTGGCATAATCCCTCGTTCGCATAAATCTTCGCGGGCAGAGGCGTGGTGTTGCTGATCTCCAGGGTCACGAATCCTTCCCACTCCGGCTCAAACGGCGTCACGTTCACGATAATGCCGCATCGCGCGTAAGTCGATTTCCCGAGACAAATCGTCAGCACGTTCCGCGGAATCCGGAAATATTCCACTGATCGCGCCAGCGCGAACGAATTCGGCGGCACAATACACGCCTCGCCCTTGTAGTGCACCAGTGACCGCGGGTCGAAGTGCTTCGGGTCCACGATGGTGGTGTTCACGTTAGTGAAGATCTGGAACTCGTCAGCCACCCGGATGTCATATCCGTAGGAGGACACGCCGTAACTGATCACGCCCTCCCGCACCTGCCGGTCGGTAAAAGGCTCAATCATCTTGTGCTCGAGCGCCATCCGGCGAATCCACTTATCGGGCTTGACGGACATCCATCTCCTCCTCGCGGAATGAAGAAAGTCTTGTTCTCTCAAAGAGATAAAGTGTAGATTAGCCAGTGTAGTTGAGCCCGCAAGTCTTGACAACCTGGGTAGCAACCTCTAGCATCTGGCCCACGGAATACGGGAGGGCGTGTGATCAAGCTCGATATTGTGAACGCGGTGGTGGGCAAAACCAACATCAGCCGCACCAAGGCCGAACAGGCCGTCGAAACGGTTTTTGAATCGCTGAAGAGCGCCCTCGGCCGTGGCCAGCGCATCGAACTTCGCAAGTTTGGCGTCTTCAGCGTCAAGCCCCGCAAGACCGGCATTGGCCGCAATCCGCGCACCGGCGAAGAGGTCAGCATCCCGCCGGGCAAGGCTGTGCGTTTCAAGCCAGGCAAAGAACTGCAAGGTCTCGAAGATACAGCGGCCGCCGCGAAATAAATTGTTGTGAACCCCCAGGAATCCGAACCGCGCTCTCCCGTTTTTTTGCAGCCTCCCGTGTGGGCGCACGTGCAGTCCTCGATTCCCTACTATGCACAAGTTCGTCCGCATCCCTCGGTGCGTTCGCTGGTCTTGTCGACGCTGCTTTTTTTCCTCACGCTGGGCACCTGTCTAGTGGCCGGAGCACATTTTGCCGCGGCTTATTCTCATAATCAGGCGGCTTCCTTCGACGCTTTTTTCCAATCCTTCCGCCTGGCATACGCACACCCGGCGTTTCTTTTGACTGGTGTTCCCTTCGCACTTACGTTGCTGACCATTCTTCTTGCACATGAACTGGGGCATTACTTCGCATGCCGCCATCACCATATTCATTCCACTTATCCGTTCTTCATTCCCGCGCCAACGCTCATCGGTACCTTCGGTGCCTTTATCCTGATTCGCTCGCCGATCCGTTCCGCCCGCGCGCTGTTCGATGTCGGCGCTTCAGGCCCGCTGGTCGGTTTCTTTTTTGCCCTTCCGCCGCTCGCGTATGGCGTTCTGCACGCGCGCGTTGTGCCCACGTTGAGTTACGACAACAACGCGGATGTGATTTTCGGCGTCCCGCTCATCCTGAGACTTGTCGCCGCGATTCTCCAGCCCAACGCCCATGCCTACGACCTGCTTCTTCATCCAGTCGGGCGCGCTGCTTGGGTCGGTTTATTCGCTACCGCGCTGAATCTCTTGCCCGTCGGACAACTCGACGGCGGCCACATCGTGCGTTCGTTGAGCCCGCGTTGTCACCGCTGGATCTCCTTGCTGCTGCCGCTCGTTCTGGTTCCTCTGGGGATTTTCCTTTGGCGAGGCTGGCTGATCTGGGCTTGCCTCTTGCTCGGCTTGCGCTTCTTCCGTGTCGCTCCTATTTACGACCCGACTCCACTTGATCCGAATCGGCGCTTCGGCGCTTTCATCGCGCTTCTCGTTTTCATTCTCTGCTTCATGCCGAGCCCGATCTGATGCCGGATTCGCCGTCTCCGCACCAGCAACTGGCGCGAATGCTCCGCGAACGCGATCTCCTGCTCCTCTTCATCGGCTCAGTCATTGGCTCGGGTATTTTCCTCAGCCCCGGGATTATTCTTCGCCAAGTCGGCGGTTCGGTCGGCTATTCGCTTCTCGTTTGGATTCTTGGCGGCGCACTTTCCCTACTCGGCGCGCTGACCTATGCTGAACTTTCCGCCGCTAATCCCGAAGCCGGCGGCCTGTACTGCTACATCCGGGATGGATTCGGCCGGCTTCCCGCGTTCCTGTACGGCTGGTCACTGCTCTTCGTCATCGCCAGCGCCAGCATCGGGGCGTTGGCTCATGCGTTTACTGCGTACCTGCGGGAATTGGTTCCGCTCACTGCCGTCGAGGCGCGCATCGTGCCCATCGTGATGATTGCTGTTGTGACGATTGTGAATGTCTGGGGCACGCGCAAAAGCTCTGACCTCCTCAACGTGACCACGCTCATCAAGGTTGGGGTGATCGTCGCGCTCGCCGCCACGCTGCTGGTCGTTGGCCTCGCTCGCGGTAACCACGCATCAGAAATACCTCGCGCGATGGGTACTCCGTTCACCGGCTTCCGTCTCGTTTCCGCGTTCGGATTCGCAATGATTATGGTGCTTTGGGCCTACGAAGGCTGGCAATTCGGCACCTACACCGCCGGCGAAGTCATGAATCCGCAAAAAAGCTTTCCTCGCGCATTTTTTCTCGGCTCCGTCATGTTGGTCGGACTCTACCTTTTCGCGGTAATCGCCTACCTGGTCGCTCTTGGGCCTTTGGGAGCCATGCTCACCGACACCATTGCCGCCACAGCCGCGAGACAGGTTCTCGGTCCCTGGGCGGGCATGCTCGTTGCTTGCGGCATCCTGGTCTCGACGTTCAGCTCCACGCACAGCATCGTTCTAACTGCGCCCCGCGTCTTCTTCGCGATGGCAAACGACAATCTTTTCTTCAAGAAACTGGCGGAAGTCCATCCGCGATTTGGGACGCCCGCCGCTGCCGTGGTCATTTTGGGAGTTTGGTCGTGCGTCCTGACCTTAACGGGCGGTTTTGAGAAGCTGACCAACGAAGCCATCCTGATTGGCTGGATTTTCTACGGCCTCGGAGCTGCGGCGATCTTCCCGGCTCGCCGGGCGCTTGCCGGCAAAGAGGTTCCGTACCGAGTCCCCGGCTATCCCTTCACGCCGTTTTTGTTCGTGCTGGCTGCCGCATCGATTGTAACCAACGCGGTCTATGCGGCCGTAAGCGATCCGCGGCAATTCACGTACCTGCTTGCGGCCATGGCGCTGATGCTACTCGGTCTGCCCGGTTATTTCTTCTGGTCGCGCCGTTCGCGTTAAAAATGTCGGCGCGCCGACATTTTCAAGGGAAGCGGCGGTGTTCTCGCTGGTCGTCGTAGCGCGTTCTTAGGCTGTGCCGACTATTGGTGCTTCGGCGGCGCTGTGATCGCGATGGCGGGAGGAGAGTTTCCGCCGATCGTGTGGTGACGCATTGTGGGTAGTGAAAGCGGCAGCAGAGCTGCGGTACTCAAAAAATGTCGGCGCGCCGACATTTAAACTAATACTTTAACTATCAGCAATTTGTCGTTCGAATGAGAAAAACATTTGGGAATCTTTGGAGAGCCCGACGGAACAACAGGATTTAGCGGATTCGAATGGAACGCTCGAGTGATAACTACTAAAGCAACGTCAGCGGGTCCGTGTCGACGAGCACCGCCGTTTGCGGGATCTCATTCGCATCGCAGAATGCCAGCGCTCCGCTCAAAATCTTTGTAATCAGCGATTTCTTCGGCGATTTCAGCAAGAACTGGTAGCGATGCTCCTTCTTTAGCCGCGCCAACGGCGCCGAGGCCGGCCCGAGCACCCGCATCCCTTTGTTGTCGTGCGGTGAAAAATACTCCGACAATTTTCGTGACCATTCAATCGCCTTTTGCAGATTCGTATCTCTCACAATCACATTGGCCAGCGAAGTGAACGGCGGATAGCTCATCATTCGCCGGAATTGCAGTTCACGCTCATAGAACGACAGGTAGTCTTGCCGCACGGCATCCTGAATCGCGTAGTGCTCGGGATAGTACGTCTGAATCAGCACTCGCCCCGGAAGCTCGCCGCGGCCTGCGCGGCCTGCCACCTGCGTCAGCAATTGAAAGGTCCGCTCCGCCGCGCGAAAATCCGGCAAACTCAGCGACGAATCCGCGGAAATAACGCCCACCAGCGTGACGCGCTGAAAATCGTGGCCCTTGGCGAGCATCTGGGTGCCCACGAGAATGTCCAGCGCGCCATTGGCAAACGCACCCAACGTCTCTTGATACTGCTGCTTGGTTCGCGCGGTATCGCGGTCGAGCCGGGCTATCCTCGCGCCGGGAAATTCCTTGCGCAGCCGCTCTTCCAGATGCTCGGACCCTTCGCCGAAGAAGTAGACGTACTTCGAGTCGCATTTCGGGCAAACTTTTGGCACGGCCTGTATCGATCCGCAATAGTGGCACTCCAGGCGATTCCGGCTTTTGTGATACGTCATGGAAATGCTGCAATTCGCGCATTGCACCGACGCTCCACAACTGCGGCACAAAACAGACCAGGAGTAGCCGCGACGGTTAATCAATACCAGCGCCTGGGTCTTGAATTCCAGGCACTCCGCGATCCCCGCGTGCAACGTCTTTGAGATGGGGCTTGTCTGAAGGTTCTGCTTGAAGTCTTCGCGCAGATCGACAATTTCGACGGCCGCGAGCGAACGGTTCTCGACGCGCTTCTCCATGCTCAGCAGCTCGTATTTTCCATTCACAGCGTGGTGGTAGGTCTCCAGGGAGGGCGTCGCCGACCCCAGCAGAGCCGCGGCGTTTTCCATCTTCGCCCGCACAATCGCCACATCGCGCCCGTGATAGCGCGGGGTTTCTTCCTGCTTGTAGCTGTTCTCCTGCTCCTCGTCGACAATCACAAGGCCAAGGTTTTCGAGTGGAGCAAAGATCGCGGAGCGGGTGCCCACCACTACGCGAGCCTGCCCATTGCGCACCCGCCACCATTCGCGCGCGCGTTCCACATCGCTCAACGCCGAGTGCAGCACAGCGACACCTTCGAAGCGAGCGCCGAACCAGGCTCGACATTGCCGCCCAATCCACAGCGTCAGAGCTATTTCCGGTACCAGCACAATCGCGGTCTTCCCGCGAGCAAGCGCGTCTTGCACACTGCGGAGATACACCTCCGTCTTGCCGCTGCCGGTGACGCCGTGCAGCAACAGCACGCCGAACTCGCCGAGTTCGAATCGCGCGCGGATCGCGTCAAAAGCCCGCTCCTGCGTTTCGTTCAGCGTGTGCGCCGGCGGCGAGTAGCCAGTGTCGAATGGATCTTCCGCCGGGTCGATGGTCTCTTCCCAACTTTCCAGCGCCCCGCCACGCAACAGACGTTCGATCACTGCGCGCGACACCTCTGCCAGTTTCGAGAGCTGCACGAGCGGGAGCGGTCCGCGCTCGATGAGCGATTCGCGAATGCGTGCTTCTTTCTCCCCGAGACTTTCTGTGGCGTCTTCGCCCTTCCAGGCGACAATTTTCTGCGTTCTTCTCTTGCGGCCCTGTACGGATTCGCAGATTTCGACGTACTGGCGTTTTTGCAACCGCACCAACTGCTCCGCGTCGATTCCCCGCTTGCTTCCGGGAGCGACGTTCCACTCACCTTTCTTGTCCAAGAGCTTCGTCAGGAATTCCGTCTCGGCGTCGCTCAGGTCCGTCAGCGTGCCGCCGGCCTTCCACTGTTGGATGAAGTTCCGTCCAGCCTCGGTCAACAAGATTTGCCTTTTTCTTGCAATTTCTGTGAGCGGAGGCAGCATCGCGCGGAACACTTCGCCAATCGGCGCGACGTAATAGCCGGCGATCCACTGCCCCAATTCGATCAGTTTGGGAGTAAGCGCGGGAACCAGGTCGATGACTTTGCTGATTTCGCGAATTGTAGCGTCTTTGGGAACTGCGCCGGTGAATTCCGTGACGACACCGACAAGCGATTTCTTGCGGAACGGAACCAGCACGCGCGAGCCGATTTGTATTTGCTCCCGCAGGCCTTCCGGCGCAGCGTAAGTGAAGGTCGTGCGCAGCGGCACCGGCAGCGCTACGTTGCAAAAGGATCGGCTCATTCCGTGTGGATAATTCTTGGCGTTTGCGGACAGCCTCAGAAGGCTGTCCCTACAACACTAACGCTCATCTCTGAAGCAGGCAAATCGCGCCAATCCACCACCTTAACGACTAATCAGCACAATGCCCGTGAAAATTGCCGCGATGCCCAGCCACTGGAGGCGGGCCACTTTTTCTTTCAGGAAGAGCGCTGCTAGTGCGACGGTTACTGCGCCATACAGCGACGCCAGCACGCTCACCACGGACACTTGCTCCAAAAGCATTCCGTAGTTGTTGAGCACGTAGGCGCCGGTATCGAGCAGACCGATTCCCACGATCCACCGACTCGTGTCGCGCGCGGGAAATCTCATCGACTGCTTCGTACCCAGCATCACCGCGGCGGTCGTCACCACGCTCATTAATCGGATCATCCACACCGAAGCTGCCGCGCCGAGCAACGGCACCACCCGAATTCCCAGCAACCAAAACATGATGCCGAAGGCAAAAGCCGAAAGCAGCGCCCAGCCCACGCCGAGATGCTTCTTTGCGGGCCGTGCGTCTTCCAGCGGATTCGCATCGACTGGGGCTTGCTCTCCGCGAGCCACGATCACCACACCGGCAATGATGAGCGCCACGCCTGCGAATCGCGCGACCGTCAATCGTTCGCCCGTGATTGCTGAAAGCATCATCGTCAACGCGGGATATCCCGCGGAGATCGGCGCCACAATCGACATTTTCCCAATTTCAAATGAACGGTAGAGCGAGAGCGTACCCAGAGTATTAAGCAGCCCGGCGCCGATGCCCCACGCCCACAGATGCCATCCAGAACCATCCGCCAGATGTCCCCAGCCCAGCCAGTGCATCGCGCAGCTGAGCAGCAGGAAACCCGTCAACTGCATGTACAGCATCGTGCGAAAGGTGCCGATACTGCGTGTGGCAAAGCGCGCACAAAAATCCGCACTTCCCCAGCAGAGCGCAGTGGCCAACCCAAACAGAATTCCCATGGAGAGATTATGAGGGCTTCTTCTTCGGCAGTTGCAAACCCAGTTCGACCATCACTTTTTGCAGGTCTTTCCAGACGTCGGCCTTGGCGGGCGGATTGCGCAGTAAATAGGCGGGATGATACGTGGCCATCAGCTTGCGGCCGCGCCATTCGAGCCATTCGCCGCGAAACGAGGTAATGCCGCGAGTTGTATTGAGCAGCGTTTTCGCCGCAACCGCACCGAGGCACACAATCACCTTTGGGTTGATGGCATCGACCTGGCGCAGTAGATACGGCGAGCAAGCGGCAACTTCGTCCGGCTCAGGGGTACGATTTTCCGGCGGACGGCACTTGACCACGTTGCAGATGTACACATCTTTGCGCTGCAGGCCCATCGCTTCGATCATCTGTGTGAGCAACTTGCCTGCGCGACCCACAAATGGCAGACCTTGCGCATCTTCATCCGCGCCAGGACCTTCGCCAATGAAGACCAGTCTGGCGTTGGGGCTGCCGTCGCCGAAGACGATGGTGTTTCGCGCTTTGTGCAACTTGCAGCGGGTACAGTCGGGTCCAATGTCCTGCTGAATCTTAAGCAGCGTGTCGTCCTGAACTTTGTCGACGGCTTCGAAGAGCGAGGTTTCGTTCGAGGCAGTCACCGGCTCAAAACGTGGCGCCTGCTTGGCTTGCGCTTCCATTTTCCGCTTCGGCAAAGAAGGCTCCTCAATAGAAACAGCTGGCTGCGGTTCGGCAACTGTGGGGTCTGCCAACGTAATTTCGCCACCGAAGCGATCGCGATAGAACAAGCGAATGCCGAGGTCCTCGTAATACCGAAGGCGCTCTTCGAGCCGTTGCTGCAAGGTTGGTTTGAGGAATTCCGGCATGAATGGTTAGTCGCCCGCCCGCTGTGAGGCAGGCTTGCTGCGCAATGCCGAGCGCAGGCGCAGCACTTCGTCCAGGATTCGGTCCGCTACATCGCTCTTGCTCATGCGGGCCAGCGGCAGGTCGCGACCATCGCGCGAGTACAGTGTCACAATATTAGTGTCGCCGTCGAATCCCGCGCCTTCCGCGCTTACGTCATTGGCCACAATCAAGTCGGCATTCTTGCTGGTAAGTTTCTTGCGCGCGTTATCCGCGACATCTTCGGTTTCCGCTGCGAATCCAACGACCAACCGTGCGCCTTTTTCTTTCGCCAGTGTAGCCAGGATGTCTGGATTCGGCTCGAGCTTCAGCGTCAAGGGCTCCCCATCGCGCTTGATCTTCTGGCTCGAAGAATCAGCTATGCGATAGTCCGCTACCGCCGCCGCAAAAATCGCGACCGTGGTCACGGAGAATTTTCCGCGCACGGCGTGAAGCATCTGTTCCGCGCTGCGCACATCCACCCGCTCTACGCCCTCTGGGGCCGCCAGCGCCGTAGGCCCGCTGACCAGCACAACTTTCGCTCCGCGCTTCGCCGCCGCAGCAGCCACGGCGTAACCCATCTTCCCAGACGAGCGGTTTGTGAGGAATCGCACGGGATCGATGTCTTCGCAGGTCGGCCCGGCCGTCACCAGCACGGAATCGCCGAGCAAATCCTGCTGCGCTTTTACGGTTTCGCGCACCGCAGCCAGAATCGCGTCCAACTCCGCTAAGCGACCTGAGCCGATCATCCCGCAGGCCAAATAACCTTCGCTCGGCTCCACGATCCGCACGCCACGAACCCGTAGCATGCCAGCGTTTTCCTGCGTCGCCGCGTGCTGCCACATATTTACATTCATCGCAGGAGCCATCACCACGGCCGCCGTGCAGGCCAGATACAGCGTGCTCAGAAAATCATCGGCGACGCCGCGTGCGAATTTGGCCAGGATATCTGCCGTCGCTGGCGCCACCAGCAACAAATCCGTTCTCTGCGCCACGGCAATGTGATCAATCGCGGATTCCAGACTGGCCGAACCTCCGGGTTCGTTCGTAAACAGATCGGTGATGACGCGTTGTCCGCTGAGTGCGGCGAAGGTGAGAGGAGTGATGAACTCGCGCGCCGCCCGGGTCATGACGACTTGAATAGTGTGGCCCTCGTCCTGCAGCCGGCGCACCAGTTCCGCTGACTTGTACGCCGCGATTCCGCCGGTGACCCCGAGGGTGATGCGCATGAATACCTCGCGGGCAGGCTACTTGCGCCGCTTGCCGTCCTTATCCTCGTCGCCCGTGCCCGGCTCGTTGAACTCGTATTCGATCAGGCCATGATCCACTTCTTCACAGGCGAGCCGCGTCGCTTTTTGCGTGCGGGTGTTCTCCACCATGGGTGGCGCGCCCGCCATGATCTGCCTCGCTCGCCGTGCCGCCAACACGACATACGCAAACTGGCTCTCGGGAGCTTTGCTCTGCACGGTCATCGGTGTCTTACCCTCCAAACGACGCCAGCACTTGATTTAACCGACCGCGGCCCCGTGCGCTCGAGCAACGCGCCGCGACCACAATCGCCTGCGCTTTCCTTCCCGCACGTTCCACATCGTCGTTCACAACAAAAAAATCGTAAAGCGACTCGCTCGCGGCAATTTCCGCCTGGGCTTTCGAAAGCCGCCGGGCGATTTCGTCATCGGCGTCCTGGCCCCGGCTACGCAAGCGGTGTTCCAGTTCCGCACGCGAGGGAGGCAGTATAAAGATCGCCACCGATTCCGGCAACTTGCGCTTCACCTGCTCGGCGCCCTGCACATCGATTTCGAGCACCAGATCCAGTCCGCGCTTCTTCGATTCCGCGAGCCACTTTTTCGGCGTGCCGTACGAATGCTTGCCAAAAACCCGCGCGTGCTCCAAAAATTCGTCGCGCGCCACCATGGCCGCGAATTCGGCCTCAGTGACGAAACCGAGCTTGAGCGCCGCGTCCTTCAGCGTGGTGTCGTGTTCCATCGCATAGTGCGCGATCTTTGCCGACTTGTCGTAGCCGATGACGGGCACCAGCGCGGTGACGAGCATCAGCGACTGGTCGACAAATTGCCTGATGCGCTTGAGGTTGGGCCTCGTCCCTTCGACCAGAAACTTGCGGAAACTCGTGCAGCCGTCGCTCAGGAGCCTGATCGAGTTCGCGACGTTGAAGATCATCAGCGGCTTGTAGACGTTCATTTCCAGATGGCCGCCGGC
>Ga0207761_1000849_pt1 | contig 10489 bp, 4 predicted proteins | sample LuqExpMetageno34_FD_187792 | JGI IMG/M metagenome (GOLD analysis project Ga0207761, IMG submission 187792) | Tropical forest soil microbial communities from Luquillo Experimental Forest, Puerto Rico - Sample 34 (SPAdes) | ecosystem: Environmental > Terrestrial > Soil > Tropical forest ...
CGGGAAGCGGAGGAACTCTCGCGAGCCTCGCTGATTCAACGTGTCAAGACGGAAGAAGGCAGCCTGCAGGTCATGCCCGAGGCCGACGAGCAGCAAAAGAACGCCAAGGCCACGGCGCTAGCGCAGATGCGCTCTACCCTGCACCAACTTGAAATCAATCCCCCGGTTGGCCGCGTGGTGATTCACATCGCCGATCCAATCGAAAAATGGAAGGACACTCCGGCTGACGTCGTAATGAAGGATGGCGACGTGCTCCTGGTGCCCAGCAAGACCGGCTATGTGATGGTAAATGGTCAGGTGTTTCATCCAACCGCGGTCAGCTTCCGCTCCGGCAAGAGCGCCAATTGGTACCTTTCGCAAGCGGGAGGTCTGACGCCGCTGGCAGACAAGAAGGCAGCCTTCGTGCTCCGCGCAGATGGCAGCGTGATTTCTGCGCGCAACAATTCGAGCTTCTTCGCCGGCGATCCCATGGATGCCATTCTGCGTTCGGGTGACGTTGTCGTTGTTCCTGAAAGAGCGCTCAAGGTCGGTGGTCCGAATTGGGCTGTGATTATGCAGGCGGCCTCTGTGGCGGCTTCAACAGCACTCGCCGTCGCTTATATCCACCCGTGATTTTCGAAGGCGCAGCGCGAAGTCTTTTTCTTCTGGCCGCGCTATCCCTCTGTGCGGCAGGGGAGATGCACGGCCAGACGCCTGACACGGTACCGGCTTCGCTCGGCGACGCGAATGAAAGCAGTTCGGATGTCGGCTCGAGCTCTGCGTCTCCGCCCATCTTCGGCGACCAACACCAATATCGCCGCGAGAACCTGCTGAAACGCCTCGCCAGCGATTTTGCATCGGGTCAGAAAGACCTTTGGACGTCACCGTCGAAGGTCCAGGTCTCAGATGCGACCTGGTTAGTGCCGCTGAGCGGCGTCACAGCTGGATTGTTTACGACCGACGCCCAATACAGCCGCAGCCTTTCGCATAATCCTTCCACCATCTCCAACTACAACAAACTTTCCAACGCTGGACTCGCCGGCCTTGTCGGTGGCGCAGGCGCCATGTGGCTCTTCAGCTACAAAACTCACAACGAACACTGGAGGGAAACGGGCTTTTTGGCTGGGCAAGCCGCCCTGAACAGCCTCGCGATGATCGAAACCATGAAATATTCCTTCGGCCGTCAGCGCCCGAATCAAGGAAACGGCGACGGGAATTTCTTCAGTGGTGGCACTTCGTTTCCCAGCGAACACACGGCTGCAGCGTGGGCGGTTGCCGGTGTGATGGCTCACGAGTATCCCAGCACATGGACGAAGATTCTGGCGTACGGCGCGGCAACCGCAGTGACGGTCTCGCGCGTGCACAGCCTCAATCATTTCCAGTCCGATGTGCTCATCGGTTCGCTGATCGGCAATCTTGCTGCGGCGCAGGTCTATAAGAAGCGACATGATCCGGAACTCGGTGGAAGCAGTTGGGAAATGATTGGCGACATCACGCGGGAGGCGCGCGACAGGCCCAACCGGGCAAACATGGGCTCTCCGTTCGTTCCCCTGGATAGCTGGGTTTATCCGGCAATGGATCGCCTGATCGCGTTGGGTTTCATCCAATCGGCAATGGTGGACTCCCGTCCCTGGACCCGCTTCGAGTGCGCGCGATTGCTCGCCGAAGCCGGTGACCGCCTTGAGTTTGAGGCGCAGCCATCGTCATCGGAAGCCACAAGAGTTTATTCGTCGCTGGTTCAGGAGTTTCGAGACGATATCGAAATTCCGGGCGGAGACAACACGCGCGCGAGTCTCGAATCGCTGTATACGCGGCTCAGCGGAATCTCCGGCCAACCCTTGTCCCAGGGCTATCACTACGATTTTGGACAGACCATCATCAACGACTACGGACGCCCGTACGAAGAGGGCTTCAATAACTCAACCGGATTCTCGGCGTGGGCCACGGAATCCAGGTTTGTCGTGTATGCCAGTGGCGAGTTTCAGCATGCGGGAAGCGCTCCGGCGATGTCGTCCGCGGCCAGGCAAGCCATCGGAGACACCCAAGTCATCCCCACGCCTGCAGCGACTACCACTCCTCCGATTGACCGGTTCCAATTACTCGACGCCTACGCCGGCATGACTATTAGCAATTGGCAATTGACCTTCGGCAAGCAGAGCCTGTGGTGGGGCCCGGGTGCTGGCGGGCCAATGATGTTTAGTGATAACGCGGCGCCAATCCCCATGTTCCGCGTGAGCAGAGTCTCTCCCTTTGCCCTTCCCGGCCCATTGAAACGCTTCGGCCCGATCACACTGGAGTTCTTTCTCGGACAGCTCTCCGGGCAAAACTTTATCGCCGCACAGACTACTTCGGACGTGCCTGCGTATTCTCCGGAGTTGCTGGGAAGTTGGGCAAGTCCCGTTTCGCCGCAGCCGATGATTTCCGGGGAAAGATTCAGTTTTAAGCCGACACCGAACGTCGAATTCGGTTTTGCACTGACGACGATTTTTGCTGGAGGAGACGTGCCCTTCACAATGCACACGTACATCAAGAGCATTTTTTCAGCAGGGAATACGGCCGCACCTTGGTTCCCCGGGGCACCCGGGGACCGCCGCTCTGGCTTCACCCTCTCCTACCGTTTGCCGCTGCTGCGCAATTGGGCAACCTTCTACGCGGATGGTTTCGCGGACGACCAATTCACGCCCGTGGCCTACTGGGACCGCTCCGCTTGGACTGGCGGACTTTATATTTCGCACCTTCCAAAGATCCCCAAGCTCGATCTGAGATTGGAGGGCGTGTATTCCGACGTTCCTGCCGGTGGCGCTATCGGTAATGGGTTCTTTTACTATAATGGCCGCGAACGGATGGGCTACAGCAACGACGGAAACCTCATCGGTAGTTGGATTGGGCGAGATGGTCAAGGTGCTCAGGTCTGGTCCAATTATTGGTTTACACCAAAGAACCGCATTCAATTCAATTTCCGCCACGAAAAAGTGAGCCAGCAATTTCTGCCCGGCGGCGGCTCACTCACGGATTTTGGAGTACGGGGCGACCTCTGGTTTCAGAATGGTGTGGGCGTTACCTCGACATTTCAGTACGAACGTTACTTGTTCCCAGTGATCCAGCCTGGCGCCGTCCGAAACATAACCGCTTCGGTCGAGTTGCAGATTCAACCTCAAAAGATCTATCGGCCATCTCTCCACTACGTGACCGGAAGATCAGTCCCAGCTCCAAATTCAAATTGAAAGCCGTGCTGAGGTGTTGCGTCGTCATTCGAGATCGCTCCGGACGTGCGGCAGTAAAGGTCAGCTAATCCGCCCTTACCATTCATCTTGAAAGGAGTTTCCAGGACGTTTACTAGGCGGCATGCGTCCCACCTTCGCTGTTGTGGCTCCACCGCAAGGTATGCAGTTATTTACAGGAAAGAGAAGTCGGCGTCTTCGACGAGTAACCTAAACGGGGGAAAATATCCGGGATCCCCTTTCTTGTGAAGCTTTGCTGACACTCCAACATCCCACCCCCAAGATCGATTGAGGCTCCCATGAAGCAAGTAGTTCTTCTGGCAATTATTGTTTTGGCTGGCTTGCAACTGTTTACGGTAGGTGTTGCCTGCGCGCAACCGATTGCAGGGTACGTCTGCCCTGTGTCTAACCCATCGACGCGGTGGAGTTGCGCTCACAACTTCAGCGACATGGATGTCCTTGTGCAGGTCTTCGATCCCAATGGCAAGCTTATGGTCCCCGGCAGTGTGAAGCGGGTGGACCCGAACAACGTAGAGGTAAATTTCGCGAACCCCGCCGCTGGTTCAGTATTGGTCATTCATATAAGTAGTAGCGCCAACCCTGTAGGCCGCGCGAACGCAACGACACCTAGTCTGACAAGCGGCATTGTTTGGACCGGGCCGAGCACGAATAAATACACAAAGTTATCGCAGGCGCTAGCAGATCCTCTCTGCAGCACCGTAATTTCGAGCTGCATGGTTAATCTTGCCTCTGACTTCGATGAATCGATTGCCTCAACCTACACGTTTGGCAGCACTGAAAATCAGCGTGCCGTGGTTCACGGCTTGCCGGGTGCCAATTTTAGATGCAAGGTTACGAATGGCACGCCTTGTTTCAATCTGAACAATCAGAGCGGCATCGTAGGGGAACTTCCCGGCGGCCACTTCAATGGTGGCGATACGCAGTTTCGGGGCGGCTTGGGCATTATGGCCGCACCCGGGTCGCACGTGCCTTGCGTGATCTGCAACGTAAACACCAACAATAATAACTCATATATTCGGCTGGAGAATTTCTTCGCCGGCGCCTCCAGTGGAGCCAACGTAACTGGAGCGATCGTCGATTTGAACAACCTACGGAATCAGGCCGTTTTGCAGAACTTTTTTGTAGAGGGCGCCCCAAACGAAGGCATCCGTATTCACGGAGCGGGACCGTTGAACGTCGTCAATGTCTGGGCCGGGGGCACTGGAACAGGAAAGAGCCAGCCATGTAGTATTACGGCCGATAAGTTGATCCAGACCGTTGCCGTGCAATGGACAAGCGGCATCTGCAATACGCCGGGTCCCAATCAGCCGATGATGAAAATCGACGGGGGCGGGGGCAACCCCTACGGTCCCACGATGGCGGCCATAGGTATCAACGGCTTGTTCATGGAGGATGCCAGTCCGATCGGGAACGTCTCTGACGCCGTTTTGATCAAAGACGCGGCCGCAGTCCACGTGCGCGATAGCTTCGTCCAAGGGCCGCACACAAATAATGTGATCCATATCCAGGAGTCTCCTTCGAGTTGGGGGATTACTAGCGCTATTAGCGCGTCCAATATTTGGAAGGCGAATGATAACGGAACATTAGGCAATCTCGTTCTGAATGACATTAGCGGGTTCTCGAACCAAGCTGCCGATCTCTTGTATTACGGCTACGGCGGCAGGCCAGGAACAAACATCATGCCCTGGACGCTGGATTACGCCAACTTCCAGATCGTCCAGGGAGGTAATCGAATTCTCTCCGTCCCAGGAAACACAGGCACTGACAAGATTCCGGTGAAATACCTCTTCAACGCGAATGGCTCCGCCGTGTTTCGTAGCTACTTGGACGGAAATCAAACGATGCTGGACCTCGATACGGGTAAGAGTGGCGTGGCGAGCACTTGGATGGACTTTTCTGATCGCGGGGCGGCGAAGTGGCGGTTCATCAAGGACAATTTCAATAATTTCTCGATCTACGATGTTGTGAACAACAAGGTGCGCCTGGATTTCTTGTCGCAGAATGGCGCCGTGGCTGCGGCTCCCGGTTGCCAGCTGTGTCTTGCCAACGGTGAACACATTGGCTGGCGCGATGCCGCAAATGGTTCAGACCACACGGTAGGAGAAATTCAAAAAGTCTCGGCAGACATCCACAGCTGCTCTACCACGGGCGGCACAACACCTTGGACGGGAGCGGCGAACTGCGATGTGACGTGGCCCTCTTCTTTCGCCGACACGAATTACATCCCGAGCTGCACGGCCGGACCGGTGGCCTTGGGCATCCCGATTCTGCAAGGAATCTCTAAAGTGACGGCCACCAAAGTGACGGTACTGATTCAACAAGCCGGGAGTTCCAGCGCCGCGTTTAAGTCCATTTTCTGCATCGGAATCCACAATTAGTGTCATCGGCTAGTAATGTGCCGTTAAACGAGTGCGAGCTATCATCCCGACACTCGCAATTGTCACACCCAAGAACCTATGCGCGGCAAGGGGGCTTATGCGCGGCAGAAGCTTGTTCAACCTCGGTTCGTATTTCGGGCTCGCGGCCCTGTTGCTCGCTTGTGGAGGTGGTAATCCTCCTGCAACAATTCCCTTGGGCACCTCTAAGGTCAGCTTGACAATACACGATTCGCCGCCGAGCGGCGTGGCGGTGCTTTCTTTTCAGATCTCGGTAACTGGAGTGACTCTGAACCCAGTTGCTCAGGGAATTGGTGTCCCTAACAGTGGGCCGGTGTCGATCCTCGAAGCTCCCGTCAACGTGGAGTTGACTCAGCTAGTGACGGACCGGGCGTTTCTCACTGCTGGGAGTGTTCCCGAAGGGACGTATGGCACCCTCACGCTCACCTTTGCCAATCCCAAATTGACTATCCAAAACAACTCCGGCAGCGCGATAGGGAGTTGCGCAAACGCTGCTATTTGCGAGCTAACTCCCAATCTCGTCGCGGCATCGGCCACATATCCCATCTCTCAAGGGCTTACTTCGATCTCATTAACGATTTCGCCGAATACGCCGGTAGGACTAGATGTCGACTTCGATCTAACCCAGTCTCTGCAAAGCGATCTCACCATCGCTCCCTTCTTGACCATTACGCAACTGCCCAGTTCATTGAGCCTACAAGACCAGCCGTATTTTGCTGAGGTCGATAACCTTCAAGGCGAAGTCAACAATGTGAACCATGTCGATCGGTTCACTCTGTTCATGAACAACGGCCAGGCGCTGACCATTTTCCTTAACAATACGCCCGGTTACGGCTTCACCCCGGACTCGGGTGGTCTGAACGATCTCCAGACCGTTCGGACGAACACATTGCTCCAGCTCGACGGCACACTGGTGGCTACGGGAGTCTATCTTCTACAAACCGCCGACCAGGCCAAACAGCGGGCAGAAATTGTAGGGACCGTGGCGAGCGTAGACAGTCCCTCACAATTCCACATGGTAATGCACGACGCCTTTCCACCTATCACTGGCATTCAAGTCGGCAACGTGGTCTCGGTGACAATTCCGGGTCCCGCCACCTTCAATGTCGCGGCCGACGGTTTGAGCTTGCCTTCGGGGCTCAGCTTCGCCAGTCCTTCCGACTTGATGCCTGGCCAAGAGGTCCAGGTTTCCATTGCCGGCAGCGCCAGCGGCAACGCTACCGAGGTCATCACCGACCAGATCACGCTGCGCATGTCCCAAATCGCCGGCACTGTCAGCGCAACCGCGAATACGAGCAATTTTACTCTCGGCAATCTCCCCGCTTTATTTACCAGTACAACCATCCAGACTACCGTCGTGCCCGAGACAACGCTCGAAAACCTTACGGCTATCCCCCTTTTTCAAAACGTTGCGGTGCGCGGGCTGCTGTTCAACACCACCGGCTCACCAACCTTAGTCGCTGGAAAGATTTCCCAGCAACCCGCTGGTTCGATGTAGTCAAAGAGAAGTGGCCATGATTTGAGAGTAGCGGTGGCAAAAGATGGTGCGCACCCGTGCCTCGTCACCTGTTGCTCGGTCTTGGCTCTTCACGGAAGAAGTAGCTCAGACCAATTTCTGACGCTTTAGCGCAAGCCGTCGGTTTGAGTCGAGGAAAGCACGCCGGCAGAAGCGCTCTTGTCACGCGTGTGTTCCGGCAAGGGACGGACCGGCATGCTTCCGAGATAAGCCAGGATGCCGCGATACAGGCCCTCGGTAACGCGCTGGCGCTGCTCGTGTTCCGTCAGAAGCTTCTCGTCGGCGGGATTGCTGAGGAAAGAAATCTCCGACAGGACGGCGGGCATATTTGCACCAGTGAGGACGATAAAGGGAGCGCGCTTCACGCCTCGATTGGTTTCCTGGTGGCTAACGAGTTGCAGACGTTGCGAGAGAGAGTTCTGAATGTCGGAGGCGAGCTGGCGGGACTCAGCCATGTTTTCGTTGCGCGTAATCTTCTTGATCAGGTCAGGGAGGTTATGGAGAGAAGAGTCGCCGACGGCATTCTCGCGCGTGGCGATTTCGCGGGCCTCTGGCGATGCCGCGAGGCTGACGTAATACGTTTCGACGCCACGGATTTGGCGGGTATCGCTGGAATTGGCGTGGATGGAAATGAACAGATCGGCCTGCGCGTCATTGGCGATGGCGGTGCGCTCTTCGAGCTGAAGATGCCGATCGTCAGTGCGCGTATAAATGACCTCTGCGCCGGGAATGTTTTCCTTGATCATGCGGCCAAGGCGAAGAGCCACGTCAAGGCAAAGATCCTTTTCCATGAGGCCGGACGGGCCGATAGTGCCTGTGTCATATCCACCATGGCCTGGGTCGATGGCGATGCGGTTGATTTTGAGACCCAGTTCGCGGGCAAGAGAGAGCCGAGGGCTGCTGGTGACTTCCATACGTTCCGTGGCGCTGCGATCGGGGGTCTGGCGAATAGCCTCGTGGTTCGCGCTGGGACTGGTGAGGTTCAGCGGTTGCGACGATGGAACGATTGGAACGCGTTCCGGCAAGCTTGGCGGCCTGGTTGCGGATTCACTGGACCCGGGTGGAGACGTGAGAGGCGCGATATCAGAGGAAGCCTTGCTTGCGAGAGTTTGCGCCGGGATCGTCGCAGTGGAAATGCCTGGGCGAATGGATTCGGAGATTCGCTTCGCCGCCAGATAAGGAAGTGCGAGAGTAGTAGCGGCAAGAGCGGCTACCGCAGCACGGCGGAGCAGCGATTGGCTGAGGAATGGGAGCGAAGAGATTCTATTACGGGACTGAAGCCGTCCCTGCGGCATTGGATGGAGCCTGCCGGACACGGTGATATTGGGTTGCGATGACCGGAGTTTTGAAACAGTTTGCGGTGCTTCACCAGAATCGAGTTTCTGTGCGGCCTTCTCGACAATTTCCGCAGAAACTGTATGGCAACCCGTCGCATAGGCTTCCAACAATGCGCGGAAGCAGATCTGGTTGATGTTGCGCGGAATACCCTGGCTGCGTTCTGCAATAAGCGCGAGAGCTTCGCGTTCCAATAGGCCGATACCCGGATGGCCTGCAACCCGTAAGCGATGCTGGATATAGGCGGCGGTTTCCGGGCCAGAGAGGGGCTCGAGGGACTTTGTTGCGAAACTCAGAGGAGATGGGCTCCCCCGCAATTTGTCCAACAGCTTGGGCCGACCGGCCAGGATAACAGAGAGACCAGCGTCGGAATCGGCCCAACGGCTTATCGCATTGAGAATGGTTGGGTCAAGGTCTTCGGCGTTGTCGACAACGAGAACGTAGTTCCTGTCAGTACGCGTGTCCCCAGAATGAAGATTGTGACCCAGTGAAGGCGAAGCCTCGCCTCGGACAGTCGCATCTAGCTCGCTCGACAGGTAATCGAGGAGCTCGGGTGCGGAAAGGTTCGAGTGAGGCAGAAGAATCGCACGGGTGGAACTGGGGAGGTTCGCCAGAAACTGATTGAGGAGCGTGGTTTTCCCTGCACCGGCAGGACCAAGCAATGCGAAGACGCCATTGGGAGACGCAGCGGCGTGCCCAAGCGAGTCCAAAGCTTCGGACCGGTTGCGGCTCGAGTAGAGATAAGAAGGGTGCGGCGAGACGCTAAACGGCTGCTCTCGCAATTGGAAGAAATCGAGAAGCATGGGGACAGCCTCCACTAGCCGGATGGTCCACAGTTTACGCGGTTAGCGCGGACATTGGAAAGGCCTGCTAAAGGACAGGTGTGCCAGGCGCGTTCACTTGGACACTTATCGGCAATCAGTCACAGCGCGGAGAATGCCGTGGGGTCTATAATCTGCGTTTATGGGTCAAGGTGCCTCGGTGCGGTGGTCAGGGCGGTTGGTCCTTATTCTGGCGATGTTCTGCGGGCTTCCCGCATTAGCGACGACAACTTTGGTCGGCGTGGTTCGCGACGCAGCGGGTAAGCCCGTGGAAGGGGCCACCGTTGTCCTGGCATCCAGCGCGGCAGAATTGCAGGCCATGAGCTCTGCAAACGGGGAATTCCGTTTTGCCTCAGTCGCCCCACAAAGCTATCGCGTGCGTGTGCTAGTGGCTGGAAAAGAGTGGCGCGCGGAGAGCGATTTCGCCGTGCAGGGCGGCATGATGCTACAGCTTGTGCTATCGGGCACCGACCAGTCCTTAACGGTAACAGCAACGTCTGCGAAGGCGGACACGAAGGGGAGCGGCGGGTCGACACTGTCCAGTACGGAAGTATCGAGCCTACCCCTGAATACGCGCGATTTCAGCAAGTTGCTCTTGCTCGCAGCCGGCACAATGACGGACGCAAATGGGTCCGCGAACTTCACCCAGCAATTCACGGTGAACGGGCAACGCGGTACCGCATCTGTATTCGCTATGGACGGTGCGGATACGAGCGATCCGGAGATGGGCGGCGCCACGTTTTCCAATTTCAACGTGGATGCGATCCAGGAAGTGCAGTCGAATGCGGGTGCGATGCCGGCGGAGATCGGGCGAGGCGCGGCCGGATTCACGAACGTTGTAACGAAGGCCGGAGCGGACCAGATACACGGCAGTTTTTTCGAGTTTACGCGGAACGCGGCGTTTGACGCGCGAAACTTCTTTGACCATATCAATCCCGAAGACCCGCGGCGTATTCCGCCTTTTGTGCGCAATGAATTTGGCGCGACGAACGGCGGGCCGGTGGTCTTACCGGGGATTTACGACGGACGTGGCAGGACCTACTACTTCGGCGAATACCAGGGTTTCCGGCAGGTGTTGGGGACGACACAGGTTTTCGCGGTACCGACCGCCGACGAGCGGAACGGCATCGATACCGCGACGTACAAGGGCGACACGCTGTACGTTCCGGTGAACGCGGAGATTGCGCCCCTGCTGAACCG
>Ga0207761_1000850_pt1 | contig 10481 bp, 8 predicted proteins | sample LuqExpMetageno34_FD_187792 | JGI IMG/M metagenome (GOLD analysis project Ga0207761, IMG submission 187792) | Tropical forest soil microbial communities from Luquillo Experimental Forest, Puerto Rico - Sample 34 (SPAdes) | ecosystem: Environmental > Terrestrial > Soil > Tropical forest ...
TTTGCGCCATTCCCGCCTCACCGTTTGCCACGCAATATAGTCATTGGAAAATGGCTGCCAAGCGAACTATTGGCACAATCCAATGCTGGCCGGTGCTGTGGAAGGAGCGTAAAAGGCGGGGAGCCCTGGAAATGCTTTAGCGCATGGACCACAAGAAACTCGCCTCCTATATCGGCACACTCTGGGACGATGCCGTCATTCCCACACTCGTCGATTACATCCGAATTCCCAACAAGTCACCGGCGTTCGATCCCGATTGGGCCCGGCACGGCTATATGCGCGACGCGGTGTCCCTGTTCGAACATTGGGCGCACGACAAGATCACCGCCGTTCCAGGCGCAACGCTCGAGGTGGTTCAGCTGCCCGGCCGCACGCCTCTGCTCTTTCTCGAATTGCCCGGCGAGTGCGATGCGACCGTCCTCCTTTACGGACATCTCGATAAGCAACCCGAGATGAAAGGTTGGGCCGAGGGCACAGGGCCTTGGACACCGCTTATACGCGAGGAAAAATTGTTCGGGCGCGGCGGGGCGGATGACGGCTATGCGATGTTTGCCGCCTTGTCCGCGGTTCTTGCGCTTAAAGATCAAAAAATTCCCCGCGCCCGGGCTGTCATCGTGATCGAGGCTTGCGAGGAATCGGGTAGCTACGATCTTCCCTTTTACGTCGAGCACCTCGCCGCGCGCATCGGCGAACCTTCGCTCGTCGTCTGCCTCGATTCGGGTTGCGGCGATTACGACAGGCTATGGCTCACCACTTCGCTGCGCGGCAATGCTGCCGGCTCGCTCTCGATTCGCGTGCTGGAAGAGGGTGTGCATTCCGGCGCTGCGTCCGGCATCGTACCGTCGAGCTTTCGCATCCTGCGCCAATTACTGAGCCGCCTGGAGAACGAGAAGACGGGCGCCATCATCCCCGAGGAATTTTACGTCTCGATTCCTGCGCAACGGATTGAACAGGCAAAAGCTGCGGCGCAGATATTGGGCGAACGCGTCTATAGCGAGTTCCCGTTTGCAAAGAGCGTCGAGCCCGTCACGCGCGATCTGGCCGAGTTGATTCTCAATCGCACGTGGCGGCCGCAACTGGCCGTCATCGGTATGGACGGGCTGCCGTCTCCGCAAAACGCCGGCAACGTCATGCTTCCAGAGACGACAGCAAAACTAAGCCTTAGACTTCCGCCCACGCTTTGCGCCAAAAACGTCAATGCCGCATTAAAGAAGCTTTTCGAGTCCGATCCGGCATATGAAGCCGAAATTCGCTTCGAGAGCGATCCGGCAATGACCGGCTGGGACGCGCCAGCGCTTGCGCCCTGGCTTGAATCGGCCGTCGAGACCGCGTCGCGGGCTGCCTTTTCCGCGCCTCACGCCGCAATGGGCGAGGGCGGAAGCATTCCGTTCATGGCGATGCTGGGCCAAAGGTTTCCGAACACGCAATTCGTCGTCACGGGCGTGCTGGGTCCGCATTCGAATGCGCACGGCCCCAATGAATTCCTGCATATACCAACGGCCAAACGCCTGTCGGCATGCATCGCCACGATCATTGCCGCGCATGGCGAGCGGACGACACGCAAGAATGCGTAGTTTTCCTAATTGTCGAACGGCGCGGCGGACGCGTAAGAACGCCACCGTGGAAGCGGGCTGATCGCCCCGAGGCATTTGCTCTCGTGGATAGATCGGGGCAACCCGGCGAATCCGAGTGCGTTCTCTCTCCCCCATTGCCCGGGCATCGCGTACCCGCCTCCACATTTTTTTTTGATAAAGCCCCAGCCTTCAATCCGGCGCGCGCAGACGGTAGCCGACGCCCTGCTCGGTCGTGATGAGCTGCGGCCTATCGGGATCGGATTCGATTTTCTGCCGGAGCGAGCGGACATATATTCTGAGATATTGTACATCCGTCTCCGTCCCCCAGACTTCGCGCAGGATGAAGCGGTGCGTGAGGACCTTTCCCGCATGCGCAACGAGCAGGCGCAGAAGATCGTATTCGCGCGGCGAAAGCTTCACCTCGGCGCCTTTGACGGTCACGATCCGGCGTACCAGATCGACGCTTAGATCACCGCTCTTGAAAACAGGACGCTCGCCCTGCTGCTGCAGCCGATGACGCAGCGCCGTTCTCAGACGCGCCAACAGTTCCTCGACGCCGAAGGGCTTTGTCACGTAGTCGTCGGCACCCAAATCGAGCGCGCGCACCTTGCCGGCCTCGTCGACGCGGCTGGAAAGCACGACGATAGGTGCTGACGAGCCCGCGGCACGGACATCCTTGATGACCTCGAGCCCGTCCATATCGGGCAGTCCAAGGTCGAGGACGAGAACGTCAGGGGCATCGCGACGCATCAGATCGAGCGCCTGCTTGCCGTTTTCCGCTTCGCGAACTTGATAGCCCTGCGTCGAAAGGCTCGTCTTGAGAAAGCGGCGAATAGCCGGCTCGTCGTCAACGACGAGGATTCGCAGCGGTGCGGACGGTGCGGTCACGCGACGGCTTCCTTGCGCATCGTCGCCTCGACGGGAAGCGACACGGTAAAGACGGCGCCGGGTCGGTCGTTACGATTGCGCACTGTAATCGTGCCGCCCATGGCCTCCATGAAGCCACGGCAGATCGCCAATCCCAATCCCGTGCCGGCGCGCCTGCGGTCGGACGCGTGCACGCGATAAAATTTGTCGAAGATGCGCTCGATATCCTCGGGGGGAATCCCCTCCCCTTCGTCGCGCACCTCGATGCGCACATTGCCATTGTCCGCAAATGCCCGGACCCGGATTTCCGACTGAGCTGGCGAATATTTCGCCGCATTGTCGAGAAGATTGAACAGCACCTGCTCCAAAAGCACGGCGTCGAGTTTGGGCATCGGCAAATCGGGATTGAGTTCGACTGTCACGTGATGATAGGCGAGCACGCCGGAAGCACGTCTGAGCGCGCTGCCGATAACGTCGGCCAGATCCGCCGGCTCTGCTTCGGCCACGATGGCGCCCGATTCGAGCCGCGTCATGTCGAGGAGATTATTGATGAAACGGTTGAGCCGTTCGGATTCGTCTTGGATCGTTGAGATGAGCTCGTCCTGCGCTTTCATGTCGAGGCTGTCGCGATAGGCTTTGAGGCTGGTAGCCGAACCGAGGATCGAGGCGAGCGGCGTACGCAGATCGTGTGAAATCGAGGTGAGAAGCGCCGAGCGCAGCCGCTCGGTTTCGGCGGTCAGCTTCGCTCGATCGATATCCTGCACTAAGATCGCACGCTCGATGGCAAGCGCGGCTTGATCGGATAGCGCGTCGAGCAGGCGGCGTTGATCCGGGCTCAGGATCGGCCCAGGTTTGTCGCTATCAAGGCCGATGATGCCGATTGGGCCGCGTCCCGTACGCGTGGGCAGGAATAAGCGCTTGGCACCTGGCAGTGTGTCTGCGCCGCGTCCCGCGGCGTGCGAATGTTCCCAGGCCCAGCGTGCGGCCGCCAAATCGGCCTCGTCGAGCATATCCTCCGGCGGGTATCCGGCGCGCACCGCAATGCCGTCACCGTCCGGCAGCAGCAAGACCACGCGGACTTTCAGCATTGCGGCGATTTGATAGGCTGTGGCCCAAAGCAAATCGTCGAGCGCGACGACGCCCGCAAGCTTGCGGCTGAAGAGATAGAGATCTTCAGTCACTTTCGCGCGTTCGCGGGCAGCGAGCACCTGGTCGCGCACCCGGGCAGCCATGTTGCTAGCAATAGCGGCTACCAGCGCGAAGAAGAAAAGCGCGACGACGTTCTCACGATCGCTGATGGTGAACGTATAAAGCGGCGGCAGAAAGAAGAAATTATAGGCCAGCACACTGACGAGGCAGGAGAAAAGCGCGGGCCACAGTCCATAAGTGATGGCGCTCACCAAGACCGCCGTCAGGAAAACGAGCGCGATATTCGAAACCGCCAGCGATTGGCGCAGCACCAGCCCGATGACGAGCGCGACCGCGACCATGCCCACGCTGCCGGCGTAAGCCTGGGGGCTCCATTCCTGCCGCGGCGCGGTGTCGATACGCTCGGCCTTCTGCCGCGGCCCCTTGTCTTCCGGCACGACATGGACGCTCAAATCGCCCGCGCGGCGGATGATCTCTTGCGCCGGCGACGCACGCAGGATTTCGCGCCAGCGCGCGCGCCGCGATGCCGCGACCACGATGTGCGTAAAATTGTTTTTGTGCGCGTAATCTATGACGCCGTCGGCCACGGACGAAGCGGGGACAGTCACAGCCTCGCCGCCCAGCCGCTCCGCCACGCGCAAGGCTTCGGCAACACGGTCGCGCTCGACCTCGCTGAAACGCTGCGAGGCAGAGGTCTCGACATAGACGGCCGACCATGAAGCGCGCAAACGATCGGCGAGCCTGCGTCCGTAACGCACCAGCGCCGTCGCGCCCTGCCGCGGGCTCACCGAGACGAGCACACGTTCGCTCGCCTCCCAGGGTCCCTGGATTGCATGTGCGCGCATGTAATTGACCATTTGCTCGTCGACGCGCTGCGCCGTGCGGCGCAATGCGAGCTCGCGCAAAGCAGTAAGATTGCCCGGCATGAAATAATGGCGGACCGCGCGCTCGGCCTGTTCGGGCACATAAACCTTGCCCTCCTTCAAGCGCTGGATAAGGTCCTCCGGTGTAAGGTCGACGAGTTCGATGTCGTCGGCACGATCAAGAACGGAGTCCGGAACCGTTTCGCGCACGCGGATGCGCGTGATCCGGGCGACGACGTCGTTCAGGCTTTCGAGATGCTGCACATTCAGCGTCGTGTAGACGTCGATCCCCGAGTCCAATAGCTCCTGCACATCAAGATAGCGTTTGGGATGACGGCTTCCGGGCGCGTTGCTATGGGCGAGTTCATCCACCAGAACGAGTTTCGGACGACGCTGCAACACGGCGTCGAGATCCATTTCGGAAAGCACGCGGCCCTTGTAGGACAGCCGCTTCTTGGGAACGACCTCGAAGCCTTTCGCGAGGCGGTCCGTCTCAATGCGGCCGTGCGTTTCAACCACGCCGATGACGACATCGATGCCTTCGAGACGGCGTTGCCGCCCCTGGCTCAGCATCTCGTAGGTCTTTCCGACGCCGGGTGCGGCGCCCAGGAAAACCTTCAGCCGGCCTCGCGATTCGCGGTCGGACTGCTCGAGCAGCGCGTCCGGCGAAGGCCGTCTTTCGTGATCTGCCCTTTCGTCGTTCATCGAACCGATTCCGTCAGCGGACGGAATCTACGCCACCTGCTTTGCGATTGCAGCATTCAGGATTTGGCGAGCCGGTCCAGCGCAAGATTGAGCTTCAGGACGTTGACGTGCGGCTCGCCAATGATACCGGCCAGGCGGTTCTCAATATGGTCGTCGACGAGTTTGCGCACGACGGCTTCGGACAGGCCCCTGACTCTCGCCACGCGCGGGACCTGGAAATACGCAGATGCCGGCGTGATATCGGGGTCGAGCCCGCTGGCCGACGTGGTGACGAGATCGACCGGCACCTGTGCCCTTGGGTTCTCGGCATGCAGCTTTGCCGCGTCGCCCGCAATGCGCTTTTGCAATGCCTTCGATGTGGGCCCGAGATTGGAGCCGCCGGAATTGGCCGCGTCGTAGCCATTGCCGGCGGCGGAAGGCCGGCCGTGGAAATATTTGTCGCTCGCAAAGCCTTGGCCGATCAGTTCCGAGCCGATCACCTTGCCGTTCTTCTCGATCAGGCTGCCATTCGCCTGATGGGGAAAGACGAGCTGCGCCACGCCCGTCATTCCGAGGGGATACGCAATGCCCGTAACAATCGTCATCAGGACGATCATGGCGATGGCGGGCCAAACCTGTTTCAGCATGGGTTCCTCACACAAGTCCTACGGCATTGACGGCCATATCGATGAGCTTGATGCCGACGAAGGGCACCGCGATACCGCCGAGGCCGTAAATCAAGAGATTGCGCTGCAGAAGCGCCGCTGCGCCGATGGCGCGGTAGCGCACCCCCTTAAGCGCCAGCGGAATAAGCGCGATGATGATGAGCGCGTTGAAGATGATCGCCGACAGGATCGCGCTTTGCGGCGAATGAAGCCGCATCACGTTCAATGCCTGAAGCTGCGGGTAAAACGCCACGAACATCGCCGGGATGATGGCGAAATATTTCGCCACGTCGTTGGCTATCGAAAAGGTGGTCAGCGCGCCGCGCGTCATCAGCAGCTGCTTGCCTATCTCCACGATTTCGATGAGTTTTGTCGGATCGCTGTCGAGGTCGACCATGTTGCCGGCTTCGCGTGCGGCCATCGTGCCCGTATTCATGGCGACACCGACATCGGCCTGCGCCAGCGCAGGGGCGTCGTTGGTCCCGTCGCCGCACATGGCGACCAGTTTGCCTTGTGCCTGTTCGTCGCGGATCAGCTTCAGCTTGGTTTCGGGCGTGGCTTGCGCCAGAAAATCGTCGACGCCCGATTCCGCGGCAATCGCCGCCGCGGTGAGCGGATTGTCGCCGGTGATCATAACCGTGCGGATGCCCATCTTGCGCAAAGCGGCGAACCGTTCGCGAATTCCGCCTTTGACGATGTCCTTCAAATGAATGACGCCGAGAAGGCGGTAGTCCTTTGCGACCGCAAGGGGTGTGCCGCCGGTCTTGGCAATGCGCTCGGCGTGAGTATTCAGCTCCCCTGCTTCTCTTGCGCTCGACTGATTTGCCCAAGCTAGTACGGCATCGACGGCGCCTTTGCGGATGGACGAGCCTTCCATATCGACGCCGCTGATCCGCGTTTGCGCCGAAAAGGGGATGAACTTGGCGTGCATCGGCGCCATATCGCGGCCGCGCAGGCCGTATTTTTCCTTGGCCAACACGACGATCGAACGGCCTTCCGGTGTTTCATCGGACAGCGACGACAGCTGCGCGGCGTCGGCGAGTTCGCTGGCGGCAACACCGGCAAGCGGCAGAAACTCCGTGGCCTGACGATTGCCGAGCGTGATCGTGCCGGTCTTGTCGAGGAGAAGCGTATCGACGTCGCCCGCCGCCTCTACCGCCCGGCCCGACATCGCAAGCACATTGAAACGCACGAGACGATCCATGCCGGCAATACCGATGGCCGATAGCAGGGCGCCGATCGTTGTGGGGATCAGCGTAACAAACAGGGCGACCAGGACAAGCACTGTTACGTGCCCGCCCGCATAGGCGGCAAAGCTTGGGATCGTGGCGACGGCGAAGACGAAAATGATCGTCATCCCGGCGAGCAGAATATTGAGTGCGATTTCGTTGGGCGTTTTCTGCCGCTCGGCGCCTTCTACGAGCGCAATCATGCGGTCAAGAAAAGTGGAGCCCTGTGCGGCGGTGATCTTGACCTTGATCCAGTCGGAAATGACCGTCGTTCCGCCCGTCACGGCCGATCTGTCGCCGCCCGATTCGCGAATGACCGGCGCCGATTCGCCGGTGATTGCCGCCTCGTTCACAGAGGCCACACCTTCGATGACTTCGCCGTCGCTGGGCACGAGATCGCCTGCTTGGACAAGCACGACATCGCCGGGTTTGAGACTGGTTGCGGACACGGTTCGCCAATTCGCAACGCCCGCTTCCAGAAGTTTCGCGTTGGCTTCGGTCTTGGTGCGCCGGAGCGACGCGGCTTGCGCCTTGCCGCGTCCTTCGGCGACTGCCTCGGCAAAATTGGCGAAGACCACCGTAAACCAAAGCCAAAGATTGATCTGGAAGGCGAAGCCCAAACCTGCCGCGCCGATCGCAAGATCGCGGATGAAAAGAATCGTCGTCAGCGACGCCACGATCTCGACCACGAACATCACCGGATTGGCGATCATGTGGCGCGGATGAAGCTTCCTGAAGGAACCCCAGATCGCGGGAACGAGAATGCTCGTGTCGGTCAAAGTCGAGACCGGCATCCGCTTGCGGATTTTTTCTACGCCTGGTGGCGCGGCTGCATCCATGGCTGCGTGCCTTCAATAGAGATTGTGAGAGAGCATGGCCAGGTGCTCGACCACCGGTCCAAGAGCGAGCGCGGGGAAATAGGTCAGACCGCCGACAATGAGGATGACGCCGACGACGAGGCCTACAAACAATCCGCCATGCGTGGGAAATGTCCCGGCCGAGGCCGGCACTATCTTTTTCGCGGCCAAAGAACCGGCCACGGCCATCATCGGCACGATCATCAAAAAGCGGCCGATGAACATCGCCCCGGCCAGCGTCGAGTCATAAAAAGGCGTGTTCCCGTTGATGCCGGCAAAGGCGCTGCCGTTGTTGCCGGTCGCAGAAGTGTAGGCATAGAGCATCTCGCTGTAGCCGTGCGGGCCGGCGTTGTTGAGGCTGGACAGCCCGACCGGGAGAACTGCGGCGAGCGCCGTAAATCCGAGGATGGAAAGCGGCAGGACCAAGATGGCCAGCATCGCCATCTTCACTTCCTTGGATTCGAGCTTCTTGCCGAGATATTCGGGCGTACGTCCCACCATCAGGCCGGCCACGAACATCGCCACGATGACGAACAGCAGCATGCCGTAAAGGCCGGAACCCACGCCACCGAAAATGATCTCGCCGAGCTGAATGTTGATCATGGGAATCATGCCGCCGAGAGGCATGAAACTGTCATGCATCGAATTGACTGCGCCGCAGGACGCATCCGTCGTCACGGTCGCAAAGAGCGCGGTATTGGCAATGCCGAAGCGCACCTCTTTGCCTTCCATATTGCCGCCCGCCTGCTGCGCCGTTGCCGCCTGGTCGACGTGCAGGCCGGCATAAGCCGGGTTGGGTTGCGATTCGGCCCAATAGACCGTCGTCGTGCCGGCGAACCACAAGACAGCCATAACCGCAAAAATCGCCCAACCCTGGCGCTGGTCGCCGACCATGCGGCCGAAGAAATTCGTCAATGCTGCGCCCAGCGAAAAGATGAGAATCATCTGCACGAAATTTGTCAGCGCATTCGGGTTTTCGAACGGATGGGCGGAATTGGCGTTGAAAAAGCCGCCGCCATTCGTGCCCAACATCTTGATGACTTCCTGCGAAGCCACCTGTCCTTGCGCAATGGTTTGCTTGGCGCCTTCCAATGTCGTCACGACTGTATAGTCGTGAAGATTTTGCGGCATGCCCTGCCAAACGAAGAAAAGGCCGACGATGACCGAAAGCGGCAGCAAGATGTAGAGCGTGCAGCGCGTAAGATCGACCCAGAAATTGCCTACGCCTCTGGCGGACCGGCGCGCGAAGCCGCGCACAAGCGCCACGGCCAACGCGATTCCGGTTGCTGCGGAAACGAAATTGTGGACTGTCAGCCCCGCCATCTGGACGAAATACGTCATCGTCGTCTCGGGAACGTAGGACTGCCAATTCGTGTTGGTTATGAAGCTTATGGCCGTATTGAACGAGAGATGTTCGCCGACCGGGGGCAAATGCTGATTGGGCGCGACCGCCTGGCTGAACGGCAGAAAATTCTGCAGGCGCTGCATGGCGTAAAGCGTGACGAAGCCCGCGAGACTGAAAAGCAACATCGCAACGGCGTAAACCGTCCAATGCTGATCGTCGTCTTCGCGCACGCCGCAAAGCGCGTAAATCAGCCGTTCGAGCGGCCGCAACACCGGCGACAGGAAGGTGCGCTCGCCGCTGAAGACGCGCATCATGTAACCGCCGAGCGGCGCCGTGATGGCGACGATGATGACCGCAAAGAGCGCGATCTGGATCCAGCCATTGGCCGTCATGAAAAAAATCCTCAGAAGCGTTCGGGGCGAATGAGCGCGTAAACGAGATAGAAGAGGATTCCCGCCGTCACGAGCCCGCCGAGTGCGTAATCGAGAACCATTGCTGGCCTCACAACCGATCGCAGGCGAAAACGTACATGATCGCCACAAAGAACATCGCAAAACCGGCAGCGGCGAAAACAGCGTCAAGCATAGGATCACCTTGCTTTAAAAGCCGGGCCTTATTTGTGCAATTTGCCATATAGATTCGAGCCGTGAATTGCCCTGGATCAATATAAAAGCCATATAAGAAAGGCGGTTCTGCCTGGCGCCGCCGGGAATTTGCGGCAACCGGATGTGTTCAACAAATGCCGGTCGCGTGCAGGACACAGGCGACAAGCGAGGCCAGCGCGAGCGAGAGGCCCAGAGCGAGTTCGATCTCGAACAGCACCCGAGAGACGGAATTGCCGGTTTCTGACACCGCTCCGGCGAGCCGTGCCCTGCTTCGACCCTGATAATCGCTCAACGCCGTTTCTCCAATGCGACGACCGCAAATAAAGGCTTGCGAGCGTATGGATTCGAGAGCGATGCGGGCCCGCGATTATAGAAATTCGATATAGAGCCAATGAGTACCGCGCCGCTCTTGCGCCGGAATGGGACTCACATTTGTTAAATCGGGCGCCAAGCCTGCCGATCCCGACTTAGCCTTCCGGATCCGGGCCGCACCAACCCGGCAAGTAATCCGCATCCTTCGATTTCGCCAAAGCGAGCGCTTTTTCCAGCGCATGGGTGAACTCATTCTCGACCAGCGCCCGCTTGATGCGGCGGCGCAGGAAATCCGCCCACAGAAATTCCGCAAACGGAATGATTTCTTTTG
>Ga0207761_1000851_pt1 | contig 10470 bp, 8 predicted proteins | sample LuqExpMetageno34_FD_187792 | JGI IMG/M metagenome (GOLD analysis project Ga0207761, IMG submission 187792) | Tropical forest soil microbial communities from Luquillo Experimental Forest, Puerto Rico - Sample 34 (SPAdes) | ecosystem: Environmental > Terrestrial > Soil > Tropical forest ...
AGGCGCAAAAGCAGGAGTGGCTGCCGAAGATTGCGGGCGGCGACACTATCGTCGCCTTTGCCTTTGCCGAACCGCAAGGCCGGTACAATTTCGCGGACCTTACCACGACTGCCAAGAAACACGGCTCTGCTTATGTTTTGAGCGGTCAAAAAGCCGTCGTGCTCGGCGCGCCCTGGTCCGATGCGCTGATCGTTTCCGCGCGCACGGCCGGCGGCCGGCGCGACGAAAAAGGTGTGACGGTATTTCTCGTCGATAAGAAGGCCAAGGGCGTCGCCGCTCGCGATTACCCGACTATCGATGGACTGCGCGCCTCCGAAATTACGTTCGAGAACGTCGAAGTGCCGGTCGCGAATGTGATCGGAACGATCGATCAAGGTCTTGCGCTGATCGAATATGCGACCGATCACGCCATTGCAGCACATGCGGCGGAAACGGTCGGCGCGATGAAGGTGCTCCTTGATGCGACTGTCGAATATTCGAAGACGCGCAAGCAATTCGGCACACCGATCGGAAAATTCCAGGTGCTGCAGCACCAGATGGCCGACATGTTCATGCATTACGAACAATCGTCCTCGATGACCTACATGGTCACGCTGAATCTGAGCAAAGACGATGCCGCGCGCAAAAAGGCGGCCTCGGCGGCGAAAGTTCAGATAGGCAAGGCGGGACGCTTCATCGGCCAAAGCGCCGTGCAAATCCATGGCGGCATGGGCATGACCGAGGAGCTGAACGTCGGCCACTACTTCAAGCGGGTGACCATGCTCGACACGCTCTATGGCAATCTCGAACATCATTTGAAGCGTTATGCGGCGTTGAGCGGCTGATCGAGGGCCGTTAGACGCGCGATCGACCGGCGCAAGACCGGCGCTCCTGCGGTCTCGCCCGGCACGAGAAACAGGTTGAGGGCGCGCGCGACACGATACTCGCCCCGCTTCCGTGCGGCCCACTGCGTTGCTCGTCCAAGGATGACACCCGCGACGAACGCGCGGTGGGAGCATTGCGATCGCCGCGATCGGTACGGAAAACAGGCTCCGGTAAAACGTTGGCCGTTACAGCAAGCGCTCCGCCATGGCTACGCCGCCGGCGCCGTTCGCGCGCCAGCATCACCAGTGCGATGAGTTTCGGCGCAAAAAGCAGCGTCGCCATCGATCGGGCGCCCACCTCTATGATTATCGAGGTGCGAGCGGGTGCATTCACGGCCAAAGCAGATGCCGATCAAAGGGCAATGCAGCAGGGAACTCCTTTATGGAACCGGACGTTACGCCAACGCAGGCTTTCGGACGGAGACTGGGTTAGTGCGCCCTCTCTGGCGTGACCGCAAGCTCGTGGACGAAAAGGAAGGGCTTCATGACACGCTTGGTGATCGTCTCCAATCGCGTGCCTTTGCCTAGAAAAGGCCCACAAGCCGGCGGCCTTGCCGTCGTGCTGAAGGACATCGTCAAACCCGGGACGTTGTGGTTCGGTTGGAGCGGGAAGACGTCTTCCGTGGATAACGAAGAAGCGCAAATCGCGGTTCACGGCGGCATTTCTTATGCCACCATCGATCTTGCCGAAGAGACCTACAAGAAATTCTATGTTGGCATGTCCAACGGGACGCTTTGGCCGATGTTTCACTTTCGCTTGAACCTGATTGATTTCTGCCGTCAAAACTTCGAAGGCTACCGCAAGGCGAATGAGAGGTTTGCGGAGGCGCTGGTGAAGCTGCTTTTGCCCGATGATCTTATTTGGGTGCACGATTATCATCTCATCCCGCTCGGTGCGCAGCTGCGTGCTCTGGGCGTGAAGAACCGCATCGGTTTTTTTTTGCATGTGCCCTTTGTCCCGGCGAGCGTCTTTGCAGTGATGCCGCGGGCCGAAAGCTTGCTGAAGGATTTCTGCGCTTACGATATCGCCGGCTTTCAAACCGAAACCCACCGGTCCGACTTCTTGGACTGCGTGCGCCGCATTCTGGAGTACCGGATCGATTCGAAGGGCGCGGTGTCGGCGCCTTTGCGCGAGCTTGCGACGCTCGTGGCGCCCGTCGGCATCGAACCAGAACAATTCCGCCGGCAGGCGGAGACATCTGCAAGGGGGCGCAATGGACAGCGCCTCACAGAAAGCCTCGCCGGTCGTCGCCTGATGATCGGCGCGGACAGACTCGATTATTCGAAAGGCCTGCCGAACCGGTTCGAAGCTTTCAACCGACTTTTGTCGCGCTTTCCTGAACATCGCTCGCGCGTGAACTTTCTGCAGATCGCGGCACCCTCGCGCGAGGATGTGGCGGAGTATCAAGCGCTCAGGCCCGTGCTCAACCGCATCGCCGGGGAGGTCAATGCGCGACACGGCGCCTTTGATTGGGTGCCGTTGCGGTATATGAGCCAAGGACTGGCGCGCTCGACGCTTGCCGGGTTCTACCGCTTGTCGCGCGTCGGGGTAGTAACGCCCTTCTCGGACGGGATGAACCTCGTCGCCCATGAATATCTTGCGGCACAAGACGCGACAGATCCGGGCGTGCTGGTGCTGTCGCAATTTGCCGGGTCCGCAAGCTATTTGAACGATGCGCTGATCGTGAACCCCTACGATCCGGACGAAATTGCCGAAGCGATGCACCAAGCGTTGGTCATGGGCGTTTTGGAGCGCCAGCGCCGGCATGCGCGGCTGACGGAATGTCTAGCGGACCTCACCGCCAGCAGCTACTGCAGCAATTTTCTCGCTGCGCTTTCGTTGCCGAGCGCCTCGCGCTCGGCCGCGTAGCTATCCTGTTTTACGCATCAGTGGCGATCGCAGCCGCTCGGCCGGCAGGTAGGCCGTGACCCGCGTGCCGGTGCCGACTGCGCTTTCCAGTCTGATCTCGCCGTCATGGGCCTCGGCAAATCCCTTGACGATTGCAAGGCCAAGGCCGGTTCCTTTGTCCGCGATCGTCACATCTTGACGGCCGAGGCCAAAGCGCTCGAACACGTAAGGTTGCTCTTCGTCGGGAATTCCAATACCGGTGTCCTCGACGCCGAACATCAATCGTCCATCCGGCGCAAGGCTGGCAAACATCGTCACGCGACCGGCCGGGGGCGTAAACTTCAGGGCATTCGAAACGAGATTTTTCACGATCTGGCGCATGGCGCGCTCGTCGGCAAAGACGAGCGGAAGATCGGGCGCGGTCTGGCTAAGGAACGACAATTCGGCGCTTTGGGCTTTCGCCCCATTGTCCTTGAAAACTTCGCCCATGATGGCGACGATATCGACGTTGCTTTCCTTAAGGCTAAGCCTGCCGGCATCGATCTTTGCGAGATCGAGTACATCGTCGATCAGATGAAGCAGATGCTGCCCCGATTGGTGGATGATGTCGGCGTACTCGACATATTTGTCTATAGAGGCGCCGAAGGCTTTCTGTTTTATGAGCTCCGAGAATCCGAGGATCGCATTCATCGGCGTGCGAAGTTCGTGATTCATGTTGGAGAGGAATTGCGATTTTGCGCAGCCGGCCGCTACCGCTCTCGCCTTCTCGCGGTCAAAATCCTTCTTGGCTTGCCTAAGACCTTCGACAAGCTCTGTGTGATCGTGTTCGAGCGTGAGACGCCTTCTCGTCAAATGGAGCTGTAGAACAACCTTGACACTCGAAAGAGCGATGAACAGCGCCGACGTCGCCGCAATGACGTGATCAAGGCTCGTGTTCGAAAGCGCAGGCGGGACAATCATAAAGACGCCGACCGTCAAAAGCACGATTGCCGTGAATGTCGGATAAGCGACCGGAACTATGCTGCCGAGCGAGACCGCCAGCAGCAGCGAGAGCAGCACGTGATTGAGCGGGGCGTGGGGCGACCACAGCGCCGCGCCCACCGAACACCATGCAACCGAAATTATCGCGAGTAGAACCGACTGCCGCAGAGCCCCCGCGCGAATCTGGGCAAGCGTTCGGATCGCTCGGCGGCCATAATATCGTTCGGCCAAATACGCCGCCATGATTACCGCGGTGGCCGTGAAGGCCCAGGTCCAACGTGCCCTGACGGATGCATATCCGTCGAAGGCTTCTGCAATCCCGAAGCAGCCGACACACAGGATTGGCGCGACATACCGCCAGCCATAGCTATGGGAATTCAACTCGGCGAGCACAAGCCAGCTGTTTTTTTCGTTCGGCCAGATCGAGCACCAGATTTCCCGGGCGCCGGTTCTGAACGCGTGCGCTATGATTGACGCGAGTCCCTTGGCGGGTTCGGGTCGCGCTGAAAGGGCTGACACGCGTTGCCTCTTGGGGCAAATGGTTGCCTAAGGGGCCAACAGTGGCGAATAGATGTTAAGGAACCGCTGACGCTCCGCCCTATTGCCCGCGGTGGAGGCGCGATCAGCCTGGAGGAGCCATGTCCGCGCTGTTGTTCGAGAAAAACGGCCTTGTCGTCACCTTGACCATCAATCGTCCCGAGAGCCGCAACCCTTTGGGCGAGGATGGTGACGGTGCCCTTTTTGCCGATGCAGCCGCCCGCATTAACGCTGATCGCGAGGTCCGTTGCGTCATCCTGACGGGGGCCGGCAAGGCCTTCTCTGCCGGCGGCAATCTCAAGGCGATGCGCGAGCGGGCCGGCACCTTCGGGGGGCCCGGCACTTTCATCCGCGAACGCTACCGCGGCGGCATCCATCGCTTGGTGCGGGCGGTCTGGGGCATCGAAGTGCCCGTGATCGCGGCCGTCAACGGGCCTGCAATTGGATTGGGCAACGATGTGGCCTGCCTCGCCGACCTGCGCATCGCGGCCGACAGCGCCGTTTTCGGTGCGACATTTTTGAAAGTGGGCCTCGTGCCCGGCGATGGCGGCGCCTGGATATTGCCGCGCACGATCGGCATGGCGCGTGCCGCGGAGCTGTTCTTCACCGGCGACACGATCGATGCCGCGACGGCGCTCGACTGGGGGCTCGTCTCGAACGTCGTGCCCGGCCCTCAGCTCCTCGACGAAGCGCGCGCACTGGCCGCACGGATCTGCCGTCAGCCGCCAGATGTCCTGCGCATGACGAAGCGGCTGATGCGCGAGGGGCAGGGGGCAAGCTTCGACACGATCATGGAAATGTCTGCGGCGCTGCAATCGCTCGCCCATATGACCGAGGATCATGCAGAAGCGGTGGCGGCGTTCTTCGAACATCGCGAGCCGAATTTTAAGGGTTCTTAGACACTCGGCGCCGGATATAGCGGAAACGGCAGCCGCGATGCGGCTGCCGTCTCTGTTCGACTAGCGATCAATAACGCTCCCAATGGCAATTGTCGCCGTCGCCATCGCAGACCCAATGGCGATCATAGGCCATGCCGCCGTAATCGCCGCGGTTGTAATAGTCATAGCGGTAGTAGAAGTCGCGGTTGCGATAAAGGGGCTCGCGCCAGCAATTGCCACCGTTCCAATCGCAATGGACGCGCACACAATTGTCGCCGTCGGAATCGCAACTCGTGAAGGTTCTTGCCGATGCAGCAGATGTTCCGGCAAAGAGGCCTGCAAGTCCAATGGCGCCCACAGCCGCGAGAATTTTCGTGGAGTTCGAGATCCTTTTCATCGTCTTCTCCTTTGCTGTCGCACACCCTCCTACAGTCCAAGTGAACGCCGCTGCGAAAGAACCGCTCCTTAAAAATGTTAGCGCGTTTAAGTTGCTGGAACCCCGCGGGCAGTCCCTTTTGCCAACGCCGTCGCAGGTGATTGGTTTGTGCGTGCACAATTTCGTGTGGTTGTGCATCCGCGCCAATGCAATGGCGCGTTTTGGCGTTGTTGCGAAGGCTCGCGCCCGGTTTTCGTGCGCGGGGCGATCCGTTCGCGAAGCGCAGCAGTTTCGCCTTATGGCTTTACCGGCTTCTCCTGCACACGCTCCAACAGCTTCTGGGTCTGCTCGCTGCCCATCGTGTAGTGCTTGGAGTTGGCGAAGTCGCTTATCTTCGGCCAATATTCGGCGACGGTATCGGCGTCGGCGCCTTGGCCAAGATTGAGGCCATTCGTTTCGATCAGTTGCGCTGCAGAGAAAATGCCGGCCCCCGCCGTCAGGATCGCCCCGGTTGGCGCCTCTTCGCTGGCCAGGAACACGACGCCCGGCGTGACCAATTCCGGCTTTAGCATGTCCAACATCTGTTGCGGCATGAGGTTTTCCGTCATGCGCGTGGCGGCAACCGGGCAGATGGCGTTGACCTTGATATTGTCCTTCGCACCCTCAAGTTTCAGCGTATTCATAAAGCCCACAAGGCCGAGTTTTGCCGCGCCGTAATTCGTCTGCCCGAAATTCCCGTAAAGGCCCGTCGACGACGTCGTTACTACGATGCGGCCATATTGTTGGGTTCGCATAATCTGCCAGAGCGCCTTGGCGGGCTTCACCGTGCCCATGACGTGCACGGCCATCACCGCTTCGAAATCTTTCATCTCCATCTTGGCGAAGCTTTTGTCACGCAGGATGCCGGCGTTCGCGATCAGCACGTCCACGCGGCCGAACGCATCCATCGCCTCCTTGACGAGATGGGCGACCCCGGCATCGTCGGTCACGGAAGCGCCGTTCGCGATGGCGGCGCCTCCGGCCGCTTTAATTTCGGCAACCACTTTCTGTGCGGCCTCGGAGGAGCCGCCCGAGCCATCCAAGGAACCGCCCAAATCGTTGACGACGACCTTGGCGCCCCGGCGCGCGAATTCGAGTGCGTGAGCCCTGCCGAGGCCGCCGCCTGCGCCGGTCACAATTACCACCTTGCCGTCGAAACGGATGCTCATAGACCAATACTCCTGATTGCTGGGCCGCGGCAGTGATGGCCGAGTGGCGCCACCCGGTCAAGCCGGAGCCAGCCTACGCTGTTGCCGTCCGATCAACTCGCGCAGCAGAGCTGCAGCCGGCCGTTCGACGAAGCGAAAGAGCAGATAGCCCCAAAGAATCGCCGCTGCGACTAAGAGCGCCGGCTCGAGCCAGTGCCAAACAGGCTCCCACGAGGCCCAACTGCGACCCAGCACCGCCGCGTCCGCCGCGGGATAGAGATGCAGTTTTGCGTGACGCAAAAGTTGAAGAAGCGCCGTTTGGCCAATGTAGATCGCATACGACCATTCTCCGAGCTTGAGCGGAAGGCGCGTTGTTAGTGCTCCGGCCAGAAGACCGCGGTCGAAGGACAACAAAAAGATCAAGGGTGCCATGGCGAGGACCGTATAAATGTCTTGCGGTCTATGCGCCCAGCCCGTCGCGTAAATTGCCCATAGCAGGAGCGCGAGCGCCGCGAACTGCGCCAGCGAATGCCAGTGCAATGGCAATGCCTCCGCCCGGGCTCGTACCGCTTCATGCACGATCGCCAAACCGACGCCGATCGCAAATGCGGCGGTCCCACGCCAGATGCCGTCGTGGTATGTAAGATCAAGACCATGCTTGGAGGTGAGCGCGAGGAAGGTGAGCCCGGCCGCGCCCGTTGCGATCAGGCCTGCGGCGCACAGGATGCCGCGGCGGGCGATGGCAAGATAGAGTGGAAACAGCAGACACAGCAGAAACTCCACGCTCACGAACCACGACGCCCCATTCCACGAGAGATAAGGGAAGATATTCCAAGCCTGCACCAGGAACAGATTCGCAACGAAGGTCGGCAGCGTGTTTATGGGATGCCATCGCTCGTCATAGATCGAGACGTAGCCGTAATGGGCCGCGATCGCGCGCAGCGTAATCAGCATGATGAGAATGACGAACAGCATCGTCAGATGTAGCGGATATAGCCGCGCGAGCCGTGTCACTAGGAAACGAAGATAGTTGCTGCCTCGCCACAGCGCCTGCCAGCGGGCGCCGTAGACATAAGTGAGGACAAAGCCCGATAGGATGAAAAAGAACTCGACCCACAAATACCCTTTGCCAACAGGGAGATCGAACCATTTGGCACCGCGATAGCCATGGGCCTCGCAATAGTGGAACAGCACCAGGATCAGCGGCGGAAGCGCCCTGGCGCCGGACAAGGCGCGTATTTCAGGCGGTCGGGGCTGGCTCATGGACGACACGAATCGCTATACGAATGGGACGACGGTCTGCAAGACTAGCGCATCCGCCAGGGCGAGGGGCATCCTGCAATACCATCTGCAATCGTTGGCAGGCATTGTCGCAATCATCGCACTGGCGTGGGCTCTTTCCGAGAATCGCCGCGCTTTCCCCGTTCGCACCGTCGTGGGCGGACTTCTCCTGCAAATTGCATTGGCGCTTCTGCTCCTGAAGGTGCCCGCAGCGCGCGGGGCGCTTTTTTCCCTGAACGGGGCGGTCGACGCCCTGACGGCCGCCACACGCTCCGGCACTTCTTTCGTCTTCGGCTTTGTCGGCGGCGGTACTCCCCCGTTTGTCATCGCCGATGCGAGAGGAATGACCTCCTTTGCTTTCGAGATATTGCCGCTTGTCATCGTGATCTCGGCCTTGGCCGCACTTCTTTGGTACTGGCGCATCCTGCCCGTCGTAGTACACGGTTTCGCTTGGGTCTTGGGACGCACGCTCGGAATTGGGGGCGCGGTGGGCTTGGGTGCCACTGCCACGGTCTTTATCGGAATGGTGGAAGCGCCACTCCTCATCCGACCCTATCTTGCGCGCCTTTCGCGGTCGGAATTGTTTGTCCTTTGCTCGGTGGGACTGGCAACTATCGCGGGCACGGTTTTCGTGCTCTATGCCACGATCCTCAATCCCGTCGTGCCTGGTGCGTTAGGCCATATTCTTGTTGCGTCGTTTCTCTCCCTCCCAGGTGCCATCGTAATTGCGCGCATTATGATTCCCGGATTGGAGAACACGAAGGCGGATGCCGATGTGGATCTGGGATACCGCTCCAGCATGGATGCGATCGCGCGCGGCACGGAGGACGGGCTTAGGCTCTGGCTCGGCGTCGTTTCCATGCTGATTGTGATCGTGGCGCTTGTCGCGCTCGCCAACATTAGTCTGTCGAATTTTCCGCCTGTTTACGGTGCGCCGCTCACCGTGGAACGCGTATTCGGCTGGCTTTTCGCGCCTGTCGTTTGGCTCTATGGCGTTCCCTGGCACGAAGCAGCCACCGCGGGTTCGCTCATGGGCACCAAAACTGTGCTCAACGAATTTTTGGCCTATCTCAAACTTGCTGCGCTGCCGAAGGACGCGCTCGATCCACGCGCAAGGCTCATTATGATCTATGCCATGTGCGGCTTTGCCAATCCGGGCTCAGTCGGCATTATGATTGCCGGCATGGGCGGATTGATGCCGGAGCGGCGCAACGAGCTTGTGCCGCTGGCCCTGCGGGCCATGCTTTCGGGGACCATGGCGAGCGGGCTGACGGGATGCATCATCGGGTTTCTGCCGATCGGCTAGTACGACAAGAAACACAGGGGGAAATTGGTCCATGGAAGAATCGTCCGAACCGTTCCGGCTAAAACTGCTCCCAACGGTCGTAGCCTTTTTGCTCGCGATTGGAATCTCGTTTCTGTCATTTCTCACTATCGAGTTCCTGAAGCTGGCAATCAGGCTGCCCGAACGTCCGCAAATGCCATGGCTCGCCGACGCCTACTACCATGTGGCGCTGTTTTCATACGCCTATGCCGGCATTGCGATTCTGAGGCGTCGAATTCCGGGCGCCTATGGCTTTCGCTGGCCCGAAGGCCGCTCTTATGTGCTGGGTGCCATTGGCATCGGACTGATCTTCGGCTGCCTTCTCACACTGGCCGATTATTGGCCGCAAATCGCATATATGAGGCGGCTCAATCAGCCTTATCCTCTTACGCCGTTCAATATCGGCGGCTGGATCCTCTTCGACGGACTCATCTTGGGCGCAGCGCAGGAGACGCTCTTTCGTGCCTTGCTGTTCAGCTATCTCGCACAGTGGGTGCCCGGCCGCGTCGTCGTGCGCGGGATCGCGCTGAGCGGCGCCGGCATCGTCGCCGCGGCAATCTACGCGGTCTTCCAATTGCTCTACGCAGAAACGTTTTTCATCAAATCGCTGCCCGAGATTTTGGCGCAGCTTGTGCTCAGCTTCGTTCTCGGCGTTTTCTTAGCGACTTGGTTCGAACGCTCGAGGAGCCTACTTGCGCCAGTCGTGGGTCACAATGTGGCAACGCTCACCGAGCAGGCCTTCGTCTTCGTCATGGCCGCGGCGATACGGTAGATGCGATTGCTCTACCCGCTCAATGCCTTCGCAAGTATCGGAAGGCTTTTGTCCATGCGATAGTCGACGCTCGAGTGATCGTCGGGAAATTCTTCGTAAATGTGTGGAACGCCCAGCCGTTCGAGCGCGCGATGAAAGCGCCTCGCGCCATAGACGAGATCGTACTGATCGACATCGCCGCAATCGATGTATAGCGCTTTAAGCGCGCTGAGGCCCGAACCTCGCGTTTCGACCAATGTCAGCGGATCCCAGGCCATAAAATTTTTCCAGCGCTCCGGGATAAGCTCGCAGGTCTGCGGATCGACAGGTAGCCGCAGACCGTATGGCGCGGACGGATCGGGATCGTAGGTCGCGCACATTGCCAGCGTCATCAGATCGTGGACGTCGCTGTCCTTGGTCTTGGGTGCGGCGCGGAACGCCTC
>Ga0207761_1000852_pt1 | contig 10460 bp, 8 predicted proteins | sample LuqExpMetageno34_FD_187792 | JGI IMG/M metagenome (GOLD analysis project Ga0207761, IMG submission 187792) | Tropical forest soil microbial communities from Luquillo Experimental Forest, Puerto Rico - Sample 34 (SPAdes) | ecosystem: Environmental > Terrestrial > Soil > Tropical forest ...
TGCCTCGTTCAGCGGGGCATCCAAGGCCTGGTACTGGCGACCGATGCCCTCGTGTTGCTGCAGGCCTGCCAGCGACTGGTTGCGTTCACGCGCTGATCTTGCACATGGCGAGCGTCGTCAGCGCAAAGACCGACGCGCGCTTCAGGCGCTGTGATCGTTTGCGTTTGGGTAGAAGAGTTGCTCGCCGTCGATCTTGTAGTTGGCGATATCCTTCTGGCCCTCCGGCGAGATTAGATAGTCAATGAACCGCTGGCCAAGATCCTTCTGCACTTTCGGATGCTTAGCCGGGTTCACCAGCATCACGCCGTATTGGTTAAACATGCGCTTGTCGCCTTCCACCAGGATCTGCAGGTCGCCCTTGTTCTTGAAATGGATCCAGGTGCCGCGGTCGGATAGCACATAGGCGTTGCTGGCGTTAGCGATGTTGAGCGCAGCGCCCATGCCCTGGCCGATCGACTTGTACCAGTGGCCTTTGTCCTTCCCGATGTCGATGCCGGCGTCCTTCCAGAGCTTGAGTTCGGCGATATGCGTCCCAGAGCGGTCGCCGCGTGAGATGAACGACGCCTGTTTTTCCTTGATAGTCTGGAATGCCCTGGCGACGTCCTTCATGCCTTTGATGCCGGCCGGATCGCTTTTCGGCCCGATCAGCACGAAGTCGTTGTACATCACAGGGAAGCGCTGCACGCCCTGACCTTCGGCAAGGAATTTTTCTTCCGCCGACTTGGCGTGCACGAACACGACGTCGGCGTCGCCGCGCCGGCCGGTGTCGAGCGCCTGCCCGGTGCCCTGCGCCACCACCTTTACAGTGATGCCGGTCTTCTTTTTGAACAGCGGCAGCAGATATTCGAACAGACCGGAATCCTGCGTCGATGTGGTCGAGGCCACTACGATCGATTTGTCCTGCGCCAGCGCGGGCGTTGCGGCCATGACGGCGCCAAGCGCGAGAGCAACAAGTGCGTGGCGGCTAAACATGAACTCCTCCACGTTTGTTTTTTGTTTTCTAGACCAGCAACTCTCCAGCGATGAATTTCTTCGCTTCTTCCGTGCGCGGATTGGTGAAAAATTCCCGCACCGGACCCTGTTCGATCAGCCGACCGCGGTGCAGCAGCACGATGTCGCCAGCGAGCCGCTTTGCCTCGCCGAGATCGTGCGTCGACATCACCACCTTGACGCCGCGTGCGGCGACGGTGCGCACGATGTCCTCGATCGCCTTTGTCGCGGCGGGATCGAGGTTTTGCGTCGGCTCGTCGAGAAACAGCAGCGCCGGACTGCGCGCCAGTGCGCGGGCGAGCGCCAGCCGCTGCTGTTCGCCGCCGGAGAGCCGGCGCGCCGGACGCCGCGCGAGACCTTGCAGCCCGACCATCACGATCAGCTCGGCGATGCGGACCGAGCGATCGGCTCGGGGTACGCCGGCGGCTGCGAGGGCATAACGAATATTGCCAGCGGCACTGCGCCGGAGCATCACCGGCCGCTGGAACAGAATGGCGCGCCGCTCCGGCGGCGATGCCTCCCGCCCGTCCCAGGTGATGCGGCCGCGCGTGACGGGGATCAGTCCCATCGCAGCGCGCAGCAGTGTCGTCTTGCCCGAGCCGTTGGGGCCGATCAGAACAGTCGGTGCACCCGGCGCGATCGTAAGTGAAATTCCATCGAGGATCGTCACCTCACCGGCGACGATTCCCACTTCTTCGAGCATGACTGGTAGGTCGCTTAAGGGTCCGCGCATGCTCATCCCGCGTAGCGTTCGCCGGCGCGGCGTGCACTCCAAGCCAGCGCATTGATCAAAATCACGATTGAAATCAGTACCACGCCGAGGCCGATGGCAAGCGGCAGGTCGCCCTTGGATGTTTCCAGTGCGATCGCCGTGGTCATGGTGCGGGTGAAGCCGTCGATATTGCCGCCGACAATGATGATGGCACCGACTTCCGCGGCCGCCCGGCCCCAGCCGGCAAGTAGTGCGGTGACTAAGGAAAACCGTGCGTCCCAGACCAGCGTGACGATACGCGTCGCAGCGCCGACACTCATGGCGGCGAGCTCGTCATGGTACTCGACCCAGAGATCCTCGATGGTTTGCCGCGTCAGCGCCGCGATGATCGGTGTGACCAGCACCGTTTGCGCGATAATCATCGCCTGCGGCGTGAATAGCAGCCCCCAGGCTCCGAGCGGGCCCGAGCGCGACAGCAAAAGGAAGATCGCCAGGCCGACGACGACTGGCGGCAGTCCCATCATCGCGTTGAGTGCGACAATGACGACCTCGCGTCCCGGAAAGCGGGTGAGCGCGAGCATGGCGCCGAGGGGCACGCCGATCAGCGCGGCAAAAAGCACAGCGCTCAGGCTGACTTCCAGCGACAGCCCCACGATCGCATAAAGCCCGGGGTCGCCGGTGAGCACCAAATGCAGCGCGGATCCCTCGCCCATGGCAGTTTCTCATGTTGCGAAACTGGTCAATCTCCATCAAATAAACAGGTTTATGCAAGCTATTTGCCCAGTATAAAATCAAGGGCGCGGCGGCGCGATGGCGGCTTGAAAAAGCCCGCCCGTGTCGGCATGACCTTGTCTTAAGCGCGCCGGCGCTGTCAGGCGCGCTTGTGCGAGCGCAGCGAGGAGGGGTGGCCGAGCGGCTGAAGGCGCACGCTTGGAAAGCGTGTATACGGGAAACCGTATCGAGGGTTCGAATCCCTCTCCCTCCGCCACGAATTAAGTTATTGACATATCTCATGTTTTTGTCTTACCGCTCGTGTGAGTTCCTTCGCACATTCCGGCACTTTGCGGCACTTCAACAGCAACGACTTTTTGCACAGAGACGAATTCGTCCGACATTGGAGGCGTGTGCGGCGTGCGAGTCTCATTTGCGGATTTCGGTGGTACGGCAGTCTCTTGCTCAGCTGCAGAATTTCCGGTGAGAGAGCGCGACACGAAACGAGAGACCGTCGCCGAACGGCGGGGGTATCGGATCGCAAGGATGCATCCGTCATGATGATGTTGGCACCGGTCCTCACGCCGCATGGCTTGCTGACGCTCGCGCAAACCATGGAGACGGAAGGGGAAGCTCTGGCGTTGGAGACCGAGCGCGGCTTGCGGTTGGAGAAGGCGTTTGCACGTGGCGCCGGGCATGGACTGTTGTTCCTGGGCGCCAACGAGGTCGGAACGACTCTTTTTCCAACGCTGTCCTATTGGCGGAAATTCGGGGCGCGCTACGTGACTGCGTTGTGTGCCCTTCCCGGCATCGGCGAGCGAACCAAGCCGCCCGTGCCGACCCCTGCGGACGGCGAGTTGGAGACGATGGCCGCGGCCGTTCCGCCGATGATTGGAGCGGAATACGTAACCACGGAAGTCCTGGTTAATCTATGGCGCGGCATGGATTCGGCTTTCGATGCTGAGTTGGCTCAATCCGGGCTCACCGTGCAGGAGTTCCTTAAGAGCCGTCATCCGGCCTGGAATCTGGTGGGGCGTGTTCATTTCAACCTCGCGGAGAACCGGAAAGACGAGGACGCCCCGTTCGCGTTTCTTGCAACCTACACGACGCGGCTTTCGGCCGAGGCCAAGCCTCAGCATCTGCCGCTCGGCAAGGCCTTGCAGGAATATGCCGGCGCGCGGAACCGCGAACGCTTGCTCTCGCTGTTGATGCCCGTGCAGCGAGCCGCCGAGCATTGCCCCTGGTTGAAGGCCATGGTCGATGCCGGCGAAATTTTTCACCCGCTGCGCTGGAGCCCACAACAGGCGGTGCAATTCCTGCGGGACGCGCCAGCGCTCGAAGGCGCAGGGGTGCTCGTGCGCATGCCGGCAAACTGGCGCATGAACCGTCCAGCACGTCCGCAGGTAAAGGCAACGGTCGGCGGCAATGCCCCCTCGCATCTCGGGATGGATGGGCTGCTCGACTTCCGGATGGAGGTGACGCTCGACGGCGAAAACCTCACGGCGGCGGAGATCAAGCAGCTCCTGGCGCATTCCGATGGGTTGGCCCTGATCCGCGGTAAGTGGATCGAGGTCGATCATGAACGACTGAGCCGGACACTCGAGCAATTCGAGGCCATCGAGCGCCGCGCCGTCACCGATGGTCTGTCGTTCGGCGAGGCGATGCGCATGCTGGCCGGGGCCGGCATTGCCGGAGATGGGGCTGCCGGGCAGGCCGACGTGGCCTGGAGCGAGACCGTGGCGGGTCCCTGGCTGGCGGAAACGCTGGCGGCGTTGCGCCATCCCGATCGGCGCTCGCGCGCTGACTCCGGCCGTTCCCTTCAGGGCACTCTCCGGCCATATCAGCAGGCGGGCGTAGAATGGCTTTATCTGCTCGCACAGCTAAAACTTGGGGCGTGCCTTGCCGACGACATGGGGCTTGGCAAGACCATCCAGGTGTTGTCGCTGCTGTTGGTGTTGAAGTACGAGGCCGGGGAGAAGCGGAAGCCCTGCCTGCTCGTGGCGCCGGCTTCGCTGCTCGCCAACTGGACGGCGGAGATTTCTCGATTTGCGCCAAGCCTCAAGGTCGTCGTCGCCCATCCATCAGCGGCGCCCTCCGAAAGACCGACCACGGACGGTGCAGACAATCTGGTGGATGTCGACCTGGTCATCACGAGCTACGGCTTCTCGGCTCGCCTGCCGTGGCTCGCAGCGACGCCGTGGCGACTGGTGGTGCTTGACGAGGCGCAGGCCATCAAGAATCCGGCCGCCAAGCAGACCAGGACGGTCAAGCAGCTCCGCGCCGAAACTCGCATTGCCCTAACCGGTACGCCGATCGAGAACCGGCTCGGCGACCTATGGTCGATCTTCGACTTCATCAATCCCGGACTGTTGGGATCGTCAAAGGAGTTTTCGTCCTTCGTCAAGCGCCTCGCCGACCGACCGCAGAACCCATACGGCCCGCTCCGCGACCTGGTGCGCCCCTATATCTTACGACGCATGAAGACCGACAAGAGGATCATTGCGGACTTGCCCGACAAGACCGAGGTGAAGACGTTCTGCCCCTTGAGCCGCAAGCAGGCCGCGCTTTACCAGCAGGCAGTGCACGACCTCGCCGGCCAACTCGAAGACGTCGATGGAATGAAGCGCAGGGGCATCGTCCTCGCCTTCCTTATGCGGTTGAAGCAGATCTGCAACCATCCCTCGCAATGGCTGGGCGACGGCGCCTGGGCCGAGGAGGACAGCGGTAAGCTCGCGCGCTTGCGCGACATCGCAGAGGTGCTCTCTGCCCGGCAGGAGAAGGCACTCATTTTTACCCAGTTCAAGGAGACGACCGCGCCGCTGGCGGCGTTCCTGGGCTCCGTATTCGGGCGGGCGGGTCTCGTCCTGCATGGCGAGACCGAGGTCAGGAAGCGCAAGGATCTGGTGCGTCAGTTCCAGGAGGACGAACGCGTCCCGTTCTTCGTGCTCTCGGTCAAAGCCGGCGGCGCCGGGCTCAACCTCACCGCCGCCTCCCATGTCATCCATTTCGACCGATGGTGGAATCCGGCTGTGGAAAACCAGGCCACCGACCGCGCCTTCCGAATCGGGCAAACTAAGAATGTGCTCGTGCACAAATTCGTCTGCCGCGGCACCGTCGAGGACAGGATCGACCAGATGATCGAGTCGAAGCAGCAATTGGCTGGGGATTTTCTCAGCGGCGGTGCTGACATTGTGTTGACCGAGATGAAGGATGAGGAGTTGCTGAGTCTCGTGGCTCTCGACCTGGGCGCGGCGATGAAGGAGGGCTGACGGTGAGCTACTACTTCGCGTGGCAACCCTATGTCTCGGTGGCCGAAAAGCGCCGCCGGGCGGAGCGCGAGGTGGCCAAGCTGAAGAAGCGGGGACAAGCCATCGCTCCCGTACGAATCAAGGGCCGTAAGATTGCCAGGAGTTTCTGGGCCCAGTCGTGGTGCACCAACCTCGAACGCTACAGCGACTTTGAGAACCGCCTGCCGCGCGGACGCACCTATGTCCGCAATGGTTCCGTCGTCGACCTGCAAATCGCCAAGGGCGAGGTCGTAGCGATGGTCGCCGGCTTCGATCTCTACAAGATCAAGATCGCCATCGCACCGGTCAAAACGGCGCGCTGGAACGCCATCTGTCGCGATTGTGCAGGATCGATCGATTCGCTGGTCGAGCTGCTACAGGGTCGCTTGGCCAAGGGCGTCATGGATCGGGTGTGCCGGGAGGGCGACGGCCTGTTTCCAACGCCGAACGAGATCAAGCTCAACTGCAGCTGTCCGGACTGGGCCGACATGTGCAAGCACGTCGCGGCGGTTCTTTACGGGGTTGGCGCCAGGCTCGACGAAGAGCCTCAGCTTCTTTTCGTGCTGCGCGGCGTGGATGAAAGCGAACTGATCGCCAGTGCCGGACGGGATCTTCCGCTGTCGAAAGCAACACCCGGTGCTGCGAAAGTGCTTGACGATAGTGACGTCGCGGCCCTATTCGGGATCGAGATCGCCGAGACTGCCAGTTCGGATATCCCCACCGCCCGCAAGCAGCCCAGGCGGTTCAAGACCGTGAAGGGGAGCAAGTCTGCCGAGCCGAAGACCTCGCCGGCAAAGAAAGACAAGTCACCACGCGCGTCACCGAGCAAGCCCGAGCCTAAATGGGTAAGCTTGGTTCGTGCCCGGAAACGGCGCGCGCAGCGGCGGCGCGACCGCGCCGCATGAGCACCGATACTTACACGCGCGCCTGCCAGCGCGGACGACCGGCGGGGACCTCTGGTACCTAGCGTGCTGAATTTCTTCGAGTTTTCAAATGGGTACGGCCGGCCAGATTCATGGTTCGAATCCCGCTCGCTCCGCCAGTCTTTAGGTTATCGGCCTAAGGCGAATTTGGCTTTTGGCGGAAGCGCGCATTGGTCCTGTATTCTCGGGCCTTTTCGTTACCGTGCTGATGTCGCGCATTGAGCAGAGACAATTTAGTCCCATTATTCGCGCCATAGGTACGTCGCTGTCTCGGCACCGGAATTTGGTGGTACGGGCGTCTCCGGCGTCGTCGCCGAATTCCTGGCGAGAGAGATGGACGCAAAACAGAGAACAGCGCAGCCTGAGGCCCGCAGTGATCGATCGCCTTGATGGGCGAATTGTTGAAGCGGCTTCACCCCCGCTGTTCTCAAACCTTGATCTTCTCGTCCTCCACCACGCGCCTGACGGCAGGCCGCTTGAGCATCCGGTCCTTGAGTGCGGTGTAGTTCTTGAGCTCGCCCATCGGCAGCTGGCGGCGCACGCCCCAAGTGTAGAAGACGAGGCCATAGGGATCGAGGACGGAGTAGCGATCAGAGAACCATTCGCGTCCCACCAGCATGCCGTCGATCTGCTTCAAGTAGCCGTGGAAGGCCTTGAGGCCGGTTTCCTTAATAGTCGCGAATGCGGTTGAATCCGACGCATATCGCTCTGGCCGGCCGACATGGGCATGCGCCGGATGTACACTCGTCGCAAAGAAGCCGATGATGGAGAGTGCCTTCGCCTCAGCAATCGCGTCCTTTGGCCACAGGTCAAACCGCTTGCCGAGGTAGGGCAGAATAGCGGTGTTTTCGGCCAGCGGCTCGCCATTATCGAGGCGCAGCGCGGGCACGCGTCCCAGCGGATTGATTTTGAGGTAGGCCTCCGTGCGCTGTTCGCCCCCGGCGAGGTCGACTTTCTTCGCCTCATACTTCTCGCCGCTCTCCTCCAGGACGATGTGCGACGCCATCGAGCACGCACCAGGACTATAATACAGCGTCAACATGTCGAAACTCCCTGATGACCAACGCGAGCTACTGTCCGGCACTAAGGAATTTGCCGACATAGGGCGAGTTCGGCCGAACTGTAGTGCCCGCTCGGACCCTGTCCCAGAAACTCCGAGAACCATGAAGCGATACAGTTACCCTGTTGAGGCCTCAGGAGGAAGGCAGAGAACGGCCCGTCGCAGCAGCGTCAATCAAGGAGAATGCCATGCGCAAGGTTGGCCATCGCCCCGCACGCCGCGAACCAGTGCCTCAGCCAACTCGGCCGACCAATCGCACCATCGGCCTGAACCAGCGTCTTTATTCATATCTCTGCGAGCAAACGTTGCGCGAGCCAGAGTCAGGTGCCGGCTTCGGCTCGAAACGAGCCGGATGCCGCACGGCACGATGCAGATCAGCCCCGAGCAGGGACAGCTCATGGGCTTACTGGTGCGGCTGGTCGGGGCGCGGCGTGCGCTCGAGATCGGAACTTTTACGGGCTATAGTGCGCTCGCGTTCGCATTGGCGTTGCCCCCGGATGGCACACTGATCTGTTGCGACATAAGCGAGGGATGGACGCAAACGGCGCAACGATATTGGCGCGAGGCCGGCGTCGCTAACCGCATCGAGTTGCGGCTCGCGCCGAGCACGATGATGCGGTTGCGGGCGCCAATGTTTTCAGGCCATTAGAGCATGATTGTCTTACGCTGAAGCGTACCCGGCGTTGGCGAAGTAGTTGGCGCATTCTTGCGGACTGAAGCAGGCAAGCAGCGCCGCAGCGACGGCGCGCCGACGCTTGGGGACAGCAAGGCGCCAAGAACTGTTCGTCACCAAATACCAGATTAGAGAGATGAACTCAGAAAAGAGAATAGGTTGGTTGGGAATTGAATTGGCGGCGGAGATTTGGAATTTAGCCGTTATTACGCAAACCCGAGACTTCGCCGCTGCTCGTTCCAATCGAGCGGCAATCGCGTGTCATCCAGGAGTTTGCGCGCCGTCAGTTCGGGCGGATGCTTTCCGCTAAGGATTGCGCTGACTATATCAGGCGCCATCAGCGTGAGACGAAACAGGCGCGTCGCATAGGACGGGACTATATCCTCGGACTTGGCGACTTCTTCGAGCGCGAGGCCCTTGTCCGCAAGAATTCGATCCCGGATCACATGGGCGCGGACGAGAACGCGTACCAAGCTGCCATCAGGAGTTGCTGGGTAGGACCCATCCTCGACTATCATCTTCATCTCCTTGCCGACTCGCTTGAGACGAACAGGAATAGTTAGTGTCACGAAGTGATTGGTCGCAGATTGTGATTCTGCAGGCGGCTCAGCGTGATCCATTCGACCAAGCCATCGAGCGAGGTTGATCGGACTCAGGGAAATATCGATCCGGTCCGCGTTCACCTGAATGCGTGCCATGATTGACAGCATGAATTTGCGGAGATCTTCGGCCTTAAGTTCAGGCCATGTCGCCACGCATTTCTCGAGGCCATTCATCAACCGTTTCTGGGTTGCAGCATTGGACGTGTGGCTCTGAATGATGTCGAGCATCGCTGCTCGATCGCCCAGCCAGTTGTGGATACGGCCAATGACAAGAGCCTCCAGGCCGGCAGCCGGAATACGCTGGCCAGATTCCTCCAACGTCCTGGCGAGCAGCGACCGCGAAATATAATAGCGATACCGAGTGTTATTCTTTGTCGCGTGAGTCGGAGTCATCCGCTCACCATGAGCATCAAACAGGATGCCAGAGAATGGGCTAATTTGCTTTTCGGCCGTTCCAAGCATGCGAGCGGCCCGGTTTTCTTTGAGGATCGCCTGGACCTCCCTCCAGAGCCCTTCATCGACGATGGCCTCATGCTCGCCGGGATAGCTCTTGTCTTTATGCACGATCTCGCCGCGATAGATTCGATTCTGCAGCATGAGATAAAGCGCGCCGCGGGCAAATGGTTTTTCGCCATAGCGAGTACCGTCGGATGCATTCCGAGCCTTGCTGACGATACCAAGCGCATCGAGCTCGGCCTTGAGCAGTCGAACGGATTTTAGCTTGGTATAGCACCGGAAGATGTGTCGGACGGTTTTTGCTTCCGCCTCGTTGATTATAAGCCTCCGGTCCTTGACGTCGTAACCAAGTGACGGCAGACCGCCCATCCATATGCCCTTCTTCTTGGAGGCCGCAATCTTGTCGCGGATCCGCTCACCGGTGACTTCCCGCTCGAATTGGGCAAAGGACAGCAGAATATTAAGCGTAAGGCGCCCCATTGACGTCGTGGTGTTGAACTGTTGAGTCACTGAGACGAAAGAGACGTTCCGTTTGTCGAAGATCTCGACGATCTTGGCGAAGTCCGACAGCGACCGCGTCAAGCGGTCGACCTTGTAGACGACGACCACATCGATTTTGTTGTCGGCCACGTCCACTAGCAACCGCTGGAATGCCGGCCGCTCTATTGTTGCGCCCGAAAACCCTCCATCGTCATACATAGCAGGGAGAATGGTCCAGCCCTCATGCTTCTGACTCGCAATGAAGGCTTCGCATGCCTCGCGTTGAGCATCGAGGGAGTTGAAATCCTGCTCCAAACCCTCCTCGCTACTCTTACGGGTATAGATCGCGCAACGGAGGCGCCTTTGACCGGCAGCATTGGAAGTCTGGTTAGCCATCGATGTGCTCTCCCTCGCCAATTGCTTCGCTCGCGTTTAGCTCATGAACCTCCGATGCTTCCTTGCGATTCAATCCGAAGAAACGGGGACCGGACCAATGCGCACCGGTGACCGTCTGCGCAATCTTGCTAAGCGACGAATAGGACTTCCCGGCATATTCGAAACCCTCT
>Ga0207761_1000853_pt1 | contig 10459 bp, 4 predicted proteins | sample LuqExpMetageno34_FD_187792 | JGI IMG/M metagenome (GOLD analysis project Ga0207761, IMG submission 187792) | Tropical forest soil microbial communities from Luquillo Experimental Forest, Puerto Rico - Sample 34 (SPAdes) | ecosystem: Environmental > Terrestrial > Soil > Tropical forest ...
CTGGATCGGCCCGACGGAACCGAACCACCTGCGTACCTTACTGTGGTCCTTCTCGTCCATGTAGAAAAAGTGGGTCATCACCGGCCTGACCACGGGTTTACTCTTGTCATCCGGGGTCATCGTCACCGTGCCGCGGAATACCTTGAGCGAGCCGCCGTCCCAATACTCCACGACATCGTGGTGCGCGGTAAAGCCAGTATCGATGAAGGCGCGCAGGTTCTCGCGAATCTGCTCCCGCCCATGCCAATCGGCGACGCCGAGGTTGCAGGTCGCATCCTCAGTAAAGCAGTCGAAGCCTTTGCCGAACGTCTTGTCGTCTATCTCCTTCCAGAACGCGAGCAGCCACGCGGGCGGCACTGTTTCCGTCATGGTTAGGGCTGTTACTTGTTTATCTGCGTGTGTCGTCATAAATTCCTCCTCATCTCAGGCATCCTGCGCCTGTGCCCCAATATGGGATGAATGATAAATCGCAGCAATTACGTCCCAGGTAATAAAAAGTACTGGCCCCTGACTGCGACCACCTAAATTGAGAAACCCGCGGGGAATCCTCGGCAATCCAGAAACTACTTTGTGTGCAAAACGTCAATAATTCTGTAAAAAGTTTGTAAAAGCGCGCGCGTCGAGGGCAAGATTCTGGCCAGTCCCTGGATCTGGCTATCCTAGTTCGAGTCCAGGCCTCCCAGCCAATCTGTTCCCTGTAAAACCTTAGCTTTAAGCCTCGGGCATTGCGGCCTCAGCGCGGGCCGGTGAAGCCACACTCCTTCCACAGTTTTTCCCAGACCCAGATTCCGTAGGCGGCCTTGATTGGCAACCGGAAACCTAGCTGGTGCGCGAGCATGCAGACTTGACCGCGGTGATGGGCGTCATGCACGACCATGTAGGCAAACATGGCGGCGCCCCGTGGCCAAGGCCTGGCCCAACCGTCTCGGAGGAATTGCTTGACACGACCCTCTGGGCGGCCCAGGGCTTCCGCGAGCATTTCCGAGCAACGCAGGGCGCTTTCCCCGAGTGCCGTGCTCGCCTGCTGCTGCGTGCAGCGCGTGCGATCGAGGTGCTTCGGCAGCCTGATGTGGGGGTCAGAGAGTCTCAACCACTTGCGTCGGACGTTGTGCATATGAGCGAATATCGCGGCGATTGTGCGCGCGTTTCGGCCCGGAGGCTTTGCCCTCCATGCGTGGGGATCCAGATTCTCAAGAATTAGTTGGTTAATTCGGTCGTTGACGGCGTAGGTTTCAAGCAGCGATTGACAAACATCGAGGCTGGGCGAAGCAGCGGTGCGCGCCATGGATTCTCCTCAGGCCATACACACTAGCGCGGAATTCTGCTTCAAGCGAGTGGCGGAAAAGAAGGAAAGCCCTAGGCGGCATCCAGCGCAGGTCCAGCCGTCCAACGCCGATCAAAAGAATAATTAGCAGTCCAAAAAACTCCCAGTCCAACGTCCATCTGATTGACCTTTCGCACGCGGTCCGGGCTTCACCCGATCCCGGGAATCGAGATCATCGTGAATGCGAACGGGAGATGTTCCGCGGCCTATTTGGGGGAAGGCGAACTCGTCGTCGCTGGCGACGGTGAAGGTGACATGACACTCGCATCGCGCGAAATAATCTGCTGTCGCGTAGGGAGCATCGAGGCATCCCAGCCGCCACCTAGCGCTTCCATTAACTGCACGCTCGCTGTGATCTGCTGTACGCGCAGGCTGACATCTGTTTGTTGGTTATTCAGTAAACTAGCCTGGGCGACGATCACATTCAGGTAAGGGTCTATTCCGAGGCGATAGCGGTCCGTGGCAAGAGTGACCACTCTTTGGGCTGACTTGACGGCCTCACCCTGCTGCTGAATTTCCTCCGACAAGATTCGAAGCGCCGCGAGATTATCCTCGACCTGCTGAAAAGCGACCAAAACGTTCTGGCGATAATTTGCCACGTTTGCATCGTATTGCGCGCGGAACTGCTCAACGGTGGCGCGGCGAAGTCCTGCGTCAAACAACGTTTCGGACGCCGAGGGTCCGACCGACCAAAAACGGCTGGGCCACGTGAACCATTTCGAGATGCTCGTGGTTTCGAATCCTCCGGAAGCGCTAAGCGTTACCGTCGGGTAGTAGGCAGCCTTGGCCACCCCTATTTGGGCGTTCGCTTGTGCCATCTGGCGCTCCGCCGCGGCGATATCCGGCCGGCGCTCGAGCAATTCCGAGGGGACACCAAACGGGATGGCTGGCGGCGGGACCTTTAGCGGTGCAACGGGGATCGAAAATGTAGACGCGGGCTGGCCAACCAGCAGGGCGATGGCGTGTTCGAACTGGGCGCGTGCAATGGCGAGGTTGGTGGCTTGGACGCGAGTGGTGTTGAGCTGCGTTTCCGCCTGAGCAACGGCTTCGTCTGAATCAATTCCGGTCTCATAGAGCACCTTGGTCAGGTCCAGCGATTGTTGGAAAACAACAACCGTCGAATCGAGCAGGTCCTTCAGGGAGTCCTGACCACGCAATTCATAATAATCCACAGCAACTTCTGCTTCAGCCGTTAGCTTCGTGTTTTCTAGGTCAGCGGCGGAAACCTGCGCGTTATACACATTTGCTTTCACGGTATTTCTGACGCGTCCCCAAAGGTCGGGCGTCCAGGTCGCATCAAACGGAAGAATGAAGGAGGTAAAAGTTTGTCCCGACGAACTTGCGGTCGAATTGACCGAAGTGGAAGGCTGATGTTCCCCAGCGATGCTTGGTCCTACGGTAACGGTTGGGTAATACTGCGAGCGGGCTTGGCGGACGATTGCACGAGCCGCCATGAAGTTCGAAAAAGCCGCAGCAACATTCTGGTTGGAAACGCTGACTTGCTCTTCTAAGGCGTTCAGTTCCGGGTCTCCGAAGATCTCCCACCACTTGCCGTGCAACGCGGTGTCCTTTGGCTCGGCCACTTTCCAGCCATCCATTTTCTTCAAATCTTCCGGGGTGACCTCTTTAAAGGTTGCCGGTGTTTGCGCGCTGGGCCGGTTGTACTTTGGACCAACATTGCAACTCTGCAGAAGCAGTGCTGTGCAGGCGAGCGCAAGAACTGTGTGCCAACGGTTCCCAGATTCTGTTTTCATCCTGGTTTGAATTTCTCCTGAAACTCTCGCTTTTCTCGCCTCCGCGAGCACTCGCTCCTTGCAGTTTGTTGTCATTAATCAGCTCCAATGGGCTCGGGGCGTTCTAGCCTTCCATGTGCGCGCAACCAGCGCACGCGCATGCGGTCCAGGTACAGGTAAACCACCGGGGTCGTGTACAACGTAAGCATTTGGCTGACGATCAGTCCGCCGATAATCGTAATTCCGAGCGGCTGACGCAATTCCGAGCCCGTGCCAGTACCGAAAGCCAAAGGAACTGCGCCGAACAATGCCGCCATCGTTGTCATCAGAATCGGCCGAAATCGCAGAAGGCACGCCTGAAAAATCGCGTCCCTTGGCCCCTTGCCTTCGATGCGCTCCGCGGCGAGCGCGAAATCGATCATCATGATGGCGTTCTTCTTTACGATGCCGATCAGCAAAATAATTCCAATCAGAGCAATCACGCTCAGATCCTTCTTGAAGATCAGTAACGCCAGAACTGCCCCCACTCCCGCAGACGGCAAAGTGGAAAGAATCGTTATCGGGTGGACCAGGCTCTCATACAGAATGCCCAGAACGATGTAGACTGCCATCAGGGCCGTAAGAATAAGGAACGGTTCCGAAGCCAAAGACGACTGGAAGGCCTGAAGCGTGCCCGAGAACATGCCGCGAATCGTGTTGGGCATGCCTATCTTCTGCTCCATTTCGGTGATGGCGCGCGAAGCATCGCTCAAAGCCACGCCCGGCGCCAAGTTGAACGATATGGTCACCGAAGGGTACTGGCCCTGATGATTGACCGCGAGTGGTGCGGTTGTCGGCTCGTAATGGGCAACGGCACTGAGGGGCACGACCTTGCCTTGGGATGTCCTGATGTACACGTCGTTCAACCCTAGAGGGGATTGCCAGAACTTGGGTTCGACCTCTAAAACCACGTGGTACTGGTTCACGCCGGTGTACATCGTCGAAACTTGCGACTGGCCGAACGCCTCATAAAGCGTATTGTCAATCTGTTGCGGGGTAATTCCAAGGCGAGCCGCGGTAGTGCGGTCGTAGACGATGTTCATTTGTAGCCCGCTATTTTGCTGATCGGTGTTTACGTCGGCCAACTCGCGCATCTTGCGCATTTGCTGCAAAAGAACCGGTCCCCACTGCACAAGGTCCTGCAAGTTGTCGCTCTGAATCGTGTATTGGAATTGCGCGCTGCTCATGCGCCCGCCAATCCGCAAATCCTGCCCAGCCTGCAAGAACGTATTCGCTCCGGGGACGCCGATGAGTTTCGGGCGCAACCGGTCAATAACCTGGTTTGCGCTGGCCTGCCTCTCCTCGAGAGGCTTAAGACCCATGTAGATGAAACCGCTATTCGACGCTCCGTTTCCACCCGTGAATGCCATCGCATTCTGAACGGCCGGATCCGACTTTACGACATTGATGATTCGCCTTGTGGCCACCTGCATCGCCTGGAAAGAAATATCCTGCGAGCCCTGAATGCCCCCAAAAATCGTGCCATTGTCCTGCTGAGGGAAGAATCCTTTCGGCACCTTATAGAAGAGATAGAAATTGCAGGCGATGGTGATCAACAGGACTGTCAGTGTCAACGCCGAGTGTTCCAATACCCAGGTAAGCGACTGTTCGTAAACCCGCAGCACCCACTGAAAACCTCTTTCGCTAAGGCGGTACAGTCTTCCTTGATTTTCTTCGCGTACGTGCTTTAACAGCCGGGAACACATCATCGGCGTAGCAGTAAGCGACACCACCAGTGACACTAGGATCGCCACCGACAGAGTCACGGCGAACTCGCGGAACAGTCTGCCAACGATTCCGCCCATCATGAGAATGGGGATGAAAACGGCAACCAGTGAAATACTGATCGATAGCACCGTAAAGCCGATCTCGCTCGCCCCCTTGAGTGCGGCTTGCATCGGCGACATACCCTGCTCGAGGTAGCGGGTGACGTTCTCAATCACCACGATCGCGTCGTCAACAACAAATCCGGTGGAGATTGTGAGAGCCATCAACGACAAGTTGTCGATGCTGTACCTGCACAGATACATCACTCCAAACGTACCAATCAACGAAACCGGCACAGCCACGCTGGGAATAAACGTAGCGCGTAGGTTCCGCAAAAAGAGAAATACGACGAGGATGACCAGGCTGATCGAGACCACCAGGGTCCGTTCCACATCACGAACGGAAGCGCGAATCGTAGTCGTGCGGTCCAGCACAACCCTTACGTCGATGGCGGTGGGGATCGATGCCTTCAGCGACGGTAGCGCGTCGCGGATCCGATCCACCGTGTCAATAATGTTCGCTCCTGGCTGACGGAAGATGATGATCAGCACAGAAGGTTGCCCGTTGACGAAACCAGCCGCTCGGATATTTTCGGTAGAGTCCTGGACGTTGGCAACATCCGCCAGCTTAACCGCAGCCCCGTTGTGGTAGCCGACAACGAGGGGCATGTAATCCACGGCCTTTAGAAGCTGATCGTTGCTCGCAACATCCAACGTTGTCGTGTTGTTCGAGATCTGGCCCTTGGGAGAGTTTGCGTTTTGCTTGTTTAGCATCATCGCGACATCTTGCAATCCAAGGCCATAGCTGTTGAGCTGGGTAGGATTGACGTCGACGCGCACGCCTGGCAGCGAACTTCCCCCGACCGTTACCTGGCCCACACCCTGCACCTGTGATAGCCGTTGCGCCATGATCGTTGATGCGGCGTCGTACATTTTGCCTCGGTCGTAGACTTCCGATGTCAGTGCGACGATCATGATCGGCGAATCTGCCGGATTCACTTTTCTGTATGTCGGATTTGCCGGAAGATTCGAAGGAAGATAGCTGCGCGCCGCGTTAATCGCGGCTTGAACGTCACGTGCGGCTCCGTCGATGTTGCGGTTCAAGTCGAACTGTAGCGTGATGCTGGTCGTTCCCAAAAAACTGGCGGACGTCATCTCGGTCACACCCGCGATACGCCCGAATTGGCGTTCCAGTGGTGTCGCAACGGACGAGGCCATAATCTCCGGGCTCGCCCCAGGCAAGCTCGCTCCAACAGAAACTGTCGGGAAATCGATCTGCGGCAGAGCCGAAACAGGCAGAGCTCGAAAAGCGACCGCTCCAGAAAGAGCAATCGCCGCTGTGAGAAGCGTCGTCGCAACCGGTCGCCGGATAAATGGGGAGGAAAGACTCATCGCTTCAGTCCGCCGGGACCACCTCCGGGCCTCCTTCGGCCGCACGACGCCGGGAGAACCTTCCCGCCAGCCGGTCAAAGAAAATGTAAATGACCGGCGTCGTGTACAGAGTCAGAATTTGGCTCAAGATCAACCCGCCCACCATCGAAATGCCAAGTGGTCGCCGGAGCTCCGAACCAATTCCGGTACCGAGGGCCAGCGGAACCCCGCCAAGTAGCGCCGCCATCGTGGTCATCATGATCGGGCGGAATCGCAGAAGGCAGGCTTCGTAGATCGCCTCCTCGGACTTTTTGCCTTCCTTGCGCTCTGCCTCGAGCGCAAAGTCGATCATCATAATTCCGTTTTTCTTCACAATGCCGATCAGCAGGATGATGCCGATCAACGCCACCACGCTCAATTCCTGGCCGCAAATGAGCAGTGCCAGAATCGCTCCTACGCCGGCTGACGGCAGCGTTGAAAGAATCGTTATCGGATGGATGTAGCTCTCGTAAAGGACCCCTAACACGATATACACGGTGACCAACGCAGCGAGAATCAGAATCGGTTCGTTGGATAGTGATGCCTGGAACGACGCCGCGGTTCCCTGGAATGCTCCCTGAACGCTCAGTGGCATTCCGATTTCCTGTTGAGCTCTCTCGATCGCTTTGGTTGCTTCTCCAAGCGAAGCGTTCGGCGCCAGGTTGAACGAGATAGTCACAACGGGGAATTGGCCTTGGTGATTGATCGAGAGAGGGCTGTTCTTCAATTCAAGGTGCGAAAACGCGCTGAGTGGCACGGCCCCGCCATTGGTGGCCGAGACTGCCGTCGGAAAGGCCGAGCCTGTGGTGGCCAACGTGTTTGTTGAAGCCGAAGGGCTCGGCGAAGCTGTGCTGAACGTCCCTGCTGTGCCTGACGAGGTAACCACTGGGTTGCTCGGAGTCGCGCCCGTCGTCATGGTGCCGGGAGCCAGCGCCGAGCGCACGTAAATGTCCTGCAGCTTTGCCGGATTGTTCTGAAAGGCCGGCTGAGTCTCGAGGATCACGTGGTACTGATTCAACTGTGTGTAGAGCGTGTTGACCTGGCGTTGGCCGAACGCGTCATAAAGGGTCTGATCAACCGCCTGAGGCGTAATTCCCATACGCGAAGCGGTGACGCGATCGACAACAAGCGACGCCGTAAGGCCGGACGTCTGCTGGTCGGTTGCCAGATCGCGCAGCTCCGGCATCTGTTTCAGTTTGGCCATGAGCTTGGCGGTCCAATAATTCAGCTCGTTCTGATCAGGATCTTCCAGCGTGTACTGATACTGTGTGCGGCTGACGCGGTCTTCGACGGTCAGGTCCTGTACCGGCTGCATATACAACGTGATTCCGTCAATTTTGGCTAGATTAGGTTGCAAGCGACGGATGACATCCGACGCATTGGTTTTTCTCTGCTCCAGGGGCTTCAGGTTGATCTGAATGCGTCCGCTGTTGAGCGTTGTGTTTGTGCCGTCGACGCCGATAAACGAAGAGAGGCTCTCGACGGCGGGGTCTTGAAGAATGATGTGTGCCAATTCTTGCTGCTTTTCGGCCATCGCGGCAAAGGAGGTTGTCTGGGATGCTTCGGAAATCCCCTGGATGATCCCAGTGTCCTGAACAGGAAAAAAGCCCTTGGGAATAACGATGTAAAGCAGAACAGTCAAAACAAGCGTGGCCACAGCCACAAACAGAGTGGCGGTCTGGTGCTGTAGCACCCACCGGAGCGTCTTTGCGTAAAACGCGATAATCCGCTCAAACGCTTCCTCGGAGGCGCGATAGAAGCGACCCTGCTTTTCCTTGGGAGTGTGTCTTAGCAAGCGCGAGCACATCATCGGCGTAAGCGTTAGAGAAACGAAGGCCGAGACAAGAATGGTCACGCTCAGCGTGATCGCGAACTCCCGGAACAGGCGGCCGACGATGTCCCCCATAAAAAGCAGTGGAATCAAAACGGCGATCAACGAAATGGTCAGCGATACGATCGTGAACCCGATCTGCTCCGAGCCCTTCAGCGCGGCTTCCATCGGTGGGTCACCCTCTTCAATGAAGCGGATGATGTTCTCGATCATCACGATCGCGTCATCAACCACAAACCCCGTCGAAATCGTCAGCGCCATCAGGGTCAGGTTGTTCAGACTGAAGCCAGCCAGGTACATGACGCCGAATGTGCCGACGATCGAAAGCGGCACGGCAACGCTCGGGATAACGGTCGCCGACAGGTTGCGCAAAAAGAGAAATATCACCATGACCACGAGCGCCACGGTCAGCATCAGCTCAAACTCGACGTCCGTAACCGACGCGCGAATCGTTGTCGTGCGATCCGTCAGTACATCCACTTGCAACGCAGCGGGCAGGTTGCTCTTCAATACGGGAAGAATCTTTTTAATCCGGTCAACCACCTGGATGATATTTGCGCCGGGCTGCCTCTGAATATTCACGATCACCGCAGGAGTCTCGTTCATCCACGCAGCCTGGCGCAGATTCTCAACCCCATTCACCACCGTCGCGACGTCGGAAAGCTTCACCGGCGAGCCGTTGTGATAAGCAATGACCACCTTCTCAAAATCTGCGCTCGTTAGAAGTTGATCGTTCGATTGAATCTGATAATCCTGTTGTGGGCCGTCGAAATTGCCTTTTGCCTGATCGAGGCTTGTCTGTTGGATCGCTGTGCGTACGTCCTCGAGATTGATTCCGTGCGCGGAAAGCTGTGTCGGATTCACCTGGATCCGCACTGCGGGCTTCTGACCCCCGCTGATGCTGACCAGTCCAACGCCGGGTAACTGCGATATCTTTTGGGCCAGCCGAGTGTCCGCTAGATCTTCGACCTGCGACAGCGGCAGGGTCTTGGAGCTCAGCGCCAGCGTCAGGATTGGGGTATCCGCGGGATTCGATTTGCTGTAAATCGGCGGCACCGGCAAATCCGACGGCAAATACGTCTGTGCGGCATTGATCGCTGCCTGGACTTCTTGTTCCGCGACATCGATATTCAATTCAAGCGCGAATTGCAGCACGATAATCGAGCTGCCGTCCGAACTCGTCGAAGTCATCTGGTTCAGTCCAGGAACCTGTCCGAATTGCCTCTCCAGTGGCGCCGTTACCGCCGACGCCATCACATCGGGATTTGCTCCGGGATAAAAGGTCACTACCTGAATTGTGGGATAGTCCACTTCCGGGAGCGCCGAAACGGGCAACTGCAAGTAGGCCACGAATCCCGCGAGAAGAATCGCGGCCATCAGCAGCGATGTCGCCACCGGCCGCAGGATGAAGGGGCGCGACGGACTCACTGCGTCGAGCCTCCAACTTTTTTGCCCGTGCCGCTGCTGCTCGGAGCTTCCCCGGGTTGCCCGCCGGGCTTGCCGCCAGCCTGTGGGGCATTCTGCGACGGCTGGCGCACAGTGATCTTTGATCCATCCTGCAGCTTGTCAAATCCGTTGATTGCCACTGTGTTTCCAGCATCAATTCCCTGGACTTGCGTCAGCGTTCCGTCGGTCGCGCCCGGCGTGACGGGATGGATCGACGCGGTCTGCTCCGCGCCGATCACATAGACGAATGCCCCCTGGGCGTTGCGTTGAATTGCCGGAGTGGGAATCAGGGTGACGTTACGTAGCGTATCAACGAGCAAGCGGGCATTTACGAACTGGCTTGGAAACAAAGCACCATCCGTGTTGGGAAACATCGCCTTCAGTTTCACGGTCCCGGTCGTCGTGTCGATCATGTTATCCAGGGTTAACAGGTATCCGCTCGCGAGTTTGGTTGCCTGTTCACGATCAAACGCATCAACAGGCAGGCGTACACCCTTGCGCAGTTGTTGTTGGATTTTTGACAAGTGATCCTCAGCGACGCTGAAGATTACCGTGATCGGCTGCAATTGCGTAATCACAACAAGCGGCGTCGTACTGTTCGCCTGAACGATGTTGCCAGGGTCCACCAGACGCAGGCCCACCCGTCCATCGATCGGAGAGTTGATGTGCGTGTACGCCAGGTTCACTTTTGCGTTGGCGAGCGTGCCTTCATCGTTCTTGACTGTCCCCTCGTCCTGAAGAACGACCTGCTGCTGATCGTCCAGTTGTTGCTTGGCGATTGCGTTGCGATTGAAAGCCTGCTGATAGCGGTCCAAATCAATCTTGGCTTCATTCAGCACAGCCTGATCGTGTGCCAACTGTCCCTCGGCTTGGGTCAGTTGCGCTTGGTAAGGCCGCGGATCGATTTCTA
>Ga0207761_1000854_pt1 | contig 10456 bp, 9 predicted proteins | sample LuqExpMetageno34_FD_187792 | JGI IMG/M metagenome (GOLD analysis project Ga0207761, IMG submission 187792) | Tropical forest soil microbial communities from Luquillo Experimental Forest, Puerto Rico - Sample 34 (SPAdes) | ecosystem: Environmental > Terrestrial > Soil > Tropical forest ...
GCCCGCGTCTGCGACAGGAGTGCGAACTCGTCCATCTCCCGGCGGCTCACCTTCTCGTACTCGGCGACGTTCTCCGCCGTCTGGCCCATGGCGATGTAGACGTCGGGCAGGCCGGCGGGTGGCGCCCAGGGCTCGGTGACGGCCGGCGTGCGCACCTTCGTGCGCTGCTCGGCGTCCGCGAAGGCCCCGTTGTGGGGCCCCGTGTCCGAGGCGCCGTGCATGTAGCGGCTCACCGTCTCGACCCCGGCGGCCACGAACACATCGCCCTCACCGGCCCTGATCGCGTGGGCGGCCATCCGGATGGTCTGCAGGGACGACGAGCAGTACCGGTTGACCGTCACCCCCGGCACGTCGGGCAGGCCGGCCATCAGCGCGGCCACCCGCGCCATGTTGTAGCCGGCCTCACCGGCCGGCTGTCCGGAACCGAGGAGGACGTCCTCGACGCTCAGCGGGTCGAGCTCGGGCGCCCGGCCCAGGACCTCGGTGATGACCAGGGCGGAAAGGTCGTCGGGCCGGCACTCGACCAGCGACCCCTTGTTGGCCCGACCGATGGGGGTCCGACCGGCTGCGACGATGACGGCTTCGGGCATGTGCCTACCTCTTTTCTTCTGCAAATCCCGATTTTCAGCCTCTACCAGTGAAAAAGCAAATCATCGAAAAAAGCGGCACGTAGCGTCCGCTATTTCCCCTTGATAGGAGCACCTTTCCTGGGAATAAAGAGCGGCGCCGGGGGCATGATTTTGTTCACAACGGAAAAGTTACCTTGATTCAGAGCCAAGCCAATTCGGCCGCGAGAATCGACATACAAGAGTGGGTCGCCTACCGCTACGTCCATGAACGTCTTCACATAGGGCACGGTGACGGGTTTCTTGTTCAATTGCACCGTGATTTTGTCGCCGAGGCGGTACCCCAAGGCTTGAAACTCTTCCTTGGGAATGTCGGTAATCAAGGAGCCAAAGGGATCGTCCAGCGCGATAATTTCTGCTTCAATGCCTTGATCCGAGGTGACGGATACTTTGGGAGTCAGGCGAACGAGTTGCTGTACCTCGGGGCCGACCATGGTGTAATCCCAACCCGCCGCGAGATGAGCGCCGACCGGAGAAAATATGTCGCGGCCGTGAAACGTGGAGGAAATCGTATCGCCGATCATCCAGTTGGTGCTGGTAATCTCGCGGGCCGAATCCAGTCCGTCCCGCTCCAGAACAGGACTGATCAAGCCGTTATCCGGAAGCACAAATAATTGACCCTTCTTGGTCTTCACCGCCACGGCTTTGCGCGATGTTCCCACGCCAGGATCGATCACCACGACAAAAACAGTCCCAGCGGGGTAGTACGGAGTTACACCAGCCAGCATGCGCGAGCCTTCTTCAATCGAGAACGGCGTGACCTGGTGGGTGATGTCCATGATGCGCACATCGGGGGCTATGCCGAGCATCACGGCTTTGCAAATCGCGACCGCATCATTTGCGGTGCCAAAATCGGTCATGAAAATGATCGTGGGACGTGTCGCCGCCGTGTTTCCCGCAACGGTGCTGTCGGGCTGAGGCTTCGCACAGCCCAAAAGGACGAGGCACAAAACGAAGAATCCGAGAAAAACACCCTTCCTGTTCCCAGTGTTCAATGCACCCTCTTTTCCCTGACTGCTGCGGGGGTCGTCACTACCTTGAAATGGCGCCGGTCACGGCGCGAATTGTCACCCCTGATGCGGTCTCCAATTATATTCGATGGGCTGTGTTGCTGGTCAACTTGCGACCGATTGGCGATTCCAACGATTGCGAGTGCAGAACGGATTCATTACAATGCTGGCACCCTGCGAAATGTGAAGTGTGTTTAGGGTCTTCTCGTTCGCCCGCGCGAAGTCCAGCCCAAATCAAGTTTTTGAAGCAATTTTAAGGAGGACGCAAATGCGTCGCAGCTTCTTGTGTGTCGCAGCTTTTTTGTCGATTGCCGCGATGGCGACAGCGGACCAAGTCACACTAAAGAACGGGGACCGGCTGACGGGCACAATCGTTTCCGCAGATGGCAAGACCCTGGTTCTAAAGAGCGAATTTGCAGGCGATGTGAACATTAATTGGGATGCGGTTACCGGGATTGAATCCTCGCAGAATTTGAATTTGACGCTAGCGGACGGCAAGCGGGTTTCCGGCAAAGTCACCACCGACAACGGGAAGTTTGTCGTGGCTTCGGCCGCGCCGGTGGAGAAAGCGAGTATCACCGCGGTGCGCAACGATGCGGATCAGAAGGCGTTCGACGCGGAAGCCGAAAAAATGGCGCGCCCGAAGATTACGTATTTTTGGGGAGGGCTGCTCGATACCGGCCTGGCTTTGACGAGCGGCAACTCTTCGACGACTTCCTATACCCTCGCTTCGAAGGCCGTGCGCCAGACTCCACGCGACAAACTGACTTTCTATGCCGGATACGTTTTTGCCAACGACAAGACTACGACTCCTTCCCGCACCACGGCGAACGACCTGCGCTCGGGGGTGCGCGGCGATCTGAACCTGTCGCCCAAAGTATTCGTGTTTGCGTTTGCCGACTTCGAGTCGAACGAATTACAGCACTTGAACCTGCGGCAGGTGTACGGCGGCGGCTTTGGCTATCACGTGATTAAGAACGCGAATACAACGTTCGACGTGTTCGGCGGCGCTAGCTATGACAAAGACAATTTCGGCGGATACGCCCTCACAAACCCTGTACAGGTCTTTGCCGGACACACCACCAATAGCGCAGAGATCGTGATCGGCGAAGAACTGAACAGCAAGATCAGCAGCCGGACGACGATTGGGGAGCGCTTCGTGTTCTTCCCGAACATGTCGGACGTGGGGGAGTACCGCTACCAGTTAAATGCCAACGCGACCACGGTCATTAAGAAGTGGTTGAGCTGGCAAGTGACCTTTGCCGATACCTACCTGAGCAACCCGCCGGTTGGGCTAAAGAGCACCGATCTGGTGCTATCGACCGGGCTGAGGGTGAATTGGGGCAAAGCGAAGCTGTAGAGGCGGCCGTCCGGCCTGAAAAAGAACGCAGTAACTACCGTCCTTAGAGGGTCAAATTTAGGGGCTTTTCTGTACCTGTACCCTGTACGAAAGGGCAAGTTTTCCACAGGACTTGTACAGGGTAAATTTTGCGTATCGGGTCCGGTTCAGGAAGAATCAGTTAACCTTATTAAAATCATTTAATTTAACAGTGTTAAGTCACTTGCATGGTCGGTACTAGGAGAACGGTTTTCGGGGTGTTTTGATGCTCCTGTACCATAGGTTTTCCTCATCTCATCCTGTCTAATAGGCCAGGTCGCAGTTCTGGCTCATCGGTCGAGCCTTTTTGAGAGAAAGTCGATCTCAACGGCCCTTGTACAGGTCCTTGGGAAGAGGGAGTAGCTTCAGGAATGAAAGACAAGGGGCGGAAGTGGATGTGGTTGTTCCTGGTGGTGCTCGGGGCGTGGCAGTTCTACGCGGTTCGTGAACTGCTGGCGGTATTTGCGCTGTTTTTCCTGGGATTTGCGGCGATTGCAGTAATGATTCTGTCCGTCTACTTCTTGCAGAAGACCTGGGAGGCGGGCGTGGCGCGCGTTGCCATCAGCCAGAACCGGTTGATTCTGGCAATGCGGCGTAGCGTGGCGGCGCTGGAGGATTTAGCGCGGCGTCCGGTGCGGAGACCCGATTCCGAGCCCGCGCGGTGAGTTTCATTTGCTTGCTTCATGAGTAGTGAGCCAGAGCACGCGGCCTTGGGATTTAACGAATAGATCCTGAAGCCGCGAGCAGGGAAGGCCAGCCGTCCTGAGAGAGCGGCTGGCCTTTCCGTTTGTGGAAGACGGTAGTTGAGAGCCGACGGGACGACAACGAAAAGAGCTGACATAAAAGTCAGCGCTACATCTCCAACCCGCAGGTCTGAAGACCCGCCGCTACAAATACTTTTGAAGATGCCGCTATGAGGCACCACAAGCCAGCTAGGGATGTGGCGTCCAGTCGGGTGGCGGTTGATCGGGATGGTGTTCGAGGTACTGCTCCATGGGTTCGTCGCGCAACACAAAGCGAAATCCCCGCCGCGTGTTCACATCAACCGTTGTTTGCAGATCGAGAGCATCGAGGGGGATCACCTGCTCGACGGGCTTCCCGCTGCGCTCGTCGATTACTTTGAAATGAACCTGGTTATCCAGCAGCCAGTAATCCGTAACGCTGTACACCGTGCCGTCGTTCAGGAATAGCTGCGGCTGGTCGCGCTCCGGTGCATAGGGGTAGAGCGAATACGGGTAGGTAGAGGCGCCGAGGTGATGCGGAGTGTATTCGTAGAATCGAAATGTGTTGTAAGGGGGGCTCCAGTTCCACCAAAAGCAGTTCGTCCACGCGCAGGAATTGTATGGCCACACGGTCCACTGCCACCAGAATTGCCATTGCGGGCCCCAGAACGGGTAGGCATAAATCGGGTAGGGGTAAATCGGACGTGGATGCCAGGGGCCGGGACGATAGAACTGACTGCCGCCTCCGCGGAACCCGCCAACCGGAGGAACAGGAGAAAACGGTCGTGAAACAAGCGGACGAGAGATGGGTGGGTGGAGAACCGGTGGAGGAGAGACGTGAGCGCCAGCTCCAGGAACGTGACCGCCCACGTGCTGCGCCAAGGCCTCAGGTGCCAGAACGAGCGCGAAGCTCAGCACACACGGAATCAGCAACCCTAGGAAGGCACAAATGCGATGGACTTGCGGAGCCATAAAACGTCTCTTGTGGCCTGGCCGCTGCCGGGTCCTTGATGATTGGATGCGCCCGGGGTGGTTGATAGCTACGGGCTGTACGACCGTTTGAACCCGCAAACCTAAGACTCAAGTTCATACACCGAACCTGAGGCGCCCGGGCTGCTCTTTTCCTTTGTGCACGCCTCTGATAGGCTGGCGCCATTCCGGAGGCAATCCATGTGCAAGTTCCGCCGTGTCTGCGTACTTGTGTTTCTCGGCTGTCTGACCGTATCTTGCGCTTCGATTCTCAATGCCCAACAGGCTTCCAACGCGACGGCGAAAAAGTTGGCCATTCGTGCGGGGCGGTTGATCGATGGGAAGAGCGACGCTCCGGTTTCGAATGCGCTGATTCTGATTGAGGGAGACAAGATTGTCAGCGTCACTTCCGGCGGAGCGCCACCGGCTGGCGTCGAGGTGATTGATCTATCGCACGCTACGGTTTTGCCGGGATTTGTTGACGCGCATACGCATGTGTTGCTGCAGGGCGATATCACCGCCGAGGACTACGACAAGCAACTGCTGAAGCAGTCGATCCCGTATCGCGCGATTCTGGGGGCGCGGAATGCGCAGATTGCGCTGTCACATGGGTTCACGGCGCTGCGCGACTTGGAAACGGAAGGGGCGATGTACGCGGATGTGGACGTGAAGCAGGCGATCAACAACGGTGAAATCCCAGGGCCGCACATGCAGGTGGCCACACGGGCGTTGACGCCGACGGGAATGTATCCGCTGCTCGGCTATTCCTGGGAGTTGAAGGTGCCTACAGGCGTGCAGTATGTCGATGGCGTGGATGAGATTCGCAAGGCGGTGCGCGAGCAGGCGATGTATGGCGCGGACTGGATCAAGTATTACTCCGACCACGGGTATTTCTATGGCGAAGGAGGCGTGTTGCATAGCCACGTGAACTTCACGGATGAAGAAGCAAAGGCCATCGTGGAGGAGGCGCACCGGATCGGGAAGAAAGTGGCGGCGCACGCGATTGGGAGCGATGGGATAGCGGCGGCGCTGCGGGCGGGCGTGGATACGATCGAACATGGGGATGGTCTGACCGAGCCGCTGATGGAAGAGATGGCGCGGCGGGGAATTTATTGGGTGCCGACAATCATGGTGGGAGCGTACGTAGCGAATGGTAGGCAGGGGAACTGGCCGAAAATGGTGGATACAGAAAAGGCGGCGTTCCAACTCGCGTTAAAGAAGGGCGTGAAGATCGTGCTAGGCACGGATGCTGGCGGGTTTGACTGGCGCGAGTTGAACGAAGCGAAGGAGTTCGAGTATTACGTGAACTACGGCATGACGCCGATGCAGGCCATTCGCACGGGAACCTCTAACGCGGCGGAACTGCTGGGCTGGAGCGAGAAGATGGGGACGGTGGAAGCGGGGAAGTGGGCAGACCTGGTTGCGGTGCCTGGCGATCCTTTGAAGGACATCACGGAGTTACAGCGCGTGAAGTTTGTGGTGAAGTCGGGCGCAGTAATCAAGAACGAACAATGAGGGCGCGGAGAGGGGAAGAAATCAGCCCCAAGACCCAGGTTCAGAAAACGAACCTAGGGCACCCGCAAGTCAACCCCAAGACCCACCCTCATCCACGAGTGGTGTATGACCTTTAGAAGTAAGGTGCTAGAAGAAGGCCACGCCGCCGTCGACGTTGATGGATTGGCCGACCATGGCGCTGGACATGTTGGAGCAGAGGAACAGAGCGGCCTGCGCGATTTCGAGGGCGGTTTGGCCGCGGCCCTGCGGAATAGAGCTGAGGAAGCCGGCCAATTGTTCTTCCGGACTTACGTTTAGACGCTTCGCCAGTGTCTTACCCAATTCTTTGCTCATTTCGGTTTCCGTGACCGGGCCGGGGCAGATGGCATTCACGCGCACGCCTTGACGAGCGGCCTCGGCGGCCATCACGCGGGTCAGGCCGAGCATACCTGCTTTTGCTGCAGCGTAAGCAGAACCCCAGGCGTATGCGGCCTTGGCTGAAAGGCTTGAGATATTCAGAATCACGCCCGATTTGCGTGCGTACATTTCGGGGAGTACCGCTTTGCTGAGGAGGAAGGTGGCGCGGAGATGCACCGCGATGACTTTGTCGAATTCTTCAAGCGGATAGTCCTCGACAGGAACCACAGGTCCGTAGTGGCCGGCATTGTTCACGAGGATGTCGATGCGGCCGAATTTCGAGCGAGCCGCAGTGACGACCCTGGCGCAGTCATCCTGGTTCGCCAGGTCTGCCACTAGAAAACCGGCCCGGCCTCCCGCTCTGGTGATTTCCCCGGCTACGGCCGCGAGCTGAGTCTCGGTACGAGCGGTCAAAAATACCGCCGCGCCTTGTTCGGAGAAGAGCTTGGCGATGGCACGGCCAATGCCGCGGCCTGAGCCGGTGATCACTGCGACTTTGTTCTCGAGAAGCATGGTTCGAGAAGATAGCACTCTTTGTGGAGTTAACGAAAAAAGTGAAGGGAAAGGCAGGCCGGAATACGGCTGATGCTGCTTAGGGCGCGGTCACTGTTCGTTAATTTGCGTACTCCTACCAAGGATGTGACAATGACGAAATGCACAGGACAACACTACGCACTCTGACGCTCTCCCTAGCCGGGACTCTGCTTTGCGGTATCGCTTCTGCCCAAACTTCCGCACCCGCATCGTCGCAAGCACCGGCCTCCACGACAACCGCGCCAAAAGCGCAAAAACCGGCGACCGCGACTGGCAGCAGCGCTACCAAAACCGGCACGACCGCAGCCAAGAAGCCAGCCACGGCGACACCTTTTGCTCTGAAGACACAGAAAGACAAGGCCAGCTACGCGATCGGCGTGAATATCGGCCGAAGCATGAAAAAGGACAGTGTCGACGTGGATCCGGACGTGATCGCCCGTGGGATTAAGGACGCCTTCGCGGATAAGAAACTGCTGCTAACGGATGAAGAAGCGCAGGCTGCGCTCACGACACTCAAGAACGATATGCAAAAGCACCAACAGGATGAGTATCAGGCGGCGGTTGAGAAGAACAAGATACAAGGCGACGCGTTTCTGGCCGCGAACAAAGCGAAACCCGGCGTGGTTACCACACCGAGCGGGTTGCAGTATAAGGTCGTCCAGGAAGGAACGGGACCAAAGCCCGCGCCAACGGACACAGTGGTCTGCAACTACAAAGGGACCCTGGTGGATGGCACTGAATTTGACAGTTCCTACAAACGGGGACAGCCGGCAACATTTCCGGTCAACCAGGTGATCAAGGGTTGGACCGAAGCGTTGCAATTGATGCCCGTGGGCTCCAAGTGGGAACTCTACATCCCCCCGTCGCTGGGATATGGCGAGCGCGGCACTCCGAATGGCGGACCGATTGGCCCGAACGCCACACTGATTTTTGAGGTAGAGCTCGTGTCGATTCAGCCGAAGCCACAGGCTCCCGCGGGCGCGCCGACGCCGCAAGCTCAGCCGCAGAGCCAAAGCCAGCCGCAGGCTCAGCCGCAAGCGCAACAGCAGCAACAGGCGGCGCCTCAGGCACCAGCGCAGGCCAAGCCACAATAAGCGAAGCATTCTGTCGATTTTGAGTGTGATTCCGAACGTAGCGAGGGAAGAGAAATTTCTCACTCCCCGGACTCGGTTCGAAATGACGAGTTTTGCGATTCGGTGGGTGGTTTAGAGAAAGAGGCCTGGACACGTATCCCGGCCTCTTCTTGTTGTGGGAATGAAATCTCTTTACTGGACTTTTAGTCCTTTGAGCAGATGACCCACTGCTTCCTCGGCTTGATACTGGCTGATGGTGCTCTTGTTGTTCAGTTCCTTTTGTCCAATCGCGCGATAGGCCAGCTTTTTCGGGCTGCGAAGAGCCATGTCAAACACGAACGTTCCTTCGTGATATTGGACGGTGCGATACTCGACCTCTGGGGGGCCCCAACCCCATCCCGACCAGCACCCATATGGTCCGCAAACAACGCCGGGGTAGCCGCCGGGGTAGACGGACTGAACCGTAGCCTGCTGCGATTTAACCGCGACGTGATAGTCCACCAAAAAATCAGCGGCTCCCGGATCGTTTACTTGAACAAGCCCCTTGCTCTTTAACGCCCGCTCAATCGCTTGCTGTAACTGCATGCGGTTTGCTTCCGTGTTCCAATCCCGATTGCTTTCAAGGTGCGAAGGCTGCGATCCGACTACATCATCACGCGAAACCACTGGACGGCCGTCTGGAGCCCGATTGAGATTGGCGGAAGGTGGCCGCCCCTCCGGACGCCATGCCCAGGTCATTCCTTTGCCGACGCGAATCGAAGGATCGCGTAAGACCTCCACATTGTCGTTGCAACCGGAGACCGCCAACCCTCCCGCCAGAACAGATGCCATAAATGCTGCACGAACATTGCGTAGCCCAAGTTCCACTTGCCGTACCTCCACACTATTGGAAACACAGGCCGGATGAAAAAGTTGGCTCGATTGGGGTGGTTTTACTTGACGGCGGAGGCAACCCAGTCAGCGGGAGGAAAGACAACCGGCCAGAAATTGGGGGTGGGACGATCAAATTCGAAGGCGATATTATAAAACTCCATGCCTTGCTCCTCGATGCGAACTACGCGGCAGCTCATTTCGGTTTTGTTCCGGGGGTTGTTGAGAAGGAAGGACTGGCCCACGTGCAAGTGGGAGCGCATTTTGAGGAGGCCGCCATGAGCGTTGACCACCTGGGTTTCGGCCGCTTCCTGGAGTTGTTTGCGGTCCTCATCTTCAGCCAGGACGACTACAGCGATGCGCAGGACCACGCGCTCACTCCGCCGGCGGTTTGGTGTTTCGGGCATGCGCAAATTCGCCTGTTTGCGTCCATTTTACGCCGGAAACAGTGGCTGCAAACTGGCCTTTAAGGCAGGTTGTGCCTGAAACGGCCTGTTTTTCGAGAGTTGCACCAGGAAACAAGCGCCGGTTTGCCGTCTTTGATATGATAGGATTTTGAAAAACTTAGCTGCTTAGGACCTTGATGCAGACACAAACAGGAAAAAAGACTCTTCTTCGCGTGCGGCCACGCGGATTTTGCGCCGGGGTGGTTCGCGCGGTCGACATCGTGGAATTGGCGCTGGAAGCGTATGGCGCGCCGGTGTACGTACACCACGAAATCGTGCACAACACGTACGTAGTGGAGCAATTGCGGCGGCGGGGAGCGATTTTTGTGGAAGCGATTGGGGAAGTTCCCCACGGCGCGGTGCTGGTATTCAGCGCGCACGGCGTGCCGCCGACGGTTCGCCAGGAAGCCAAAGACCGTTCGCTGCGGGTGATTGACGCGACGTGTCCGCTGGTAACGAAAGTCCACCTGGAGGCTCTGAAGTTCGCGCGCGAGAAGCGGACGATTATTTTGATAGGGCATAAGGATCACCAGGAGATCGTGGGAACGTCGGGCGAGGCGCCGGACCGCACGCTGGTGGTGGATTCCATTGCAGCGGTAGACGCGTTGCAAGTGGAAGACCCGGAAAAGCTGGCTTTTTTGACGCAAACGACGTTGAGTCTTTACGACACGCAGGAGATCGTGGCACGGCTCCGCCAGCGTTTTCCGAAGATCATCGGACCGGCTAGCGACGACATCTGCTATGCGACCCAAAACCGGCAGGAAGCGGTCGAGCAGGTGGCGAAAGACGTGGACCTGATTCTGGTGGTCGGGTCGCAGAACAGTTCGAATTCGAATCGGTTGGTGGAACTTGCCGAGCGGCTAAGTGTGCGCGCAAAGCTGATTGACTCCGCCAACGACATCGATCCGTTGTGGCTC
>Ga0207761_1000855_pt1 | contig 10450 bp, 9 predicted proteins | sample LuqExpMetageno34_FD_187792 | JGI IMG/M metagenome (GOLD analysis project Ga0207761, IMG submission 187792) | Tropical forest soil microbial communities from Luquillo Experimental Forest, Puerto Rico - Sample 34 (SPAdes) | ecosystem: Environmental > Terrestrial > Soil > Tropical forest ...
GATGCCGGACAATCAGTCATTATTTGAGGGCATTAGCGTACGGATAGATTAAAGTTCCCGACTTGTATTTCGCGGGAGCCACGATCGATTGCGCCGACACATCCTTGAATTGACCAAGGTCATTGCCCTTGATGTTTTGGAATTGGACTTGCAACACGCGCGATTGCGCCCATTCTCCATCCGGCCCAAACTTGACGTCGCCCAAGACGGTCTTGAACGTTGCCTTGTGCATGTAATCGATGAGCTTGCTGTCATCCAGGCTCTTGGTTGCCTCGACAGCCTGGCCCAGTACCTGCAGGTAAGCGTAACCCCATGGAGCTATATAGTAGCCGAGCGGATCGACACCTTCGCCCGGCGCACGCGCCTGGTACTTCTTGATGAATTCCATCACGCCCGGGAAGTCCATAGTCTTCAGGGGTAGCCAGAAATCGTAATTGACGAATCCGTTTAGCAGTGGCCCCAATTGTGTTTTGAACACCGTGGCCTGTAATCCAACCATTGCGCCGCCGATCATTTTTGGCTTGAAGCCGAGTTCGTTTACAGCGCGCACCATGCCCACTGAATCAAGCGGATAGGAACCGATGACGACGAGGTCCGGGTTGGTCGCTTGGATCGCGCGGACGATTGATACAAAATCGGTGTTCGCGGGCGGATAGGTCTTGTCGTAGACGATTTTCAATCCAGCAGCCTTGGCGTTCATGCGCGCGCCTTCCAGCGCGTTTTGCGAGAATTCCATATCGGCGCCGACCAGTGCGATTGTTTGCGGCTTCGGGTTCTGCTCCATTGCCACATCAAAGAAGCCTTTGGTGAACGCAGGCTTGGGATTCGGTCCCGACGGAATCATTGCGAAATAACCTGGATATTTGAATTCGCTATTGACCGCGACTCCGAGGATTCCGATTAGAACTTTGTTTTTACGCATGGCGATGGGCATGACCGGCGCCAGCATGTTGGTAGCATAGCCACCGACGATCAGGTCGGCTTTGTCGATGTCCAATACCTTCGTGTAGATGCCCGGCACAGTCGAGGGATTAGACTGGTCATCGTAGTATACTAATTTGACCGGACGCCCGAGCAGACCGCCTTTGGCGTTAATGTCTTCCTCCCAGATTTTCATGCCGAGTAGTGCGGATTTTCCATTCGGTGAGAGCGGTCCGGTCAACGACATGCCGAAGCCAATATTAATCGGCTCCTGCGCAGTCGCCGGCCCGCGGTTCATGGTGATTGTCAGTATTGCTATCGCGACGAAGGTGATTGATCGAATTAGGTGACGGAACATTTTGATCCCCTCAGCGGCTATCCCAGCATTGGCCGAAGTGGCGAATATCTGGTGCAATTCAGACCACTCTAAAAGCTAGCGCAATTTAGAAGCGCAAAAAGCTCAGTTCTTCTTATGCTTGGCATAAGGGGAAGCTATTGCTTACATCACAGTAAAAGCAGAATGTTCATTGGCAATTGTTTGTGCGCGATTTATAAATTCGACATGCAAATCCAAACGACAAAGTCGCTTCTGGTATTCGGTGGGTGCTATAGCAATCTCGAAGCAACACGTGCGATGCTTGGAATTACCGAGCGTCTTGGCTTTGATCCATCTCATGTGATCTGCACGGGAGATATCGTTGCTTACTGCGCTGACCCGCAGGCGACAGTTGATCTCATTCGCAAGTCGGGCATTCACGTCATAATGGGCAACTGCGAGCAATCCCTCGCGGCGTCGGCAGACGACTGCGGCTGTGGCTTCGAAGAAGGCAGCACATGCGATCGCCTGTCTGTGCAATGGTACTCATTCGCAACAACGCATCTAGATGAGGGTTCCCGCAAATGGATGGGGAATCTACCGCAACGTTTGGAAATCGACATGTGCGGTCGCCGCCTGGCAGTGATCCACGGCGGCGGGAAGCAAACTAACCGCTTTATCTTTCAATCCACGCCGATTTCGGTGAAACAGGAGGAGATCGAGGCACTTAAGTGCGATGGCGTGATCGCCGGCCACTGCGGATTACCGTTCACACAGCTCTTCGACGACCGTCTTTGGCATAATACGGGCGCCTTGGGCATGCCGGCCAACGATGGAACGTGTAGGACCTGGTACAGCATTCTGCACCCGATGGATGACGGCATCATGATAGAACCGCTGCCGCTAATCTATCCAGCCGAAAGAGCATTCGATAAGATGCGCTCTTGCGGTCTCACCGGCGGTTACGACGCTGCCCTATTGTCCGGAATTTGGCCGAGCGTCGACGTATTGCCGGTAATGGAGCGGCGAAAGCAAGGTGTGGCGCTTGACCTTCGCCCAGTTTATTGGCCCACGCGCAAAGCGTTCGTGAGAGACGAGGTGGCGGCAAAATGATTCCCTGTATCAGCTTTCGTCATCTGCAATATTTCGTCGCGGTGTATGAGGAAGGTAGCTTCACCAAGGCAGCCGAGCGTGAGCGGTGCACGCAGCCGGCGCTGAGTGCGCAGGTGCGAAATGTAGAGGAGCTCGTCGGAGCCGCACTGTTCGAGCGTTCGGTGGCCGGGGCGGTTCCAACGGAGGCGGGGAAACGCTTTTATCATCATGCAATCGCGATCCTTCGCTCGCTTCGGACTGCTGAGCTCGATATGGCAAGCGTCTCACAACACATTTCCGGTACGGTGCGAGCAGGTGTGATTCCATCTTTGGTGCGCGGAATTCTGCCGTCGTTTCTTCCTGAGTTTGTCGAAAAGCATCCCGCGATTGAACTGCGGATTACTGAATCATTCAGCGGAACGTTGACTGACTGGTTGCTCGCACAAGAAATAGATCTCGCATTTGTAGTCGAGCCTCCTCAGCACGAAGGCCTCGAGATGGAGAAAATAGCCGATGGGCCCGCAGTATTAATCTCCGGCGACGCATTTAACCTGTCGTCCGGACCGATGCGTCTGTCCGATATACCGCCAGTGAAGATAATTATGCCGGGGCGCCGCCATAGTTTGCGGGCGACCATCGACCGCGCCATTTGGACGCGATCATTGAAGGTTACCCGCACTCTCGAAATGGACTCGGTGCCGGGCATGATCACCTTCGTTCGTAATTCGGATTGGGCAACGATCCTACCGATGGCAGCCATAGTTGGCGATCGCAATGATCCGCATCTCACCCTGAATCCAATTATGGACGCGCAGTTCGAAACCAATATTTATTTGGTTCATTTGACGCAGTTTCCACTGTCGCCTGCAGCTCGCGAATTCGTGGAAGCGTTGCGAAGCGAGACAAACCGCGCGCGCGACTTGATGTCGGACCTTTTGAAGGTCCGTGGTACGGCAAGTAAGCCAAGGTCCGCAAAGGTAGTCCGCTAATTTCAATTTTCGATGCAGGTTCTACCGAAGCCATGCAGAACTTCCAATGTCAAAGAGCACCGATCGGCGCGCGCACGTAGCTCTTTTTGCTGCAGGATTCGGCACATTTTCGTTGATGTACTGTGTGCAGCCGGTCATGCCGAGCTTTTCTGATGAATTTGGTATTGGTCCGGCGGCCAGCAGCCTTTCGCTATCACTGACCACCGGCACGCTGGCGATTACGATCTTCGTCACCGGCTTCATGTCGGATTCATGGGATCGCAAGAGACTAATCAGCACTTGTCTATTCACGGCCTCCGCTCTGACATTCCTCACGTCGCTGTCATTTTCATGGCCGAATCTATTAGCGACGCGCGCGTTGATCGGCATCGCCCTAGGTGGTGTTCCCGCGGCAGCGATGGCCTATGCAGCCGAGGAAGCGCGCGTGGAAGGCTCAGGGTTTGCCATGGGCCTCTATATCGGTGGCACAGCCTTGGGTGGCATGGCGGGTCGCGTCGTCACCGGCGTCGTTTCCGGTTTCTCGACGTGGCGTACCGGTGTGGGCACCATGGCGGTCATCGGAATGATGACCAGTGTGGGGTTCTGGCTGCTACTGCCTCCCTCGCGCCATTTCGCGCCGCGGCAAAGTCTTGGCTTTCGCAACCGATTGAGCACTCTGTCGATGAACTGCCGTGCAGTCGGGCTGCTATGGCTCTATTTGATGGCGTTTCTACTCATGGGCACTTTCGTCACTCTTTACAATTATGCCAGTTATCGTCTGGTGGCACCGCCCTATAGACTGCACGAGAGCGCTATCGGTGCAATTTTTTTGCTGTATCTGCTCGGCATGATCGTCTCGCCGGTGTTCGGCCGCCTGGCCGATCGATGGGGGCGCAGCCCGATGTTGTTGATTGCCGTGACACTGATGCTTGCCGGTGTGCTGCTGACTGCTTTGTCGCCGCTATGGGTGGTGATCAGCGGTCTCGCCTTGGTGACGCTCGGCTTCTTCGCCGGCCACGCAATCGCTAGCGGTTGGGTCGGCCATATCGCTCCAGTGGCGAAGGCTCAGGCGGCGTCGCTCTACCTGCTCGCTTATTATCTCGGGGCGAGCCTCGTCGGGTCCTATGGCGGCCGCTACTGGGCGCAAGACGGTTGGAAGGGGGTTGCGGCGCTGGTTGGCGTACTGCTGCTCGTGGCGTTTGCGGTTTCGGTTCGGCTAGCTTTCTTGCGTATACCCGCGCGTCACGACACCACCAACGACTGCTAAATCTCCCTCTCCCGCACGATAATGATCGGTAGATGGCCGTCCGGTAGGAAATTCGGCTCGTCTGCCCGGGTAGATTGATATTCGCGCGTCGTGGCTCCGAGTTTCATGTCGGCGGTTGAGGCAAACCACGTGATTGCTAGACCGTCATAAGGTTGTGCGCCTTTGTCGTATGCGGTCAGCTTCAGATGGTTCTGTTCGTAGCGACAAATGACCGCGATCTTTGACGCGATCGGACCGTGTACGTTGCGCCAATAAGCGCGGAACGTCTCGAGTGCCATTCCCGGCCGCCGGTTAACGAATTCGATGTTCTTGACCGCGTCGGCTAGGATCGCACCGTCTTTGATGACGTGAACGTCGACCGGCATTTCGACCATTCGCGTGCGGTCGACAAAAACATCGAGATCGCGCACGGCGGCCTTAAATTCGTTCGAATTCAAGCAATGCTCATAAGCACTTTCATCCTCGAACCACAACTCACTGATGCCGTCGAACAAAAGCTCGCCTCTACGATAGCCTTGGGGCAAAGCATGCGACTGCACGTAGCGGCGAATGCCCGGCGCTTGCTTCATCAGGGGACCATGGTGGCCCGCCCAATAGGTTTGGAAGTTTTCGACCGACAGATCGGAGCGGCGTTTGATTAGGGTGACGATTTTATGCATGCCTACCCTTCACCGCGACGCTCCGGACGAACGGGCCCGGCGTTCCAGCCACCATCCGAATGGCTCAGGCCAGGTGTTCCAGCCGCTTTCCGGCATAAGATCAACCGCCGCTTGCGCGGCCCAGTTTGGGTTGAATAGCGCCTCGCGTGCAAGTGCAATGAGATCCGCGTCTCCATTTTCGAGCACGGCCTGCGCCTGACGCACGTCACGAATGAGCCCGACCGCGATGGTCGGAATCTCGGCTTCGCGCCGGATGCGTGCTGCAAAGGGAACCTGGAAGCCGGGTGCTCGCGACACGAGTTGTTTGCCGCGCGGCACGTTCATGCCGCCGGACGAGCAGTCAATGGCATCGACCCCAAGTCTACGCAGTTCCTTGGCGAAGGTAATGGAGTCCTCAATGCGCCAACCGACGTCAAGCCCGTCGACTGAGGAGATACGCACGAACATTGGTTTCTCAGTTGGCCATGCCTGGCGGATAACCTGTGCCACGCGCAGGGGAAAGCGCATGCGGTTCTCCAGAGTGCCACCGTAATCGTCAGAGCGATAATTGGCGAGCGGCGATAGAAACGAATGCAGCAGGTAACCGTGTGCACAATGCAGTTCGATCACGTCGAATTCCGCTTCATTCGCCCGGCGTGCCGACTGTCCGAATGCGTCGACCAAATAATCAAGATCGCGCCGAGTCAATTCGTGCGGTCTCGCCCAACCGGAGGTGAATGGTTCCGACGATGATGACTTGATTTCCCACGGGTTTTCATCGCGCTGTTTGCGATCCTCGGCCGTAAGCGGTCCACCGCCGTGCCAGGGCCGCCGCGTCGCGCCTTTCCAACCGCTATGACCCAACTGCATTCCCGCGGCGGCGCCGAACTTGTGCAGAAATGCCGTGATCCGACGCAGATTGTCGATCTGTGCATCGAGCCATAGGCCGGCGCATCCCGGCGTAATGCGGCCATCCTCGGTAACCGCGGTCGCCTCCGTCACGATTAGGCCGGCGCCGCCCAGTGCAAAGCGGCCGAGATGGACCAGGTGGAAATCGTCGGTGAATCCCCCGGATGAACTGTACATCGCCATCGCCGAGATCATGACACGGTTCTTGAGTGTCAGCCCGCGCATGCACAATGGCGTGAACAGTAGTGGGAGCGGCGCCCTGTTCCCGGCGACTGGCGCTGGCGCGTTTACCATCAATCGACCTCTACCATCTCGAGGCTCAGTTCAGGACGTCAATTGGTCGCGCAACACCCGCTTGAGAACCTTACCGGATGGATTACGTGGCAGTTGCTCGCGGATGATCAGCTCTTTCGGCACCTTGAAACTGGCAAGATGTGCCCGGCAATGGCTGGCGAGCGCGTCATAGGTGAGCGTTACGCCAGGTGTCATCACGACGACAGCAACGGGCCGCTCACCCCATTTCGGATCGGGCACGCCGATTACCGCCACTTCGCGTATCCCCGGCATCTGGTAGATCACGCGCTCGACTTCCGAGGAGGCAATGTTTTCGCCGCCAGAGATGATCATATCTTTCTTGCGGTCGGTCAGATAAAGGAAGCCTTCGGCATCGAGGTAGCCGACATCGCCAGTGCGAAACCAATCGCCGAAGAAGGCGGCGGCGGTATTCTTCGCATCCTTCCAGTATCCGCTAGTGATCTTCGGCCCGCGCAAACAGATCTCTCCGGTCGCGCCAACTGGCAGCTTGTTTCCCGCATCGTCGCGAATTTCGATCTCGACATGGGCGAGCGCGCGGCCGACCGAGCCAATCTTCTCAATCTCGCGCCCGGCTTCCATCAGCGTGTCTCCGCTGCAGGATTCAGTCAGTCCGTAAGCGTCGATGTACCGACCGCCGGTGAAATAATTGGAAAACGCCCGTATACGGGCCTCCGGCGTGCGTTCGCCGCCACCAATCACCCAAGCCAAGCTTGTGACGTCGTAACTTTGACGGTCAGGGTGGGTGAGCAACGCCGACAACATGACCGGCGCAAGCCAAGCGCCGGTGAGCTTCTCCTTCTCGATCGACGCGAGCACCTGTGGCGGGTCAAAGTCCCGGTGTACATAAAGCATGCCGCCCACCCACAACACGGCGACGCCCGGCAGGTCAAAGGCGCCGACATGATAGAGCGGCCCGGTGACGAGCAGCCGGTTTTCGTACCTGAGCCCAAGCGACAGCACGTGGTCCGCGCATTTCCAGTAGAAATTTGCGTAGGTGTGCATTACGCCTTTCGGCCGGTCGGTTGTTCCCGACGTGTACATTAGACGGAACAAATCGTCGGGCTTGCGTGCATGCATCGCAGTCGGCTTGGCGCCCGCGGTCAGGACCGTAGAATTGCTCTGCGCGGATTCATCCAGCAGGATTACGGACGGCAGCGCCTTGACGATCGCTGCGAACTCCGCATCGGCGAACAGTAACTTGGCGCCCGCGCTTTCCGTGATGTAACGCACCTCGTCGGTGGCGAGACGGAAATTGACCGGCAGGAAGATCGCACCGATGTGGCTTACGGCAAAGGCAAGATCGAGGAAGGCGGCACTATTTTTCATGAAGACGGCAACGACGTCCTCGGGGCCGACGCCGCGCGCGGAGAGAAAACCAGCCGCCGTCTCGATACGCCGCAAGAAGTCTGCGTAGGTGATGCGCTGATCTTTGAATATGATGGCGAGCCGGTCCGGCGTGCGCGAAGCGTGGTAGCGTATGAAACTCGACAAGTTCACCATGACTTGACCATCAATACGATCGTGGCAGACCTAGATTCTGCATTGCGATGAAGTTTAAGATCATCTGCTCGGAGATCGGCGCAAAGCGGAAGAGGCGGGCGTCGCGCCATAGGCGCTCGAGATGCGTTTCCTTGGCAAAACCCATGCCGCCCATGGTTTGCATGGCATGTTCTATCCCGCTCGACGCCGCCTGCGAGGCGATCAGCTTGGCGATGTTAGCCTCGGTGCCGTACGGCCGGCCGCGGTCGAATAGAGTCGCGGCCTTGTAGTTCATTAGTCTTGCGCATTCGATTTCGGCGAAAGCTTGCGCAAATGGGAACTGCAGACTTTGATATTCGGCGATCGGTCGATTGCCGAACACTCGCCTTTCTTTGGCGTAACCGATGGCTATACGAAATGCGAGTTCTGCGGCACCAACCAGGCCGGCGGTGGTGACAATTCGCTCGGTGTTGAGCACGTCCAACAGTTCATACCAGCCGCCGTCCAGCGTCCCGACCAGTTCGTCACCGTCAACATGCACGTCTTCGTAGAAGATGCTGCAGGACGACAGTGTGTTGGTGCCGAGCTTCTCGATTGGGGAATAGGTCAAACCTTTGCGCTCGACATCAATGAGGAACATTGAGAGACCTTCTGTGCGGCGCTTGACCTCCTGCACTTTGGAAGTTCGGGCGATGACCAGCATCTTTTGGGCGGCTTCCACGCCAGTGATCCATATTTTCCGCCCGTTGAGCCGCCAGCCGTTGCCGTCTCGGCTTGCGAAAGTCCTGATCTCCAAGCTGTTCGAGCCGGCGTCGGGTTCCGTCAGCGCCATGCAGCAATTTATGTCACCCGAGATGATCTTCGGCAGCAGCTCTTTTTTCATTTTTGGCGTGCCAAACTTGAAAATCGAAACACCGCCAAAGATCGGATTGATCATGTAAAGCTGGCCAACAGTTGAGCCGCCGCCACTGGCCGACAGCGCTTCCACGATCAGCGCCATCTCCAGCATACCCAGCCCCGAGCCGCCGTATTCTTCCGGGAGCGCGACACCGCATAGACCCGCCTCGCAGACGGCGGCCCAGAATTCGCTTGGGAACGCCTTTTTTGTGTCATGGTCGCGCCAGTAGTCGAGCCCGAAGCGCTCGCCGACCTTGCGCGCGGTGTCCGCAATTAACTTTTGCTCATCGGTCAAGAAGAAGTCCATGGTCACTCCGCACATCACATTGCGAGAAGAACGAACGGGTTTTCGAGCAGCAGACAAATGCGCTCAAATAAGTCACGAGGCAGTGCGGCATCGTCGCGCCGGCTGAAGCTGACATGCATCTCGGCCCGTAGCACCGGCGCGCCGCTGGCATCGGGCCGAAACACGTGATTGATCGCGCCGATGCCCAACGTGGCGCCGCAATCGTGGGATGGCGTGCGGGCGATCCAAGTCGCCCGGGCATGTTCGGTTACTAGCAGAGTCATAGAGCCATCGCTGTCGCTGCTGCGTTCAGCTGCGACGATCGTTGATACGGAGCGGCAGGCTTCTGGGGCAATGAGGCGCGGTGCTAATGCGTTGCGTTGCAAGCCAATCAGCGGCGCTATGCCATTCGTGGCCAACGCGCGCGCAGCGGCAAGAACGACAAAGTGCAGCAGGTCCGGCTGCAAATCCGACAGAGCCTCCTTCACATCCGCCATAACCGCCAGCAGGCGACCGGCGCTGATATCGGTGCCGAGCAGCGTGAACTCTGACACGACGGCGCGTTCCGGCTGTAAAGGCGCCGCGGCAGCGGCGCGATGGGCGACGGCGCGCTCCACGTCGATCGCCCTGATCCGGCGGCTATTGGAGGCGGTGACATCGGCAAGTTCGATGCCGGCGCTCCGCGCAATCTTTCGTGCGTAGGGGGTGGCGACGATGCGATTGCTCCGGCTCGCTGCGGTCGCAGAAACAGAGGAGACTGTGCTGCTTTGCAGTGGCGGCACGGTGACAGGTTCGGCAACCGCCGCGACCGCCGCGTGGCGTGGCTGCGCGTCTTTCAGTTCCCACTGAGCAATCGGCGTGCCGACTGGTACGGTCGTCCCACCCGGCACCACGACCTTTGTCAATCGTCCCGCGCTCGGCGCTTTGACCTCGTAGGCGATCTTGTCGGTTTCGATGACGGCGACCAGATCGTCCGTGTCAAACGATGCCCCAGGCGCCACCGCCCATTGCGCCACCGTACCCTCGGTCATTGTGAGGCCGAGCTTTGGCATCAGGAGATCGGCGACGGTCGACATTGTTCGACTCACCGGCCGGCGAAATTCGCTTTCCGCTTCTCGAGAAAGGCGGAGCAGCCTTCGTGCGCGTCGGCGGTATCGAGCACCAGCCCAATCATAGCTTGCTCGTAAGGCAGCGCTGCGGACAACGGCATGTCGGCTCCGTCGCGCAGCGTGCGCTTGAGCAGCTTCAGCACCAGCGGCGACTTGGCCGCAATTTTCCCGGCGATTTCCTTCGCCACCGCGAGCACCTGCTCTTTCGGCACCACTCTGTTGGCAAGGCCGATCGCCACCGCATCGTCGGCGG
>Ga0207761_1000857_pt1 | contig 10444 bp, 9 predicted proteins | sample LuqExpMetageno34_FD_187792 | JGI IMG/M metagenome (GOLD analysis project Ga0207761, IMG submission 187792) | Tropical forest soil microbial communities from Luquillo Experimental Forest, Puerto Rico - Sample 34 (SPAdes) | ecosystem: Environmental > Terrestrial > Soil > Tropical forest ...
GACGGTGGACAATCGTGGCACGAGATGGCGGGCCTGCGCGGGCATGGCACGGGTTCGCAGTGGCAGCCGGGCGCCGGCGGCATGTGTTTGCACACTATCATCCTTGATCCCAGCAATCCGCAGCGGATGTGGATCGCGATTTCAGCCGCGGGCGCGTTTCGCACCGACGACGGCGGCGCGACCTGGAAGCCTACCAACAAGGGCCTGTATTCGCAGTACATTCCCAACCCGACAGCCGAAATTGGCCACTGCGTGCATCATGTCGCCATGAATCCCAGGCGTCCGGGCGTGCTATTCATGCAGAAACACTGGGACGTGATGCGCAGTGACGACGCCGGCGAGCAGTGGCACGAGATCAGCGGCAACCTGCCAACCGATTTCGGCTTCGTTATCGACGTGAACAGTAACGATCCGGAGACGATTTACGTGGTGCCGATCAAGAGCGACGGCGAGCACTTCGTACCGGACGGTAAGCTGCGGGTGTATCGCAGCCGCAGCGGCGGCAACGAGTGGGAGGCGCTCACCAAGGGCCTGCCGCAGAGCAACTGCTACGTTAACGTGTTGCGCGACGCGATGGCGGTTGACTCGCTTGACAAGTGCGGCGTTTACTTCGGCACCAGCGGCGGACAAGTCTACGCCTCCAACGACAACGGCGATAGCTGGACGGCAATCGTGCACGACTTGCCGGGGGTGCTGTCTGTGGAAGTGCAGACGCTGACATGATCCGGGTTCAGCTGCCGTATCACCTGCGAACGCTGGCGAAGGTCGGCGCCGAAGTGGAACTGCAAATCACAGGCGCCGTGACTCAGCGCTCGGTGCTGGACGCGCTGGAAGCGAAATATCCCGTTCTGGAAGGCACCATTCGCGACCACCTGACGCAACAAAGAAGGCCGTTTCTGCGCTTCTTTGCGTGCGAGGAAGACTTGTCGCACGAACCGCCGGATGCGCTCTTGCCGGAGGCGGTAGCTGCGGGAAAAGAGCCGTTTCTTGTGATTGGGGCAATTGCGGGCGGATGAGAATTCCACGAATTTGAGAATTCCATGGATCGGGACACCCCCTTTGCCGCCCCTTTAGAATCAGTGGTTTAAGGCACAAATCCAGCACAAGACGTTGAGTCCGTTGAGGTTACGGGCAACTCATAGAAATCAAAGAGCTTACAGCGCGACCCGCGTGGGGTCGCCCCGGAGGCATTCGTTCCACCTTTCCACGAATACAGTGATCAAGTGTAGGTGTCACGAAAAATCGGCGTCCCAATATTACGAAAGTAACCAAGAATTCCCGAAGTGAAACCCGACTTGCCACTGGCCCGGAAAAGCCATAGATCCGGGGCGTCGCGGCAGACACCAAACAGCATCTTGCCCAAGCGATCCATCAATCCCAAAAAGAAGCCGCCCCGCAACACGGGGCGGCCGGGTCGGGCCAAGGTTAGTGGACGGTAAGAACCGAGGTGCCTTGAACCGTGACACCGTTCTGGGTAAACGACGCCACAATGTTCGCCGTACTATTAGCCGCGCCTGCGACACTCGCAGTACCTGAGTTGTTGATGGACGCTACTGTCGGGTTTGAGCAAGTCCAAACCACCTGGGTGGTCAGGTCAATGGTACTTGTTTTCATTGTGACCGGATCCAGGAATGTTCCAACGGCCTTGAATTGCAGTTGACTTCCCGAAGTCGCGCTCGCGGGGTTGGGCGTCACCGCCAGCGACTGAATCGTCGCAGTGCTGACGGTCAATGGCGCACTGTTGCTGGCGATCCCGGCGAACACTGCGGTGACGGCTGCCGAACCCGCCGTCAGGCCAGTGGCCTGCCCCCATTGAGTCGTTGCATTGCTGATGGTAGCTACCGACGGCGGATTGGCGGCCCACGTCGCGTAGCTCGTCAGGTTCTGCGTACTTTTGTCGGCGAACGTTCCCTGGGCCGTGAATGGGGTTGAAACACCCACCGGAACCGTCGCACCCGTAGCGGGTGTAACCGCAATCGAGGTCAAGGGGAACTGCGTAACGATCACGGTGGCGGTGCCCGTTTGTTTTTGATAGGCCGCTGTAATTGTCGCCGCCGGACCGGGTTTGAGGGTAGTTGCCACCCCTCCAGGGACGATGGAAACCAAGGCTTGGGCCGAGGACGTCCAAGTTACGAGGCCGGTCAGCACAAACGTGATCCCGTCGCCGTACGTGCCGTAGGCGTTGTAGAAGATGGTCTTGCCCACTGGCAGAACAGTCGATCCAGGCGTAATGGCGATCGTGGTCAGTGTCGAGCTGTCAACAGTAAGCACCGCTGGAAGGCTGGTCTTTCCACCGAACGTTGCCGTGATTTTTGCACTGCCAACGGTCAGGCTCGATGCCACGCCTAGAGAGTTGATGGTCGCAACCGAGGATGTATCAGACGCCCATGTCGCATCCATCGTGATGTCCTGAGTGGTGGTGTCACTGAACACGGCGGTTGCGGTGAAGACTTGGGTTACGCCAACTGGCATGGTGGCTGCAATTGGGGTTACGGTGATGGAGTTCACCGTGACGTTATTGACGCTCAGCGTGAAGTTTGCGCTAGCGCCGTTATAGGTAGCGGTGATGACCGTGGTGCCACCGGTGGCGGTCCCCTTTACCAAGCCTTTGCTCAAGAGGGTTGCGGCACCTGGGTTGCTGGTCGTCCAAGTGGCCAGATTGGTGACGTTAAGGGTACTTCCGTTTTGCAGTGTTGCCGTTGCGGTGTAATGGCGGCTGGTACCCACCGCGAGATTGGTGTTGTCGGGTGTGATGTCGATGGCGGTAACCGGCGGCGAAATCACGGTCGCTGTGGTGTTTCCGAATTTGCTGGTCTTAGGATCGGTCGCTGTAATCGTCACCGGACTGGAGGTCGTAGCTACCCCGGTGGCCAAACCGGTCGGGGTGATGGTGATGTGCGTCGTGTCGCTCGAGGTCCAAGTGACCGTCCCGGTGATGTCGTGGGTTGAGGTGTCGCTGAAGGTTCCCGTGGCGGTGTACTGCTGTTGTGGCGATTGGTAAATGAGTTGCTGGAGCTTCGGCGTCACGTCAATTGACACCAGCGTGGCGTTGGTCACTGTCAGCGTGGCCGTGCCGATCTTGCCGCTCGCCGTATCGGTCGCAGTGATATGCGCCATTCCGGCCGCAACTCCGGTCGCCAATCCCTGCGAACCCTGGATGTTGCTGATCGTGGCGATCGAACTATCATCGGACGCCCAAGTCACGCTTGCGGTGAGGACCTGCGTGCTGTTATCGGCGTAAGTGCCTGTGGCGGTCAATTGCTCGGTGAAGCTGGCCGCGACGGAGGGTGAAGGAGGCGTAATGGCGATCGACACCAGCGGGTTGGTGACGGTCAGGATGGCGGTGCCGGAGATGCTGCCCTGAGTGGCCATGATGGTCACGCTGGCGTTCGCAGTGACCGCAGTGGCCAAGCCGCCGGCAGTGATGGTGGCGCCCGTGGAGGCACTCCAAGTCACTGCGCTGGTGATGGTCTGGGTGCTGCCGTCAGTAAACGTTCCGGTCGCTGTGTACTGCTGCGTGTTGTTAGGCGCGATGGGGCTAACCGAGGCCGTCGCCGGCGTCACCGCGATCGACACCAGGGGGTTGACCACCGTCAATGTTGTGGTGCCGGCAACAGATCCAGAAGTAGCCGATATCGTTGTGGTTCCTACCGCGAGTGCCGTAGCCAAGCCGGAGGTGGTGATCGATGCTACGGAGGTGCTAGACGAGAGCCAGTTCGCGGTTGTAGTCAGATCCTTGGTGCTGCCATCGCTGTAGCTGCCAGTGGCTTTGAATTGCTGCGTGGCCTTGGTGTTGATGGAAGGGGTCGCCGGAGTAACCTGAATAGACTGAAGGGTCACAGGTGGTGGCGTGTTACCGCCGCTGGAGGACGAGCCTCCTCCGCAGCCAACAAAGCCAGTCACACTCAACAGCAACGCAACTAGGCACAGCTTCTTCATCGCCACCCTCTCCTTGCACGGAACTCCGTGCTCACCAAATCGCAAGATCGCTCGACATCAAGCAGTATCATATTTGCCAATAACGCGGAAAACCGGCAGAAAAAGTGGGCAGGACTAGCGCAAGGGTGTAACTTGCAGTTCATCAGCGAGTAAGCAGTACAAGGCAAATGCAAGACGTCATTCGTCCCGCGACAGCACACTAGTAATAGAAACTACCATAAACCCTTGCATCCGGGGGGAAAGTTCACCGAGTAGTAAATGGAGACTGCTTGCCAGGAAAGACCTGGCCGCAGGCTTCGAGGTTTCCGGCTGGTTAGCCTTTCTTCTCGAAGTCCGCGGCCAATATGCAGAATCGTGTCTCAGGAGGCCCCCGCACCGCGCGGTGCGGGACTGTTGGTTAAGTCAGAAAGAACTCGCGGGTAACCTTGGCCCATTGCTCGTCGGGCAGCGTGCTGGCGATGTCGTCGAGGGCCACGCCGCCGTCTTGCGCCAGAGCGCCGAGGGCGCTGGGCATCAGGCGCTGCAGACGCATCGAGGACTCTTCGGTCCACCAGCGGGCCAGCGCTCCGGTGAGCAGGTTGCGGTAGTTGGTCTTGGCATCGGGCGACTGCACGGTGACCATCCACCCTTCTCCGTAAGGATCCTTGGTGATGAGCGAAGGATCTTTCAGGGCGGCTTCGTTGATGTCGGCCACGCTGCCTTCGATGGGCGAAACCATATCGACCTTCACGCCGTTGCGGACGATGCTCCATACCTTTTGTCCCTGGCGAATCCACTGGCCGCGCTGCGGCAAGCTGATGTGCTCGATCTTGCCGGTGAGTTTGGTGGCGAAGTCGTCCATGCCAACGCGGACGAGGTTCGGGCTCTCGCTGAGTGCCCAGGTGTGTCCGGGGTGATAACGCAGGTTGCCGGGGACGGAAAAGCCACCAACCATGTTGGGTTTGGCCTGTGCGGCAACTGCAACCGGAACTTTGCTCATCGCTGGAGCAACACGAACGGCGGGGTGCTTGGCCTTGGCATAGAAATAGTCGATGGTTAGGAAGATTGCGAAGGTGAAGAGAACGAGTAGGACTGTCATGGCGGCCTCCTGTAGTGTCGCGCCTTACGTTCTGCGCTTTGCACCTTTGCTAAAGGCACTTGGTATGCCAAAGGCTTGCGCGCCGCAAAGTCAGCGACGTGGGCGAAGCAACTTGTCGCGTTCTGAATGGGTTAGCGAGCAGTGTTGCAGAACTCCACGATGTGGGCTCGGTGATCTGCAGCGAAGCAATTTGAGGCAATCCACAACAGGAGGGCTGTCAACACCGGTTAGATTCGGGTGACTTGGTGCGTAAGTCCTCTGTTTTGCACCGAGTTGCGCAGGCTTTAGGGAGTGCTTCGTCGGGTGTTGCGATTCTCAGCGGTAGTGTTGCGCAACGCAACGGCAGAACGTCACTGAGTGGCCTGCCCTTTAACGACAATGCCGATTTTTTCTGTCTTCCCTGAGGCAGTTGGAACTTCGGCGGTGAAGACCAACATGCCCTGATCGTCTTTCGAGACGGACTCAAGGCTTGCGGCAGGTGCGAGGGCGAAGACGGCAGGATGGGCCGTGCCGGTGGACTTAGAGCTGAGGGCAACCAGACGCTTGAGGGGCAAGTTGTCAGCCGGGCTCGGGTCGTTGGCTATGGGAACGGCCAGCAGGAAATCGGGATTGGGGGAGACGCCCATGTGGTTGGCGTCCTGCGGAATGTACTGGTAGCGGAGCGTGTAGGTTCCCGCGGGGACGGGTTGTCCGCGGAAGTCGGACGCGCCTTTGGCGAATGTAACGACACCGACAAACTCGCCGTTAGCCAGGTCGGGGTAGAGCGCTCCGGCTGCGGCATTGCTGGAAGTGGTGAGTGAGCGGGCGAACCAGAAGTCGGCGAACCAGCCGTCGTCAAGCGAGACGTGGTAGCCCTTGTCTTCCACCGCTTTCTTTACCGCGTCGGAGGCGTCGGCTGAGGCGAGCGGTCCGGTGCGGCCCACTGCTGATAGCGATGCGGCGAGCAGAGCAACGGTACATGCGACAGTCGATACGAAGAAAACAAGGCGACGGGTGTGGGGGTGGGTGTGCATTGTCAAGGCGAACATAGCGCCTCGGCGGCACGGGATGCAAGTGCGCTGCGCGCCCAGTAGCGTTATTGGCCGGCCTGATGCGAGTCAATCGTGGCCAGAGCAGCGTTTTTGCCTTCGCTGAAAGTGCCAATGTAGGCACTGCGGCGTCCGTGGCTGCTCCAACGGGAGTCGAGGCCGTCGCCCTGGAATTCGTCGGTGAGGGCAACGGCCGACATCGCATGATCAACGTTGGCCAGCGGCGGATAGTAATCGGTCTCGTTGCCACAGATATGGTCGTGATGATTCAGTGGACGGGTGACGATGGTGGCGAGGTGTCCGGCGCGCAAAATGGCGTTGCCGTTGTGCAGGTCGGCGGGGACATCCAGTACGACGGGAACGTAATCCACGCGAACCACGTTTTCGAGCAGGCGGCCGCCCTCATGATAGGCGAGTGACATCAGGGCTTCGCGCTGGGCTGGAGTGGCGGCGTTGTCCACCATCAGCACGGATTGCGCGGGATAAGGGTCGCCGTAGGGGTCTCCGAGGGTCGCGTGGGCGCGCACGGCGGCGGCCACGGTGAGGCCGTCGAGAGAGACGCCATTCCAGGAGCCACGGTCGACGTGCCAGGCCATGAGCGCGAAGTTGCCGGTCAGGCCCACCTCGCCGTTGGCGAAACACTGCGCGACATACACGTCGGTAGAGCGGGACTCGATGTAGTCTCCGCTAATTTGCTGGGCGTGCGATGAAACCGCCAACGACAGTGCGAAGGCGACGGACAGAATCGTAGCTTTGCGCATGGAGAACTCCTCACCCGAACTTGCTTTACTTTTGGATGAACTTCGCAGCCGTTGCGGTTCGCGATAATTGCTCTGCGATTCCAGGCCCACGTTTCCGGAACGGTGCACGGACAAGGCACCTGCATTCCTTTGACTTGTACAATACCCGCCATGAGTGACGAGTTGTTGCGGTTCCGGCCAGAGTTCCCCATCCTTGAGCGAACCACGTACATGATCAGCAACTCGCTGGGGGCAATGCCACGCGGCGTGGAAGCCTTGTTGCAGCACTACGCCGAGACCTGGAACACGCGTGGGGTGCGCGCATGGGAAGAAGAATGGTGGATGCTGGCCGCCGAGGTGGGCGACGAGATTGGCGCTCTGATGAATGCCCCGAGAGGTTCGGTGGCGTGCCTGCAGAACGTCACGACGTGCGAAGCAACAGTGGCGTCGTGCCTCGACTTCAGCGGACGTCGCAACAAAGTGGTTTACACCGACCTGAACTTTCCTTCGATCATGTACTTCTGGGAGGCGCAGCGGATACGTGGCGCGCGCGTCGTAATGGTACCGAACGACGACACGATCCATGTCAATACCGAGCGACTGCTGGAAGCCATCGACGAAGAAACGCTGATTGTCCCCATTTCGCACGTCATCTTTCGCAGCGCATTCATCCAGGACGTTGCGGCGATTGTGGAGAAGGCGCACCGCGTGGGCGCATATGTGCTGTTGGATTCGTTCCAGGCGCTGGGGACCGTACCGTTCGATGTGCAGCAGTTGAATGTGGATTTCTGCACGGGAGGCGTGCTGAAGTGGCTATGCGGCGGCCCGGGGACAGCGTATTTGTATGTGCGTCCTGACCTGGCTAAGAAGCTGGAACCGACCTTCACGGGATGGATAGGGCACCGCAATCCGTTTGCCTTTGAGATTGGGCCGAACCAGTACACCGACAGCATCTACCGTTTCACACAAGGGACGCCGAACATCGCAGCGCTCCATGCGGCACGGCCGGGACTTAAGATCATCGGCGAGGCGGGAATCGACAACATCCGCGAAAAGTCGAAACGACAGACGGCGCAACTGATCGCGATGGCCGATGAACGCGGGTGGCGAGTGAACACGCCTCGTAATGCGGAACGGCGCGGGGGGACCGTGTCGATCGATATGCCCAACGCGGAGCGGGTGTGCGCGGAACTGCTGAAGCGCGACGTGCTCGTGGACTATCGTCCCAAGGCGGGGGTTCGGTTCTCACCACACTTCTACAACAGTGATGCAGAGGTGGCGGGCGCAATCGGGGCGGCGGACGAGATCCTGAACGGGAAATAGACGCAGGAAGCCCAAATCCGGAAGGGGTTAACCAGTCTTGTCCCTGTACCGTTGACACTTCGCCTTTTGTTCGCTCACAATGAACTTGGAGGCTGTGACTCACAATGGCCCTGACGCGCAGGCAAAAACAGGTGTACGACTTTCTCGCTAGATTCGTGGAAGAGCACGGCTATTCGCCGTCATTTGAGGAGATTGGCGAGGGCTTGGGATTGAGTTCTCTAGCCACGGTGCACAAGCACGTCAGCAACCTGGAAGAGAAGGGACTGCTGAAGCGCGATTACAACCGGAGTCGCTCGATTGACCTGGTGAAACCGCGGGGACGGATGCGCCAGGCGCTGGGCCAGGCCACCAATGCCGGGCTCACGCTACCGCTGATGGGACGGATCGCGGCGGGGCGCCCGTTGGAGGCAGTGGAGAACCCGGAGTCGATTTCGCTGGGCGACTTTACACGCTCGAAGGATGTGTACGTGCTGCAGGTGACGGGCGAGAGTATGCAGGACGAGCACATCGTCAATGGCGATTACGTGCTGGTGGAGAAGACCAGCACCGCGCGCGATGGCGAGATCGTGGTGGCCCTGGTGAGTGGATCGGACGCCACGCTGAAGCGCATCTATACCGAGGGCGACAAGATCCGTCTTCAACCCTCCAATGCGGCCATGCAGCCGATCATCGTGCCGGCCGCAGATGTCCAAATCCAGGGGCGTGTCATTGGAGTGCTACGGAAGTACTGAGCCACATTTACTTCAACATTGTAGTATTGTCACGGGAGAACCCTTATGTCCCGTGCCTCGCAGCGTCTGGCCCTCGCCACTTACGTTCGCCTGAATCGCGCCGCCAACACAGCCCGCACCTGCGCCTCTCGCCACGTGGGTGATAGTGGCCTGACCCTTACACAGTTCGCCGTACTCGAGGCGCTTTATCACCTGGGACCAATGTCGTTGACAGACATTGCGGGGAAAGTCCTGACCACAGGCGGCAACCTGACCATGGTTGTGGGTAACCTTGAACGGGATGGGTTGGTGCGGAGACAACAATCGCCCGCGGACGGGCGGGTGCAGATCGTGGCATTGACGGCGAAGGGCAAGACGCTGTTGCGGCGAATTTTTCCGGCCCACGCTAAGGCGATCACGGAGTTCATGACGGCACTGGACCCACTGGAGTTGAAGCAGTTAGGGGACCTGTGCAGAAAGCTGGGCAACGAGCGCCCGGAGTGAGACAGTCCGAATCTTCCTTTAACGTTAAAGCATCTTATGGATTGACGTTACGGAGGAGAACATGATTACCATCCGGCCATCGGCGGAACGGGGGCGCGGTAATTACGGCTGGCTCGATACCTATTACTCGTTTTCGTTCGCCAACTACTACGATCCGAAGCACATGGGATTTCGTGACCTGCGGGTCATCAACGAAGACTGGGTCAGCGCGCACAACGGCTTCGGCTCCCACCCGCACCGCGACATGGAGATCATCACCTACATTGTTGACGGAGAGTTGAGCCACCGCGACAGTACCGGGCGCGAAGCAACCATCAAACAGAACGACGTGCAGCGCATGTCGGCAGGCACTGGAGTGGTGCATAGCGAGTACAACAACTCGGATGCGCCCGTGCATCTGCTGCAGATCTGGTTACTGCCAGAGGCCGACGGGCTGAAGCCCAGCTACGAAGACCGCACCTTCTCACGCGAGGAGAAGACAGACCGGTTGCGATTAATCGCGTCGCACGACGGGCGCGAGGACTCAACGCGCATCAACCAGGATGCCAAGGTGTACGCTTCCCTTCTGTCCAGCGGCAAGTCGGTTGAGCTGCCATTGCAGGCCCGGCGGCACGCGTGGGTCCAGCTGGTGAGTGGCGAGTTGGACGTGAACGGAACGCGACTGAAGAAGGGTGACGGGGCGGCCATCAGTGAGGAGAGCAATTTGACGCTGGCCAGCGTCAGCGGCAACGATGCAGCGGAGTTTCTGTTGTTCGATCTCGCGTGACTCGGGCGCCAAAACAAACTGAGGGAGGCGAGTCGGCCTCCCGCTTTGCGTTGCACGAGACTATTTGCCCGTGGAGATGACCAGCGATTTGGCGAAACCGTCGAACACGGGCTCGAACTTCGCAGCGTTCGGAGTATCGACCATTGCGCTCAGTAACAACTGGGAGTCGCCCTTGCCCTTGAACATGTAGTTGTAGGAGGTCAGGGCCTGGCCGTTGGGGCCTTTGATTGTCCAAATCAACTTGTAGCCTTTGTCTCCGGCAGCGGTAGCGAATTCTGTCTTCGCGGCCAAGGCGCGCTCCGGGGTGGCCTGGTTCATGGTGCGGCGAATCCAGCTGTCGTAGGTGAAGTCGGCGT